>Ga0182012_10007277_pt1 | contig 11093 bp, 9 predicted proteins | sample 612S2SmetaG_FD_120486 | JGI IMG/M metagenome (GOLD analysis project Ga0182012, IMG submission 120486) | Permafrost microbial communities from Stordalen Mire, Sweden - 612S2S metaG | ecosystem: Environmental > Terrestrial > Soil > Wetlands > Permafrost | place: Sweden: Stordalen | collected...
AGCAGATCCTCGCCCTGGTCAAGGACGTCGACGCCATCGCCGTCCGCAGCGAGACCCAGATTACCCGTGAGGTCATCGCCGCCGCCCCCAAACTCAAGGCTGTCGGTCGCGCCGGGGTGGGGGTGGACAATATCGATGTCGATGCCGCCACCGAGCGGGGTGTCATTGTCATGAACACGCCCACGGGCAACACCATCGCCACCGCCGAGTTGACCTTCACCCACATGCTCTGCGGTGCGCGCCCGGTCGTCCAGGCCGGCGCCTCCATGAAGGCCGGCCAGTGGGACCGCAAAACCTTTTCCGGCAGTGAGCTTTTCCAAAAGACTCTCGGCATCCTCGGCCTTGGCCGTATCGGCGCGGAAGTCGCCAAACGCGCCCAGGCTTTCGGCATGAAGGTTCTCGCCTACGACCCCTACCTCACCGACGCCAAGGCTAAGGCCCTCAACGTCCAGACCGTTACCACCGAAGACCTTTTCAAGAAGTCGGACTACATCACCGTCCACATGCCCTTGACCGACGACACCAAGTACATGGTCGACGAAGCCGCGTTTGCAAAAATGAAAAAAGGCGTCCGCATCTTTAATTGCGCGCGCGGCGGCATTATTAAAGAGAGTGCCTTGCTCGCCGCCCTGCAATCGGGTCACGTCGCCGCTGCTGGTTTGGACGTGTACGAGGAAGAACCCCTCGCCGCCGATCACCCCTTGCGCAAGTTGCCCAATGTCGTCCTTACTCCGCATCTCGGCGCCTCGACCAAGGAAGCCCAGGAAAGCGTCGGCATCGAAGTCGCCGAAGCCCTCGCCGAAGTTCTCAACGGCGGCGTCGTGCGCAACGCGGTCAACATGCCGTCGGTCGACGCTCACACGCTCGCCTTGCTGAAGCCCTATTTCACGCTCGGCGAAAAACTCGGCGCGATTCTCCAACAAGTCGCCCCGGACAAAATCGAAAAACTCCGCATCACCTATTTCGGCAAAATCACCGATCTGGATTCGAATCCGCTCACGCGCGCGATTTTGCGCGGCTACCTCCGCCGTATCAGCGGCACCGACGTCACCGACGTCAACGCCCCCATGCGCATCCACTCACTCGGCATCAATGTCGAGACAGTGAAATCTTCCACCCCCGCCGATTATACGGATTTAATCCAACTCTCCGCCACCGATTCGAGCGGCAAAGACTTCGTCGTTTCCGGCACGCTCATTGGCACTGCGCAAAACCCGCGCCTCGTCGGTCTCCTTGGCCACAGTGTCGAGGTCACGCCCGTCGGCTTCCTCCTCGTCCTGCGCAACCGCGACGTACCCGGCATCGTCGGCATGTTGGGCACCGTCCTCGGCAAACACCAGGTCAATATCGCGAATATGTCCCTCAGCCGCAGCGACCAAAAAGAAGCCCTCGCCATCTACCAACTCGACAGCCGCCCCTCCGACGAAGCCCTCAAGGAAATCCGCAATCACCCGGCCATCCTCGGCCTGCAGGTGATTACGGTGTAAAGAGTGCCGACAAGTTTGATTTAGCGAAACGCATCGGGCGTCAGCCCACTGCCCTTGATAATGCTGCGTAACGTGCCCAACGGCATGGGTTTGCTGCCATGCATGGCGACAATGGTTTGTCGACCGTCAGGATGACGCCATTTCTGATGACTACCCTTTTGGGCCACGAGCAAAAATCCGTTCCGGCGCAGTACCCGGACAACGTCATTTGCGTTGCAGACGGGGAAGTGCTCGCTCACGGCACATTAACTTCGACCAGCTTGGCACCGTGTTCGAGTGACAAGTCTACCGGCTCAAACCAGAGGTCAAGCGCTTCCCGTGCATTTTTTACGGCTTCTTTTTCCGTGTCACCTGCTGAGGCACAGCCCGGCAACTCCGGAAAATAAGCAGACCAGCGTTTCGCCTTGCGGTCATGCTCGACGATGAGCCTGAATTTCATGAAGCCACGTTACACCTTCAAAGGAGTAAGTTCAAGCCCAACGAAATACAACTATGGCCGTCGCCACCCCTACTTCTTCACCCGCTCGGTAATAATCTCCTTCGCCGATTTGCTTTGCGGGATGAATGGCAGCACGTGCTCCGTGTACGGCACGATGACGTCCAGCAAATACGGGCCGTCGTGCGCCAGCATTTCGCGGATGCCGTCGAGCAGGTCTTCGCGCTTGATGATGCGCCGGGCCTTCACGCCAAAGCCTTTGGCAATCGTCACAAAGTCCGGGTAAATCGCGCTCGGATTATCCGGGCCGCCGATGTTCTCCGGGTCGCCCAGGATGGTGTGCCCGCGCACGCCCTCGTAGAAGTTGTCTTCCCACTGCACTACCATGCCGAGGTGCTGGTTATTCAGCAGCAGACACTTGGCGTTGATTTTTTCAATCTTCGCCGTGGCGAGTTCCTGAATATTCATCAGGAACGAGCCGTCGCCGTCCACATCCACCACTTGTTTGTTGGGGAAGGCCACTTTCGCGCCGAGCGCCGCCGGATAACCAAAGCCCATGGTGCCGAGTCCAAGCGAACTGATAAACGTGCGTGGCTCCTTGAATAGATAATACTGCGGCGTCCACATCTGGTGCTGGCCCACGCCAGTGGTGATGATCGCCTCGCCCTTCGTTTCCGCAAAGAGTGCTTCAATCACTTCCTGTGGCAGGATGTGTTTGGAACCTTTCGCGTAATTAAAGGGGAACGGATGTTGCTTTTTCCATTCAGTGATTTGTTTGGACCAATCGGACAAGTCCGGGCGCGACCATTGCGTTTCTTTAATCAATTCGTTCAAGCGCGTCAGCGCGTACTTGATGTCCGAGGTGATGGGCAGGTGCGCAAACTTGTTCTTGTTATGCTCGGAGCGGTCGATGTCGAAGTGAACGATGGTCGCTGCCGGGGCAAATTTCGACACTACGCCGGTGATGCGGTCGTCGAAGCGCGCGCCTGCGGTAATGAGCAGGTCGCTATCGCACACCGCCCAGTTGCCGGCCACCGTGCCGTGCATGCCGAACCAGTAAAGACTCTGCGGATGCTCCGCCGGAAATGCGCCCAACCCCATGAGCGTCGAAGCCACCGGGATGCCCGTGGTTTCCGCAAACTTGCGCAAGTCGTCCGAAGCGTGCGCACTGAGAATCCCGCCGCCAATATACAGGACGGGCTTCTTCGCCTTCGAAATCAAATCAAGCACCTTCAACAACTCTTCATCGGTCGCCTGGGGCGCTTCCGGATAGCCGGGAATGTTAATCTCTGCCGGGAAAACCGGTTTAAAAATCTTCTGCTGCACATCCTTCGGAATATCAATCACTACCGGACCCGGCCGGCCGGTCGAGGCGATGTGGAAAGCTTCCTTGAATACGCGGGGCAAGTCCTCGGCTTTGAGCACCAAAAAGCTATGCTTGGTAATAGGCAGCGTCATCCCAAAAAAGTCCGTTTCCTGGAACGCGCCCTTGCCGATAAACTGCTGGAACACCTGGCCGGTGATGGCCACGAGCGGAATCGAATCCATGTACGCATCGGCGATGCAGGTCACGAGGTTCGTCGCGCCGGGACCACTGGTCGCCATGCACACGCCCACCTTGCCGGTCGCGCGGGCATAACCGTGCGCCATGAAGCCGCCACCTTGCTCGAAGCGTGGCAGGATGGTGCGGATTTTCTTGGTGCGGGTCAGCGCCTGGTGCAGTTCCATCGAAGCACCACCGGGATACGCAAACACGACATCCACGCCCTCGCGCTCAAGGCAGCGCACGACGACATCTGCCCCGCGCATTTCGGGGCCCACTTCGTCTTGGGGCGGGAACGACACAATCGGTTTGGCCTTGGCGGCAGTTTTCATGATGAGTGCTGAACTAGAGGATGATACAGTATGCTGTGGAAAAAGCGAGTCGCTCGCATCGCATTAGTAGTGAGCAATTTCGCGGAATGATTAGACAAACAGGTTTTTGCCCAAAAGGCAAGCGCGCGGGCCGGCTAGGGTAAGCCCCCTAGAACAGGCCTGATAAACCCGTACAATGAGCAGGAAGTTACTCCCAAAAAGCTGATTTTTAACTAAAAGTAACGATTTGCAGCGTGCGGATTGTTGACAGGCTTGGCGTATCTTTCCATATTTGGTCTTAGATGCCCCGATGACAGCCCCGACCTCAATTCTTTGTCCACCCCGGACCCGTTGGTCACTGCGCATGTTGTGTCAGTGCATAGGTTTGTCTGTATTCGTATTTTTGTTCTCCTCGTCAGTTTTTGCGGCCAGCGCCGGTGAATACACCTTCACTGATCCACAGGGGCGCACACTGGTGGCAAAAATTATTTCGGTTGCCCAGCCCGATGTATATTTGCAATCCGGTAATGGACAGCCCTTTCCAGTAAAAATTGGTGCATTTATCGCCAAAGATCAGGCCTATATCCAGCAATGGGTGCTGGATAATCAAAAGGCAGTGCAGCCCTTCAATATTTTTGCATTAAAGAACGCCGTAGCCGATACCTCAGGTGAGCTGCCGCAGCAGGGATTTAAAGTCACCCTGAAAAATCTCAGTGGCAAAGATGCGGCAAACTTGCGGATCGATTATGTCGTGCTGCGCCAGCCGAATGCAGCTGCCATCGCGCCTTTGCCGCGCATCACCGGGACTGCCAATATCGGGGCCATTGCCAAAAATGGGGAGGCGAGTATTGATACGGATTCGATAACCACCCGGGGCAGTCATCTCGCTGTCTGGGTGCGGGTTTATAATTCGGCCGGTACTTTGCTGCAGGAATGGTCATCTGCCCCCAAGCTGACGGATGCCGAGGACTGGGATTCAACCGATAACACGAGCGGCAAACATGGCAACGCCCGTGGACGAAACGACACGGTCGAAGCGGTCGATGCCAATGCAGGCGTAGGCCACGGAACCAGCTAATGGCAAACATCGGGCGTTTCTCCTTTACCCGATTATTTGAGGGCCTAGTATCAAATCTATGCAATTGTTTTGGCCCGGGTCGGCGCAGTTACCACGACTTTGTCCGGCTCGCAATGGGTGCCGGTATTTGATCGCGACCGTCATTTTGACAATTGTGGGCAGTCTGGGGTTGGTCCGCGGAGCCGATGCGGTGCCGGCTTCGTCACCCGATTTGCATACCTTTACGAATCAGGATGGCAAGAGCATCAAAGCGGTTATCTTGAGTGTTGCCCAAGACGATGTGAATATGAAAAGGGACGATGGGCTATCGTTCAAGGTGCCCGTGGCCACTTTGAGCAAGGCGGACCAGGACTTCATCCGCAAATGGGTCATTCAACAGGCGCAAGCCCACGGCGACGATGTGCTCACCTTTGGCGAAACTTCGCTCAAAACGGATGCCCAGCCGCTTCCCACGACGTCCGTGGCCGCGATAACTTTGCACTGGACTGAAGGATACAAAATCACCGTCACCAATCAGACCCCCGTGCATTGGACGAACTTGCATCTTCGGTATATCATTTTTCGTCAGGCCGGGGTGCCGGGTGCCTTGTTGCCCAACAACTTTACCCCCACGCATACCAATGGCACGGTCGCCATCGACGACTTGCCTGGCGAGCAGCAAGCGACTGTGGCCACCGACAAAATCGACCTACGGGAAGTTTCCATGGCTCCGGGCTATTACTACGCAAATGGGGCCCCCCCCAAGGTCGCGGACCATATGCAGGGCGTCTGGGTGCGGGTTTATGATGACGACGACAATCTGCTGCAGGAATGGACCTCGACTAAGGACATCACCAAAGACAACACGTGGGATGCCCTGTGGCCGCCCGTGGGGCGCGGACGCCGCGGCGCCGTTGGCAACCGTGGGGCTCCACCCAAACAGGGCAATTGAATTTTCTGTCAAGCAACGCTGGTGGGTCAGGAGATCCAGCCTCGCCGGGCCAGTTGGGGTTGAGTAGCACGCCGCCGCTCCAATCTGGGAGCTTAACCGCTATTTTTCCCTTTACCCCTATCAGTAGGGAATCAATATGTGATTCATGCGCTCATTCACGTTAGGACGGTTGCTGATGACCGGAAGGCAGGCGGTTTCCAGTCAATGCCGTGCTCGCATCATATTGGCCAGTTTTGCGGGTCTCGGCTTGGCATCGATGTTTGGCGCAGATTCCACCCTGACCTCTTCGCACGAGTTCCACACCTTCACCAATCAGAATGGAAAAACTATCCAGGCCGCAATTACCGACGCTGTCCTCGATACCGTGATCTTAAAAAGAGATGACGGACAGTCCTTCAAGGTGCCGATTGCGACCTTGAGCAAAGACGACCAGGAGTTCATCAGCCAATGGGTCATCCAGCGGGCCAAGCTGCAACACAGCGATATTCTTCGGCTGGCAGCCGCTGTCGAAACTGGCCAAGGCGCTGGCGCCATGCCGAACGCTTACGAGTCACATGCCGTCACCTCGACCAAAGGCCGCGTCGGGGCGGCCAAGATCAAAAGCCGTTCGGTAAGCTATAACATTACGATTACCAGTTTGGTGCCCGCTCAGCTTTCCAAACTCGAAGTGCGCTATATCATTTTCACTCAATCCGCGATCCCTGGTGGGTTGCCGCCCAATGATTTTGCCACCACTCCTGCGGTGGGCAACCCCATTGCCATTGATGACCTGGCCTACCCCGCGGAAAAGACCGTGGCCACCCGGTCGGTCACCCTCGCAGACTATTCTCCTCCGGCCAACTTCGTGTATACCAACAACGCTCCCCTCAAAATCAGCGACCGATTGCAAGGCATCTGGGTGCGGGTTTACAATGCAGACAACGAGGTCCTTCAAGAATGGGCGTCCTCCGACAACCTGATCAAAGAAAATAATTGGGACACGCTTGTTCAGCAGGCCTCCGATGCGACCGCAACCCAGCGCGGTGGGTTCGGGGAACGTGGTATGCCTGCCGGCGGTGGTCGCGGTCGGAGCGGGGGAGCACCCAGCGTTCCTGCGGGCCCTGATTCGACCAATTGAATTTTCTTTGCCCAAGTGCCGGTTGTGTTAGTATGGTCACATGGCGGGTCATCCCAAACATCAAGGCGCCGGTTGCCAGCAATGCGGACGCGAAACTCCGGTTGAATTGCTCGCCGCTTGCCGGGCGGCCGGTTTGCGCCGCACCCATTTGCTCGAAGCCGTGCTCGAGGTTTTGCGCACGCACTCCGAACCGATTAAAATTGGCGACTTGGTGCAAGCCCGCGGCATTCGCGGCACGTGTGACCTGGCCACGCTCTACCGGCTGTTGCAACGCCTGGAGTCCCGGGGCCTCGTCCGCCGCATTGGCTTGCACGAACGCGCCGCACATTTCACCCTGCGCCGCGCCCACCACCATGATTATGTCGTCTGCCGCGACTGTGGCGACGTGGCGACCTTGGAGATGGATTGCCCGGCGGAAAAACTGGAAGGCGAAGTCGGTCGGCGCACCGGCTTCCGCGAAATCTATCACGAGTTGCAATTCTACGGAATATGTCCGCGCTGCGCCGCGAAGTCGGCATGAAATTATTTCCACGCCATCAAGGCAGCCCCGGCGACCATGAGCGCCAGCCCCGCCATACTGCGCGCATCGAGGCGCTCGCCGAGAAACGTTACCGCCAATATCGCGGCCAGTGCCACGCTTAGTTTGTCCACCGCCGCCACGCGGGCCACCGGCCCCAGGCGCAGCGCGTGGAAATAACACATCCACGACAGTCCCGTCGCACCGCCTGACAATACGAGGAATATCATACTACGTGAGGACGGTGTGGCCCACTCCCCCGCAGGCACCGTCGCCCACGCCAAGGCCCACGAAAACAACATGGCCACGCTCGTGCGCACAGCCATGGCGAGATTCGAGTTCACCTCCGCGACCCCGACTTTCGCCAGCAAAGCGGTCAAGGCAGCAAAGCCGGCGGAACCCAGCGCCCAATAGAACCAGTTCATGCTGTTTTTTAAGTGCCTGCTCCGCCGCCTTCGCAACCTCAAAATTCCGCTCAACTCTCGCGGCTAATCTCATACACCGCGTAACCCGCCAGTAACTTCGGGCAAAATCCGCACGGCGTGCGCCAGTCCCCCGCCAGAAAAGCCCGGCGCGTAACCCTTGCGCCCACCTCCACGCAGAATTCCTCAAATTCGCCAATCGCCACCGGATTACTCGGCCGGCTCTTGAACCACGCGTCCGGGTAGACCTCGTTGCGCACGCGGTGGCCATGCCAGAACATATTCCAGCGGTTCAGCCAGAAGCCGTGGTTTACAAAGCCCACCGCCACGTGTTTGCCGACGACCATCGCGCGCTCCAGCACCTGCCACGGCTGGGCGAGTTCCTGCACCGTGCGCGAACACACCACCCAATCAAACGACCCCGCAGGATAAAAATTCAGCACATCGAGAATATCGCCCTGGTACGCCGGCACCCCGCGTTCGACACAGCCGATGACCGATTGCAAATCGCTGTCTACGCCCACCACTTCGGCACCCCGCTCCTTGATTAAGTGCTCCAGCAGCAACCCGCGCCCGCAGCCCAGGTCGAGCACGCGGCTGCCCGGCGCTATCCAGTCACTTAAGATATGCAGGTCCGTGTCCTGCTTGACGAGATGGCGCGCCGTGCCGTTGGCGGCAGGAGATGTTGGGTTGGCGGTAGCCTCCATGGACTGGGTGGGGTTCTGGTTTTACACTAAACCACGGATGACACCGATGGCACGGATAAAAGAACCATCTGCGCCATCCTAGCTAGGTGTGGTCGTTTGGCAGGGACGATCTGGCAGCCCCGGATGTCGTCCGTTCTAACTCAACAACAACAACGCCGGCGTTTCCAACACCGTCTTCAACGCCGCTAAAAATTGCGCCGCCGCTGCGCCGTCGATCACGCGATGGTCGCCGGAAATTCCCACCGTCATGCGCCGGCCCGCGACAATCTGCCCATCGGCATTCACCACTGGCTTCACCAGCGTCGCGCCGACGGACAATATCCCCGCGTTCGGCGGATTGATGATGCCGTAAAAACCCGTCACGCCAAACATGCCCAGGTTCGTCACGGTAAAGGTCGAGCCGCTCATTTCCGCCGGCGTCAATTTCTTCGCCCGCGCCTTGCCGATGAGCTCCTTGGCCTCCGCCGCAATCTGGCGCAGGCTCTTGCTGTCCGCGTTGCGAATCACCGGCGTCAGCAACCCGTCCTCAATCGCCACGCCAAACGCCAGGTGCACGCTCCCGTGCCGCTGGATGGTGTCGCCCTGCCACGAACTGTTCACGTTCGGCACGCGGCGCAACGCCTCGACCGACGCCTTCAAAATAAAATCATTCACCGTGAATTTCCCGCCGCCTTTTTCCGGCGGCAAATCGCCCAGGGCTTTGTTCAACCCCTCGCGCAAATCCGCCAGCGGCCCGGCGTCGATTTCAATCTCCACATAAAAATGCGGAATGCCATTGGTCGACTCCAGCAACCGCCGCGCAATCGTCGCGCGCATATTGGACACCGGCACGGTTTGGTCTTCGCCAATCGGACCGCTCAAAGAAGTCACCGCCGCAGCGGAAGAACCCGCCGCCGTTTTCGCCGGAGCCGGTTTGCTCGCCGCGACGAGAACATCCGCACGCACGATGCGTCCGCCGGGTCCACTGCCGGTGACGCCGGCAAGGGAAACGCCTTTTTCCTCGGCGAGTTTTTTGGCGAGGGGAGAAGCTTTGATGCGGACGGAAGAAGAAGTTGCAGGTTGCAGGTTGCTGGGTGCGGGTTGCGAAACTGGCGCAGGTGTTGGGGCTGCGGATGCTACAGGCTTTGGAGCAATGATGGGAGAAAGGGTCGCCTTGGCTGGCGCGGGGGCTGCCGGTGCGGGCGCTGCTGGCGCGGCCGGGATGGCCTCGCCGGGTTTGCCGATGGCGCACATTGGCGCACCCACGGGTATCTGGCCGCCGGCGGGCACATAATGCTTCAGGATTACGCCCGGGACAAAGTTCTCGACCTCCATGGTCGCCTTGTCGGTCTCCACTTCGCACAGCATTTCCCCGGACGCGACTTGGTCGCCTTCCTTTTTCAACCATTTGACGAGCGTCCCCACCGTCATGGTATCGCTGAGCTTGGGCATTTCGATGATTTCGGCCATGGGGTCTTTTACCGCATCCACTGGCCTAAACGCAAAGCGGAAAAATTGGCGGGGGAGGAAAGGGGAAGGTGTTCACCGCGAAGGAACGAAGGACGCGAAGAGCTTATCCACGAATGGACACGAATATTTTAGACAGAATTAACAGAATTCGCAGAATTGTTGATTAAAAAGGCCCTTATTTGTGGCCATTCGTGGATAAATGCCTTTCCTTTGCGCTCTTTGCGCCTTTGCGGTGATTTCTTTCATTCGGAATTCAGTATTCAGAACTCAGCATTTCCTCCTTGCTCCCCCGTTAGGCCGCCGCTACCCTCCTAACCATTCGTATCCGCCCCGCGCTCGCCTTATTTTTCTGCTATGCGTGCTTTTTTTGTTACCCGCATCCGGCAAGTAGTTTTTTTGCTGGTTGTGGCTTTTACCATCCTGACCATCGGCGCAGCCCGTGCCCAATCGGGCTATAATTTTCAAACGCTCAATGATCCTTTGGGCGTAGACGAATTTGGCGACAATACCACCTATGCCACCGGCATTTCCGGTGGCAATATCGTCGGGTATTATTATAACGGCTTGCAGCACGGCTTTCTTTACAACATCGCGGCGCAAACATATACGACCATCGACGACCCATTGGGAACAGGAGAAGTTACCAATCAAGCCACAGGCATTGATGGCGAAAAAATTGTTGGTGCGTATGAAGATGGCAACGGCTACCACGGTTATCTAGCCACGCCAACTATCATCACCCCTCCGCCGTCACTCCTCACGCTGGCCAATCTTTGCAGTGATGTCTATTCCAGTTCACCCGCTGGATATAATGGATCGCCGCAATATAGACCTCTTGGCGGCTATCCGGATTTTATTGATACCATTACCGATCCAGCCGGCTTCGCCGTGGAGGCGTATGCCAGCGCCGATAACAGCCAAATAGTCATCGCCTTTCGCGGCACGGTGCTCAAGCCAGCCAGCATGACCGTGCTGGAGAATCTATTGGCGGATTACGGATTGGGTGTTGACGCAATTCCTACTACAACGCTGCATAATTACGCCGCAGCATCAGCTAGGTTTGTCGCCAAGGTACAGTCCCTGCCTCAATATAAA
>Ga0182012_10007278_pt1 | contig 11093 bp, 7 predicted proteins | sample 612S2SmetaG_FD_120486 | JGI IMG/M metagenome (GOLD analysis project Ga0182012, IMG submission 120486) | Permafrost microbial communities from Stordalen Mire, Sweden - 612S2S metaG | ecosystem: Environmental > Terrestrial > Soil > Wetlands > Permafrost | place: Sweden: Stordalen | collected...
AGCAGGGTGTCCATGTCGTCCTGGTCGGCCTCGGCGTGGTTGGTGTAACAGACGTCGCAACCCATGGGCAGGCCGAGCAGCTTGCCGCAGAAGTGGTCTTCGAGGCCGGCGCGGGCGATCTGCTTGCCGTCGTACAAATACTCCGGCCCGATGAAGCCGACCACGGTGTTGACCAGCATGGGGCGGAAATGGCGGGCGACGGCGTAGGCGCGGGCTTCGAGGGTCTGCTGGTCGACGCCCAAACCACTCGTGCCCAGATGTGCGTTGGCGGAGAGCGCCGAGCCTTGGCCGGTTTCAAAGTACATGACGTTGTCGCCGGTGCTGCCATCGGCAAAGAGCGCACCGCGTTGCAGCGATTGGCCTGCTTCGTGTGCTTCTTTGAGCAGGGAAAGATTCACGCCGAAGCTGCGGTTGGCGGCCTCGGTTCCGGCGATGGATTGAAACAGAAGATCGACGGGCGCGCCTTGTTCCAGCGCCGCCATCTGCGTGGTGATGTGGGCCAGGACGCAGCTCTGCGCCGGGATGGCAAACCGGGTGCGAAGCGCGTCGATCAGGCGCAGCAGGCGGGTGGTGACGGCCACACTATCCCCCGCGGGATTGATGCCGATGACCGCGTCGCCGGAGCCGAGCAGAAGGCCGTCGAGGATGGCTGCGGCAATACCTAAGGGCGAGTCGGTGGGGTGGTTGGGCTGGAGCCGCGCGCTGAGGCGGCCTGCGAGTCCAACGGTCGTGCGGAAGCGAGTGACCACGCGCATCTTTTGCGCCGCGACGATCAGATCCTGCACGCGCATGAGTTTGCTGACGGCGGCGGCCATCTCCGGGGTGAGGCCGGGAGCGAGCGCGGCCAGACGCGGGCCGGTGGCTTCGTCGGAGAGCAGCCAGTCGCGCAGCTCGCCCACGGTGAAGGAGCGGATGGGCGCGAAGGCTTCAGCGTCATGGGTGTCGACGATCAGGCGCGTGACTTCGTCGCTCTCGTAGGGTACGACCTGCTCGGAAAGGAAGTGTGCGAGCGGCAGATCGGCGAGTGCGCATTGGGCGGCGATGCGCTCCTGGGCGGACTGCGCTGCGATGCCGGCGAGAACGTCCCCACTGCGCGCGGGCGTGGCCTTGGCCAGCAGTTCGCGCAGGTCGGCGAAGACGTAGTGCGTGGCGCCGATGGAGTGGGCGAAGGTCATGCGATGGCATCTTCAGGATAGACGGAAAGCCGGAATCCGCAACGCGGAGGCGCACGGCACGTTGTTAGAATTGGCGATGCCTGGGCAGGACGAGAGGAATTGCGATGAAGTGGAATTGCGGATGGGGACGGGATTCGATTGCGGCGCGCGTGGCGCTGGCGGTCGCGCTTTTTCTTGGGATGCTGCCGGCGTTTGCCAGGTCGCAGGGCGATGCGCTGCTGGTGAAGACGCAGGATGGGATGCTGCGCGGCGCGGCGCGGAAGGGCGGAGGCGCGGAGTTCCTGGGGATTCCGTTTGCGCAGCCGCCGGTGGGTGAATTGCGCTGGCACGAGCCGTTGCCCGCCAAGCCCTGGAGCGGAGTGCGCGATGCGAAGTCGTATAGCGCTCCCTGTGCGCAGCCGGACCTGGGAGGTTGGAACCGGCACGATGCGGAGACCGGGCAGGAAGACTGCCTGTATCTGAACGTGGTGACGCCGGCGTGGCCGGTAAAGAAGCTGTTGCCGGTGATGTTCTGGATTCATGGCGGCGCCAACGAAGGCGGCACGGCAATGAGCCCGCTCTACACGGCTGGGACGCTGCCGGATCACGGCGTGGTGCTGGTGGGAGTGAATTACCGGCTGGGCGTGTTTGGATTCCTGGCGCATCCGGAGCTGACGGGCGAATCGGCGCATCGCGCGTCGGGCAACTACGGGCTCATGGACCAGATTCTGGCGCTGAAGTGGGTGATTGCGAACATTGAGCGCTTCGGTGGCGATCCAACGAACATCACGGTATTTGGGCAGTCGGCAGGGGCGATTGATACCGGGCTGCTGATGACCTCGACGGCGAAGGGGTTGTTTCAAAAGGCGATCCAGGAGAGCGGCGCTGCGTTTACCGTTCCGGTGGCGCCGCTGGCAGAGGATGAGGTGAAAGGGGCGAAGTTTGCCGTGGCGATGGGAGCGCCACAGGGAGCTGGTCAGATCGCCTATCTGCGCGCGATTCCCGCCGGAGAGCTCATCAAGAAATGGTCGGCGCAGGAGCCGCGACCGCAGTTCGCGCCGGTGGTGGATGGATGGGTGCTGCGAAAGAACCCGGTGGCGGCGTTTGCGGTGGGAGAGGAGTCTGCCATACCGCTCATCTTCGGGACAACGACGAAGGAGTTTGAGTCAAAGGCGTCTCCTGAACTGCTGCGCAGAATGATTCCACCGATGGCCGGAGAGCTTACTCCCGAGGTGCTGAAGGTGTATGGGCTGGCGGATGGAGGACCGGGCAACGTGGATCCAGTGTATGGAACGGCGGCCGACCAGATTGCCGCGGATGTATCGTTCCGGTGCCCGGCGACGGCGGAGGGACGGTGGCATTTTGCGGCTCGCCATGCGACCTACGAGTATGAATTTGACCACGCGGTTCCGGGGCAGCCGGCGGCGGTTCACTCGACAGATCTGGGATTCGTGTTCGGGTTTTATCCCAGGGAAGGCAACCTCGGTGGCGCCTACGGCGAGGCGGACTTCAGGGTCTCGGATAGGGTGGAGAGCTACTTCACGAACTTCGCGCGAAACGGGAATCCGAATGGCGCGGGATTGCCGGCCTGGCCGGAGTTTGGGCCCGAAGCCGCGTATGTGCAGTTCACGCAGGACGGACACATTGCGGAAGCGCAGGATCTGCGCGGACCGGCGTGCAAGGTCTATCGGGACGTGATAGAAGCGCGCATCAAGCAGGGGAAGTGAGCCGAAAGAGCGGCAAGGCCGGGCGCACCGATCCACCGAGTCTGGTTTGCGGTTGCCCTGTACCTGGCGCAACTTATTCTGACCCTGCCGCTGGACCGGATGGTGATTGTGCCGGGACCGCTGTGAGTCGGGTAAGGGCTCTGGCTGTACGTTGCTGCGCTAAGCTGAGGTCGGGGGCGTTCCTGGATGACGCGTGGCTGGTTGGCGGCCGAATTTCTGTTGATCTTTGTCGGGTTGCCGCTGGGCTATCGCTTCTCGCCGGTGCGCGTGCCGGCGCTGCCGCTGCTGTGGCTGGTGGCGGGGTACGCGCTTTGGCAACTGTTCCGCAACCCGCGCTTTGACCGCGCGCGACTTTGGCGATTCGCGCCGCTGCGTAGGGAACTGCGCAGCATTCTCGTCATGTTTGTGGTGGGGGCCGCTGGCATCGGTCTGGGACTCTGGCTGTTTGCTCCCAACCTGGCGTGGAGCCTGCTGCGCCAGAGCCCGATGTTCTGGGCAGTGGTAATGGTGGCCTACCCGGTGCTCTCGGTGTATCCGCAGGGGCTGCTCTACCGGGCGTTCCTCTTTGAGCGTTACGCGGCGCTGTTTCCGGGCAGGTGGGCGACGATTTGCGCCAGCGCGGCGGCGTTCGCCTTTCTGCACATCATCTTTCGCAACTGGCTGGCGGTGGATCTGACGATTGCCGGTGGCCTGCTGTTCGCGTGGCGCTATGACCGCACCCGGTCGCTGGCTGTTTCAGGCTTTGAGCACGCGCTGTATGGGTGCTGGCTGTTTACCGTGGGTCTGGGGCAGTATTTCTTTCACGGCACGGTGGAGACCATGGCGACGGTGCTGCAGCGGTAGCGCCGGAGCCACTCGGCCGTTGTCTCATCGGCAAGCGCAGGAATGAGGAATCTTCAACAGGCGCTCCCACCCATCGAGCAAAAAGAGACGCTCGATGGATGGGGCAGAGTCTGATTTCACCCGGATTACGGTTTGCCGATCACAATGATCTGGAAGGAGCCGGGGATCATGGGTGCGCGCGGGCCGCGTGCCCAGGCGGGTGCGCCGGGCGGCGGAGCGGGTGCGTTGGCCGGAGGCGTGGGTACCGGGCCGTACTCCGCCGTGATGGTGTAGATCTGGTTGGTTTTGGTATCGAGCGTGAGCACCTTGGCGCGCGCCGGCGTGGGTACGGTCTGCTCCACGCTGAAGCTGGTGGGCGAGTCTTCCTTGATCACCGTGAGCGTGCCGTCTCCCTGCGAGCTGAATGCTTCCATGGTGGCCGGGTTGAAGGTGGCGCCGTCGCAGCCGTTGCCGATGGGCAGATCGGTGAGGATGTGGCCGTCGGTGGCGGAGAGAATGATCATGTTCTTCTTGTCGCGGCAGGCGGCGAAGAGGATGTTGTTCTTCGCGTCCAGCGCCAGGCCGGCGCAGCCGCCGCCCTTGCTGGAGACGTCGTACTTGCCGGTCATCTTCATGGTATTGGCGTCGATGACGGCGATCGCGTCCTTGTCTTCAATGTCCACGTAGATTTTGCCGCGCCCGTCGGTAACGGCCTGCTCGGGCGCACCGCCGATGTCGATGGTGCCCAGGATGGCGCCATCCTTGTCGTCGAGCACGGTGATGTTGGGGTCGGAGTGGCTGAGGATGTAGAAGTGGTGGTTATAGGGGTCATTGAGGTAGCCGTCGGGGTTGCCCTGGACGTCGATCTTCTTGATCACAGCGAATGTCTTGGCGTCGAACATGGTCACCGGCTTGGACGTGGCGAAGCCGTGGCCGGTCGCGGTGTCCACCGCCCCGCCGTGCGCGCTGACGCCGGGGATGTCGCCGACTTGCGCCAGCGTGTCAAGGTTGAAGACGCCGATGTGGCCGGCGGGCCCGGAGCGTGCAACGTAGAGGTTGCGGCCATCGGGATCGGCGGTGACATAGTCCATGCCGCCCTCGCCGCCGACGAGCTGGATCTTGACGACTTTGTAGGGACCATCCTGGGCGTGGGCCAGGGGAGTGAGGGCTGACAGAAAGGCTGCCGCAACAACGAGGGCTTTCAAACGCACGGAGTTTCTCCTTGGCAATCGGTGCGGCCTGCGAGGCCGGAAGAGGTCTGAGCTTTCCTGCAATCTGGCCAACGAAGGGTGGATACAGGGGTTGTTCTGCTGTTTAAGACGAGACTCGCCCCCTTGCGAGTCTCAAAGCCGGGCGTTGATGTCTCAAAACAGCCTATTCGGCGTGTTGGGTGAATCTGAAGTTCTGGATGCGGCCGGCGTTGAGGATGAAGCCGGTGATCTTTTTGCGGCTGTCGCGGGTGAAGCGCAGCGTGCCGATCTCGCCGGTGAAGACGTCGCTTGTCGCCGGGGAGAGCGTGTCGGGCTTGTGCTTGAGGCGATTGAGGGTCAGCTTTCCGTCCTCCAGCGTGATGCGGTAGATGGGGTCGATCTCCTCGCTGACAAACGCTCCTGTGAAATCGGTGAGCTGAGCTGCGGTGGGTTCGAAGAGCGGTACGGATTCGGAGACATCTGGTTTTTCGCCCTCGACGATCTGCTCGATGCGGGCCGGTTTTCCGGACTCCGCGGGCACGAAGTGCAGTTCGACGACGTCGCTCCATGGCATGCCGGCGATGTGGAAGCGGGAGGGGCTGAACTGCTGCAATTCATGCAGGTCGTTTCCGCCAAGATCGACGAGCAGCTTGCCGTCTTTACTCGTGATGTGCGAAAACTCGTCGTTTTCGCGGGCCCAGTAGAGTCCTGCGATGGCGGTGAGCTGTGCCGGGGTGATCGGGATCAATTCGGTTTTCGCGGCTTCCTTTGCGGGCGCATGAGCGGGAGTCGGGAGATCTTTGGCCAGCACAACATCGGCCACCTGGTTGGCGAGAGAACCCGGAGAAGCCTCCGCTGCATTGCACAGGACAGAGACGCCGAAGTGCTGATCGGGAAAGCGGGTAATGTCTGAGCGATAGCCGGCGTCGGCGCCGCCATGGCCGACGGTGGGCTGGCCCTTGTAGACGCCGACCTCGAGGCCTGAGGCGTAGGTCTGCAACTCGCCATTATTGAGCTTGTCGCGATGCAGCATGAGGTCAATGAAGCCGGGAGCGCCGATTTTGGGGTGGTAGAAATTCTCATCCCACAGTTGCAGGTCCTCGACTGTCGTGTGCAGGCTGGTGGCGCCGGCGGTGTCGAAGTTGGTGAGGCTCATGCGATAAGCGCCGGTCTTGTCGTCGTGCTCGTAGCCGAGCGCGTCGTGCTTGATGACTTCTTCGTGGTCGTCGCGGAAGTGGGTGTGAGTCATGCCCAGAGGCTGAAAGATGTTCTTGTCAGTGAACTCGCGGAACGACATGCCGCTGACGCGCTTGACGACGATGGCGAGCAGCGTGAAGCCGGTGTTGGAGTAGAGATAGCGCTCGCCGGGCTTGAAGTTGAGGGCCTTCTGACGGGTGACGACGCTCATCACGTCGTCGTCGGTAATGAGATCCTGCGAATAGCGCCAGCCGGCCAACTCCAGCAGCGACCACTGATCGCGCAGGCCACTGGTATGGTGCATCATCTGGCGCAGGGTGACGGGCACACCGAAGTCATGCAGTTCTGGAATGTACTTGTGCACATCGTCGTCGATGGAGAGCTTGCCCTGCTGCTGGAGCAGAAGAATCGACGCGGCGGTGAACTGCTTGGACATAGACGCGACGTGAAAGACTGTCTGCGGTGTGATGGTGACGTCGTCATTCAGATTGGCCATGCCGTAGCCGTGCTTGTAGACGATTTGGCCGTCCTTGTAGACGCCGAGCGCGCAGCCGGGCGTATCGGTGTGGTCCCATTTTGCGAACACCTTGTCCACTTGTGCGGCCTGGTCGGGCGGCAGGGTCTGCGCGGCCACGCCGCAGGTGAGAAGCATTGCAGGCATGGAGGCGAGACAGAACAGGGATTTCATAGGTTTCCTCGATGTGGGCTCATTGACGCACGAATCTTAACTTCGACGATTTTCACAGGCTGAACCGGTGTGCGCAAGCTGAAACCTCACCTGATAGTCTTTCTTCACTATGTGTTCTGTCCTTCGTTCGGTTCTGGGTTTGGTCCTGTGTTTCGCCGCCGTAGTTCCCTGTTTCAGCCAAGCGCCTGGCGCAGATGCGGCCGTATCGTCAAGAGAGCCGCGGGAGATGCTCGCGGCGGCGGCGCCACTTTATAGTTTTGGCGATGCGTCGCTGCGACCATACCGGTTGAAGGTGAGCTACCAGCTCTTCGATGAAGATGGGAAAGCGGCCGACACGGGCACATTCGAGTACTGGTGGGCTTCTCCCGGGGTGAATCGCAGCACCTGGACGCGGGAGGGCGCAACCCATACCGACTGGCAAACGGCCGACGGAAAATTTGCGCACATCGCGAAGGGCGAGCCGCTCAAGTATTTCGAATACAAGCTGCAAGCTGCTTTTCTGTCACCGCTCCCGGCGCCGGCCGATCTCGATCCGGCGAAGTCGCGACTGGAGCCGGAGAGCGTTACGCTGGGCAGCGTCAAGCTTCCCTGCGTGATGGTGGTACCGCAGATTGGGCAGCACGGGAAGGCCGAAACCATTCCCATGGGATTGTTTCCGACGTACTGTTTCGATCCGAAGGTTCCTGTGCTGCGGATCATGTATTCGTTTGGCTCCGTGACAGAAGAGTTCAATCACATTGCAAAGGTGCAGGGAAGGGATATTCCGCGGGATATTCAGCTTTTCGACGGTAAACGGAAGATCCTTTCGGCAACACTGGATTCGGTGGACGGGATGGCGCCGATGGACCCGATGCTGACTCCGCCTTCTGACGCCAAGGTCTCGAGTGTGGGGAAAGTGCAGCTTGCGGCGGATGTTGTGCAGGACGCACTGCTCAGGCGGCAACCGCCGTTCTATCCGCCGGATGCGAAGCTGGCGCGCGTGGATGGCAGGGTGGTGCTGCAGGCGATGATCGGCGCAGACGGCGGTGTGCGCGATCTGCATGTGGTGTCGGCGCCTATGGCTTCGATGGCTGCTTCGGCGCTTTGGGCAGTGACGCATTGGCAATACAACCCTTTTGTGGTGAAGGGTGAGCCGGTTGATGTGGAAACGACGATCAATGTCCAATTCGATTTTCGGGAATGAGGGGACAGCTCTCCGCTTCCAGATTTCGCCGGTTCGTAGACCCGGACCGGATGAACCCGAGATTCTCAGGTCTGGGTAATCGGATCTTGAGTGGGTCGCCTTGGTGCTACTCTTTTCGCATGATGCGATTATTGTTCGGTGTAGCCCTTTCGCTTGCGTTGACATTTCCTTGCCTGGGACAGGCGGCAGGCGATGCGCCGGGTCTGCCGAAGGATCCGCGGGAACTGCTCAAGGCAGCTGAACCCTTTTACGATTTTTCCAATCCTTCCTTGAAGCCTTGGCATTTGAAAGCTTCCTATCAACTTTATGACCTGAAAGGGGAGCCCACCGAGCAAGGGACCTTCGAGTACTGGTGGGCGTCCCCGCAGGTGTACCGCAGCACGTGGAAACGGGCAAGTGCGTCACGTACGGACTGGCACACTGCAGATGGCAGATTGCTGCGCCAGGAGAGTGGCGGCCAGATTGGTTACTTTGAAAGGACACTCTTTGACACCGTCTCTTCTCCGCTACCCCAGATTTCGCTGGTCAACTCCGGGAGGATGGAGCTTGGACTGAAACAGGTCCCTGCCGGCGCGGTGAAGATGAAATGCGTGGTCGGTTCGCTGCGGTTGTTCATGAACGGCAGGCTGGAGAGCCATGCGTCGGGCGCGCCTGAATATTTCTGTTTCGATCCTGTCTCCCTAGCGGTTCGGATGACCTCCATCAACTCGATCGTTACCGGGTACAACAACGTCGTTAAGACACAGGGTCTTTATATTGCGAAGCAAGTTGATGCCACTCGCGCGAAACAGAGGATGTTTTCCATCACTGTCGAAACGATCGATGGGGTAAGCCCTTCCGATCCCGGGTTGATTCCCACCGCAGAGGCAAGTCGCGTCGACGGAACGGTCTATCAGGATCAAGCAGGGGTAGATGGGACACATGGATCACTCGTGCACAAAGTGCAGCCCATGTATCCTGCCGCAGCGAAGGCGGATCGGGAGCAGGGTGAGGTACTGCTTGGGGCGGAGATCGGAACGGACGGAGCTGTCCGGAACCTTGAGGTACTTGCCGCGCCCTCGTCTCGACTGGCGAATGCCGCCGTGGATGCCGTGAAGCAATGGCACTACAGCCCGTATATTCAGGATGGTGTCCCGGCGGAGGTTAATACGATCGTGCATGTAATATTCAGCCTTGGATACTAGCCTGTAAAAATGATTGGGCCAGCCGGATTCTGCGTGTTGGGTGAATCTGAAGTTCTGGATGCGGCCGGCATCGAGGAATAGGCCTGCGTTCTGGCGCCGGTCGTCGCGCGGAAAGCAGGCGTGCTACTCTGTCGGCATCATGCGATTCTTGCTGGGATTGGTTTTCTGTTCTGTGGCGGCGCTGCGGTGTTTCGGCCAGGCGGCTGGAGGCGATGCGCCGGGGTTGCCGAAGGAGCCGCGGGAAGTATTCGCTGCGGCAGCGCCGTTTTATGACTTCAACGACCCGGCGATGAAGCCATGGCATTTAAAGGCCAGCTACCAACTCTACGACGAAAAGGGAAAAAGGGCTGAACAAGGGACGTTTGAATACTGGTGGGCTTCGCCGCTCGAGTATCGAAGCTCTTGGTCAAGGCCGGGGGCAAAGCGTACCGACTGGCACATGCCGCACGGCAAGTTTGCCTACGAATCCACAGGAGACGCCATCGGGCTTTTTGAGTACGGGCTCAAGTCGGCTCTTCTTGCTCCCTTGCCGGGATCTGCTGGGTTAGATCCAACCAGGTTCCATTTGGAGAACGAGGGAGTGGCGCAGAGCGGGGGAGACGGACCGTGCCTGACGATTGTGCCTCAAATGGCGCAGGACGGAAAATCGACGCCGCCCGAAGAAGGTCCTTTTCCGACTTATTGCTTTGCTTCGCAGGAGCCGGTTTTGCGCAGTGTCTACTCTTTTGAGCGGGTTCTCACAGTGTTCGGTGAAATTGCACAGACGCAGGGAAAATATCTTGCGCGGGAAGTAAACTTCGTCGAAGGAAAGCGCAAGCTCCTTTCGGCTCGAGTGGATTCAATCGATCTGATGTCGTCGTCAGACCCAGCTTTGACCCCATCCGCCTCTTCCATCCAGACCATCGTCGGTATGAGCGGCCCCGCCAGTCACAGCGGGGTCGAAATCAAACCTGAGGTAGCCCAGGGATTTATCCTCAGGAAAGTGACCCCGGACTACCCGCCGGAGGCCAAGAAAGCAAGGATTCAGGGCGAAGTCGTTCTGAGTGCGACCATCGGTACAGACGGGAAAATCCACGATCTGCGCGTGATCTCCGCGCCGTCAGCTTCCCTCGCTGCCTGCTCATTCTTGGCCGTTTCCCATTGGGAATATAAGCCGTTCATCCTGAATGGCGAGGCAGTGCCGGTCTACACCACAATCAAGGCAACCTTCAAAATAGGCAAATGAGCGTGTTTATCCCAGCCCCGAAATCCGAGTCCGAGCCCCGGGATCTTGGTGGGGGTGGGTCAGAACTTCACCGATGCGGCTCTTGGTGAGATTCCGCTGATCTCGGCGGCGGGAGCTTCAGCATACGCGGCTGCGCCCAGCAGGGCGGCCTTGCTCTCCAGAATCACGCGTACCGGCATGTTGATGAGCAACTGGCTCAGGCGGCCCTTGTCGGTGAATGCCTTGATGAAGGTGCCGTCCTTGAGCTTCTCCAGGATGCGTGGGGCGATGCCGCCGCCCACGTAGAGCCCGCCCACGGAGAGAATCTTCAGCGCCAGGTTGCCGGCCTCGGCGCCATAGGCGGAGACGAACATGTCCAGCGCCTTCTCGCAGATTTCGCTCTTGGCGGCCAATGCATTCTCGGTGATCACGGAGTTGGGATCGTGGGCGGCGGCAAGCTGCTCGGCCAGCCAGGCTGGCTCGTCCATGCCGCGCACTTCGCGCAGGAACTCATAGATGTTGGTCAGGCCCATGCCGCTGACCACGCGCTCCACGCTGATGCGCCCGTCGTATTTCTGCTTGAGAAAGCGCAGCAGGTCGATCTCGTCCTCGTTGCGTGGAGCGAAGTCGGAGTGCCCGCCCTCGGAGGGGTAGGGGGTGTGGACGCGGCCGTTCCATACCAGAAAGCCCTCGCCCTGCTGGCTGCCGGCACCCGCCTGGGCGCGGGCGCCCTGGTGCCGCACG
>Ga0182012_10007279_pt1 | contig 11092 bp, 12 predicted proteins | sample 612S2SmetaG_FD_120486 | JGI IMG/M metagenome (GOLD analysis project Ga0182012, IMG submission 120486) | Permafrost microbial communities from Stordalen Mire, Sweden - 612S2S metaG | ecosystem: Environmental > Terrestrial > Soil > Wetlands > Permafrost | place: Sweden: Stordalen | collected...
AGAAGCACTCATCTTAAGCATCAACAAAATCGGAGAACTCGCCGGACAGGAGCATGACTACTCCCTTCTTGTTCAGACAATGAAGCACGGGCCGAAAAACCGTACATCCGAGGAAGCAATTGCCCTCATCGATGGATTGATACCGACTCTCCACAGAAAGGCCGTGGAGGAAGGAAAACGTCTGTACGAGGCCAAGCCAAAGATTTTTGTCGAGACCCTAGACCTCTGAAGCCAGATCAGGGGTCAAGCTCAACTACGCAGAACCAATCAATATTCCGGTAATAAAAACAAGTACTCCCCCCACGACGACTTGGAACGTGGCGGCCAAGAGCGGTGTATCCATGTAGCGGTGGCGGATCCATGAGATGATCGAGAGTTCAACTGCCACGACAGCGACTGCAACACTCATCGCGACCATGAATCCTGGGATCAAAAAGGGGAGTGTGTGCCCGATTCCGCCTAGCGTTGTCATCAATCCGCAAATACTCCCACGGACATAGGGATGACCACGTCCGCTGATTTTTCCGTCATCTGAAAGCGCCTCTGCAAACCCCATGCTGATCCCAGCTCCAATAGATGCAGCCATGCCGACCAGAAACGCGTCGTGGCTGTTGTGTGTAGCGAAGGCCGCCGCAAAGACGGGCGCCAGTGTAGAAACCGAACCATCCATCAGACCGGCAAGTCCCGGCTGGATATACTGAAGTACGAACATGCGCCGCGCTGTCTCCTTCTCGGCCTTGAGTTTTCCAGAGGCATCCAGTGACTCATGGAATCCAGAAGCCATCGCCTCATGCGAAGCTTCCACCACGGCTAGCTCATTCAGGAGCTTCCTAATAGAGAGATTGGACGTGCGCTTGGCCGCAGTTTCATAAAACTTCTGCGCCTCGTACTCCATCGTCTCCACTTCTTTGCGCACCTGCTCCACAGAGAGAAGACGAGCCAGCCAAAGGGGTTTGCGGGTTATGAACCCCTTCACGTCCTGTCGCCGTATAAAGAGAATATTCGCTCCATACGCAGCTTTGTAACTCTCCATGAGTAGGTGTGCATGCCGGAGTTCCTCGTCGCGCATCATCAGAAGAGTTTTGGCGGTGTCTGGATAGGCATCCTGGAGTCGCCGGGCAAATTCCCCGTAAATGCGGGAGTCATCCTCCTCGGCACCGATCGCGAGGGCCAGAATTTCCTGTTCGCTGAGCGTGTCAAAGTTACGAGACATAGATATAGAAAAGACTGAAATCAGAAAGTTTGATATTGCAATACCTTCCCCGGGAAGCTGATGCGACTCAAAACAGGATGCTTCTCAGATCCGCAGGCAAACGTCCTTCGTAAAGGGCACGTCCTATGATCACTCCTTGCACCCCAGGCACCTTGGAAAGCTGACGCACGTCTTCCGCCCCAGAGACCCCACCACTTGCGATGAGATCGCACGGCACCGCAGCCGCCATCTCCCCCATTGCCTTGAGATTAGGCCCCTGCAACATGCCATCAGTGGCAATGTCGGTATAGATAATTGTCCGAATACCAGTATTCACAGCCATTCGAGCCAGATCGATGGCGGTAAGCTCCATGGTTTCCACCCATCCCTTGACGGCCACCATTCCTTCCTTGGCATCGATGCCTACCGCCAGACGGTCAGCGCCGAAGGTTTCAGCTGCAATGGCGAGAAATCCAGCCTCCGCAGCCTTGGTTCCGATTATGACCCTCCTCACCCCTGTCGCCATCCCCGCTTCGATTGATGCAACATCACGCATCCCCCCTCCGAGTTCACATGGAACGGAGACCGAGGAGGCGATGTCTCGGACAATCTCAAGATTGCGGCTGGTCCCATCGAATGCGGCATCGAGGTCAACAACATGGATCCAGTCAGCTCCAGCCGCCTCCCACTTTTTCGCGATACCCACGGGATCGGAGCTGTAGATCGTCTTGCGGGCCGCTTCACCCCGTTCGAGGCGAACCACCTGCCCATCCATAAGATCAATTGCGGGATAAAGCAGCATGAATGGAAGGGCTAGGAAGAAAGTGACCTTATAAAGTTGCGCAACATCGTGAGTCCGAGCTCCTGGCTTTTCTCGGGATGAAACTGCACAGCACTCAGATTGCTGCGAGTCACACTTGCAGCGAATTCAACTCCATATTTACAAGTTGCCGTGATAATCGATTCATCTGCGGCTACGGGATAGTAGGAGTGAACAAAATAAAAATCCGGGTTTTCTCCCAATCCCCGCATCAGGCGATCGTCCGGCATTCGGATATGGAGTTGGTTCCACCCCATATGGGGGATTTTAAGAGCACCTCCTCTTGTAAAGTGAACAACCTTACCTTCCAGAATACCCAGTCCCGCGACTTCCGGTGACTCCTCGCTCGATTCAAACAGGAGCTGATAGCCAAGGCAAATGCCTAGATAGGGACGATCACTCCGAATCCATTCTCCAATGAAATCCCAGAGACCGGCCTCCTGGAGTTGACGAGCGCAGTCTCCGAAAGATCCCACTCCGGGAACAACCAGAGCGCCGCATGTTCGGGCATCATCCAGACGATGGACAAGCTTGCAGTTCCCCCCTGCGTGCTCAATGGCACGTTTCACACTCCTGAGGTTGCCACTGCCATAATCGACTAAACCAATCTCTGGGAAGCTACCCTGACTCACAGAATCCCCTTCGTGCTGGGAACTCCCTTCACGCGATCATCCTGGGAGACTGCCATGTCAAGAGCACGTCCGAGCGCCTTGAAAATAGCTTCCGCGAGATGATGAGCATCGCGGCCGGTCAGAATGGATACGTGGAGGGTCAGGCCTCCATGCACGCTCAAAGCTCTCAGAAATTCCTCTACAAGTTGGAACGGGAACAGGCCGATTGCTTCCACTCCTCGAGGGGCTTCATAAGATAGATAGGGACGTCCACTGATGTCCACGACAACACGGGCCAAGCTCTCATCCATTGGTACATAGGCGGAACCATAGCGCCGGATTCCTGCCTTGTCCCCGAGCGCCTTGTTTAACGCTGACCCCAGGGCAATCCCCACATCCTCGACCGTATGATGGTAATCAACTTCAATATCTCCTCTGGCATCGATTTTGAGATCAAAGAGTCCATGCTTTGCAAAGAGCGTAAGCATGTGATCGAAAAAAGGGACGCCTGTGTGAACATCGGCATTCCCCTCACCGTCCAAACAGAGCGAGAGCGCGATAATTGTCTCGCTGGTTTTGCGCTCAACGGATGCGGATCGGATAGGAGTGCTCATGGTTTGTGTGCTGCGGCTTCAGCTTTGACGGCAGCATCAAGCTTTTTTCTGAGGGGTAAGATTTCAGCGTTGGTGGACCACTCTTGAGAAGCAAGATCGAGTTGCGTCTTTGCCTCAGTCAACTTGTCCTCCGTAATTAGCTCCGAGGCATCGGAGGTTGCTTTCAGGCTGTCGCGCATCGGTTGATCCTGGAGTCTTTTGATACGCTCAGTCTCGGAAGTCACGATCGATTGCAGGGTATCAAGTGCGTCCTTAGTATTGGGAAAGACCGGGAAGAACTTGGTGCCATCTTGGTTGGCCTTGGCGATGGCATCCTTGGCACTCTGGTTTTCACGATCCACCGAGTCTTTGATCGCCTGTGCCTGATCAGCGGGAACAGACGCGATGGCCTGCTGCCGGCGCGCCTCCAAAATGTCAAAGTTATCCAGTGCCGTAGAAAGCTCCTGCTGCAACAACGCCAACTGAGAAAGAGCGAGATCAACCGCGTCCGGCATTACCCTTGAATTGGCATAGGCCGGTTCAAATAATTCGTACTCCTTCAATGAGGATATCACGTCTTTCTTTTGCGCCGACTCCTTCATTTGGATAAATGAAACTTTGGCATTCATCTGGTAGGGATCTGCGGCAATCTCTTCAGCGGTAATCCATGTTCCATCAATTCTCCTATCCCCCTTGCGGACACGATCACGCTCTGATGTCAACCTCCTCAAATCCTCCCGCAACTCGCTAATATGACTTGTGTAAGGATACTGCTTGATGAAGGTAGGTATCTTCTTGTCGATGTATCCATCATAGAATGAAGTGTCGACAACGACAGGTGGTGTTTCACGACTTCCGAGCTCGGCGTAAGCTTTTTCATCATCAGGAGCAGTGATTACCTTGACAATGCTATCTCTTGGAACGGTCTTCTGGTCCTTGATCGTGGGCGTCACGGAGTACTCGATCACCACCGCATTAGTCTGATCATCAATGATATCCCCGTTAATTTCACTCCCGTCTTTGAGAATCAGCGTGTCAGCGAAACCTTTTCCCGAGATGAGAATAAGGCAAGTCATAGAGAGACTCAAAATTTTTGGGGGCTTCATAAAAAAGAAGGAGCGGGGTTGCGGTTCAGTGCTTCCTGTTCAAGCAATCAATGATCTAACTGCTTCAATACAAACTCCAGAAACTTTTTATGAATTTCCACGCGATGCGTCAGGGATTCCTCTGAGGGGGTCTCGAAAGTAAAGGTGCGTTCAGCATGGTGAAAGTAGAGATGCAGCGCTTCGGGGTGACCCTTTAATTGCTTCAGGAGTTGCTGATCAATACGACGCCGTATCAACCCCTTACGGGCCGCGCGCCCCTCAATCCTCCCCCGCGGATCCGGAGACATGGAGGAGGAGAGTCCCTCACGCAAGATCTCCCCCCAAAAGGGACGTGGCAACGATGCCTCGTAGATATAGAAACCCCGGGCGTCGTAATCTTCGTGCAGCATTACGCCGACATCGTAACGTTTCCCTTTCATGAGGGCCAGCTGCGCTCTAATCTGAGGAACCTTTCTGGAGTTAAAACAGCGGTTCAGATCTCGTCCCTCAGCATCGCAGCGTATATTACGTTCCAGCCCCCAAGGATTGAGACAGGGGAAAAGCTGGAGATTCCACCCGGCAAGAGTCGGCAAAAATTGGGTCGCCCATTCGATGAGAGCCTCAACTCCCGCGGGCTCGTCTCCATGAATGCCGGTTGAGATATAGAGGGAAGGGGCATCCAGGGCGTGTTGCTCCCTTTTTGACTCCACTACCATCAGCGGATACCCAGAAGCCTCGCCAAATATTCCGAAATCCAAGAAGGGAATCTCCCTGATGAGACGCTTCCACCGCCTCATGAGAAGCCTGTAATCGCGCACCTGGTCAGGCAGGAATGCGGGGTCAGTTCTGAATTGATCGGGATTCTGTATCAATCGATAAAACGTTTCTCGATTCCATCGTAGGCGTCAATCCTCCGGTCACGGAGGAAAGGCCAATGAGTACGCTGGGTATCCATAAAGCGCCGGTCAAGATCGACGACAAGAACCGTTTCCCGGTCCGCTGGAGCCTCTGCAATGATCGACCCGTCCGGAGCGGCCACAAAGCTCCCGCCCCAGAATTCGATCCCGTCGCCTCCCGCCGGAGATTCGTGACCGATCCTGTTTACCCCGCAGACATAACAGCCGTTGGCCAAGGCATGGGCACGCTGGGCCAGTTGCCAAGCCGCCTTCTGGTTTTCCCCATACTGAGGCTTTTCGGAAGGATGCCATCCGATTGCTGTGGGATAAAAGATCACCTCTGCTCCGCGCAGGGCGGTAAGACGCGCCGCTTCTGGGTACCACTGATCCCAGCAGATCAGCACCCCCAAATTCCCTGCGCTGGTCTGCCATGTTCGGAACCCGAGATCACCGGGAGTGAAGTAAAATTTCTCATAAAAGAGGGGGTCATCAGGAATGTGCATTTTCCGGTATTTTCCAAGGTAAGTTCCGTCTGATTCAAGCAATGCAGCCGTGTTATGATAGAGGCCAGGAGCACGGCGTTCGAAAAGGGAGGCTACGACTACCACACCCAGTTCCTTGGCCAGCTTTCCCAGCGCCTCGGTCGACGGACCGGGGACCGGCTCGGCCAGCTTAAAATAGTTGTGGTTCTCGCTCTGACAGAAATACTCGCTTAGAAAAAGCTCGGGTAAACAGACCACCCCAGCCCCCTTCTCTGCAGCCTCCCGAATGAGCCGGATCGCCGTTCGTAGATTATCTGTCGAGGAGCTGGTGCAGCGCATCTGGAGGAGACCGACGCGGAGAAGATCAGCCTTATTGTTCACGGGCGACAAAGAAACCCCGGGTAGGGCAGAATCGGATTTTTGTAATTTGATTGATTTGGCTTTCTTTGGCACAGCTCCCTGCTACCCAATAGCGCTCCAATGAAAAAGACCCTTTTTGCAATCTCAGCAACTCTCTCCATGGCAAACGGCATCGCAGGAGCTGCCACACCGGCCGAAACCCCGAAAGATATCCGCATCATTCTTCACACCTCAAAGGGGGATATACATGCCACCATCTTCGCCAGCAAGGCACCGCTCACCGCTGCCAACTTCCTCAATCTTTCGCAACGAGGCTTCTATAACGGCCTCACATTTCACCGCGTGATCCCTGATTTCATGATCCAAGGAGGCGATCCCACCGGAACAGGCATGGGCGGCCCGGGCTACAAATTCGCCGACGAGTTCGCGCCGGGACTCAAGCATGACCGACCCGGCATCCTCTCCATGGCGAATGCTGGTCCGAACACTAACGGCAGCCAGTTCTTCATCACGCATGTTCCGACCCCGTGGCTCGATGGCAAGCATGCCATCTTCGGCAGTGTGGATGGACCCGATGATCAGAAAATCGTCAATGCCATCGTGAAGGGTGACACAATCAAGACTGTTGAGATCATCGACTCCCCCGAAGCGCTCTTCGCTTCACAGTCATCACAGATTGCAGCCTGGAACAAAGTGCTCTCGAAGTAGGATCACCGCACCCATTCGCCCATTTCATCCGACTGCTTGAGGGGTCAAAAGACCGCCGAAACCCCTTCGCGCAGGATCCGTATCCTGCTGTCCAGACCCAAGGAACGGGCATGACCTAGCAGACGGTCGGGGGGTTCGTCCATAGGCTCGAAGCCCAGCCGGAACGTCCCATAATGCATCGGGATCATGAGTCCCGCGCCAAGGACTTGAAAAGCTCGGAGCGCTTCCTCGGGATTCATGTGCACATCGCGACCGCTCGGAGCGTCATAGGCCCCGATCGGCAAGAGGGCAATGTCGATTTTACACCGTTCGCCGATCTCAGCAAATCCATCGAACCAAGCACTGTCTCCGCAATGAAACACCGTGCGTCCAGCATACTCGATCAGGAAGCCTCCGAAACCGCGATGCTGGTCATGTAGCATCCTAGCCCCCCAGTGATAGGCCGGGGTGAGAGTAATCTTGAGAGAACCAAGTTGCATGGACTCCCATCGTCCGAGTTCCTGGACACGGTTGAATCCAAGACCATGCACCAGACTTCCGACATGCTCGGGCACGACGACAGGCTGGTCCGCCGCCACCGCCCGGAGGGACTTCTTGTCCAAATGATCAAAATGGGCATGGGTCACCAGCACCAGATCGATGGAGGGGAGATCCTTTGGGGTCAGGCCGGGCTCGCGAAGACGCTTGATTACCTTGAGCCAGCGGGCCCAGTTAGGATCGATCAACACCGCGTGCTCACGAGTCTGAATCAGAAAGGAAGCGTGACCGATCCAAGTGATCCCGATCTGACCCTCTTTCAGATCTGGAAGGCTTGGAGAGGAATCGCTTTCCTCCCTCGGGGAAAAAAATGATGGTATGATGACTTCTGTGAGAAAGTTGCGTTTGTGCCACCCTTCCGCCGGTTTCATGGTGACATGATTTTCGGGCAACGGCCGTCTGGCCCTGCGTTTTTTTAATTCTTCTGAAAGAAGTTTTTTGACCATGATGAATTCTGCGCTGAATGATTACCGTGCATGATTGATGGCGAAAAGCAAAGGCTTCGACTGCGGATGCGGGTACAAATCCGTCAGCATGAACCTCAGGGTTCTGGCGAACATCTCCGCAGAGTCCTAGAACACGACTCCTGGAAACAGGCCGCCAGCGCACTTCTCTACGCACCGCTTCCTGGCGAGCCCGATACGACCGTACTTTCCAGGCATAATGAATCGCGCTTTATCATATTTCCAAAAATCGAGGGGGCGTGTCTGGGACTCTACAGGCAAGCGGAGGGAAGTCGCTGGGTCAACGGTCCGTATGGATTACAAGAGCCAGACCCTGAAACTTGGAAAAAAGTCTCTCCCGATGAAATCGATCTTGCCCTCATCCCAGGCCTCGCCTTTGACCTAGAAGGAGGAAGACTCGGAAGAGGCCGTGGATATTATGATCGCTTGCTCGGCCACCCCGGCTTCAAAGGGGTAAAAATAGGGCTTTGCTGGGAGCACCAGATAGTCCCCATGGTGCCACGGAGCAATTCGGATATCCTGATGGATGGGATTATCACAGAGGAAAGAACAGCACTGGTTGGGGACAAGAACGGGAGCAGGTTGGACAAGCATGAGGAAAGATAGTAGTTCCAAGGATAACCCGATGGCCGATCCAGCTTCTCCCACCCCTTTTCAAAAGAAAATCTGCTGGGCAGGACTGACTTCTGTGGCAGCAATAGCCGTCGTCTCAGCAGTAGGCACTGTGGGGTGGTGTGTGGTCTGGCTCTGCGTTTACCTCAAGACAGTACTAACTCCCATTGCGATCGCCGCCGTGCTCGCCTACCTCCTCACGCCACTTGTCAGCCTACTATCCCGATGGAAACTCCCGAGGACATGGGCGGTGGTCATGGTCTTTCTCCTGTTCTCGGGCGCCATCACCCTGATCGCCCTCACGGTTTCCCCAGCGCTGGAACATCAGGGGAAAATATTTGCGGATCGTATCCCCGCCTACAGTCAGGGCATCGCGACCCTCGCCAAGGAATCAGCCGTGGAATTGCAGAAACTTAGCGACCTGAAGGCCAGCTCTCCGCGCCCCAATTCTCCCTTGAGCGACCTTTCTCCGGACAGTATCAAGATGTATGGCTTTGAGCTTGCCGAACAGGGACTTACCTGGGTGCAGGGAAAACTCCCGACGATCGCCTCGGCCACCGGCTCATTTTTGCAAAGCAGCATAGGTGGGGTATTCGGAATCCTCGGATTTCTGCTCAGCCTGATCCTTGTTCCCGTCTTTCTCTTTTTCTTCTTGATCGAATCTCCCAAGATTGCCTCCGACTGGAGCAGATATCTCCCGATGAGAGCCTCTCCGTTGAAGGTTGAGATCGTTTCCTTGTTCAACGAAATCAACGACTATTTGATCCACTTTTTTCGCGGGCAACTCATGGTCAGTCTGATTGACGGTGCCATTGTTGGCACCCTTCTTTTCACGATCCTGCGGCTCGACTTTGCTTTCCTGATCGGCCTTATGGTCGGCGTTCTCTGCCTCATCCCGTATCTCGGCATGGTGCTCTGCATCATCCCCGCCATCCTGATCGCGCTGGCTCAGTATGGCGACCTGTGGCATCCCTTCCTGGTAATAATTATTTTCCTGGTAGCGCATACACTTGACGGCATCCTGATCTCGCCGAAGGTCATTGGAAACTCCGTGGGGCTTCATCCCATGACCGTCATCATCTCCGTCTTTGCCTGGACCATCATCCTCGGAGGTCTCTTGGGTGCACTGCTTGCCGTTCCACTCACCGCCACCATGAAGGTGCTACTCCGCCGTTATTTCTGGGATCGCCCTGCACCGCCTGTTCAGCGGGCTCCATCGATGACCGAAGAGGAGAAAAACAAGCCTGCAACAGAGAAGGCTCCTGTCACGGCCCAACTGCCACTCTGAGAAGAAAGCCTTTTTGAATCCTCACTTCCGCTTTTCAGATTCCTTTCTGACCAAATCCCTAATCCGGCTTTCAACCCAAGGCAGCAAGCTTTTCCCAAAGTGCTTTCTGTTCTGGAGTCACTGATTCGGGAATGGAAATTTCCACAATGGCGTAGAAATCACCCCGCTCCCCACCTTTTCCCGGAAGGCCTCTTCCAGGAATTCGAAATTTACGTCCGTTCTGAGTGCCTGCGGGAATTTTAATTTTTGCGCGGCCATCAGGGGTGGGAATGGTCAGTTCTCCGCCTAGCACGGCCTGCCATGGGGCCACCTCGGCTTCGTGATAGATATCCGATCCCACAAAGCGAAAGTCCGGGTGCTGCTGCAACTTCACCCGAAGATAAAGATCCCCCGCTTCTCCATGAGCACCCCCTGCTCCACCCTGCCCTGCAAGTCGGATCCGCTGGCCTTCACTCACCCCTTTGGGGATTTTCACTGTGTAGGTCTGCACCTCGGGTGCACTCCCTTTACGGAAGGAAATCTGGCGCGTAGCTCCGTTCAGGGCCTCCTCCAGTGTCACTAGAATATCGGCTTCTACATCGCGTCCCTTCTGTGGTGTTTCTTCAAAATCGACCCCTCCTCCATATCCACGACCGCGACGGGTTCCGAAAAACTGCTCAAAGAAATCGCTGTATCCGGTGCCGCCAAAATGAAATTCACCCCCATCTCCAGCACCCCCGTTTCCGAAAGGCGATCCACCCCCAAAGCCACCGCCGCCGTAACCAGCACGTCCCCCTCCTCCTGCATTGGGAGGGAACCCTTGTCCTGCATGTTCCCAATTGGACCCATACTCGTCGTATTTCTTGCGCTTCTCCGGATCACTTAGCACCTCGTAGGCCTCATTGATTTCCTTGAACTTCTCCTCAGCGACCTTCTTATCTTTTGCCATATCAGGATGATGCTTCCGGGCAAGCTTGCGAAAGGAACTCTTGATCTCGTCTGCTGTGGCACTCTTGGAGATACCAAGGGTCTCGTAATAATCGCGGAACTGGGCTGGCATAGATAATCATTTCTAATCCGCTCCTTGCTTTCTGACAACACCGGGAAGGAAAACTACATTGAAAACAAGAATCTCTATAGGTTCCTGACCCACGCCGTTTTCATTTTCATCCTTCATCCTTATTGCTTCATCCCTTAGGGTACACTCATGCTCGATATCCGACTCCTCCGGGAAGATTCCTCCGCCGTCAAGACACGGCTTGCCACCCGTTCCTCCCACTTTGCCGATTTGGTCGATCAGATCCTAGCCATTGATGCCCGTCGCCGGGAAAGCGAAACTCGTGTCCAGCAGCTCAGGGCGGAACGCAACCGCCTGAGCAAGGAGATCGGAAACATCAAAAAATCCGGAGGGGATTCGACTGCTTTGGAAACTCAGGTAAAAGCCTTTGCCACCGAGATGGAGGAG
>Ga0182012_10007280_pt1 | contig 11091 bp, 11 predicted proteins | sample 612S2SmetaG_FD_120486 | JGI IMG/M metagenome (GOLD analysis project Ga0182012, IMG submission 120486) | Permafrost microbial communities from Stordalen Mire, Sweden - 612S2S metaG | ecosystem: Environmental > Terrestrial > Soil > Wetlands > Permafrost | place: Sweden: Stordalen | collected...
CGAAAAAACCGCGTACTATCGGCAAAAGTGCCTCACCTGTCATCAGCCCACTTCCTGCAAAGCGCCTGCTGAAGCGCGCAATCTCAAAAGCGACTCCTGTACCGCCTGCCACATGCAGCAACGAACCTCAACCGATGGCCAACATACTGCCTTCACCGACCATTCCATTCGCCGTTTTCCCGCAGACACAACTCCAGCCGATCATTCATCCGAACTAACCGCCTTCTGGCCTGCGCGCGCCACTCCACGCGATTATGCACTCGCCGAGGCCGGCGAAGCTTGGCTGCATCCCAACGCCGCCAATTTTCAGAAAGCACATGAACGTCTCCAGGCAGTTTCATCCGCCGCCAATACCGACGGAACTTTGGCTGCCCAACTTGCGTATACAGATGATCTGACTGGCGAACCAGACAAAGCTGAATCGCTGTATCAGCAAGCCCTAAAAACAGATCCGAACAATCTGTTGGCACTCACAAACCTGGGCACGCACCTGGCACGCAAAGGACAAATCGATCAGGCCGTCGATCTTTGGCGTCGAGCACTCGCCATCAATCCAGGTCTTTCGGCGCCGGCACTGAATATGGCGCGCGGCCAATTGATGCAAGGAAAAACCGCCGAAGCCAGCGAAACCATCAGGCGTCTGCTCAGCGTGAATCCGGATTCCGAAGCCGCTCTCTCATTGAAGAGATCGGCGGGACTCTGAGCCGCATCCTATAAACTTGAGGTTGAAGTCTTCTATGGGGAAATACCGCGTGGGCGCGGTGGGATATTTAAACACTACACCTTTGGTGTGGGGGATGATGCACGGGCCGCAGCGCGATTCGGTTGATCTATCGTTCGCCATTCCAGCCGTTTGTGCCCAAGAAATCGAAAACGGCACCACGCAAATTGGTTTAGTTCCCGTCGCCGAAGTCGCCCGGCAAGCCCTCGAAATTGTTCCGGGCGTCGGCATCAGTTGCTTAGGGGCAGTCCGTAGCATCTTGCTGTTCTCGAAAGTTCCCTGGGAACAAGTTCGCACCTTGGCCGCCGATACCAGTTCCCGCACTTCCGTTCAACTGGCTCGCGTCATTCTGCGGGAACGTTTCGGCGTCGAACCAGAGATCACGACCTTTCAGCCCGATCTCGCCACCATGATGGACAACGCCGACGCGGCCTTGATCATCGGCGACCCTGCCTTACTCATCGATCCGCACCAGACGCCATATAACTGGCTCGACCTCGGCCAGGAATGGTTCGATCTCACAAAACTGCCGATGGTCTTCGCCGTCTGGGCCGGCAGGCCGAAACTGCCCGTGCACGAACTGAGCGAGCTGACCCTCGCATCCTACGAATTCGGCAGAGCGCATCTCACCGAGATCATCGCCCACGAATTCGACAAGCGCGGCATCAGCCACGAACTGGCGGACCAGTATTTGCGCCGTTACATCCGCTTTGAAATCGGCCCGCAGGAACAGAAAGGGCTTGAGACATTCTTTGAATTAGCAGGACTCACCGAAGGAGCACGACTTTGATTAGCCGCCAACAAGCAATTGATATGTTCGCCAGCGACGACCTGGTAGGAATTGGCATGGAAGCTGATGCGGTGCGGCGCAAGTTGCACCCCGAAGGCATCGTCAGTTACATCATCGACCGCAACATCAACTACACAAATTTCTGCACCGAATATTGCAGCTTCTGCGCTTTCTACCGCCCAATGGGCCATAAAGAAGGCTATATCCAACCCACCGAAACCATTCTCGAAAAGATTCAGGAAACTATTGATCTCGGCGGCACTGGCATCCTCATGCAAGGCGGCCTTCATCCCGATCTCAAGATCGAATGGTATGAAGATCTGCTGCGCACCATCAAAGCGAAATCCAACATCTGGTGCCATTGCTTTTCTGCACCCGAAATCGTGAATATCGCCGACGTCTCCGGCATTTCCTTGCGCGACACCATCGCACGCTTGCGCGACGCTGGTCTTGATTCCATTCCCGGAGGCGGTGCGGAAATTTTGGACGACGGTGTTCGTCATCGCATAAGCCGCTTGAAATGTACCGTCGACGATTGGATCAACGTCCATCGCACTGCACACTCGCTCGGCATGCGCACCACCGCCACCATGATGTTCGGCACCGGCGAGACCATTGAACAGCGCATGAACCACTTCGATATCGTTCGCCAGATACAGGAAGACACCGGCGGCTTCACAGCTTTTATTCCGTGGTTTTTTCAGCGCGAATATACTTCACTGGGCCGGTTTGTCAAAGAAGAAGCAACAGCCGTGGAGTATTTGAAAATGCTCGCGCTGTCGCGAATCTATCTTCCCAATATCCTTAACGTTCAAGCCTCCTGGGTCACGCCGGGACTGAAGGTTTGCCAAGTCGGTCTACGCTTCGGCGGCAACGACGTCGGCAGCATCATGATTGAAGAGAACGTCGTCTCAGCAGCCGGCACTCACCACCGCGCTACCGAGGAACAATTGCGGCGCCTCATCCGCGATGCCGGCTTCGTGCCGAAGCAGCGCGACACACTTTACCGCACATATTTCCTCAACTAACCAAAAAAAAGCGCTCACCTTCGCAGGTGAGCGCCTTTAATCGTTCTTTCTTAACTAGCTTCTTCCTTCTTCGCAGGACGAGTCGCCTTGATCTTTTTCGTATCGATGGACTTGTTGGCCCACATTTCCGCGGAAGCAATATCAGCCTTGGCGGCTTCCGGGGTATCTTCCAAATCAGCTTTCTTGCGGAGCAACAAGTTGATGTAGCTCATAGCGTCTTCGTTCTCTTTATCGAGATCCAGACACTTGCTGAGATTGGCAATACCGTCGTCAATGGCTTGACCGTATTTTTCCTTCATCTCGTTACGAACCTTGGCATCCTTAATGGGACCGGGTTCGGTGGAAGCCATTTTGACTTCAGCGCGCGCCGCCTGAATCGGAGCGTAGGCTTTCGCCCAGTCAATGACGCCCAGATAGTAGTACGGCTCGGGTGATTTGGCATCCGCTTCAATCCGCTTCAAATTCCACTGACGAGCTTCGTCCAAAGCTTTTGTTTTCTGATCGGCAGATCCGCCTTGCGCAGCGTTATAGGCCATTGAAGCCATCATCGCCAGCGCCAGCGAATTATTCGGATCCTTCTTCAAAATGTCCTGGAACTCCGAAGAAGCCATGTCATGATTTTTGACATTGTCCGGATTTTCAGCTCCCGGCACCCATTGAATGTAGTAAGAGGTCGCCAAATAGAGTTGGGCGTTCTGGCTGCTCGGGTCTAACTCAACGGCTTCTTTGAAATGCTTCACGGCATCGGTATACTTGCCGTTCTTATACGCTTGCACTCCCTGATTCAGTTGGTCGCGCGATTGCAGTTTGGAGCAACTGGTAAGTACGCTCACGCCGGCGCAGAGCGCCACGATGAGGCTTTTTTGCACGAAAGAATTTGGCTTTTGCATATTCCCTGTCGCCTTTCTCTGAAAGAAGGACTATTGCCCCGCTTCCACTTTAGGAGTCATGATACCGACCTTATCCAATTCCGCGCCCTTGGCATCGTCAATGGCTTGCGCGACGTAACGGTAATCAACGTCGGGATCGCCCTTCACGAAAACCACTTTAGTAGCGCGAGTTTTGAAAATGTCCTCTAAACGCGCGGTGAGGTCTTTCTCGTTCACTGCCTGACCATTGATCTGCAAGCTGTGATCTTTTGCCACTTCAATCACAACGTTGGGATCCTGGTTGGGCGGAGGTGGCGGCTGGTTCGGCGGCGGAGGCTGCGGGACCAGTGTATCCAAGCCATGGGGTGTAAGAGGCGTGATGACCATGAAAATGATCAACAACACGAGCAACACGTCAATGAGAGGCGTAACGTTAATGTCCGCCTTGGCTCCACCGGAGCCACCAACTGCCATTGCCATAAATTTATTCCTTTGGTGATCTTTTTACAGTCCTACGCTTTTTTTCTTATCCTGTATTGTCTCGGTGATTAAACCGACTGAATCGACGCCTGCTGTCCGCAGATTATCGATCACATCGGTGACGCTCGCGAAACGCGCACGCGCATCGGCTTTCACGTATACAGTCTTGTCGGCACGATTGGTTTGCAGGTCTTTCACCTTGGGGCCGAGATCTTCCGGGTGAATCATGATATTGCCGGGGCTCAGGAACGCGCGGCCGTCGCGGGTAACCGCAATCAATATGGCGTCTTCCTTATCGGCATCTGGAATCTTCTTGTCGTTGTACGTCTTCACCATGTTGACTGTCTGCCCTTTAGATAACATAGGCGTGATCACCATGAAGATGATGAGCAAAACGAGCATAACGTCTACCATGGGGGTAACGTTAATTTCGGAAACAACTGGGGGCGCTTTTTTCTGCTCCATGCATTTTCTCCTATTTTTAAGATCGACACATAAAACCTCTGGTTAGGGAACGGCCCGGTACAGGGCCGCTCCCACCTTGGATTCAACTTAAGAGTGATCTTCCCTGTGGCTTACTTGCCAACCTTGGCTTGGGTACGCTTCAGGAAGTAGTCAATCAATTCGGAGCTGGAGTTGCCCATCTCAACGTCGAAGGCTTCAATGCGATTCGAGAAGTAGTTGAACACCCAGACTGCGGGAATAGCCACGAACAAACCGAAAGCGGTGGTGACCAAGGCTTCGGAAATACCACCGGCGACTGCGCCGATACCAGTCGACTTAGAAGCCGAGATGGAGCGGAACGCGTTCATGATGCCGAACACTGTACCGAACAGACCGACGAACGGGCCCGTGGAACCGATGGTGGCGAGGCTGCTTACACCGCGCTTCAGTTCAGCGTGGACGATCGCTTCGGCGCGTTCGAGAGCGCGGCGCGATGCTTCGATGTCTTCACCAGGGATCTCAGAACTCATTTGATGAGCTTTGAATTCCTGCAAACCAGCGACGACGACCTTGGCCAAGTGGCTCTTGTTGAAACGATCGGCAATCTTGATGGCTTCATCGAGTTTGCCTTCGCGCAATGCGCCAGCCACAGCCGGGGCAAACGCACGCGATTGTTTACGTGCGGCGTTGTACGTAATCATGCGATCGATCATCACGCCAATGGACCAAGCGGACATGATGAACAGAACGAAAATGACGATCTTGGCGACTGTGCCCATATTGGCCCAGAGCGACCGGAGGTCAAAGTTAATGCCATCGGCCTCCTGGAGCAGCCAGAACGCCCAAACCTGAAGTTGTAGTACCATGCTTTTTCTCCTAAGTTAAATCGAATCTTTTGAACGGACTTTCGAACACTAACTTTCTTTTCAGAACGTCTCTACTGACTCAATGTGAAGTTCACGATGATATCAGTAATCACTTCCACCGGCGAACCATTCAACATGGTGGGACGGTATTTCCATTGCAAAACGGCTTCCTTGGCCGCGTTTACCAACAAAGGATGGCCGCGAACAAGCTGCAGATTTTCAATATTGCCTTCCTTGCTGATGGTAGCCGTGAATTCAACAGTACCTTGCACACGGGCCGACTTGGCCAATGGCGGATACACCGGCTGGATCTTCTTCAACAGGTTGGCTTCCATGACGTTACCGCCAATCCGCTGCGGACCGGACGGTGCCTTCGGCTTGGGAGGCGGAGGCGGAGGCGGAGGCGGAACGCCACCGATTACGCCACCAATGACTCCACCAGTTGCTCCACCTTCGACACCACCTACCACGCCCGTATCAGGTGGCGGGGCAGATTCAACGATGCGATCGATCGTCTTCGGGATCACTCGCGGAGCCATCAACTGGTTGGATACAAACTGCTTCACAATCGGCTTCACCACTTTAACTACCTTCTCTGGAGGAGGAGGCGGCGGTGGTGGAGGCGGCGGAGGCGGCGGCGCTACCAACATGCTCTTCAATTGGGCATTGGGTAGCGTCTGTGTATAGATGAGGGGAATCAGAATCGCGACACCGATCAAGCCAACCTGCAAGGCTAAAGAAAGCAGAATGGTGAAGGGCTTCTTGGTTTTCTGGGTTCCGTCGACAAACGTTTGCTCGAACATTTCAGTTCCTCGCTGTGGCCTGCCACAAACAGGCCTAATTCAGATACGACACGTTCACTTGGCGGTCTTAACCGGCTTGGCCGCCTTTACACTGTTACCACTAACGGACGGACGCCCCGACGCTCCCCGACCATCGGCCAAATTGCGCCAAAAGATCAGGATGGGACAAGCAACAAAGATCGACGAATAAGTTCCGATCATGATACCAACAACCAGGGCGAACGAGAAACCACTCAAAACCTGGCCGCCCCAAATGAAGAGGCAGACGGCGGTAATGAAGGTGAGGCCGGACGTCAGAATGGTCCGGCTCAAAGTCTGGTTGATGCTCAAATTCACAATGTCGATAAAAGATCCGCGTACACCCAACTTCAGGTTTTCGCGGATACGGTCAAAGGTCACGATGGTGTCGTTCATGGAATAACCCACCAACGTGAGTAAAGCAGCGATCACGGTTAGATCGATTTGTTTGCGGAACAAGGAGAACAAACCGATGGTGATGATGGTGTCGTGAAACACCGCAATCACCGCCGCAACGCCATAAATCCATTCGAAGCGAAAGGCGATGTAGACCAGCATGGCGGCAAGGGCGATCAGGACGACGTTGATCGCCTGCTGCCGCAAATCGGCACCAATCTTTGGTCCAACAATTTCAACGCTGCGGATCGCAAAATTGCCGATTTGGCATTCCTGCTTAATCACATCTAAAATTTTCGGCGTCATGCCGGGAAGCGACGATAATTGGTCGAGGGATGAAATCAAGCCGGAACGCGGCGGGGTGTCGCGGAAGCCGGTGATGGCTTTTGTCAGCGATTGAAGTTGATCTTCGGAAAGCCCAGCACTGGCTCGTGCTAACGGATCGCGGAGCCGGTCGGCCAGCGTTGCCTGTGGCGACAAGTTAATATCCAGTTTCTGCTCGCTGGCGTTTTTGTTAAAAGCAGAGTTCAAGGTGGCAATCATATCACCGCGCACAATTTGCAGTGCCCTGTCATCACGCGCACCCGTCTGGATCAGCACTTCCTGTGTTCCGCCGACTTCCTGAACTTCAATTTCGCCGGAGATTTTCTGGCGAAGCGCAGTGCGGATGGCGTCCGCCGAAGGTCTGTTGATGAAGTTCACATCCATGAGCGCGCCACCGTTAAAATCTATTCCGTACTTCGGGCCGCCATTGATCCAAAGGCTGACGAGCCCGGCCACCGTAAGCACCAGTGACAGGATGATGAACGGCCACATGTTGCCGATAAAGTCGTAATTCGTTTTCTTGAAGATTTCCATCTAGCTTTTAGGGCCGGCATCCTTATCTGATAGACACCGGTTATTCACAAATGTTCCCGAACCTCACTGAGGAATTTACGAGTCTCGTACCGGGCTCAAATACTGAGCTGTTGTACCGGCTTCGGTCGCGACAATTCCCAATCAAAAATAAACCTGGACACAAACACCGCCGTGAACACGTTGGCAATCAAACCGATCACCAGCGTCACGGCAAACCCTTTGACAGGGCCCGAACCGAAGAGGAAAAGAATGGCGCACGACACCACGGTGGTGATGTGTGTATCAATAATCGTTAAGAACGCCTTGCCGAAGCCGGCATCGACGGCGGGTATGACAGCCTTCCCTGCCCGCAGTTCTTCGCGGATGCGTTCAAAAATCAGCACGTTGCTATCGACGGCCATACCAATCGTCAAAATGATACCGGCGATGCCGGGCAGCGTCAGCACAGCATCAAAATAACTCAAGCACGCGATTAAGATGATAGCGTTCAGAACCAAAGCGAGAGTCGCGTTGATGCCGCTTTTCTTGTAATACACGAGCATGACTACGATCACGGCCAGGACACCTGCGATGCCGGCGATGAAGCCTTCGTGGATCGAATCAGCCCCAAGCGAAGGCCCCACGGTGCTTTCCTGCTCATACTTAACACTGGCCGGCAATGAGCCAGCCTTGAGATTGAGCGCGAGATCGTTGGCTTCCTGCTGGCTACTCTGACCTTGAATTACGCCATTGTCGCTGATCTGATTCTTAATGCTGGGCGCTTCCAGAACCTTGCCGTCGAGGACGATGGCGAGGGGGCTACCGATATGGGAGCCAGTGTAATCGGCGAAGCGACGCGCAGCCTCCTGACTGAGTACGAAATTAGTCTCGAACGTACCGGGCAACTGACCCGATTGTGGTTTGGCATCCCTGATGTCCGGACCGCGGACAACGGGCGTGCGCGCTACTACGTAGATACCACCGCTTTTCGAAATGTTGCCGCCCGCAGAAGGTTGACCAATGAGCTTGGTGCCAGCGGGTAAAACGCCGCCATTTTGCGCCAAAGCCTGTTCACGACTTTCAAAAGGACCACCCCTTACGTCATACAATTCCAGAACGCCGGCCGTTTGAATGATCTGCTTGGCCCGCGCGGGATCATCCGTTCCGGGCATCTGCACGAGCAGTTCGGAATCGGCGTCTTCGCGGTTCTGCTGCACAGTGGCTTCGGTCAAACCGAGCGCGTTGATTTTCTTTTCAATCGTATTCTTCGAAAGATCGAGGGTATTCTTCCAAAGCGCGAGCGCGTTGGTGGGCTTCAAGGTGAGGCGGTAATCGGTTGGATTCTGCGAAGCGAGAACCCACTCGGGCAATTGCTCATTCACCAGGCCGCGGAAGTTGCCCGCCAACGTGGAAGGCACGCCTTTCACGACAATCGCCACTGACTTGGCGTCTTCGATGCTCTTCGCCTCATCGACGCTGACCTCGCCTAGAGCGACATTGGCTTTGCGTGCCGCGTCTTTGAGGCGGTCTGCGTCGGCACTGGCTTCCTGGTTGAAGGCATCCTGCTGCTCAACCTGTATGACGAGGCGGGTACCGCCGCGCAGATCGAGGCCCAAGTGGATGTTCTTGTTCCAATTGGCGATGAGTTCATCCTTACTTTTCGGCAAACCGATGATGCCGTAAATGCAGAGGAGAATGACCGCAATAATAAATATGAACTTGTAGCGAAGATTCGTTTTCATCGTTGTTGCTGCTGTTGCTGTAATGTCTGCCAGGTCATGACGCTACTTCTTTGCCGCATCGTCAGTTGCGAGAACGCTTGTGACTGCGCTTCGCGCCACCTGCAGTTTCAAATTGTCCGGCTTAATGCGCAGTATCAGAGTATCATCGTTGACCGCAACAATGGTACCGATGATGCCGCCGCTGGTAACAACGGTTTGCCCGTTCTGAAGAGACTTCACCATTTCTTTCTGATTCTTCTGCTGGCGCTGCATAGGCCGAAAGACCAGGAAGTAGAAGATGGCGATCATCAAAACGATCGGGACTGCTTGGCCCAGAGCGGCGAACGGCCCGCCTGCTGGGGATGGAGTTGCTTGTAACAGCATTAAAAAGTACGGCATTGAGTCTGCTTTAGCTTATCGAAGACACAGTTCAGGCTTCGTGCTCCACAGCTTCTTTTGCCTGGAAGCGCCTTAACCAATCTGGGAAGTGGCTCAGTAAGATAGACTGCCTGATCTGACGCATAATGTCAAGAAAGTACTGGATGTTGTGCAGCGTGGCCAAGGTGGAAAAGAGGATCTCACTGGCCTGAAACAGGTGGCGAAGGTAGGCTTTACTGAACGTCTGACAGGTGTAACAGGGGCACGCGGGGTCAAGAGGGCTTTCGTCTTCGAGATATTTGGCGTGTTTGATAACAACTTTGCCTTGAGATGTGAAAAGGTACCCGTTACGGGCGTTCCTGCTAGGCAGTACGCAATCCATCATGTCTACGCCATGCGCCACGTACTGGGGTAACTCATCGGGCATGCCGACGCCCATGACGTAGCGCGGCTTGTCTTTGGGGAGGAGCGGGGCGGCGACGGCCGTCATCTCCTGGCTTAGGTCGCGCGGCTCGCCGACTGAGAGGCCGCCGATGGCATAGCCGGGAGCATCGAGTGCAAGTAACTCTTCGACACAGGCGCGACGCAAATCGGGATACATGGAGCCTTGCACGATGGGGAATAGGGCGCAATGTAGACCCTTTTCGCGGCGCAGATAATGCGCGTAGCCTTTTTGCGCCCAACGGACAGTGCGCCGCATGGATTCGTTCGCGGCTTCGTGGGTAGAAGGATAGGCGAGGCATTCGTCGAGGACCATCATGATGTCGCTGCCGAAGGCGAGTTGGACATCAACGGTGCTTTCGGGAGTGAACATGTGGGGATCGCCGTTGAGATGCGAGCGAAAGAGGACGCCTTCTTCGGACACTTTGCGAAGGGTATCGAGGCTGAAGACTTGAAAGCCGCCGGAGTCTGTGAGGATGGCGCGCGGCCAGGACATGAATTTGTGGAGGCCGCCGAGACGTGCGATGCGTTCGTGGCCGGGACGTAGGAAGAGATGGTAGGTATTGGCGAGGATTATTTTGGCGTCGAGGTCATTGATGAGGTTGCGCGGGGAGAGACCTTTGACAGTACCTTGTGTGCCTACCGGCATGAAGACGGGCGTTTCGATGGTGCCGTGAGCGGTGTGAAGAAGGCCGGCGCGGGCACCGGTGTGGGGGCAGGTGGCTTGGATTTCGAAACGGAGGGAGGACAAGAAATAGGATACAGCGGGCAAGAGCGCGACATGGAAAGGTTGCGCGCTGGCAGGAATGCCCGGCCTACGCGGTCAGTGCGGGCCGGTGCTTCTAATGGCGGCTTCGATGGCTTCTTGCGGCGGGGGATTTTTTAGCAACTCAATTACGCTCCTGTGGCGGTGATCGAGAAGGTAAGTGACCAGCAGGTTGTAGCGGAGGTAGAGGCCCGACTTCTGATAGTCCAGGTCGGGTGCGTTGGCAAGGAAGTCCTGCCGAGTGCCTCAAAGTTGAAGGAGTTTCCTTTGCCGACGTAATCGGCATAGCCTTCGCGCACGTAGGGCGGCAGCTGGAAGTAGCGGACCGGTCCGATGGCGTGGCCGGTTAGTTGGTGGGTGAGTTCGTGGGCTATGAAGTAGTCGAGGGTGCGGACGCCAAGAATGGGGGTGCCTAGAGGAGAAATCAGCTGGTTGTCTTTGATGTTGGCGTCGCGGAGAAAAACGTTCCGGGTGAGCGGATAGAAGGCGACACCGCCGACTCCGTAGCTTCGGTTAAAGAGGAGCCGCTGCCG
>Ga0182012_10007282_pt1 | contig 11089 bp, 3 predicted proteins | sample 612S2SmetaG_FD_120486 | JGI IMG/M metagenome (GOLD analysis project Ga0182012, IMG submission 120486) | Permafrost microbial communities from Stordalen Mire, Sweden - 612S2S metaG | ecosystem: Environmental > Terrestrial > Soil > Wetlands > Permafrost | place: Sweden: Stordalen | collected...
AAATATAGTGTGGAGCATTATCTGGAACGGGTTCAAAAATTACGTTCTTCGATAAAAGATCTTTTTATTACAACCGATCTCATTGTGGGTTTTCCTGGCGAAAGCGATGAGGACTTTCAGGGAACCATGGATTTACTTGATCAGGTTCGTTATGACGCGGTTTACAGTTTTAAATATTCTCCCCGGGTCGGCACGGTGGCGGCCCGCATGTTGGATCAGGTAGCGGAAGAAGCCAAGGACGAACGTTTGGCTCGGTTAAACGAAAAGGCCTGGAAACACGCGGCCGAAGCCTGCGCCTCCCGTTTGGGCAAAGTGGAAGAAGTGCTGGTGGATGGCCCGGCGGATAAGACACCCGGCGGGTTTTACGGCAAAAGCCGTCAAAATCGCACGGTGGTTTTTTTGGGTCAAGGCTACCAGGCGGGGGATGTGGTGAAAGTAAAGGTGGACCGGCACAAAGTCGCCAATTTATACGGAATAGTTCAGCCGTAACTTCTTTTCAAAGCGGGGATTCATGAAGCGTTTTGTGTATTTGGTGTTGATGTTGATTCTTTTCTCTCCAGCGGTTTGGGCCGATGACTTTGACCCCTCAGCCAAGTCGACCCCCGATGAACTTTCATCTGTCATTACTCCCGTCTCGGGTGAAACCAAGGCTCTTTTCGAAAAAGCCAAGACTTTATTCGACCAGAAAAATTATAAAGACTGTAAAGATATTCTCGCTCCGCTGGTCACCGAACACCCGATGGATGATTTCATCCCCCAGGCCCGGCTGCTTTTGGCCAAAGTTCAGGAAGATTTTGACGTGTCCGTGGCTCAGTTGCGGGAAGTGGCGGAGCAATATGACGACAAGCCTGAAGGCATGGAAGCCCAAAAAGAGTTGGGAGACCGTTATTATCTGGCGGACAAGTATGAAGACGCGGTAGACGCTTATAAGGAATATCTAGATCGCTACGAAAAAAGCCCCATGGCGGTCGAGGTTCAATATTGGCTGGCATGTTCTTATTCGGCGGCGGGCAAAGATAAAGAATCGATCGAAGAATATAAAAAAGTATTGGATAAAGGCCAGCTAACCGACTGGGCACCTAAGGCGTTGTTGGGCATGGGCAACGCTTATTTTAAAATCGAGAAATATTCTGACGCTGAAAACCAGTATTTAAGAATATTAGACAAATACGCTACTTACAACGAATTGAATTTGGTTTATCTAAAACTGGGCGAAACTTATGAGCTGGAAAAGAAATGGAAACAGGCTTACGCGGCCTATCAAACTCTGGTAACCCGCTTTCCCAAAGCAATGGAAGTGTCCGAAGCCCAGACCCGGATGGCCGATCTGTCTAAAACCCGGCCGGAGGTACAGCCCATTGTGACCGTTTTGCCCACGCCAACAATTACCGCGACGGTTGTATTAACGCCTTTGGTTGAGGCGACGACTACGGCCACGGTCGTGGCTGTAACTGCGACGCCGGCTGTGGTCGCGGTTCAGACGACTCCTGAAGAAGCCGAACAAGAAGTAGCCGATCAACCCGTCTTAAAGATGACGCCATTCCATGTACAAGTGGGTGTTTATTCACGAAGAGCCAATGTGTTGAAAACAGAAAGATCGATTCAGAAAGCCGGATATCAATACTATGTGGTGAAGATGAAACGGGATGCCTTTACGGTTTACAAAGTCCGGGTGGGTAATTTTGCCAATCGTTCAATAGCCGAAAAGATCGCCCGCATCTTGGCCAAGAAGACGAAGGAAAAAGCCATTGTGGTGGAAGAATAGTTTTTATTTTGATTAAGAGAGTCTGATGGAAGAATTAACGCCGATGATGCGGCAATATTTAGATATCAAGAGAATCCATAAAGATGAGATTCTCTTTTTTCGTTTGGGCGATTTTTATGAGATGTTTTTCGATGACGCCAAAACCGCCGCGCGGGTTCTCAATTTAACTCTTACCGCCAGAGGCGCCGGCGCTACCCGAGTGCCCATGGCTGGCATTCCTTATCACGCCGCGGAAAACTATATTGGCCGCTTGGTTAAAAACGGTTTTTCCATCGCCATTTGCGAGCAAACCGAAGATGTCTCCCAGGCCAAAGGGCTGGTGAAGCGCGAGATTACCCGGGTCATCACGCCTGGAACGATTTTGTCCGCTTCTATGCTGGATGAGAAGTCGAATAACTATCTGGCGGCTCTAGCTTATTCGAGCCAGTCGCTGGGGCTGGCGGTAGTGGACGTTACCACCGGCGAGTTTAAAACCTGCGAGCTTCACGGCGCGGACCGTTTTTCGGTGGCCACTAACGAACTTTCCAAATTCAATCCTTCCGAAATACTGATCGCCCAAACCCAGCCGGACGTTGAGGAATGGGCCACCCTGATCAAGTCGCTCAACGGGGTTAAGAAATCCCACATAGAAGACTGGAAGTTTTCCGCCGACGAGGGAAAAGAAACTTTATTGGAGCATTTTCAGGTGAAGTCCCTCGACGGGTTCGGCCTGTCCGACCAGAAACAGGCGATCCGGGCGGCGGGGTCAATCCTCCAATACTTAAAAGAAACAACCCATAGCGTTTTGTCCCATCTGGTCACTCTTTCCACTTTTCAGGTGGGCGAGGGCATGGTGCTGGACGCGGCCACCCAGCGTAATTTGGAAATCATCAAATCCATGCAGGATAGCGGCAAAGCGGGGACTTTGCTGTCGGTGCTGGATGAGACGGTTACTTCCATGGGCGGTCGTCTTTTGCGCCAGTGGCTGATTACGCCGCTCACTTCTGTGTCCCAAATCAAAAGCCGTCAGGACGCGGTGGAAGAACTTTTGGCCCGTAAGGATGATCGTGAAAACTTAAGAGACTTTTTTAGGGAAGTGTCCGACCTGGAGCGGCTTTCGGGCCGGATTGGTTGCAATACGGCCAACGCACGGGATATGGTGGCTCTGCGGAATACCCTGGCGCTTTTACCCCGAATTCATCAGGTACTTTCAGGTTTTAAGGCCCTTTGGCTCAAAGAAAAGGTTGAGGGTTGGGATAATTTAAAAGAGGTTTATCAGCTTTTAGAAAAAGCTATAGCCGATGAACCGCCTTTAGCTTTAAAAGAAGGCGGTCTCATCAAAGCGGGGTTCAACGCTGATCTGGATGAACTGAAAAGCGCCTCGGTGGAGGGCAAAAACTGGATTGCCCGGCTGGAAGAAAAAGAAAAGGCCCGGACCGGCATTAACTCTCTCAAAGTCCGTTACACTTCGGTTTTTGGATACTACATTGAAATTTCCAAAGCCAATTTGGACAAAATTCCAAAGGATTATCACCGAAAACAAACTTTGGTGAACGCCGAGAGGTTTATTACCCAGGAACTCAAGGACATGGAAGGCAAGATACTGGGCGCGCAGGATAAGGCGGACCGGACTGAATACGAACTTTTCGATGGTATCCGTTCACAGGTGGGCAAAGAACTTTCCCGCCTTCAACGGGTAGCCCGCATTATCGCCGAGCTGGATGTGTTTGGCGGTATGGCCACCGTGGCGGATTATGGCCGCCATGTACGCCCCGAAGTAGATGACTCTTCCGAGTTGGCCATTGTGGATGGTCGTCATCCGGTTTTAGATCGCATCTTATCCTCCGACCAGTTTGTTCCCAATGATTCCCATTTAGGCGTCGAAGGCGTGGATGTCATCGTTCTGACAGGGCCTAATATGGCGGGTAAAAGTACCTATATCCGCCAGGTGGCTTTATTGGCTCTGATGGCCCAGGTGGGCTTCTTTGTCCCGGCCAAGCAGATGAAGATCGGGATTGTGGACCGGATTTTTTCACGGGTAGGGGCATCGGACGCTTTGACCCAGGGCCAAAGTACCTTCATGGTGGAAATGGTGGAGACCGCGAATATTCTGAACCACGCCACCCACCGGAGTCTTTTGATTTTGGACGAAGTCGGACGGGGAACCTCTACCTATGACGGAGTTTCCATCGCCTGGGCGGTGGTGGAACACATCGCCCAAAAGCTCAAAGCCCGCACCTTGTTCGCTACTCATTATCACGAGCTGACCCGTCTTTCAGCGTCTTTCTCGAATGTGAAAAATTTCAACATCGCGGTCAGGGAATGGAATGAGCAGATTTTGTTTCTGCGCAAGATTGTAGAAGGCGGCACGGACAAGAGTTTTGGTATTCAGGTAGCCCGTTTAGCCGGAGTGCCCAAGTCGGTCGTGGAGAGGGCGAAAAAGATTCTGGCTAGTTTGGAAACAGGCCAAGCCTTTCCAGTCAAAAAAGATAAGGGTGCTGAGCTCGAACCTCAGCCCGAAGTGCCGTCTACCCAGGGTTTGAATCAGCTTTCTTTCTTTGGCAAGGGCGGCACCCACCCGGTTTTGGAAGAATTGAAAAACCTAGACCTCGACGATCTGACCCCGAGGGAAGCGTTGAACCTTCTCGCCGAATGGAAAAAAAAGACGCAGGAATAGCTAATTAGAATCTGGGGGATTTTTCTCCATTTTTCCTTGAAGCTGTAACGCATATTCCACATCGGGATTATGGGGATCGCCGCGAAGGGCTTTTTCAAATGCTTTCCGGGACTCGGCGAAATTTTTCCTCCGCAGCAACAGACATCCTAAATCGTAATATAAATGAGGCGCGGGATAGCCGTCGGTGACCGCGTGTTTTAGCGCGGCCAGTTGGACTTCGTAATGGGTTTCATAACCGCGCTCATAATAAAACTCTGCCAACCTCTCCCAATAGCAGGTCTCGAGAAATTGATCCCCTTTGATGAAGTCCGGCGGGTTGAGCCAATAGTTCAGGGCTTCTTGATAAGACTGGGTGTTGGAGACATTGAGATATTCCCAATCGCCTTTTTGAAGCCAAAGGTTCATGGTTATCCACTTTTCAAAGCGGGGCCCTTCCTCCGGATTAATGGGAATAATACCGATAGCTAACAGATCATCTCCGCGGTTTATTATTGGCGGTTTTAACCAGTACACCGCTGGAAAATCTTTTTGGAAAAACGGAATTTCATCCGGATGGACCAGCAGAGACGCCCAATGGCTGTTGTGAAAAATAAATCGTGGGTTTTCCACGGCGTTAAAAGGGTAAATTACGGCTTCCAAACTTTCTTCAATCGGCCGACAGACCTTGAATTGGGTGAAACAAAGGCCCGGTCCCTGATTTTGGGCTATGTTTTTTAGGGTTTCAAACACCATGCGAATGGGAGCGGTTGAACTGGTAAATCCGGTTAAGGTTCCGGCTAATCGAGGGATATCCCAAGCCAAAGAAATCAAAAGGATCAGACTAAGAGCGGCCGGCCTCGTTCGAGCAGGGAGGAAAGTTAATAATCGGCAAGCCCCCAGCGCGCACAACCCCAGGACGGGAAGAATGACTTGAATGACCCGATAGCTTTGAAGGCTTTGGGAGAGAATTCCGGGAAGAAGGAAAAGCAGAAGCAACGGAATGATCCATCGCTTCAAAGCGGAAAGTTTTTTTTGGTTAAATACTTTCCAAAGTCCTATCCAGAAAAACGCGGCCATCAGCGGATTTAAAAATCCACCCTGGATAGGAGCGTAAATGCCTTCGGACCAATAGCCCCAAAAAATAAAATTTACGTAATCCAACGATGAAAATAAAACTTGTTTGGCCGGTATCCAGCCATGAAAAGCCGAATAACCTACTAAATGGGTTCCGTAGCCGCCGCTTTGAAAGGAAGCGACCAGGAAATAAAATCCAGTTGTGAAAAGGCCAAATCCCAAAAGAAGAAGCGAGCGGATATTCCATCCGCTTTGTTTGATTCCAATAATTGAAATGATTAAGGCGGCCAAGGTGACGACAGGCCAGGAAGTATAGGTCCAATAACCCAGGCCCAGCCATGCTCCCAGTATCCCAATCCAGAACCAATTCGATTCTTTCTTAAATGTTTCCGCCAGAAGAAAGAAAACTCCGATTTCCCAAACCGGCAGGCAGATCGCTTGTATGGAAAGGCTTTGTAAGTAGAGGGGCCAATAGGCCAAAGCCAGAAAGGCGGTCGAAAGGTAAGCCCATTTTTCCGGTAGAAAACGCCGCGCCGCCCCCCAACCAGCCAGTAAGGTGAGACAGGAAACCAGAAAAACGGGTAATTCCAGCGCGAGAAATGAATTTTGAAAAATTTTTAAAAGGATGGCGGTCGCCCAAATCAACAGAGGTGGTATTTGGCCGTCCGTATAAAAAAATTTCCAATCCCAATGCCGGTTTAATTCCAGGGCGAACTGAAGGATGGAAGTTTCGTCAAATAACGGCCAATGCGGAAAAGCCCAAAATCTCAACGAACGAAGAAAAATCCCAATAGCAATTAAAAGAACCCAAGCCCAAGACGGGTAGGGTGCTTCCTTTTTTGACTGCCTGGAATTATGAAATTCGGCCTGTTTTTTATCCGTCTGTTTTATCCATAAAAACGACGTCAAAATTCCAGAAATCCATAACGATTGTCGATCGATCAGCGAAAAAGAAGAAATTGAAGCCAGAATGTGCGTAATCAACAAAAGAAGGAAAAAACCAGGTAGGGAATAGTGTCGAAACCAAAAATTCACGAGTAAGGGCCTTTGCCAGCTTGAATTGGAAACGGCGGGAAGAAATGTAACTTTTCTTAGTATATAAGGCCGTTCCTTCTTTCTTAAACCCTTTAATTTCCGCCTAAAACTTCCATTTATCAGGTTGATAATGTTCTTATCAACCTATTCCCAATTGGTCTACAATAATCAGCCCATAAACCCAAAGTCTCTGGGATGACGGGGATTTCACCATAGATCAGGTTCGCTTTGAAAAAAGACAGTCACTTCCAAAAGAAAATCTTTCCTTACGAGTTTGAAATTGATATCGAAACTCGGGCTGGCTATGTCGTAGCCCGCTGCGCCGCTTTGCCCGGCTGTCAGGCCCAGGGCCGCAGCCCCAAAGAAGCCGTCGATAATCTTAAGAACGCTATCGACCTTTATTTTTCAACCGCTTCTCCCGCTTATTTTGAATCCCTTGAAACCTTTACAGGCATTCCCATTTTTTATTCTCTGGCCGAGTTTAAAGGCCGTCTTTTTGCCGCCGCCGGGAAGGACAAGGTTTATGTTTCGGGCAACGGCACGGCCGGTTCCTGGAAATCCTATCCGGTCACCAAAAGCGACACCAAGTTTTTTACCCAGGACACAGACAATTCGGAAGAAGGGGACTATTCCACCCAGATTTACTGCCTCACCGCTTACGGCACACCCGGCAAAGAAAAAATGTTGTTTGCCGGAACCAATTTAAACGGCTCGATTTACTACACCGCCGACGGTGAAAACTGGAAAGAGTCTTTCGCGACGGGCGAGGACCGGATTCACGCTCTCTGCGAATTTAAGAACCGCCTTTACGCCGGCACCAGTTCCCAGGGAAAAATTTACGCTTATGACGGATTGTACTGGAACGCCGTCGCCAATCTGAGCGAGGCGGCGGTCACCGCTTTCGGCGTTTATAAAAACAAGCTTTATGTGGGAACCTATCCCAGCGGTCTTATTTTCTGTACCGATGACGGATTGAACTGGGAAGAAATTGCCTCCACAGGCCAAAGCTTTATCCAATGTTTTTCCGAATTCAACGGTTATCTTTACGCGGGCACCTCGGGCGCCAAGGGCGTCAAAATCTTCCGCACCATGAACGGCAAGGATTGGGTGACGGTGTATGACAGCGGCAGGGAAATGAACTGCTACTGTATGGAAGTTTTCGAAAATACCCTTTTCGCCGGAACGGGGAATTCGGGCCGGATGCTCAAGAGTCAGGACGGTCTGGAATGGACAACCGCTTACGCCGGCGACATGGAAGGCATCCGCGCCTTCGCGGTTTTTAACGATTACCTTTACGCGGGCTCGGAAAATCAGGCTTCGCTTCTTCGCTCCACTTTCGACATGGCGAGAAACCCCGTCATTTCCGATTTGAAAATAGAACGGGTCACCTCCCAAAGTGTTTTGCTGACCTGGGCTACCGATATCCCGGCGACATCCGAAGTGCAGTACGGCGAAAAAATCGAGGATGAAATTGAGTTCAACCAGATGTTCCGCGATAAAAGCCAGGGGTTAAAACACAAAGTCTATTTAACCGGTCTCAAGGCGGATACGGCTTATGAACTCAAGGTCATTAGCGCGAACCGGTCCTCGTCCTTAGCGGTCGCCGAAACCCTTTCTCTCAAAACGCCCTCGGTGGTTCCGCCAACCCTTTCCTCGCGCACCCACCCGAACCCGGACAAATGGGAAAAGTCGAACGAGGTGGAAATCACCCTGCATCCCGCGGCCCATTTGAAGGGTTATTACTATACTTTGGATAAAGCGCTGGGCACCGTTCCTGTCCCGCCGGATGCCGCCTACACTGACGCCGGCCAGATCACCTTTCCCGGTTTGGTTCAGGGCCGGTGGGTTATTCATGTTTCGGGTGTGGATGAGGCGGGGAATATCGGCGTCGAGGCCTCCCATTATCGCGTCAACATCGACACGGAAGCGCTTCCGCCGGCCCATATTTTCAGCTCAACTCATCCGGATTCGGACAAATGGGTTCCCAATCCCACGCCGGTCGTCAGCTGGGAAGCCCCCAAAGATTTTTCAGGCGTGGTGGGTTATTACGTCAAAGCGGACCGGATTCCGGACACCGTTCCCGGCCCCAGCAAGGGCGACTTCATTAAGGAAAACCGAATTACGCTGGGCCCCCTGGAAGATGATCTCTGGTACATCCATGTTTCTACTTTGGATGAGGTGGGCAACGTGGGGATTCAGGCCGCCCATTATCCCATCCGCATCGACACCAAAGCCCAGGCCCCGGCGGTTTCGTCCGCCACCCATCCGGAAAGCGACCAGTGGTATTCCAATCCTCAATTGGAAGTGACTCTCATTCCCGCCCAGGATTTGTCGGGCGTGGACGGCTATTACTATCTGCTCAATCAGGATCCCCATAGCCTGCCCTCGCCCGAAGAGGCTCGCTGGACCCAGAAAACCAAAATTAACTTTGAGCATCTGGATGACGGCGTTTGGTATTTTCATGTCCGCACCAAAGACCGCGCGGAAAATTTATCTCCCCAGGCCACGCACTTTAAGGTCTGTGTCGATACGACAGCTGAGGCGGCGGTAGTGACATCCCACACCCATCCGGACCAGAATCACTGGTACCGGAACCGGTTTGTGGTTTTAAACTGGGAAGCGCCGGAAGAATACTCGGGCGTCGAGGGTTTTTATTACAGCATCGACCGCAAGCCCGACACCGTTCCCACTGAAAAAATATCTCTTTTTACCAACCAGCAAACCCTTTCGTTCGAACTGACCGAAGACGGCCTCTGGTATTTCCACCTGACCACCAAAGATAAAGTGGGCAATTTATCATCCCGCGCGGCCCACTATGCTTTGAAAGTGGACACGAGAGTTTCCAAAACCTCCATTACTTCCTCCACCCATCCGGATGAAAACGAATGGTATTCCAAAACCAAAGCTGTTTTTCAATTCACCACGCCTGAGGATTTATCCGGTGTGGCGGGTTATTACTACACCTTTTCCGACGATCCCCGGGTTCAACCCGCCCCTCAGGGCTGCAGCTACACCCAGAAAAACGAGCTCACTTTGGAAATTCCCCGGGAAGGCGTTCATTATTTATCCGTCCTCTGCGCGGACAACGCGGGAAATCTGAGCGAAGAACCAACGGTTTATCTGGTTCGTCTGGATACCCACGTGGAAGCGCCGGTTCTCACCTCTTCCACCCATCCGGACCAGACGGTCTGGTACACGGGCCGCCGGGTGGAACTATCCTGGAAAGACCCGCTGGATCTGTCCGGTATCGAGGGCTATTACACGATGATCAACCGGGAAGAAAATTGGATGCCGGTTTTAAAAGACATGATCTGGACTACCGCGAAAAGCGCTGTCTTTACGGTGCCAGAAGACGGGGTTTGGACCATCCACGTTTGCGCGAAGGATAAAGCCAAAAATATCGGCGCGCTGGCCCATTATAAAATCATGATGGATTCCCACGCCCTGCCGCCGGTGGTGAAGAGCTCGACCCACCCGGTACACCGCTGGGTCAACGCCGAAGCGCCCAAACTCAGCTGGGAACCGCCTCAGGATTTGTCCGGCATTGAGGGCTATTACATTCTTCTGGACGCCCATCCCCACACCATTCCGGGCCCCAGCAACGGCGAATGGGTTATTCAACCCTTTGTGACAGGCCACGCCCTTAAAGACGGCAAGTGGTTCTTTCATATCACCTCGAAAGACAAAGCGGGTAACGTCAGCAAAGAAGCCGCTCATTATCCTCTCTGGGTGGATAAAACAGCGCCCAAGTCCAGCATGGTTCGTCTGCCGGCGCTGGTGGATAAAACACAGCTCTCCATTAATTGGGATGCCACCGACGCCAGCGGCGAAGTGGTATTGTTTGACGTGCAGGTGAAAGTCGGCGCTTCAGATACCTGGACCAATTGGCTTATTGGCGCCACTCACAAACAGGCAACCTATCAGGGCCAGGATGGTTTACGTTACGCTTTCCGCTGCCGGGCCAAGGACGCCGCGGGTAATTTGGAAGAATATCCGGATACGGAAATGATCACCGTTTCCATCGACATTTCACCCCCGACTCCGGTGAAAACCTTAAAAGCCACACCCCTGCCGGGCGGGGATATCGAGCTCAAATGGGAACCGGCGGAAGACCGTGTTTCGGGTCTGAACTTTTACCGGGTTTACCGCTGGCTGGAAGGTCAAAAACCCAAAGTGATTTCCACTGACGGGCAGGTGAAAGAAGTTTCCTATCTCGACAAGGGCGGAATCTTGCAGGAAAACACCGTTTATTATTACTCCGTTCACGGCGTCGACAAGATGAACAACGAGCAGTTCGAGGGCAACAGCACTGCGGCCTGTTTGTCGGACGCCAGCGTCGGCACGCCGTCCATCTCTTGTCCCACTCACCCGGCCGATACCTGGAGTTCCAATCCCCAGGCAGTCATGGTCTGGACTCCTCCGGCGGACGCCACCGGCATCCAGGGTTATTACTACGCCATTGATCAGAATCCCCACACCAAGCTCAGCGCCGAAAACGGAACCTTTACGGATTCTACCCGGCTGGAACTGCCCAAGCAGGAAAGCGGCGTCTGGTATTTTCATCTGGTCGCCAAAGACCG
>Ga0182012_10007283_pt1 | contig 11087 bp, 11 predicted proteins | sample 612S2SmetaG_FD_120486 | JGI IMG/M metagenome (GOLD analysis project Ga0182012, IMG submission 120486) | Permafrost microbial communities from Stordalen Mire, Sweden - 612S2S metaG | ecosystem: Environmental > Terrestrial > Soil > Wetlands > Permafrost | place: Sweden: Stordalen | collected...
ATGGTCGTTTCGTAAAATTCCAAAACCCTGGGATGCGAGGCATCAAGCAGATGAATCAAAAAATCGGCCATCACCGCCTCCTCCAAGGTGGCGTTAAAGGACTCCACGAGCTGGTGGGGGAGTTTGCGGATGAAGCCGACCGTGTCGGTGAGCAGGAGCGGTTGTTTATTCGGAAGATCAATCTTGCGCGTGGTGGTATCAAGCGTGGCAAAGAGGGCGTTCTCCACGAGCACGTCGGCTCCGGTAAGACGGCGAAGGAGGGAAGATTTCCCTGCATTTGTATAGCCGACGATGGCGGCATTGGGTACGGGCGTGCGCTTTCGGTCCTTGCGCTGCGTGGCGCGGTTGCGACGCACATCCTTTAGGTCGCGTTTAAGCCGGTCGATCTGGCCACGAATTTTCCGTTTATCCTGCTCAAGCTGACTTTCCCCCTCGCCCTTGGCTCCGATGCCGCCACCCTGCTGACCTAGGTGACTCCAGGCACGGGTGAGCCGCGGGAGAGAGTAGGCCATCCGTGCAAGATCGACCTGAATCTTCGCCTCGCGGGTTTGCGCACGGGACCCAAATATATCGAGAATGATTTCCTGCCGATCAATGACGGTGATCCCGGCGAGCGTCTCCCAGTTGCGCTGTTGCGCGGGAGTAAGCTGATTGTCAAAGATGATGATGTCGCACTCGAGTTCCTTGGCGCGCTCGCAGACTTGCTCCGCCTTTCCTGAACCCACAAAAAGGCGTGCTTGAGTCTCGCGGTTATGTACCAGCAGCTTTTCGATGATCGGGATGCGGAGGGTGCGCACCAGCTCACTCAGCTCATTGAGGAGATCGTCGGCATCATCCTTCTCCTCCTGCGCCGTGAAGGCACCTACGAGCAAGGCACGCTCGACCATCTTGTCACGGCGTTTGATTTCAAACATGGGCTGACATCTTCCCCGTTTTTCACACATCAGTGCAAGCTGTCAAACTGAGGCCTAACACTGATCAAGAAACGGATCAAGAGACATAGGATCCTCGTGAGACAAGTGTTCTTCACAGACGGAGAAAAAATCATCTCTGGTGCTGACGCGCCGCACTTCATGGAGAAACTCTGGACTGATGCCCTCGCCGATGAAATTCGCATACTTTTTGATCTTCTGAACACCCTTAGGGTCTGGAATCCCAGCATCGCATACCGCCTCGTAAAGATCATGGATATATGCCAGTACCTCACGACCAGTGGGATAGGTAAGACTTTTTCCCGCGAACTGCTCTCGAATCTGATTGAATATCCAAGGGTTACGCACCGCCCCCCGTCCGATCATGAGGCCGCGTGTGAGGGTCTCACGCAGGACTCTTTCCGCATCGCTCGCACTGGAGACATTGCCGTTGGCCAGAACAGGACAGGGGAGGGACTCCGCGGCAAGCCGGATCAGACTATGACGGATACTTCCACGATACATCTGCATAACAGTGCGCCCATGCACGGTAACGAGATCTATGGAATGTTTGATAAAAAGGGGAAGGAGGTCCTCGATTGTCCTCTCCTGGTCGAATCCGAGCCGCGTTTTGACAGTGAACTTTCCCGTAATTGCCTCGCGCAGGGCACCCAGAATCGCATCAACTCGATGGAGATCTCGAAGCAGTCCGCCTCCCGCGCACTTACGATAAACAACAGGGGCGGGACAGCCGAGATTTAGATCAAGAGCCGCGATGGGATGTTGCTGAAGTGCTGTAGCCGTGCGGACAAGCGAGGGGATGTCATTGCCGATCATTTGGGCGATCACGGGGCGACCTGTGGGATTCTGCGTGATAGAGGCAAGGATCGGCCTGTCGAGATGAGAAGTAGCTGTGACCCGAAAATATTCGGTGTAGTAGAGATCGGCACCACCATAGCGCATCATTAAACGCCAGAAGGGGAGATCGGTCACATCCTGCATCGGAGCTAATGCAAGAATGGGCCGGGGTGCAGCTAGAAGTTGGTCGAGAGAAGTGATCACTTATTGGTTGTCTTAGGATTCGCACGGCAAGATTTGCCCTTTAATTGCAACCTCAGCGCTTTCAAAAACTCAGCAGCGGTCCGTCCGGGGGGGCGTTGCCTTGGCCAGAGGGAGACGATTACTCTTTCCGGTTTTTCAGGGTATAAGGAGCGATAAATGGGCGAGGTCTTATTTGCCGAATTGCGGGCCATCGCCGGAATCAATGAGAGGCCCATGCCTGCCGAGACGAGCGATTGGATGGTCTCCAGTTGTGCGCCGCGAAAGCTGATGGTTGGTTGAAGGCCGCAGCGATTAAAGAACTGGAACGCTTGATCTCCGAGGCAATGCCCCTCCTGCATAACAATGAGGCGTTCACGACTGAGATCGCTCAAAGCAAAAGTTCTTTTCTTCAACAGGGGGTGGTTTGGTGGAAGTGCAAGAAGGAGCTCTTCGGAAAGAAGAGACTGCACCTCAAAACGCTCGATTTGCTCGGGTGAAATTGGAAGGCTGACGATGGCAAAGTCGATCTCGTAGCTGTGAGCAAGTTTCAGAAGTCGAGATGTCGTCTCTTCCTGAACGATGATCTCCACGCCGGGAAATTTTTTCATGAAGGCCGTCATCACCTTGGGCAGCAGATAGGGGGCGATGGTCGGGAGAATACCGAGGGTGAGGCTGCCGGAGAGGAGTTCCTTGGCATCCTTGGCCTCGCGTTGCGCGGCATCAACCTCTTCAAGAATACGAAGCGCCCTGCGAAGGAATGCTTCTCCATGAGGTGTTGTTCGAATCTCTCGGCGGGTTCGCTCGAAGAGCCGTTCACCCAGTTCCCGTTCGAGTTTCTGGATTTGCTGACTTAGTGACGGCTGCGACACATGGCACTGCTCGGCGGCGCGGGAGAAATTCCCACTACGAGCCACGGCGACGGCATAACGAAGCTGATGCATTTCCATAGGCAAAACCTATCGTATCGAGAGGAAAGAAGTATTTCAACAATAGGTCAATCGGCCTAATATTTTTGCACACTTCACAAAGCAGTTTCAAATAAACAGGAGATAACCATGTCAACCGAATCCATGTGCCCATTTTCAGGCGGCGTGCGCAAACAGGCAGTCGCTGGAGCCACTACGAATGCCAAATGGTGGCCTGATCAACTGAATCTGAAGATCCTCAACCAGCACTCCCCTCTCTGCAATCCGATGGGAGAGACATTTCATTACGCAGAGGAGTTTAAGAGTCTCAACTTGAATGCCGTGATCCAAGATCTCCATGAGCTGATGACAACGTCACAGGAGTGGTGGCCTGCGGATTACGGCCATTATGGGCCGCTCTTCATTCGCATGGCATGGCATAGCGCTGGGACTTACCGCATTGCCGATGGTCGCGGCGGTGCGGGTTCTGGTGCACAGCGCTTTGCCCCCCTCAACAGCTGGCCGGATAATGTAAACCTCGACAAGGCGCTTCGTCTGATCTGGCCAATCAAGCAGAAGTACGGACGCAAACTCTCCTGGGCCGACCTGATGATACTCACCGGTAACGTCGCGCTGGAGTCGATGGGTTTTAAAACTTTCGGTTTTGGCGGTGGGCGCGAGGATATCTGGGAGCCGGAGGAAGACATTTTCTGGGGTCCTGAGGGCAAATGGTTGGCGGATGAGCGCTACAGTGGTGATCGTCTACTCGAGAACCCGCTCGCCGCTGTTCAGATGGGACTAATCTACGTGAATCCCGAAGGGCCAAATGGCAAGCCGGATCCACTTGCTGCAGCACGGGATATCCGAGAGACCTTTGCCCGGATGGCGATGAATGACGAGGAGACGGTTGCCCTCATTGCTGGTGGACATACCTTCGGCAAGGCTCATGGTGCTGCGGATCCTGTGAAGTATGTCGGTCCAGAACCCGAGGCGGCAGATATTGAAGAGCAGGGTTTCGGATGGATGAGCAGCTATCGTAGTGGCAAAGGAGAAGATGCAATCAGCAGTGGATTGGAAGGATCCTGGACCACCAACCCTGTGAAGTGGGACAACAACTATCTGGAAAATCTCTTCAACTATGAGTGGGAACTCTCGAAGAGCCCCGCCGGAGCTTACCAATGGACGCCAACTGTTGCCTCAGCTGCAAGTACAGTTCCCGATGCCCATGATCCTGCCAAGCGACACGCCCTCATCATGTTTACGACGGACTTGTCGCTGAGACTGGATCCAGGCTATGAGAAGATAGCGAGGCGTTTTCTTGAAAGTCCTCAGGAATTCGCAGAGGCCTTTTCAAAGGCTTGGTACAAGCTGACACATCGCGATATGGGGCCTATCTCCCGGTATCTTGGCCCGCTTGTTCCCGCAGAACCATTGCTGTGGCAGGATCCGATTCCCGCGGTGGATTATGAATTGATTGGGGAGGAGGATATCGCCGCGCTGAAAGCCACTATCATTGCTTCAGGACTCTCCATCTCACAACTGGTTTCGACCGCATGGGCCTCTGCGTCAACCTTCCGAGGCACCGATAAGCGCGGCGGTGCCAATGGCGCTCGCATCCGGCTCGCTCCGCAAAAGGATTGGGAAGTAAATCAGCCCTCCCAATTGATGAAGGTTCTTGAGGTGCTGCAAGGTATCCAAAAGGATTTCGATAGAGCAGCGTCTCCCGGAAAGAAGGTATCGCTGGCCGATCTCATCGTTCTGGGCGGTTGCGCAGCCGTCGAGGAAGCGGCAAGGAAAGCCGGCCACGATGTGAAGGTTCCTTTTTCCCCGGGGCGTACAGACACGACGCAGGAGCAGACCGATGTGAATTCATTCGAGGCCTTGGAGCCGGCCTCGGACGGGTTCCGCAATTATCTTCGGAAGGGGCATGAAGCATCAGCGGCTGAGTTGCTGGTGGATCGGGCGAATTTACTGACGCTGACCGCTCCCGAAATGACAGTGCTGATCGGCGGCCTTCGTGCCTTGAATACCAACTTTGGAAACTCGGAATACGGTGTGTTTACTAGGCGACCGGAAACATTGACCAATGATTTCTTCGTGAACCTCCTTAATATGGAAACCAGGTGGCATAGATCCGCCACCTCTGCCGGAGTATTGGAGGGATGTGATCGGGCAACGGGCGAACTCAAGTGGAGAGGTACCATTGTGGATCTTGTCTTTGGTTCGAATTCCCAACTGCGAGCAATCGCGGAGGTTTACGCCTGCGCCGACTCGCAGACGGTGTTCGTAAAGGATTTTGTTTCGGCCTGGAATAAGGTGATGAATCTTGACCGCTACGATCTTAAGAAATGCTGATGGCACAAAGAGGAAGAGGGCTCCGAAGTTCCACTTCTAGCCTTACATGAGATGATGTAGAGATGTGGGGTGACAACGAATCGGATCGAGGCCTTCAGCGACGGGGTGATCGCGATCATCATCACCATTATGGTGTTGGAGTTAAAGATTCCGGAGGTGGCGGGACCTGAAGGGCTGAAGCCCTTGCTGCCGGTTTTTCTCAACTATGTCTTGAGCTTCATTTATGTCGGCATCTACTGGAACAATCATCATCACATGTTCCATTCCGCCAAACATGTGACCGGTGGGATGATGTGGGCGAATCTGCACCTCCTTTTCTGGCTTTCGCTGATTCCCTTCACAACGGCTTGGGTAGGTCAGAATCATCTGGCTGAGGTGCCGACAGCCATCTATGGATTCGTGCTGTTAATGGCGGCCATCGCTTACTTCATCCTGCAGCGGACAATCATTGCCCAGCAGGGCCCCGACTCGATTCTGGCAAAGGCCATTGGGACTGACTGGAAGGGAAAGATTTCGCCTCTCTGTTACCTCTTGGCGATTCCTCTGGCCTTTGTGAATCCCGTGATTTCGACGGTGTTGTATGTTTTCGTAGCTCTTCTCTGGTTGATTCCTGATCGTAGGATTGAGAGAGTTTTAGCGGGAGATCATCAAGTGTTGCATGATGAAAATTGATCAAAAAATAATCCTTATTACCGGAGCCACGCGGGGTATCGGATTCGCCGCAGCTAGGTTGCTCGTGGCACGTGGCACCCGAGTGATTGTTGCCAGTCGGGATTTGAGTCGGGCTACGGCTTCTGCGGAGAAACTCGGTTGCGATGCCGTTCAACTTGATATCACCGATCAGCAGAGCGTCGATGATGCGGCGTACTTACTGAAGGAGCGCCATGGCCGTCTTGATGTTCTGGTGAATAACTCAGCAATTCTGCTGGATCATTACCTCGGCCTGCTTGATCTCAAAATCGAGATACTTCGTGAAACTCTGGAGACGAATCTTATTGGAACTCTTCGAGTCACGCGTGCCATGCTCCCTCTCCTAAAAGGCTCGAGCGACGCCCGCGTCGTCAATCTCTCCAGCGGAGCCGGGCAATTAGAGGGTGAGCCGCAGCCTTGGGCTCCGGCCTACAGCATCAGCAAAACGGCCCTGAATATGCTCACCCAGCAACTTACCGTGGCCTTGCCCGATGTCATGGTGAATTCCATGTGTCCCGGTTGGTGTCGCACAGAAATGGGAGGAGAGGAGGCACCCCTCACGGCCGAGGAGGGTGCGGATACACTGGTATGGCTGGCCCTCGATGCCTCGAATTCACTGTGCGGAAAATTTGTAAAGCAACGACAGGTGATCCCCTGGTAGTCTCCCGCTTGTTCGGGACGTTCAGTGTAAGTGTCCGTCGGGGCCATGGACGTGCCCGTGCTCCAGTTCCTCTTCGGTGGCGGCACGCACATCACGGACGGAGATTTCAAAGTGGAGTGTCATACCGGCCAGTGGATGATTCCCGTCGATGGTCACTTCATTCCCTTCGATTTTGGTGATGATCACCGTATCTTCGCCAAATTCGCCTTCGGTATGAAGCTGCATCCCCTCCTCGAGTTCTTCACCACCATCAATCTGATCAAGGGGAACAACGGAGATATTTTCCGGATTATGGAGTCCATATCCCTCTTCGGCAGGGACACTGATCTTGAAGGAATCACCGGCGACCCTTCCCTCTATCTCCTTTTCCAAACCTGGGACAATTTGTCCTTCACCCTGAATGTAGGCCAGCGGCTCGCTCCCTTTGGAAGAGTCAATGATGTCCTTGTCGTCGTCTCTAAGGGTGTAATCGAACAGGACAACGGTGCCGGGGCTGATTTTCATAAAAATGCTCGTGAACCGCGGACGCCTTCTGCACCCGCTCTGTCAATGGGCAGCTCGTATATACAAGCGTAAATTCCAGATTTACTTACCCAACAGTCCTGCAAAGGACTTGCGACCGTTCCAGAGTAGATAGAGGGCGAGAACGGAAACGAGGATAACAGGTGGCTTAGTGATACCTGCGCCGTGTGCGAGAAACGTATGGAATGCGAGGATATTGATGATAATAGGCCCGAGGATAAGGAGCCCGAAATTCCGCGTCTTGGGAATCGCAACTAGCATGCCGCCGAGCAGTTCCAAACTCTTGATGAAGGTGAAGTATCCCGTTGGCACGAGCGCACCCATGAAAAGAGCAGGGGGTGAGCCTGCCGGTGGGGGTGGTTGTGCAGGGCCAAAATGAAACAGGAACATCGAAGAGAAAAGAATGAAGCTCAGACCAAGCACTGCACCGGCGATTGAAGGAAGGATTCTATTCATGGCTGCTGGTCTCTATGGTGTTTTATAGGTATGATTGCAAGAGAGAGTTTTCAATGGCAGTCCGAGAGGCCGGGACTTTTCAGTCTCCCCCTTTGTGATTAGCTTGATCCCCATGGCACACTCTCCCCCCCTCGACACAGCCCAAGCGGCTTCGGCGGCCCAGTTTGACCGTCAGAGCGACCGGTATGGGAAATCACACATTCTTGCCGACACAGATGATGTTGCCGAGGCATTGGAGGGAATTTCCCCGCCTGGAAGCGAAGAAGGTGGAGGGCGGGCCCTTGATGTGGCGACTGGCGGTGGCCATACGGCCCTCTATTTGGCACGCAAGGGATGGAAGGTGACCGCCGGTGATGTCTCTACCCGAATGCTTGAAAATGCTATGAAGCTTCTGGCTGAGGAGGGGCTGCAGCTAAAGACGCGGGTTTTTCCGGCTGAGGAAATTCCATTTGAAAGTGCATCGTTCGAACTCGTTACGGTGCGCGTTGCGCCTCATCACTTCAGTTCGCCGGAAAGATTTGTCTCCGAGGTGGCGCGAGTGCTCAGGCCGGGCGGCCATTTTATGCTTATTGATGGGACTGTTCTCGACAACGATCCGGAGACGGAAGAGTGGCTGCATCATGTCGAGAAATGGCGCGATCCGAGCCACGGCAAATTTTTACCCCCCTCCGCATGGGAGGCTATCATCACGGCCAACGGGTTGGAGATCATCTCCAGACGCATCCATGATAAGAAGCAGCCCGATCTCGAGTGGTATTTTGAAACGGCGGCCACACCAACTGAAAATCGCACACTTGTTCTGGAAGCTGTCAGGACGATTCCGGCATCGGTGCGGCAGGCGTTGAGGCTCTGCGAAGAGGAGGGAAAAATTGTCTGGTGGTGGCCGATCCTGAGTCTGTCCGCTCGGAAAAGATAAGTGCGAAATAATAAGAGACGTTTCCATGCTCGAATCTTTTCTCTCAGCCCTTTTTCCCAATCAGCTCTGCGTCCTGATCGGCGTTGGCATGACCCTTCTTGCCGTTGCGGAAATCGGCTATCGCATGGGGGCTCGCATTCCGCATCAAGAAGATATCGCCTTTCAGAACGAAATATCGGGCTATCAATCGGCGGTTCTGGGACTTCTCGCCCTCCTTCTGGGATTCACCTTTTCTATGGCACTGAATCACTATGACCTACGCCGCAGTCTCGTCATCCAGGAGGCGAATTCCATCGGTACCACCTGGCTCCGCACTTCCTTTCTGCCTGGGGAGACACGGGAAATTTCGCGCAAGCTTCTGCGCGACTATGTAACCTACCGGGTCAATCAAGATATACCCGGCAGCGATCATCAGGAAGACCTTAGGCAGATTAGTATCCTTCAGAAAGCTCTTTGGAAACAGGTGGAAACTGCTGCCTCCACCGCACCAAATCCCATCACCGCCTCCTATATCACTTCTCTTAATGAGACCTTTGATCTTGCTTCCACCAGACTGGCCGCCCACCGGGTCCGTGTTCCGGGAGCACTTTGGATGATTCTTATGATAGTTTCCATCTTTGGGATCTGGTCATCCGGCTTCAGTTCCGGAGTCAATGGAAGACGGGCGCTCTTTCTGACTGTAGGATTACCCATTCTAATCACACTAGTGCTGCTTCTGATTACCGATCTTAGCTCTCCGAAACGTGGGCTGATCCGCACCGATTACAGCAGCATGACAGATCTGCGGGATTCCATAAATCAGCCCTAGAAAATGCATTCCCTTCCTTCAGCCTACCTCGCTGGGCCGGATGTGTTCTTCCCCAATGCCAAAGCTATTGGTGAGGCCAAGAAATCTCTATTACTCGCACACGGCATCTTGGGTCATTTTCCTCTCGATAATGAAGTAACCGAAATCTCGGATCGCCATGCGCTGGCGCACGAGATATTCCTCCAAAATGTTGCCCTCCTTGACCGCTCCGATATCGTCCTCGCAAATATCGTTAGCTTCCGCGGCCCCTCCCTTGATCCCGGCACCGCTTGGGAAATTGGTTATGCCTATGCCAGAGGAATTCCAGTGATTTGTTACGGCTCCTCGGGAACCTACCTTGATCGTTGTCGTGAAGCCGGCATTGAAGGGCAAAAACCAAAGCATGATTGGGACGGTCTCTTGATCGAAGATTTTGATGAGATTGATAATCTCATGATTTCCCGGTGCGCCACCCGGATTGTGGAGGGTTTCGAGGAGGCTTCTGTAGCAGCGCGGAAAGTGCTTTCAAGTCGTTTCTGAGCTCTGTTGTAACCGGCGCATCCCGCCGGGAAGTTCTCTCGAATATTTTCTTGCCTTGCATAATAAAGACGATCATAATAGTAGATATTAATGAGCAATATCAACCCCAACATTCCGGGCTCTGTGAAAGCAGGGCCCTCCCTTTGCTGAGGCGTCCTTTGCTCCCCGCGTAAGAAGTCGAAGGAAGTCGTTCAAGACACTTCAACCGCGCGTACTAAACGCAGGGGTATTCAACGGATTTCCGCCCTTTGTTTGGGGAAAAAACGAGGTTGTCGGGAATGACATCGCGCTCCTCAGGGATTTCGCAGCGGTGCATAAGCTAGAGCTAGCGATCACAATATTCCCATTCATGGGCATCTGGGATCTTCCGGCCAGAGATGTTGTCGATGTTGCTGCTTCGGGGATTTCATTGACTTCGGCGCGCAGGACCACTGGCTCCTACTGGAGCCTGCCTTACGGCAGGGTAAGTCGTTCGGCACTCATTCGTGCGGATGATTCCCTTAAAGGATACGGCGACTTTAAGAGTTTCTCTGTAATTGGAGAAAGTATTGCTCACAGCCATGCCGTGAGGCATCTTCACGGGAAGGCGACACTTAATTTCATCCCAAGCATCGAGCATGGTGTGGAGTCATTGCTCCGGGGAAAAACAGATGCGGTGGGTACAGGGAGTGTCAGTGCAATCCATCAGGCTTCACGGGATGAGCGGCTAAAGGTGCTGGATCTTCAGGCCGATGAAGATGAACCGGAACTCATTTCCTTCTCTCTCCGAAGGGAAAAAGCCCTCAGAGATTCAATCAATGATTTCATTATTTTAAGAGGGGAGAATATTTTGATAGACGATCAAAAAGATCGTTAATATAATCCGAAGTCAATCGAAGTATTCTAGAGATCAGACGATGAAAAAAAGAGTTCTCGCCACTAACCTGACCCGTTTTGGGAGAAATTCCCGAGTGGCTGCGGATGGATGGATTGAAGTGTGGTGTCGACGCGTGGCAAACAGGCCGTTCTCCATTAGAGGAATCAACCCAGTCTACCAACACTTCAATCACCAATCTCATGAACTTATCAACACCAAAAAAAAGCTTTAGTAACTCCAAACAGTCAACAGTGTCCATTTTCAAAGGGTTCAAGGAACTCAATTTCGCCATCTGGAAGAACCCAAAGATAGCGGAGTCTGTCCTTCCATCCGGCCATGGAACAACCATTCAAAAAATCGTGCGCAAATACACCCTGCCGCAAGCCAGCAAGTACCTTGGAAAATCAGAGGCCTACTTCAGACTCTTTCTCTGGGAAAATGGAATAG
>Ga0182012_10007284_pt1 | contig 11086 bp, 6 predicted proteins | sample 612S2SmetaG_FD_120486 | JGI IMG/M metagenome (GOLD analysis project Ga0182012, IMG submission 120486) | Permafrost microbial communities from Stordalen Mire, Sweden - 612S2S metaG | ecosystem: Environmental > Terrestrial > Soil > Wetlands > Permafrost | place: Sweden: Stordalen | collected...
CCTCTGTTTTGCCGATAATTAACTCCATTTGGCGCACAATCGTTTCATAGACAACTTCACAACCCAGGGCCGCCGGGCAAACGCCCGTAACCCCTTTGCTGTCTATTATCTGCAAAGAACTCCATTGCAATCATCAGCTTACAACGAAGCCCATGCCCTATCCCGTTGAAAACAAGGTACTTCCTTGCAGAGACGGGGGGGGAGGGGGGAGTATCACCATGGTTAACCTATGCCGCCCATCATGCCCAACGGAGTCAGGTGCCACGCACCGGCTCTGCGCGGCAAGCCCTATTGCTACTACCACACCCGCCTTCACCGTTTCACCGCCGCGCCGCCCATCGAAGTGGACGGGAACCTCAGGCTCGGCGTCCTCGAAGACCGCAGTGCCATCCAGATCGCCCTCGCCCAGGTACTCGACGCCCTCTATTCCGGCCGTCTCGATCCCCGCCGCGCAGGCCTCTCCCTCTATGGCATCCAGATCGCCTCGCAAAACGTCGAGCGCAACCCACTCATCATCCCCCATCACGACCGTCGAATCCATCACCCACACCGACACCGGCGAGGAACTCGCCCCGCCAGAGCGCATCTGTGACACCCCGGAAGATTGCGCCACCTGCGCCGAACGCGACACGTGCCAAGACTCCGAAATCCACGAAGAAGAGGAAGAAGCGCAATCAACCCTGCGCACAATACCCACGATTCACGGCTCAGCACCAACCGCACACTGCACACTGTGCATTCGTCACTATCCACTCATCACTGACCACTGAAAACTAACCACTAATCACTAATCACTAATCACTAACCACTGCCCTTCTAATAGCTGACCGTAGCCGGCAGAATCTCGTCCACATCCACCCATTGCGTTGGATAGTTGCCGGTATAGCATGCAGTGCAATACCCGGTCTTCTCTTCGCCTGCGCAGCTCTCCAACAGGCCTTCAAGGGATAAGTAAGCCAGCGAGTCGGCCTCAATGAATTGACGGATCTCTTCCACCGACTTGTTCGCCGCAATCAGGTCGCGCTTGCTCGGCGTATCCACGCCATAAAAGCACGGCGAGATGGTGGGCGGACAACTGATGCGCAGGTGAACCTCTTTGGCGCCCGCGCCGCGCACCATGCGCACGATCTTCCTGCTCGTCGTTCCCCGGATGATGGAATCGTCGATCAGCACCACGCGCTTCCCTTCAAGCAAATTACGCACCGGGTTGAGCTTGAGCCGAACTCCAAAGTCACGTACCCGCTGCTCCGGCTCAATGAACGTACGGCCAACGTAGTGGTTGCGGATCAGGCCAAAGCGAAACGGAATGCCCGCCTGTTCCGCATAGCCAAGCGCCGCCGTCACCCCCGAGTCGGGAACCGGGACCACCACATCCGCGGGCACGCCGGACTCCCACGCCAATTGGCGCCCCATCTGGTCGCGGCTCTGCTGAACCCAACGCCCAAAAATGCGGCTGTCCGGGCGCGCAAAATAGACGTGCTCAAAAATGCAGCTCGACTGCGGAACGCCAGTTGAGAATTGGCGGCTGGTCACGCCGTCTTCCGTCACCATCACCAGTTCGCCGGGAAGCACATCGCGTTCGAATTCAGCGCGCAGAAGATCGAACGCGCAGGACTCGCTTGCAAAGACGATCGTGTCGGGCCCTTCCGGATTCCTGATGCGCCCAATCGAGAGCGGCCTGAAACCGCGTGGATCGCGCGCCGCGAAGATGCGATCGCGGGTCATCATCACGATCGAGAAAGCGCCCTCCACCTGTGCCAGCGAATCGGCGATGGCGTCCACCAGCGAGTTGGCCTTGGAGTGCGCAATCAGCTGGACGATGATCTCGGAATCGGAAGTAGTTTGAAAGTAAGCGCCATCGCGTTCAAGCCTTGCGCGAACATTGCCCAGGTTCACCAGGTTGCCATTGTGCGCAATCGCAATCAGCCCCTTGATCGAGTCCACACGGATCGGCTGCGCGTTCAGCAGCGCCGAGTCGCCAGTGGTTGAATAGCGTGTATGGCCAATCGCCATCGGCCCCGGAAGCTTGGCAAGAACGTCGTCGGTAAAGATCTCCGAAACCAGCCCCATGCCTTTGATGTTCGCCAGGCGCTGCCCGTCCGCCGAGGCAATGCCGGCCGATTCCTGCCCGCGATGCTGCAGAGCGTAGAGCCCGAGATAGACCTGGCGCGCCGCGTCGGGATGGCCGTGAATAGCCACGACCCCGCATTCCTCGCGGAGCTTGGGGTCTTCTTCTCCTGGCCGCTGAATGTGCGGGCCATGAGTGTATGGGACATGACACGCGTTCCGCGCCGAAGCCAGCAATTGCGATGTATCGACTTCGCCTTCGACCCCTTGGTACAGGCGCTGCTTCATGCGGATACCTCGTCATGGAGAGTGGCCTCAAGCGCCGAGGCCCATGGCTTGCGCAGGGCGGCGAGCGGCGCGGAGATGAAGGTTTGGCGATCCACGGTGATTTCAAGGCGGTGGCCGCCCGTGGTTCCGATGCGGGCGGCGAAGAAACTGTATTCGTCCGCCAGCCCTTCAATTTTGGAGACGTTGTCGGGGTTGGCCGTTACCAGCATCGTTGTCGCAGGCTCGGCGAAAAGACCGAACAGCGGATAAATCATCAGCGACGGATCCTGCTCGACCGTCGCGCCTATCGAGTGTGCGAATGCTGCCTGCGCCACAGATACAGCAATGCCACCATCCGAGATGTCGCGCGCAGAGTGAACCAGCTTACGCTCGGCCAGAACCCGAAGCAGGATATGAAGATCGGCTTCAGCCTCAAGGTCGAGCGACGGAGGCTGGCCCCAGACCCCGCCCAGAACCGCCTTGGCGTACTCGGACGAACCAAACTGCGAAAGAGCTGCGTTGGCAGTCTCGTCTGGAGCTCCCGTGTCTTCAAGCACGACAGGTTTCTGCTCCACAACCTCGACCGGGTAATACTTCATCGGCTCCGGCTCGAACGGCACCTTGAGATTCGGATCGGGCTCAACTCCGCGCGGAACCGGCCAGAGCATGACAATTGCATCGCCCCCGCGCTGAAAGTCCGCCGGCACGGCCTTTGTCACGTCATCAAGAATGCCGACAATCCCCAACACCGGTGTGGGATAAATTCCTTCACCGCGCGTTTCGTTATACAGCGAAACGTTGCCACCCGTAATCGGTGTCGACAGCGCTGTGCAGGCTTCGGCGATGCCGTCAATCGCCGCCGAAAGCTGCGCCATGATCTCCGGCTTTTCAGGATTACCGAAGTTGAGGCAATTCGTCGCCGCCACCGGCGTTGCTCCGGTCATCGCAACCTTGCGCGCAGCTTCCGCCACAGCATGCATCGCGCCGAGTTTCGGGTCGAGCCACGCCCAGCGCCCGTTGCCGTCCAGCGCCATCGCAAGACCGCGTTCTTTGATCCCTGACTCCTGATCTCTGATCCCTGTCCCTTTAATCCGCATCACGCCGGCCTCACCGCCAGGGCCGATCACGGTATTCGTCTGCACCATGGTGTCGTACTGCTCGTGCACCCAGCGCTTCGAGCAGACATTGGCGCTCGCCAGCAGCTTCTTCAAATCGGCAGTAAAATCGCGGTCCTTCGCAAGTTCGGCCAGGATCTCTTCGGGCGGATCAAGCGGTACCGGTGAATTCCATACACCGACCGGGCGATGATAGAGCGGAGCGTCGTCGGTAAGCGACTGGTTCGGGATGTCTGCTACCAGCTCGCCATGATGGCGGATGCGCAGCCGCGGCTCAGGCTGCACCGTGCCAACAATCACCGCGTCCAGTCCCCACTTCGCAAACACTCTCAGCACTTCGTCTTCGCGCCCTTTGCTGGCTACCAGCAGCATGCGCTCCTGGCTCTCCGAGAGCATGATCTCGTAAGCCGACATACCCGTTTCGCGCTGGGGTACAAAGTCGAGCTCGACATCCAGGCCCACGCCCCCCCGCGCGCCCATCTCGCAGGTCGAACAAGTCAGCCCCGCCGCGCCCATATCCTGAATGCCGACAATCGCCCCCGTGCGCATGGCTTCAAGACAGGCTTCCAGCAGCAGCTTTTCCATGAACGGGTCGCCCACTTGCACATTGGGTCTTTTCTGTTCTGACCCCTCTTTGAACTCTTCGGAGGCCATAGTCGCCCCGTGGATACCGTCCCGTCCGGTCTTTGCGCCCACGTAGATGACCGGGTTCCCAACCCCGGTAGCCTTGCCGTAAAAAATCTCGTCAATCCGAACCAGCCCCAGCGCAAACGCATTCACCAGCGGATTTCCGCTGTAGCAAGGCTCAAACTTTGTCTCGCCGCCCAGATTCGGTACGCCAAAGCAATTTCCGTAACCGGCAATCCCGCTCACCACACCTTCGACAATGGAGTGATTCTTAACTGTAAGTTGCCGCTCCTCCGCGCTTTGCCCGGGCTCTTCGGTGATCGGCCCAAAGCGCAGCGAGTCCATCACCGCCAGCGGCCGCGCGCCCATCGTAAAAATGTCGCGCAAAATGCCGCCGACCCCGGTAGCCGCTCCCTGGAAGGGTTCAATGTAGCTGGGGTGGTTGTGCGATTCGATCTTGAAGGCGCAGGCCCAGCCGTCGCCAACGTCGATGATCCCTGCATTTTCACCGGGCCCCTGCACCACGCGGTCGCTCTTGGTGGGCAAACGCTTCAGGTGAACGCGGCTGGACTTGTAAGAGCAGTGTTCGCTCCACATGACGCTGTAAATGCCGAGCTCGGTGAGCGACGGAACGCGGCCCAGAGCTGCCAGAATGCGGCTGTACTCCTCCGCGGTAATGCTGTGCTGCGCCAGCAATTGCGGCGTTACCGCACCCGGCGAGGGAATAGCCTGTCCAGAGGAGGCGGTAGTCATCACGTTGCCTCCATTGTCGCACGGTATTCACGATTAGGGACCGGAGGAAGAGTGTGGAAACCCGGGACGGTACTCAAAATGACCCATCAAATCCCTGCACGCCGGCCCGCCGTTGCCCTTTCGTTGTGTGGCCGCGGCACGCTGTTTCCGGGTGGCGCACCAGCCAAACCCTGTGCGATACTTTGAAAGCACCGCCCGCATCCATGCCGGGATGGCGGAACTGGCAGACGCAGCGGACTCAAAATCCGCCGATCGCAAGGTCGTGGGGGTTCGACCCCCCCTCCCGGCACCACATAGAATCAATCACTTAAACGACTTTCGCCATAGTTGCCATAGGAATCTCCACATGGTCGCTGTTTTGATGGCTGTTGGTCTAATCTGTGGATGCGCGCGATTGTGCGATACCGGTAATCCAATCGACGATGCCTTTGTTGTGCTCCGGAGACAGATGGGAGCACTTAGCTGACGTAGTGATAGTATTGCGGCCTGCCGTTTCCCGAATCTCCTTCATCGTTGCGCCTCTCATCGCAAGCCATGAACAGCGTGTATGGCGATTTGAATGCCAAACATACCCGCGTGCCGCCGTCACTACCCCGGTAGAACTGTCGGCTGCATTTCTCTCTCGCTTCACCGGTGACATCGGTCTTCACCAAGATTATGGTGGGGCGACTTCCACATTGGCTGTTTCGAGGCTTGCTCGATGTTTATTCGCGTTGCAGCCCGCCTGGACCACTTATCCCCCAAAGGACCCTTTCTCCAAGCGCTTCAGGTCATTCGCCGCCTCTTGACCCGCCCAGAGTGTTTCCGGTTGGAGCGAGAATTTGCCGGCTCGGATTTGCACCGGGGAGAAAAATGCACCTTATCAAGCCACACAGAACAACTCAGCCGAAAGGGCGCTGCGAGCTGTTGCCATCGGACGGGAGAATTACCTTTTCATGGGAGCTGAGTCCGGCGGCCAACGTCCCGCGTCGCTCTATAGCATTATCGGAACAGCCAAGCTGAACGGACTCGATTCTGCCTTTTAGGCGTTCGAAGAGTGACGCCTGCTGCTTGACGACCGCCACTTGTGAGGCGACTAAATCAATGACACGGCGGCAGAATTCCTCTATAGTCAATGCCGTTTCGGGTTGTGGAGGCAGCATGGATCCACGACGAAACTTCGAGGGGATGTAGTCGAGGTACGGGGTCTAATCCGGCGCAGAGCGGGTGTTCAAGCGCCCGAGTGCGTTCGATCACACGATCACCAAAACAAGCCATACTTGTCACGCCCGCCGTTCTTCAGGGTGTGTTTCCAACCTCTGCTGGCAATCTCAGAGTTGGAGCCCAAGGGACACGTCCAGCCCCGCGCACCGGAAAACCTCACTGCGCAGTCCAGCCGCCGTCCACTGGGAAGGACGCGCCGGTGACATTCGAAGCGGCGGGGGAGCAGAGGAAGAGCGCAAGCGCCGCTACATCCTCAACTGAGGTGAAACGGCCTGTGGGCTGTTTTTCGCGGAGCATCTCCCGCTCGGCTTCCTCGATTGAAAGATGACTGTGCGCCGCGCGATCGTCGATCTGCTTCTGGACCAAGGGAGTGAGAACAAATCCCGGACAGATGGCGTTGCAGGTAATGCCGTTGGTGGCGTTCTCAAGCGCGACCACCTTGGTGAGGCCGATGACGCCGTGTTTGGCGGCGACGTAGGCGGCCTTATTGATCGACGCGACCAGGCCGTGCACCGATGCGATATTGAGGATGCGCCCATGCCTGCGCCGCTGCATGCCGGGAAGCACGGCGCGGATGGTGTGGAACACGGCGGAGAGGTTGATGGCCAGAACGGTGTCCCACCGGTCTACAGGAAAGCTCTCGGTGGGTGCGACATACTGGATGCCGGCGTTGTTGACAAGAACGTCGACCGATCCAAAGTGCGCCTCGGCATCCCGGATCAGCGACTCGCACTGACCGGGATGGGCAAGATCGGCCGGGTGAAAGAATACGTCGACACCGTGTTCCTCCTGCAGGCGCTTTGACAGAATGTCCGCTTCCGCGGGTGTTGCGATGCCGTTGATTACGAGCCGGCAACCCGCAGTAGCGAACGCCTCGGCAATGCCCAGACCAATTCCCGAGGTTGAGCCGGTAATGACGGCTGTGCAATCCCGAAGCACGATTATCCTCTCTTCCTTAGTGCGGTTGTGAGTCGACCTATTACGAGGAGTGGCAGAGATTGGCAAAGTCATCCACCAGGTCTGCGATCTTCGATGCTCCCCGCCTTCCCATAACAAGTGTGTAATGCGTCGTGCCAGGAATGATCTGATCTTTCATGGCGGGAACGAACTCTCGCATCTTCTCGATCATCGCGTCAGGAAAGAGCGGAGGCTGGCCGGGCACGAATCCAGCCGGCGCCCGGAGCATAAGGACAGGGACATGGATGGAGCGGAGCCGAGCCGCGATCTGTTCGCTCTGCAGACCCTCGATGAGGTCCGCTTTCACCGCATCCTCGGCAGCTTTGGGCCGCAGCTCCGGCGGTTCTCCACCGATTTCATAGTCGAGGAATGCCTCAACCCATGGGCTCCAGTCTTCAGGCGGAAAATGCGGCTGCGTCCGCCAAAATTGGCGGTATGCCTCGCGCGAGGGATAGGCCTGACGCAACTGCGCAATGCGCAAGGCCAGCGCAGCATCCAGGCCCTGCTGCGAATTCGGCGCCGAGATGGCCGGAGCATACCCGCCATCAAGCAGCACCAGACCGGATACAAGCTCCGGATATTGTGCAGCAAGCGCCGTGGCCACGAAGGCGCCCATCGAGTGTCCCACGATAACGCTCGCGCCCAAGCCCATCGCCCGCATCGCTGCTGCGACGTCGGATGCGTGCTGCGCCATTCCGTAAGGGCCGGCCGGCTTGTCAGAATCACCGCGTCCGCGCAGGTCGAGCGCAAACAGCGGTCTTCTTCCCGCGAGACACTCGGCAATCCCGGTAAAGCTGACATAGGATGCCGTCAGGCCGTGGAGGGCCACGAGCGGTGCGCCCCGGCCCGGCCAATAGCCAAAAGCCAGTTCGATGCCATCTCCCGAAACACGCCCTTGCGCAGGGTGGGTTGTTTTTAAAACATCGGTCATCACAGTTCTCCCTCGTCGGTCAGAAGTTGAATTTGAGGGCAAACTGAATTACCCGCGGCCCGGTTGAGGTGGAAACAATCTGGCCGGCTGTGCCCGCCTCCAGAAGGTTGAGTGGATTTGCAAAGCTCGCCGTGTTCGAGATATTGAAGAACTCGCTGCGGAATTCGACCTTCCGCTCGCCAAGCGGGAAGAATTTCACGATCGAGATGTCTACGTTTCGCTGGTCGGGCCCGCGAAGGATATTGCGCCCACTGTTCCCGAAATCGCCGAGGGTGGCTGCAGGCGTGAAGCAGGCGGTGTTGAAGTAGCTGTTCAAACGCGACTTCACGCTACCGCTCTTCGTGGGATTACACCCGGCAACCAGGTCGGCACGGGCCTGCACAAAGGCGTTCGCGTTGCTGAGGACGGAGAATGGCGTGCCGCCCTGCAAGGTCAACACCGTGGCCAGCTCCCAGTTGTCCGTCATCTGCCGCGCAAAGGCTGAGCCGTGCTTGACTCCGGGAAGGTCGTAAATGCCGCTGAAGACAATACGATTGCGGCGGTCGAAATCGGAGCTCGCGTAATTGTTCAGCGTGACTTGGTTGCCAGGGACGACGGTGACATCGCTCGTTCCTGTGGCATCTCCGGAGTACTCATCCAACGTATGGCTCCAGGTGTACGCTGCCATGAATTGCAATCCGTGACTCAGCTGCTTGGTCAGGCTCGCTTGCAGGGAGTTATAACTCGAGATAGCGGAGCTCTGCATGGCGTGCACGCCAAAGCCCTGCACAGCCAGGCTCGACAGGCCCGGACTCAACGGCCCCGGCTCGAAGGGAATTGGGCCGTACTCTTGATTGAAATCGACAAGGCGGTAAAGCCTTCGTCCCAGTGAACCGACATAGTTGAGATTGAACAGCCAGTTGTTCGCGAACGTGGTTTGCGTCCCGAGGCTGAGTTGTTCTGTGTACGGTGTCCGGAAGTTGTGGATGTCAGGATAGATGCCGTTGGCCGAAACTACGGCGATGCCCGTGGGCGATACCGGGCTGGGCGCCTGCGGCATAAGAGCCGGTGGTCCGCCGAAAGGAAAGACCGCTGGATTGTTGAAGGTGAGTGGAAAGCTGCTCGGTTGGGGCACATCCACAAAAGGTGTCGCTATCGGTGTCTCAAGCGCCTGGGCCAGCGTGTAATACGGAAAGTCGAGAATCTGGTTGTTCAGGAGACGCGAATTCGCGCGATCAAAGTAGATGCCATAGCCGCCGCGCACCATCACACGGGTTGAATTCGGAAGAGGCTGCCACACGAAGCCGACGCGCGGAGCGAAATCCGCGTCGTTGGGGGAAACGAGGGAGGGCTGAATCTCTGTAACTCCCGGCAGCGGCGTTTTGGCATTCGAAGCCTGCACAAAACCGCCGGTAATGGCCGTGTTGTCGCCGGCAGGAAAGCCCGGAATGGTTGCCGTGGTCATGCGCGCCGGATCGAATGCCACAAAGCGGCCCTGCGAATCGCTGAAGGGGCCAAAAAAGTCGTAGCGCAACCCGAGCGTGAGCGTGAACTGGTTGGTCATTCGAATATCGTCATTGGCGAATCCGCTCCAATCGTGCGCCAACACATCGCGATTGTTCACACCGGAGCCCATGATCGTAAGGCCCGTCAGGTCGTACAAGCCGCCCATAAAATCGAAGAAGCCGTTCCCGGCAAAGGGGTTCGGCGGGGGTGCAAGTCCGAGGAAAAAGATCTGGCCGCGGGTATAGAGGTTGAATGCGGCATTGAGCTCGTGGTGCTTGTATTCGGCGCCGAATTTCAAACTGTGTATGCCCTTGTGCCAAGTCAACGTGTCCCCGGCTGTATAGGTTTTTTCTACGCCGCTGTTGTCAGAGAACGGGTTGGCTCCGAGATCGAAGTAGTTTGCGACGGAGATCTCCGGCATACCGGGAAACAGGCCGCCGAGTGGTGATGCGATGCCGATCTGCGCCGCGCTGAAAGGCTCCTGCGGCGAGGAGGCAGTTGTAATGGTCGAGATACCAAACCGCGCGTCGTTGACCATAGACGAGGACAGCACGTGAATGTCGTCCAGCGCCAGCACGCGCTGGTTCAGGTCGGCCGAGCCGCCAAAGCCAGGCACGGGAAGCGCATTGGCAAGTCCGAACAGATCAAACATGCCTTGTTCTGTGGGGTTGGTCGCATCGAAGTATTTTCCGGAGAATCGGTTGTTGGTTGAAAGTTGAAAATCGAGATTGGCGTTAAACTGATTCTCGCGAAACCGGGAAATGGCGACGACAGGCACGGCCACCGGGGCAGGCGCCGTGCCCGGAGCGACGCCGGTCGGATTCGGCGCTGAAGGAATGACGTACGAACCATTCGGCAACTTCGCCTGCAGGAAAAACTGCGCGGTCGGATCGAAGCACGGTGGGAAAGTCAAGCCCGTGGGTGTACCGGCGCACGGGGCCAGGCCGTAGGAGGCCGCAAAAGTATCGAGACCTGAAACCGAGCGGTCGTTTGTCAGATTCTGCGGCACAAAGACGGTGCCGACCGAATTGAGCAGTGAAGTGCCGTTGACCTCCCGGCTCCCTTGGTACGAGACGAAAAACCAGACGCGGTCTTTCACGATCGGGCCGCCGAGTGTGCCGCCGAATTGATTGCGCTTGTATGGGGGCCGTCGAACGCCGGCGCCTTTCAAGAAAAAATTATTCGCATTTAAATCGTCATTGCGGAAAAACTCGTAGACGTTGCCATGGATTTGATTTGTCCCCGACTTGGTCACCGCGGCGACGATGCCTCCGGAAACGCGTCCCTGCGACGCATCATACTGGCTGGTCTGAACGATGAACTCCTGCAACGAGTCGGTTGCCGGCACAGCAAGATTCGGCGTCGAACCAGTTCCGATCGAATTGCTGTCAACACCGTTGATGACCACGGAATTCGAAGTGGAGCGGTTTCCATTCACATAAATGGGCGCAGCGCCGCGGCCCAATTCCGCCGAGTTTTGTACCGGGCCGGATGTGCCGGGTGTAAGCGTCAACAGCTGCTGGAAATTCCTGGTCGGCAGCGGTAGTTGTCGGATCTGGTCCTGCTGGATGACCGTGCCCTGCGCTGGAGTGACTTCCTGCTCGGCATGCACTTCAACAACAGCCTTCTGCACGGCAATTTGGAGGCTGATGTCGACGCTGGTCGTCTCTGTAATGCCCAC
>Ga0182012_10007288_pt1 | contig 11085 bp, 12 predicted proteins | sample 612S2SmetaG_FD_120486 | JGI IMG/M metagenome (GOLD analysis project Ga0182012, IMG submission 120486) | Permafrost microbial communities from Stordalen Mire, Sweden - 612S2S metaG | ecosystem: Environmental > Terrestrial > Soil > Wetlands > Permafrost | place: Sweden: Stordalen | collected...
ATCGAGACGGTCACGGCCTCGAGCGGGATCGCGTCGAATAGAGTCTCCATGTCGCGAACGTGGTCGATGGCGACGCCGACCTTTCCGACTTCGCCGCGCGCCTGCGGCGCATCGGAGTCGTAACCCAATTGCGTGGGCAGGTCGAAGGCGACCGAGAGGCCGGTGGTGCCTCGGGCCAGGAGATAGCGATAACGTGCGTTGGACTCCGCCGCGGTCGCGAATCCGGCGTACTGGCGCATCGTCCAGAGCCGGCCCCGGTAACCTTCGGCCCTGATGCCGCGGGTGAACGGGAAAACGCCCGGCTCGCCGCGCGGGAAGCGGGGACCGCCCGATGACGCAGCGTAGGCCGCCTCGAGCGGGATGCCGGAGTCGTTTTCATCCCGGCCGTGAGAAGGCTTACCGTTCACGCGACGGTTTTCGCTGATCTCGTCGGCGCGGCCCCCGGAAGCGAAGGCTTTTACCCCTGCGCCGACCCCGGGAGCGTAGGGATTCCCCCCATGCGCCGACCCGCTTTCGCGTGATACAGTCCGCCCAACCCGTCTCCATCCGAAGGACGTGCCCATGAAATTCTTGCGGAAATCCCGCCTCACCAGCGCAGTGGCCGGGGCCGTTTGGCTTCTGGCCGGCTGCTCGTCCGGAAATCAGGGCGCCGGCCAGGTCCCCCTCGGGGCCGAAAGCCGCGCCGGCACGCCGAGCCTGAGCCACGCCGCGGCGCAGAGCCTGAGCCCCGCCAAGATCGAGCACAACACGTGGGCCGCCGGCGCGTCGATGCCTGTCGCGGCTCTGTCGGCCGGAGCCGGCGCAATCGGCAGTAAGATCTACGTCGTCGGCGGAGTCAACGCGAGCGGCGTGCTCGGCCTCAACCAGATCTACGATACCGCTTCCAATACGTGGTCGTCGGGCGCGCCGATGCTGACGCCGCGTTGGGCCTTCGCGACCGCCGTCGTCGGCGGGACCCTCTACGCGATCGGCGGCCAGACGGCCGGCGGCTCGCAAACGAACGTCGTCGAGTCGTACGATCCGACGACCGATTCATGGTCGACGCAGGCCGCGATGCCGACCTACCGCGATAGCCTCGCAGCGGCGGTATATGACGGCACCATCTACGCCGTCGGCGGCTACGCCGGGGACTCGCGCCAGGCCACGGTCGAAGCCTACGACGCGGCCGCGAACACGTGGTCGGAGAAGACGCCGCTCGGCGTCGCAAAGTCCAACCCCGGCGTCGGCACGATCGGCGCCACGATCTACGCGGCCAGCGGCTTGGGCAACGGCGGGACGACCACCGATGACGAAGCGTACGCGACCAAGACCAACAAGTGGAAGTCGAAAGCCGCCGCCCCGATCGTGCAGAACGCCGCCTGCGCGGCGGTCGTCAAAAACAAGCTCTACCTCGCCGGCGGTGCGGATGAGACCGGCGCGCCGTTGGGCACGCTCGAACAGTACGATCCCAAGCCCTCGAAGGCGCCGCTGGCGGCGATGCCGCGAACGCAGATCGGTGCAGCCGCCGCAACCGTCAACAACCTGCTGTACTGCTTCGGCGGCGCCAGCAACGGCTATCCCTTCGGAACCGGCGCGACCTTCTACTCAAACGTGCAGATCTACACGCCCTGAGCTCGTTCGGCGCCGCCCGGGCGTAGCTTCAGCAGTCCGTAGAGGTAGATCGCACAGAGAATAGCGTTGCCGGGCATTGGGCCGAGCGTCTTCCAGCTGGCCACGACGTTGCCGCGTGCGATCTCGTATGCGGGGAGCAAGACGCCGAAGAGTTGGTCGAGTGCGACGAGCCAGAGCAGGGCCCGGTAACGCTGCGGTGCGCGAAAGATAGCGATGTAGAGCAACGAAACGACGACGAACTCGCCGCCCGCAATGGTGGTTGCCGCCGGGTCTTTGAGCGGGATGTCCAAGAGCGGTCCGAGCGCGCTTTGGAAGAACAGCGCGAGAATCGCTACCGAGAAATCGACCACGAAGCCGATCGCAAGCGCGATCCTCAAAACTTTGAGCAGCATCGTTCAGGCCGGCAGCACGAATTCCGCGAAGCGTTCTTCGAGATAGTCCGCGGCTTGATACTCCGCGATGGGGATTCGGACGGGTTCCAATTATTTCACGCGAGCGTGACGAGGGGGGCGCCGGATTCGACCATGGCGCCTTTTTCGGCGTGCACTTTGGCCACGGTGCCCGCGCGGTGGGCGCGGATTTCGTTCATCATCTTCATCGCCTCGATGACCGCGACGACCTGACCCTCGGCGACGCTCGCGTTTTCGCCGGCCATTATCTCGACCACCACGCCGTGCATCGGCGCGACGATGTCGTTGCCGCTCGCGACGCGACCGTTAGCGCGCGCTTTGGCCGCGACGGGCTTTCGCGCGGCGGCGCGCGCCCCGACGCTCGAAGGGTTGGCGGTTGGGCTGGGCCGGTCGAGCACGCGAACCCGGAAGAGCCGGTCGTTGACTTCGACTCGTACGACCTCGCCGGCTGAGCCGTCGCCCGCGGCTGTGCCGGCTGCGGCTGCGTCGCCCGCGAGTTGCGCGAGGGCGCCTGCGAGCGGGGCCGCGCCGGCCGGGGGCGTCCACGTCGCGGCGAACGCTTCGAGCGTCGCGGTGCCGTAGTCGCCGGCGACGACCGGCTCAGCGTCGTTGAGCGCGCGCAAAAACGGCAGCGTCGTGGTCACGCCCCCGATGTGATAGTCGTCGATGGCGCGGCGCAGCCGGGCGCGGGCCTGCTCGCGGGTTGCGGCCCAAACGATAAGCTTGGCGATCATCGAATCGTAATCGGGACTGATCGTGCCGCCCGCGCTCGCTGCGGCGTCGACGCGTACGCCGAAGCCCGACGGCTCGCTATATGCGCTGAGCCGGCCCGGCGCGGGCCGGAAGTTCTGTGCCGGATCTTCGGCGTTGACCCTGACTTCGATCGCGTGGCCGCGCAACGAAACCGCTTCCTGACCGTAACCCAACGGATCGCCCGCGGCGACCCGAATTTGTTCGCGCACGAGATCGATGCCGCTGACCATCTCGGTGATCGTGTGCTCGACCTGAATGCGCGTGTTCATCTCGAGGAAGAAGAACTCGTCGCCGGCGACCAGCGTCTCGATCGTCCCGACGCTGTCGTACGCGATCGCCCGAGCCGCGCGCACGCCGGCGGCGCAGAGTTGCTCGCGCAGGCGCGGCGCGATTTTGGCCGGGGTCTCTTCGTAGAGTTTCTGGTGGCGGCGCTGGAGCGAACAATCGCGCTCGCCGACATGCAACACGGTGCCGTGTTTGTCGGCGAGGATCTGCACCTCCACGTGTTTGGGGTTGTCCAGATAGCGTTCGCAGTAGACGACCGGGTTTTTGAAGTAGGCTTCGGCTTCACGCCGCGCGGTGGTGAAGGCCGCCTCGACGTCCTCGAGCCGGTGGGCGACCTTGAGGCCCTTGCCGCCGCCGCCTCCCGAGGCTTTGAGTGCCAGCGGCAAGCCGTACTCCTTGGCCGCGGCCAGGGCTTCCTCGACGGAATCGACCGGCGCCGTCCCGCCGGGAACGACCGGCACGCCGGCGGCGATCATGGCTTGCCGCGAGCGCAACTTGTCGCCCATCGCATCGATCGCCTCCGGATGCGGCCCGACCCAAATCAGGCCCGCGGCGATGCACGCGCGAGCGAAGCCCGCGTTCTCCGCGAGGAAACCGTAGCCGGGATGGACCGCATCGGCGCCGCTGCGCGCGGCCACGTCGAGGATTTTCTCAACGTTGAGATAGCTGGCACTCGGCGCGGCAGGCCCCAGGCGATAGGCTTCGTCCGCGTAGGCGACGTGAAGTGCGTCCCGGTCGGGGTCGGAATAGAGCGCAACGGTCTGCAGGCCTAGTTCTTTGGCCGAACGCATGATTCGCAGCGCGATTTCGCCGCGATTTGCAACCAGTAACTTCTTCAGATAGTTCTCCGCAACGCGTGCCGGAGCGCGCGCTCGGCATCCCATCCGGTGTCGAAAGCGCGCGCGGCGAGTCGCCATCCGGAAGGCGGCGCCGCCGCGGCTTCCGTTTCGACGTCGTTTGCCGCCAGCGCTTCCAGCGCGGCGACGATCGCCGCAGCCTCTTCGGGTCCGGGGCCGGGGCGCAGTCCGCGGCTCATGCGTCCTTCCCCGGGTACATGCCCATCGCGTGATAGCCGGCGTCGACGAAGTGCACGTCGGCGGTGATCGCACTCGAGAGGTCGGAGGCCAGGTAGACTGCGAGGTTGCCGACGTCGGCCGCGGTGATGTTGCGCCGCAGCGGCGCGGCGTTTTCGACCTTGATCAGCATGCTCTTGAAGTCTTTGACTTGGCGCGAACTGGCGGTGCTGATCGGTCCCGCGGAGATGGCGTTCACCCGGATGCCGCGCTCGCCGAGGTCGTAGGCGAGATAGCGGACGATCGATTCGAGCGCGCCTTTGGAGATGCCGGCGACGTTGTAGTTGGGCACGATCGCGGTCGAGCCGAGGTAGGTCATGGCCATGATACTGGCGCCGTCGTTCAGGACCTCGACCAGCGCGTTGGTCAGGGCGATCAGCGAGAAGGCCGAGATGTCGAGCGCCAGCGCGAACCCGCCGCGCGAGGTCGTATAGACTTTGCCCGCCAGGTCTTCCTTATTGACGAAGGCGATCGAATGTACGAGCACGTCGTGCTTGCCGTAGTCGCGGGCGAGCTCGGTAGCGAGCGCCGCGAGTGCCTCGTCGGAGGAGACGTCGCAGGCGTAGGCCTTACCTCCGCCCAGTTCGGCGGCGAGTTTCTCCACCTCGTCCTTGACCCGTTCGCCTTGATAGATGAAGGCCAAGCGCGCGCCGTGCGCGTGCAGCGCCCTGGCGATTCCGGTGGCTATGCTCCAGCGATTGGCTACGCCCGTGACGAGTGCGGTCTTCCCTTCCAGCAAGCTCATGAGCCGGGCTTAACCCGCGCGCGCCCGCTGACCTGGCACGGTAAGGGGCTCGGTTACTTGGGTCGGCTGGGAATTATGCATGCCAAGGTCACGAGCGCCGGCGCGTCGTATCCATCGGGTCCCCGAAGTTTTGCACTAGGCCTCGGCTGTTTTTCCGCATCCCGGGGTTCTTCAGGCCTCGCGCTAGGACTGTTGAGCCGGAAACACCGGTCGTCTACGCTGATCTCGCCCCTTGCCCAACACCTGATGTTGGTCGGCTGTAGCCGACTGGGAGGTCCCCCGTGACTCGTACTTTTCGCTCCGTCGCAGCGTCGGCGGCATTGCTGGCCTTAGCGGCTTGTAGTGCGAACTCTAATTCATCGCTGACGCCGGGTACGAACGCCCAGAGCGTCGCCCGCCAGGCGAGCAGCTCGGCTTCGAGCCCGTCGCGCATGTTCGCGCCGGACATGAACGTCCACCGCGCTTGCAACGATTTCCGGACGGGCTTCGCGCACTGCGACGTGCTCGTTCGCAACCACGTCGGCCCCGACGTCAGCGGTTTCTATGCGGCTACCCTCGAGTCGGCGTACAACTTGCCTTCCGCGACCGACGGCACCGGCCAAGTGGTCGCGATCGTCGATGCCTACGACAATCCGGACGTGACCGCCAACCTCACGGAATATCGCTCGTTCATGGGCCTTCCGACGGCCAACTTCACGAAGTATAACCAGGAAGGTCAGACCAGCGGCTACCCGCAGGGCAACGAAGGTTGGGGCGTAGAGATCGATCTCGACGTCCAGATGGTCTCGGCGGCCTGCCCGCTGTGCACGATCATCCTCGTCGAGGCCAACTCCAATAGTTGGTCCGACCTCGGAGCCTCCGTCGACGAGGCCATCAAGTTGGGCGCAACCGTCGTGAGCAACAGCTACAGCGGTTCGGGCGCGACCGAGTCGGACTACAGCCACAAGAAGGTGACGATCCTGGCGAGCGCCGGCGACAGCGGATACGGCATTGCCGATCCGGCCGACTTCGAAAGCGTCGTTGCGGTCGGCGGGACGCATCTCGTCGCGGGCGGCAGCGGTCGCGGCTACACGGAGACCGTATGGACCGGCACCGGCGGCGGCTGCTCGACGCAGACCAAGCCGAAATGGCAGCACGATTCCGGCTGCAAGTTCCGCACCGGGAACGACGTGTCGGCGGTGGCCGACCCGAACACGGGCGTCGCGGAATACGACACCTACGGTGAATCGGGCTGGTTCGTCGTCGGCGGTACCAGCGTTTCGTCGCCGTTCCTCGGCGGCGTCTTCGGACTGGCCGGAAACGCGACGAAACAGGACGGCGGCAAGACGTTCTGGGAGAAGAAGCACGAGAAGAGCAGCGAGCTGTACGACATCACCAGCGGAAAAGATGGATCGTGTTCGCCCGCGTACCTCTGCACCGCCGGCGTGGGCTATGACGGCCCGACCGGATGGGGCACGCCCAACGGCATCGGAGCGTTCTAAGGAACGTCGCGTAGCCGGTTAGGTCAACGGGGGCGGCGCGAAAGCGTCGCCCCTTTAGTTTTTGAGGCGCGTGACTACAGCGGAATGTTACCGTGCTTGCGCTTCGGGCGCTCGACCTTCTTGTCGCGAAGCATGTCCAGCGCGCGCGCGACGACCTGGCGCGTGCGGCCCGCTTCGATCACGTCGTCGACGTAGCCGCGCTGCGCGGCGATGAACGGGTTGGCGAAGCGCTTCTCGTAATCCGCGATCAGTTCGGCGGCCTTGGCCTCGGGGTTGGGCGACTCGGCGATCTCGCGGCGGAAGATCGTCTTGACCGCGCCGGCCGCGCCCATGACGGCGATCTCGGCGGTTGGCCACGCGACGTTGTAGTCGGCCCGGATGTGCTTCGAGGCCATGACGTCGTAGGCGCCGCCGTAGGCCTTACGCGTGATGACCGTGATCTTCGGAACCGTCGCTTCGGCGTAAGCGTAGAGCAGCTTTGCGCCGTGCTTGATGATGCCGCCGTATTCTTGCGCCGTGCCCGGCAGAAAGCCGGGGACGTCGACGAAGGTCAGCAGCGGGATGTTGAAGGCATCGCAAAAGCGGACGAAGCGCGCGGCCTTGATCGACGACGCGATGTCGAGCACGCCGGCGAGAAACTTCGGCTGATTGGCCACGACGCCGACGGTCGAGCCGTCAATGCGCCCGAAGCCGATCACGATGTTGGGCGCGTAGAGTTCGGCGATCTCGAAGAAGTCGCCGTCGTCGACCACGCTGTGGATCGCGTCCTTGATGTCGTACGGCTTGTTGGGTGAATCGGGAATCAGCGCGTCGAGTTCGGGGCAGAGCCGTTGCGGATCGTCGGCGCAGGCGAAGCGCGGCGGATCCTCCAGATTGTTTTGCGGCACGAACGAGAGCAGGCGGCGGGTCTGCGCGACCATGTCGTCTTCGTCGACCGCGATCAGATCGGTGACGCCGCTCTTGCGCGCGTGCGTCAACGCGCCGCCCAACTCTTCGAAGGTCACTTCCTCGCCGGTCACCGTCTTGATGATCTCGGGGCCGGTGATGAACATCTGCGCGATGCCCTCGACCATCAAAGTGAAATCGGTCATCGCGGGCGAGTAGACCGCGCCGCCCGCGCAGGGCCCCGCGATCAGGCTCAATTGCGGAATGACGCCGCTGGCCTGAACGTTGCGCCAGAAAATCTCGGCGTAACCGCCGAGCGAGACGACGCCTTCCTGAATGCGCGCACCGCCCGAGTCGTTGATGCCGAGCATCGGCGAACCGGTGCGGACCGCCAGGTCCATCACCTTGCAGATCTTCTCGGCGAAGACTTCGCCGAGTGATCCGCCGAGCACCGAAAAGTCTTGCGAGAACAGAAAGATCTGCCGCCCGTCGATCGTCGCGCGGCCGGTGACCACGCCGTCGCCCAAGAACTCGCGCTCGTCGAGCCCGAACGCCGAGGTGCGGTGGACCGCGAACATATCCAGTTCGACGAACGAGCCGGGATCGACCAGCGCCTCGACGCGTTCGCGCGCCGTGCGCTTACCGCGCTTGTGCTGGCGCTCGTTCGTGCCCGGTCCCGCCGGTTCGAGCGCCTGCGCGCGCTTCTCCTCGAGCTCGCGCAGCTTGTCTTGGTGCAAAGGCTCGCGCCCGGCCTCGGACTCTTCGGGTGCGATCATTCGGCTACCAGATGCCGAGTTGAACCTTTGCGTCGTCGCTCGCCATGGTGCGCGGGTCCCAGGGCGGCGTGAAGGTGATCTCGACCGCGGCGCGCTCGACGCCTTCGAGCGAACGCACCTTCGATTCGACGGCTTCTTTGAACATCGGACCGACGGGACACATCGGCGACGTCAGGGTCATCGTCACCGTGACGTCTTCGTCGCGGTCGCCGCGCACGTCGATCCCGTAAACCAGACCGAGGTCGACGATACCGATGGCGAGTTCGGGATCTTCGACGTCTTTGAGTGCTTCGTGGACCTGATCTTGTGTAGGCATGACATCTCCTTGCGGGACTAGGACCCCGGGGTCCTAGCCGGCGGTTCCAAACGGGCGCGGTCTACGGCGCGGGCCAAGTCGGACGGCGTGTCGACGTCGAGGAACGGGCCGTCGTCCTTCACCGGCACCTCGACGCGGCGCCAGCCAGGGTCGTCGCGCAGCGCGCGTAGCGAGTCGCCCTCGGGCCAGCCGGCGAGCGCGGCCCGCGGCCGCGCTCCGAAGACGACGGGATGGCCGGGCCGCCCGTCGCGTACGGGGTAGGCCACGTCGGCGTGGCCCAGCGCCGCAGCGACCCGCGCCAACAACGCGGCGTCAACGAACGGCGTATCGGCCAGCAGTACTGCCAGCGCGGCGTCCCGGTCGGCGATGGCCGCGTCGGCCAGGGCTAGCGAGCGGGTCATGCCGCGCTCGGGCTCGGGGTTGACCACCACGGTCAGCCCCGGTCGCACGCCGACGTGCCCGGCGAGCGACGGCGCGACGACCGCGACCGCCGGGAAGCCGGCCGCCGCGCCCAGGGCCCGCTCGAGCAGCGTGACGCCTTCGACGGCAACGAGGAGCTTTTGCGCGCCCATGCGCGACGACCGTCCGGCCGCCAAGATCGCGCAGACAAGCCTCACACCGCGGCGGCCAAGTTCGTTGCGAACTGCGCGATCGTTTTCTTCGCGACGCTCTCGATCAAGCGGCCTCCGACCGTGACGATGATCCCGCTCAAGTGCGCGTCCGAATGGAGCGTGACGTGGGTCTTGCCGGCGACTTCCGTCGCGCTCGAAGTCACGGTCGCGCGCACGCCGCCGCGGCCCTTGACCTCGTCGCCGCGAACGTCGAAGCGGGCCACGTGCTTTTCGGCATCGAGTTCGAGCACCACGATGGTCGCGCGATAACCGACCGAGACGGGGCCGACCTTGACCGTGGCGCGCGCCCGGTAGGTGGTCGCGTCGATCTGCTCTTCGATGGCCGCGCCGGGCAAGCAATTCGCCACGCGTGGAATGTCGGAGAGTAGCGGCCAAACGCGACTCAGCGGCGCATCGATGTCGAACGAGTCCTCGATGATCACGGGCGTGCTCCTTCGTCCGGCTGGGGGTGCACGGGCAGCGCGCCGTCTCGCAGGCGGCCGCCGCTGCGGCCGGTACGCACGGCGACGATCTCGGCGGCGATCGAGATGGCCGTCTCCTCGGGCGTCTGGGCGCCGATGTCCAGACCGATGGGCGCGCAGATGCGCTCCAGATCGGCGTCGGAGATGCCCGCGGCGCGCAGCGCCTCGACGCGGTTGGCGTGCGTCCGCCGGCTGCCCATCGCGCCGATGAAGGCGGCGTCGGTGCGCAGGGCCACTTGCAGCAGCGGGATGTCGAACTTGACGTCGTGGGTGAGCACGATGATCGCCGTGCGCGGGCCGACGCGCGCGCCCTGCAAGAATTCGTCGGGCCAAGCGACGACGATCTCGTCGGCGTCCGGCACGCGGGCCTTGGTCGCGAAGATCGGGCGCGCGTCGACGACCGTCACGCGGTAACCCAGATACTTGCCGAGGCGGGCCATCGCGCGAGAGAAGTCGATCGCCCCGAAGACGTACATGTCCGGTTGCGGCGCGAAGCTTTGGATGAAGACGCGGGCTTCGTCACCGACGGGCTCGCCGTCGGCGCCGAACGTGCGCGTGCCGGTGCGCCCGACCTCCAAGAACGCGCGAGCCTCCGCGGCGGCCGCGTGATTGAGACCGGGCGAACCCAGGTCGCCCACGACGCCGTGTCCGTCGACGAGCAACTTCGCGCCCGGGTTCGCGCCGTCGAGCCGGCTGACCAGCGCCACCGGCTCGTCGGCGCGCAAAGCCTGCGCCAGCCGCTCGAATAACGTCACCAATCGAGGCGTTCGACGAGGACGTGGATTGTGCCGCCGCAGGTGAGGCCGTGTTCGAATGCCTGGTCGTCGCTGATCCCGTAGGTAACCACGCGCGCGCGCCCTGAGGCGATCACTTCTTGGGCCTCGCCGTAGACCGCCGACTCGACGCAACCTCCACTGACCGAGCCGGCGACGTCGCCGCGCGCGTTTACCGCCATCACCGCGCCCGGCCCGCGCGGCGCCGAGTTTTCCACGCCGACGACGGTGGCCAGCGCTACCCGTTGACCTTCTTCGCGCCAGCGTTCCAGCGTGGCCAGGACTTCCGGAATGCCGCGTTCGCCGTCATTCGAAAACATCTGGTCGAGGTGTGCCCGCCGGACGAGAAATCCTGCGCCGAAGGGGGCAAGTTGCCGAGGATTTCTCCGCTTGGCACGGTACGCTCGTCTTCATGCCTAGCATTGAAATCGAAGTCAACGGTACGCGCCGTTCGGCCGAGGTCGAAGGCCGCGTTCTCTTAGTCCACTTCCTGCGCGACCGGCTCGGTCTCACCGGGACCCACGTCGGCTGCGACACCTCGAGTTGCGGTGCGTGCACGGTGCTGATCGACGGAAAGTCGGTGAAGAGCTGCACGGTTTTCGCGGTCCAGGCCGACGGTCAGAAGGTCACGACGATCGAGGGGCTGGGCACGGACGCCGCGTTGCATCCGATGCAGGAGGCCTTTTGGGCTCAGCACGGTTTGCAGTGCGGATATTGTACGACCGGCATGATCGTCAGCGCCGTCGACCTCCTGCAGCGCAAGCCGAACCCGACCGACGCCGAGATCAGGGCCGGGCTCGAGGGCAATCTGTGCCGCTGCACGGGGTATCAGAATATCGTTGCGGCTGTGCGCGCCGCGGCCGGCGCGATGGCCGCCGAAGATC
>Ga0182012_10007289_pt1 | contig 11084 bp, 11 predicted proteins | sample 612S2SmetaG_FD_120486 | JGI IMG/M metagenome (GOLD analysis project Ga0182012, IMG submission 120486) | Permafrost microbial communities from Stordalen Mire, Sweden - 612S2S metaG | ecosystem: Environmental > Terrestrial > Soil > Wetlands > Permafrost | place: Sweden: Stordalen | collected...
AGGCCGGGCTGGCCGAAACATCCCGTGGCGACGGTGGTCACGGTTCCTCCGGCGGACATGCGAGTTTGTGATGACATTGGATAAGGGTTCATACCCCGATGCGCGGGTCGCTGAGGCGCAGGAGCCCGGCGAGTCCGAAGAGTTCGAAGGACCGTTCGATATCGACGACTTCGACGATCCCAAGGATGCGGAACTGGCCAGACTCGACCTCGGCTCGGTGCTGATTCCCATGCCGGAGGCCGGTCAGCTGCAGGTCGAGCTGACCGAGACCGGGGTGCCGAGCGCGGTCTGGATTGTCACGTCCAACGGGCGTTTCACCATTGCCGCCTACGCGGCACCCAAGACGACAGGCCTGTGGCGTGAGGTGGCCAGCGAGCTCGCCGACTCGCTGCGCAAAGACTCGGCCGAAGTCAGCATCAAGGACGGTCCGTGGGGCCGGGAGGTGGTCGGCATCGCCTCCGGCGTAGTGCGCTTCATCGGGGTCGACGGCTACCGCTGGATGATCCGCTGTGTGGTAAACGGGCCGCACGAAACCATCGACGCGTTGAACGAGGAAGCGCGCACGGCGTTGGCTGACACCGTGGTTCGCCGTGATGACACACCGCTACCGGTGCGGACGCCGTTGCCAGTGCAGCTGCCCGAGCCGATGGTCGAACAGCTGCGCGAGGCCGCGGCCACCCAACAGGTCTCCGGACCAGCCGAAACCGGGCAACAGCCGTCCGACGAGCCGGCCGCCCGTCGCAGCGCCGAGGGATCGGCAATGCAGCAGTTGCGCACCACGACCGGCGGCTAGCTCGGCCAGAAACGCCTCAAGCGAGGGCGACGGCGGCCAGGCAGGCGGCACCCAGCGCGGCGGTGTCCGCGCCGATCTCGTCCAGCGTCACCGTTCGCAGGGCGGCGCGCGGCGCGGCGCTCACCCAGTCGACGCCGACCTGCAGCGGGTGAATCGGATCGTCCACGGCGGCCGCTACCCCCAGGGGTGCGGCGAGCCGGGCCAGGTCGGCGCAACTGGGAGCGACGAAGGCGGCCGCTTCCTCCATGGCGTCGGGCAACTTCGGCCACTGAGCATGCCAAGAGCGGGTTAGCTCCCCGGCCAGCCAGGGCGGGCTGGAAGCGCGCATCTGCTCGGTCGTCGCGGCCAGCCCGTCTGCACGCAGCCGGGCGGCCGTATAGCGCGCCGAGAGCGCTCCAGGCGCGGATCCGGGCGCCCCGGTCCAGGGCGGTAGCGCTGCCAGGACGGCGACCACTTGAGCGGGATGGTCCAGCGCCCACGCCGCCGCCACCGCGGCGCCGATCGAGATGCCGCCGACACCGATCGGACCTGCGCGGGCGGCGTCGTCCAGCGCGGACAAGTAGCCGCCGATCAACCGATCCGGGTGCGGCGGCGGCGTCAGCAGCACCGCGCCGGCTGCGCGCACCGGGCCGGAAAACGCGTGACGGACGTAATGGTCGTCGGATCCGGTTCCGGGCAACAACACCGTCCTGACACCGCGCAGATCGACAGCCACTCGTTAAATATTGCCGTTGGGCGCAGTGCTTCTCCAACTTCAAGATCGAATCCAAACATCAGATTATCGATTCCACCACCACTTTTTTTCATCCAACATCACAGTGATCCGTCTAGCGCCGCGGAACCAACAGGTCTACGGTGGCCGTTGGCATGCTGAAGCGACGATAGCTGCATCGCGCAGTGTCAGGAGTGGCCATGGGGGCCCAAGGTTATTTGCGCCGGCTAACCCGTCGTTTGACGGAGGATCCGGACCAACGCGACCGCGAGGAGTTGTCCGACGAGGTCGCGCTCACCGGCGCGCAACGTGTGGTCGACTGCGAGCGTGGCCAGGAGGTCACGATGGTGGGCACCCTGAGCAGCGTGGAGTGCAACGGCAAAGGGTCCGCGGGCGGGGTCCGCGCCGAGTTGTTCGATGGTAGCGACACGGTCACCCTGGTTTGGCTGGGCCAGCGCCGGATCGCGGGCATCGACTCGGGCCGTACGCTGCGGGTTCGGGGTCGCCTGGGCAAGCTGGAGAACGGCACCAAAGCCATTTACAACCCGCATTACGAAATTCAACGTTGAGTCTGCCCGACCAAACCACCGATCGCACTAGCCCAGAGCGCCTCCTGGCACAGCTGGGCGGGGTGAGCGGGGTCATCTACTCGTCGCTGCCCGTGCTGACGTTCGTGCTGGCTAACAGCCTCCTGGGTCTGCGGCCCGCAATCGGCGCCGCGCTTGGCGTGGCCACGCTGGTATTGGTGTTGCGCCTGATTAGGCGGGAATCCACGCAGCCCGCGTTCTCGGGCTTGTTTGGGGTCGCCATCTGCGCGCTGATCGCCTACTGGATGGGACAGTCCAAAGGTTACTTCCTGCTGGGCATCTGGATGTCGTTTCTGTGGGCGGTGGTTTTCTCGGTATCGATCCTGTTCCGCCGGCCGCTGGTCGGCTACTTCTGGAGCTGGGCGAGCGGGATTGATCGCGGCTGGCGCGACGTGCCTCGCGCGGTGCACGCGTTCGACATCGCCACGCTGGGTTGGGTGCTGGTATTCGGCGCCCGGTTCGTGGTCCAGCGGCTGCTTTACGACGCGGATAAGACAGGCTGGCTGGGGGTGGCGCGGCTTGGCATGGGTTGGCCGCTGACCGCGGTGGCGGCACTGGCGACCTACGCGGCGATCAAGGTCGTTCAGCGTGCCGTTCCCGACGCTGAGGCCCCCTTGGGGCCCACCTCTACGGCCGGCCCGGCGGCCACTGCCGAAGCCGAGACCGACATCGACACCAGCCGCGCTTAGTCGGGGATCGGTTCGACGCTGGGCAACAACAGTTTGCTCAGATCCTCTTCCGACTCGGTGGCTGCGACGAACAGCAACTCGTCGCCACCTTCCAGGGGCTCGTCGGGCTCCGGCACGATCACCCGCGGCCCGCGCAGAATCGTCACCAGCGCGGTGTCGCGTGGCAGCTGGAGTCTGCGCACCGGTTTGCCGCCCCACGGCGTGTCGTCGGGCAGCGTGATCTCGACCAGGTTGGCCTGACCCCGGCGGAACTCCATCAGCCGCACCAGATCACCGACGGTGACGGCCTCCTCGATCAGCGAACACAGCATCCTGGGGGTGGACACCGAAACATCCACACCCCAGGCGTCGGTGAACAGCCATTCGTTGCGGGGATCGTTGACCCGGGCCACCACGCGGGGTACCGCGAACTCGGTCTTGGCCAGCAGGCTGAGCACCACGTTGACCTTGTCGTCGCCGGTCGCGGCGACCACCACGTCGAAATCCTCGAGGTGTACTGCCTCCAGCAGGCTCAGTTCGCAGGCATCGCCAAGACGCCAGTGCGCCTCCGGAATGGCGTCGACGTCGACATGGTCGACGTTGCGCTCGATCAGGGTCACGTCGTGGTGATTCCCGACGAGTTCGCGGGTGACCGAACGGCCGACCGCGCCGGCCCCGGCAACAGCTACCTTCATGTTCGCCGCTCCTTAGTCGTGGCTCGGTGGCATGGCGGCGATAGCTACCGCCTCGGCGGCGCGGCCGGATATCGCGGCCAGGTAAACCTGATCGCCGGCCTGGATGACCGTCTTGGGTTCGGGTAGCACCCCGGTTCCGAACCGGATCAAGAACGCCACCCGGGCGCCGGTGGCCTGTTCCAGGTCGGTGGCCCGGCGACCTGCCCAGTCCTCGTGCAACTCGACCTCGGCGACGGCGACGGTGCCGGTCGGATCCCGCCACTTGGCGGTCTCGCCGTCCCGGGTGATCAGGTTGACGAGACGATCGGTGGTCCAGGGCACGGTGGCAATCGTGGGGATGCCGAGGCGTTCGTAGACTTCAGCGCGCTTGGCATCGTAGATGCGAGCGACAACGCGCTTCACCCCGAAGGTCTCCCGGGCCAGTCTCGCCGAGATGATGTTGGAGTTGTCTCCGGAGGACACTGCGGCGAATGCGTCTGCACCCTCGGTGCCCGCCTTGAGCAGGACATCTCGGTCGAATCCCTGGCCCAGCACGCGCTCGCCGCCGTACTCCGGGCTGAGCCGGTTGAACGCCGTGCTGTCGCGGTCGATGACGGCGACATCGTGACCGAGTCGGGAGAGCCCGTCGGCCAACGACGACCCCACCCGGCCGCACCCCATCACAACCACCCGCACTTGAGGTCCTTTCGGCGCAGTCCTGCGTATGTCACTCCGTCGGCACCGTCGTTGGCCAGCCGATTTCGGTCCCCGAATATTCTCGTCTACGGAACGCTATCAAGCTCGCCTGGGCCTACTCTTGGCTCTCGTGTCCAAAGTTTCCACCGCCGCGCGCCGGTTGCTTATCGGTCAGCCGTTTCGCAGCGACCGGCTGAGTCACACGCTGCTGCCCAAACGGATCGCTTTGCCGGTGTTCGCCTCGGATGCGCTGTCCTCGGTGGCCTACGCGCCCGAAGAAATCTTCCTGATGCTCTCGGTGGGCGGCCTGGCCGCCTACTCGCTGTCGCCGTGGATTGGTATCGCCGTGGCCGCCGTCATGCTGGTCGTGGTGGCCAGCTACCGGCAGAACGTGCATGCCTACCCCTCCGGCGGAGGCGACTACGAGGTGGTCACTACCAATCTCGGCGACACTGCCGGTCTTATCGTTGCCAGCGCCTTGATGGTGGATTATGTTCTCACCGTTGCTGTTTCGACTGCTTCGGCAATGTCGAACATCGGATCGGCGATCCCGATCGTGGCTGAACACAAAGTGTGGTTCTGCGTGGCCGCCATCGTTTTCGTGATGGCGTTGAACCTTCGTGGAGTCCGCGAGTCCGGGGTGGCGTTCGCTGTCCCGACTTACGCGTTCATCATCGGGGTTGTCTTCATGATCGGCTGGGGGCTGTTCCGGATCTACGTGCTGGGTAATCCGCTGCGGGCCGAATCCGCCGGGTTCCACATGCATGCCGAGCACGGAAAGATCCTCGGTTTCGCGCTGGCGTTCCTGGTGGCTCGATCGTTCTCCTCGGGCTGCGCGGCGCTGACCGGCGTCGAGGCGATCAGCAACGGGGTGCCGGCATTTCAGAAACCCAAGTCGCGCAACGCGGCAACGACACTTCTGATGCTGGGCACGGTCGCGGTGACGCTGTTCATGGGCATGATCCTGCTCGCCAAGAAGACCGGGGTCCAGCTCGTTGACGACCCCGCCAAACAGCTGGCGGGCACGCCGCCGGACTATTACCAGAAGACGCTGGTCGCCCAGCTGGCGGAGACGGTGTTCGGCAGCTTCCACATCGGGTTCTTGCTGATCGCCATTGTGACCGCGCTGATCCTGGTACTGGCGGCAAACACCGCGTTCAACGGGTTCCCCGTGCTCGGCTCGGTGCTGGCGCAACACAGTTACCTTCCGCGCCAACTGCACACCCGCGGAGATCGATTGGCGTTCTCCAACGGAATCCTGTTCCTGTCGGCCGCGGCTCTCTTGGCGATCATCGCGTTTCGTGCCGAGCTGTCCGCGCTGATCCAGCTGTACATCGTCGGCGTGTTCATTTCGTTCACGCTGAGCCAGATCGGCATGGTCCGGCACTGGACCCGGTTGCTGCGCAACCAGACCGATCCGCGGCTGCGGCGCAAGATGATGCGCTCGCGGGTGGTTAATACGGTCGGCTTGCTCTCTACCGGCGCGGTGTTGGTGGTGGTGCTGGTCACCAAGTTTCTCGCCGGGGCATGGATCGCTGTCGTCGCGATGGGCGCGCTGTTCATCGTCATGAAGCTGATCCGCCGGCACTACGACACCGTCAACCGCGAACTGGAGGAGCAAGCCGCTGCCCAGCACGATGTGGTATTGCCCAGCCGCAATCACGCACTGGTGCTGGTATCGAAGTTGCATCTGCCGACCCTGCGCGCACTGGCCTACGCGCGTGCGACCCGCCCCGATACGCTCGAGGCACTGACGGTCAGCGTGGACGACGGGGAAACCCGCGGGCTGGTGCGCGCGTGGGAGGAAAGCGATATCAGCGTGCCACTCAAGGTCATCGCCTCGCCGTACCGTGAAATCACCCGTCCGATACTCGATTACGTCAAACGGATCAACAAAGAGTCTCGCCGCACCGTGGTCACGGTATTCATCCCGGAGTACGTGGTCGGCCATTGGTGGGAGCAGGTGCTGCACAACCAAAGCGCGCTGCGGCTCAAGGGACGGTTGCTGTTCATGCCCGGAGTGATGGTGACTTCGGTTCCCTGGCAATTGAGTTCGTCGGAGCGGGTCAAGACGCCACAGCCGTATGCGGCGCCCGGCGACGCTCGTCGCGGAATCTTCGATTGACCCTCAACCAGGCGCCCGCATCCGCTTACGGGGAGTTGACCTTGGTCGCCGGCGCACCGGCGAACGGCGGCAGCTGCGTGGCGCACCACGAAGGCCGAGTGGTGTTCGTCCGCTACGCGCTGCCCGGCGAGCGGGTGCGGGTGCGCGTCACCGCCGACCGCGGCTCTTATTGGCACGCAGAGGTTGTCGAGGTGATCGAGCCATCGGCCGATCGGACGGCGTCACTGTGCCCGATCGCCGGGGTGGACGGTGCCGGGTGCTGCGATCTGTCGTTTGCGGTGCCCGAGGCGGCCCGGGCGCTCAAGGCCCAGGTCGTGGCCAACCAGCTGGAACGACTCGGCGGGCACCGCTGGTCGGGGGAGGCCGAGCCGCTGTCGAGCGCGGGCCCTACTGGCTGGCGCACCCGGATCCGGCTCGACGTGGGGCCCGACGGTCGTCCAGGGTTTCATCGCTACCACTCCGACGAGTTGGTGACCGACCTGCGTTGCGGGCAGCTGTCGCCCGGGATGGTGGACGGACTCGGTGAGGTCGACTGGCCGCCAAACGCCCACCTGCACGTGGCCGTCGACGACGACGGCAACCGCCATGTGGTGCGCGCCCTGCGGCAGGGCAAGCGGAACGCGACCACAGTGGTGGAAGGGGGCCATGACGCGGTACACCGTGTGGGTCTGCGCACCTGGCAGGTCCCGGTAACGGCGTTCTGGCAGGCGCACCGGGACGCGGCAGAGTTCTACAGCGGTCTGGTTCTCGACTGGGCACAGCCCAATGCGGGCATGACGGCGTGGGATCTCTACGGCGGGGCGGGTGTTTTCGCCGCGGCCCTGGGCGGCGCCCTAGGGGAGTCCGGACGGGTGGTGACAGTCGACACCTCACGCGCAGCGTCGCGGGCCGCTCGTGCCGCATTGGCCGATCTGCCGCAGGTGGACGTCATCACCGATTCGGTGCGCCGCGCGCTGGCGGCCCAACACGCGCGCGCCGACGTGGCGGTGCTGGATCCGCCGCGATCGGGAGCCGGTCGCGATGTGATCGACCTGCTGGCCGCCGCCGAGGTCCCGCGGGTGGTGCATATCGGTTGTGAGGCAGCGTCTTTCGCGCGCGATATCGGCTTGTATCGCGCTCACGGCTACGCCGTCGAACAGATCAGGGTCTTCGACGCGTTCCCCCTCACACATCACACTGAATCCGTGGCGCTGCTGACCCGTTAGCGTCTCTTCGGGGAGATGTTAAAACGTCACATCCCCCTCGGCGCCGATACTTTATGGCAATCGCGGCTGAGGCCCCCTCGGCATTTGTCGTCAGCGTTCCAATAGGCGTAGCATTTATGCCACGCACGCACCCACCACGGAGGGAGGGAACCACCATGTCTCAGACGTTCAACGCTCTGCTGGCCGAGAAGCTTGAAGAGCCTGAGTTCGCACGGCACTATGCCGCCGAGTCGGCGCGCATCGCTGCTATCGATGCCGTGGTCAATCAGCTTGATGACGCAAGGGAGGCGTCGAACCTCACCAAGGCGCAGCTCGCCCGAGCGATCGGCTCCGATCCCAGCGTGGTGCGCCGTTTGCTGTCTGCGCAGACTGTGAACCCCACCTTAGCTACCGTGGCTGAGCTCGCGGCAGCGCTCGGGCTGAAGGTCACGCTGACGCGCATGTCCGCTGAGGAACGTAAGCGGATCACCGAACCGATGCTCGCCGCGGCCGGCTAGTCTGACTTTATCGAACGTGGATTGCGACGGTAATACTCTTTACCCAACTCGCGGACCTTGGCATATTCCGCCTCGCTGAATGTTTTGCGTACTTCCTTGCTCATGCCAGTGATCACGGCGAGGATCGGCCGCTCCACCCCCAGCGCCTCGGTGTCCAATCGGCAGAACAAGCGGTAGTGCCGGCGTGGCTTCGACCCATCAACCCGGACCTCACGCCAGCCGGTCATTGACCCGTGCATCGCTTCCCAGTGCCCGCCACCGGCGAACCGTTTCGGCGGCGCTTCGGCCACGGACTTGAGAACCGCAAGCATCGTCGCCTGTACCTTGGCTGGGCAAGACATAAGGAAGTCGAAGCCAGGGGCGCTCTGCGCGAGGTCATCGTCGGTTGCGCGCTGGAAGAATTCAACGCTGTGGGGAGCGTTGGACGACAAGCCCTGATTAGGCTCCTTCTTCGGCTTGCCCATGATCGCCGATCGTAGGGCAGCACCGCGACAGTCGCGGCAGGGCAGCGCTGAGCAAAAAAGCTTGTCAACACGCCGCTCTCGCTCTGTGCGGTACGCCGATGATGAAGCGCGGTACAGGGACGAACGCCGCAGGGCTTCTGCCGCAGACCCGGCTTTGTGAGACGGACGTCGTCCCTCTTCACAAGCTTTTCTTAAAGTTCGCGTGAACTATCAACATGTCGCCCGACCGATCGCTAGGTTCTGTTGGGCTCTGCCTGCAGAGAAGGGAAGTGCGTGGCGAATTTTTCGGTGTTGCCGCCGGAAGTCAATTCTCTGCACATGTTCAGCGGCGCCGGGTCGGGTCCGATGTTGGCGGCGGCGTCGGCCTGGGATGGGCTGGCAGGCGAGTTGGGCTCGGCAGCGGCCTCGTTCGGGTCGGTGACCTCGGCGCTGACGGAAGCCTCGTGGCAGGGCCCGGCGGCGGTCGCGATGACGAGCGCGGCGGCCCCCTACATCGGGTGGCTGAACACGGCAGCGACCCGAGCCGCGCAGGCCGCGGCGCAGGCCCAGACGGTAGCCAGTGTGTTTGAGGCTGCCCAAGCGGCTACGGTGCACCCACTCGCGGTGGCGGCTAATCGGTCTGGCTTGGTGGCGTTGCTGACGTCAAACGTGTTCGGGCAAAACGCGCCGGCGATTGCGGCCGTGGAAGCCACGTACGAACAGATGTGGGCCCAGGATGTTGCCGCGATGTCGGGTTATCACGCCGGGGCGTCGGCGGCGGCGTTTGGTCTGCCGTCGTGGAGTTCGTTGCAGAGCCTGTACGGACAGCTCGCCGGCAACACCGGCATCGGCAACGTGTTGCCCGGCAACACCGGCAACGCCAACGTGGGCGGCGGCAACTACGGTGGACAGAACCTGGGCAGCGGAAACAGCGGCAACTCCAACCTGGGCAGCGGAAACAGCGGCAACTCCAACCTGGGCAGCGGAAACGTCGGCAACTCCAACCTGGGCAGTGGCAACATCGGTAATTCCAACCTGGGCAGCGGAAACCGCGGCGACAACAACGTCGGCTTCGGCAACGCGGGTCCGGGCTTCGGCAAGGGCAGTGACAACGTCGGCAGCGGAAACCTGGGCAGCGGAAACTACGGCAGCGGAAACTTCGGCAGCTACAACATGGGGTCGGGCAATATCGGCCAAACCAATTACGGCTACGGCAATATCGGCAACGGCAACTACGGTCTGGGCAACTACGGCGACAGCAATATCGGCTTCGGGAACTTCGGCAACGGGAACATCGGTATCGGGCTGGTGGGCGACGACCAGGTGGGTGTCAACTTCGGCGGGCTGCTGAACTCGGGTTCGGGGAACTTCGGATTGTTCAACTCCGGCAACGGCAACATCGGCTTCTTCAACTCCGGCGACGGAAACTTCGGCATCGGGAACTCGGGCAGCTACGACACCGGCTTCTTCAACTCGGGCAGCTACGGCACCGGCTTCTGGAACTCGGGTGGCTCGGACACGGGCATCGCGAACGCGGGCAGAAGCCCGTTCGCCGGCGGTGGCCTCAACACCGGCTTCGGAAACGGGGGGTACTGGAATGTCGGGACTGGGAACGTCGGCAGCCAGAACGTCGGCTTGTTCAACTCGGGCAGTGAGAACTTCGGCAGCTTCAACTCCGGCGTATCAAACACCGGCGACTTCAACAGTGGCGGCACGAACACTGGCTACGGAAACTCCGGTAACACAAACACCGGCCTCTTCAGTTCAGGCCAGCTGAACACAGGCTTCGGCAGCTCGGCCGACCTGACCGGGTTGGTCACGAACTCGGGCTTCTTCAACTCGGGCAGCGGGGGCGGGAACTCGGGCTTTTTCAACTCCGGCGACGGCGGCGCCAACTCTGGCTTCTTCAACTCGGGCATCGGCGGCATTAACACGGGCTTCTTCAACGCCGGCAGCGGCGGCCTCAACACAGGCTTGTTCAACGTGGAAAGCGGCGGCAATAATACGGGCTTCTTCAACTTCGGTGACGGCGGCTACAACGTCGGCTTCTTCAACAGTGGCGCCGGCGGTCACAATTCAGGCTTGTTCAACTTCGGCGACGGCGGCGCCAACTCGGGCTTGTTCAACTTCGGCTCCGGCGGGAACTCAGGCGGTGTCAACTCTTTTGGGCTGTCGGGCTTCTTGAATGTCGGTGTGCTGCTCAGGCTCTTCAACGCGGCATAGCTGCTGGGGTCCCTTGGCATAGGGTTTGTGAGAGCGGCTTTGTGAAAAAACGTCACATTGGGCTCGGGTTGCCGCTACGATCGCTTCGAACTTGGTCGGGCCTAAGGGATAGGGGACGTGATGAGTTTCGTTGTCTTGCCGCCGGAGGTTAACTCCGCCTTGATGTATTCGGGTGCGGGGTCGGGTCCGTTGGTGGCGGCCTCGGCGGCGTGGGATGGGTTGGCGGCGGAGTTGGTTTCGGCGGCGTCGTCGTTTTCGTCGGTGACGTCGGGGTTGGCGGGCGGGCCATGGCAGGGTGCGGCGTCGGCGGCGATGGCGTCTTCAGCGGGCCGGTATGCGGGTTTTTTGAGTGCGGCGGCGGCTCAGGCGCAGTCGGCGGCGGGGCAGGTTGCGTCGGTGGTGTCGGCGTTTGAGTCGGCGTTTGCGGCGACGGTGCATCCGTTGCTGGTGGACGCTAACCG
>Ga0182012_10007290_pt1 | contig 11084 bp, 8 predicted proteins | sample 612S2SmetaG_FD_120486 | JGI IMG/M metagenome (GOLD analysis project Ga0182012, IMG submission 120486) | Permafrost microbial communities from Stordalen Mire, Sweden - 612S2S metaG | ecosystem: Environmental > Terrestrial > Soil > Wetlands > Permafrost | place: Sweden: Stordalen | collected...
CCGGTAGAGTCTGCGAGATCGACAGTCCCCAATGAGTCGTTCACAATGATTTCGCTGTCTAACCCTTCGTCCACAGGGTGATCAGCTTTGTCGGCTCTGGTTTTTTCGGTCACAAATTAACCTCTACCCCAGATAGATGCCGAAAACACTTCGGCAGCCTCAGTCCCAAGTCCCAAGTCCCTCAGTCCCTGCTTTTGCTTTTCCTAATCCCTAATCCCTGTTCCCTAATCCCTGCCTTTCACCCCGCCGCCAGCTGCCGCGCCCGTTCCGTAGCCCGCATCACAGCCTTGATCAGCGTCACCCTCAAACCGCCCTCTTCCAGCTCAAGGATTCCATCAATCGTGCAGCCTGCCGGCGTCGTCACGGCGTCTTTCAGCAGCGCCGGATGGTACCCAGTCTCCAGCACCATCTTCGCCGCGCCATACGCGGTCTGCGCTGCCAGTTGCGTGGCCGTATCCCGTGGCAGCCCCACCTTTACGCCCGCCTCGGCCAGCGCCTCAATGATGATGTAGATGTACGCAGGTCCCGATCCTGATAGTCCCGTCACCGCGTCCATATGCTTCTCGTCCACAATCACCGTGCGGCCCACGGTCTCAAAAATCCGTTGTGCCAGTTCCATTGTCTTGTCGCTGACAAACCGTCCGCGGCAGAGCGCTGCCGCGCCCGCGCCCAGCGCCGAGGGAGTGTTCGGCATCGCCCGCACTACTGGAATCTCGATCCCGGACGCTTCTTCAATCGAACTCGTCTTCACCGACGCCGCAAACGAAATCAGCGTCTTGGCAGGCGTCAGCGCAGGCTTGATCTCAGCAATAATGTCGGGAACCTGGAACGGCTTCACGCCGATCAGGATCAGATCCGCCTCGCGGACTGCCGCGAGGTTGTCCGTGCCCACGTCCACGCCCCACTGCGTGCTCAGCGCCAGCGCTCGCTCGGCATGGTTCACCGTTGCGTGAATCCGGTCCGGCGAAAACAGGTTCTCTTTCAGGAACGCCTGCAGCAGGATGCCGCCCATCTTGCCTGCGCCCAGCACAGCCACGCGCAGGTTGGGCAACTGTGCCGGTACTTCGGTGGACTCTACGGCGATCTCTGCCATGGTCTTGTCTCCCGCTTGCGGCATTCCTGCCGCAGCAATCAATTTTCAGTTCATTAGCGGTCGCATCAACCCAAAGGGCAGCCCATAAAGGGAAAACCACCCCAGGGGAAATTTGAATTGACGCGTACAGATAGAAGGATACGCCGGGCGCCCCAGCAACGACTGTCAGCCGCCCCAGCGAAATTCAATTTTGCGACAGAGGAGGCAGGGAATCGAAAGAAGGCCCGAAGTCCCGAGCCCCTGCCCTTGCTTTTCCTATTCCCTGTTCCCTGCCGGGGCCCCCGGCAAGCGATTTTTGCTCGCTGGGGTGGCTAATCCCTGTTCCCTGTCTTTCTTACCTGCTCAGCGCGGCCTCATTCGCAAGATAGCTATTCAGAGCGTCCGTGATATTCCCGTTGCGATCCGCGACCGGCCACGCCATGCTCCACACCAGGTAGCCTCCCGGCGCGGTCAGAAACTTCTGTCCGTTCCCGAATGACGCCGACACCGTCATCATCCACGCGTTGTACTCGAAGATATAGGGCGGGGTTTCCTCGCCGGGCACCGGATTCTTGAGGTCGTAGACATGCTGGCCGAGGTGCACAATCGCCCTGGCCTGCGCATCGCCTTCCAGCCGGTTCTGGTTCATCAGGCAGTTGTACAGCACACCGTCCGGCGAATCCTTCGTTCCTAGTTGGTCGTAGCTTGGTCCCGTCTCGCTTGTCACGCCGTAGATCAGGTTCACGCCGTTCTTCTCGCCCGGCTTGGGGAACTCCGCCACGTCCTTCGTCAACTGTTCGCCTGCCGGGCTGCTCCCCAGGGCTGCGGCCGACCTCCTCGCTGCGTCGATCGGGTCGATGAGCTCGCCATTCCCCGCAAACGGCGGCGCATCGCCCTTGGTGGCCAAATCCGACTTCGTATAATCAACTTCCTTCGGAGTTATGTCGCTCACTGACTCGAGCACCAGCCGCGCCGGGTAGGCGTTCATGTTCCCAAACCCACCGAATCCCGTCACCTTGCCGCTCTTGTCCCGTTGAATCGACGCGTCGGCCACGCCGTCCAGCCGCCCCACCAGCGTTGCAGACACCTGGTACCGCGCGCAGCCCAGGCACATCCCCGCGCCTTTGTTGTGCGCCTGCGACAGCAGATTGTCGAACGTCTTGAAGTCCTTGTTGCCCTTGTCCAGCGTTACCGCCGTCCGTGTCGGGGCCGTGTACGGTCCGGAATAGTTGTGGGCCGGCTGCACTTCCACCACCGCCAGAGGACCGCTCTTCGCCTTCGTCCCCTGAGGATACGAGAGCCAGATCGCGTCCACCTGGTAACCGCATGGGGACGAGTCCTTGATCGCAAACTCGTCAAAGCCCGCAATCACAATCCCCTTGATCCGTACGATCTTTCCGTCAAACGATTTCGGGTTTTTCATCACCGCGCAAACCGTTGTATCAACCGCCTGGGCCTGCAATCCAGCGGCGCAGGCAAAAACAAACAGGGCTACTGCAAGTAGACGCTTCATTCGCAAATCTCCACTCGGTGCAACCGCTGCACCGGCAATCAGAATATTGTGGTGTGCCCACCACCGCTCAAAGGAACTGCTAAGAATATCATGCAACGCCCCGCTCTCTTCAGCCGGGTGCCCCACCCTCGCCACGTTCTTGCTTTTGTTGCCAGGGTGGGCTTGGCGGAACTCCACAGGTACATAACTTCGGGTGCCCCCGGTCCCTCGTCCGCCGCGGCGGAGGGACCGGGAACGAACCGACTCCCTTGCGCTTTTCTAATCCCTAATAGGGATTAGGTAGGGCATAGGGATTAGCTCCTCGGTTCTAGTTTTCAGCTTTCAGCTCTTGGGTGGGATGCTTTCACTCCCCGGTCCCCAAATGCTCGGGACCGGGGGCACCCGCGATTCCGGTAAGGCAGGGGTCAGAGATCAGGGGTCAGAAAAGCAGGTTATAGGTAGCAGGGAATAGAGGAAGGGGCTGGGGTTCTGGGGCGGTTTAGATGATATTTGGGTCATTCTGGCAAAAGCGGTCAATTTTGACCAGTCAACGTCGCTCAAACCGTGTACGATTGGCAGAACATCCCGGGGGGCAATTTTACGCGGGTGAGTCCGAGGCCTGCGATTTTTTTGGAGATAAGTCCTTCAACTGGTTCGCCCGGACTAATTTGGACGCTTGTTGTAACGGTTTCAGGGTCAAGTTGCCATAGCTGTAAGTGAACGGTGGCTTATTACGCTGCGAAGCCACTCCGATTTGTTATCCCGCGTTACGGCAACCCTGGAATTGCTGTGAGGCCAACCGTACCTGCACGAGGAAAGGTTGGATCGTTGAGCGTTCATCTGGTTAATCCAAGCGACAATTCATTTGGGACGGCGGTGATTACACCGCGATGGCTGTTTGTGCTGGCGGCAGCAACGCCACAAATTGCAGGCGATCCGATCCTGGTGGATGAGTCACTGGAACAGATTGTGCCGGAGTCGATTCAGCCCGGGGATATTGTGGGCATCAGCGTGCACACTGGCAATGCGCTTCGCGGGTATGCAGTGGGGCGGATGGCACACGCGCGGGGGGCGTGGGTGGTGTATGGCGGCATTCACGCGACGCTGTTTCCTGATGAGGTGTTTGAACAGGGCGAAGCGAACGCGGTAGTGACCGGCGACGGCGATATTGCGTGGGGCAAGGTGGTGACGGACTGCCTGGCCGGGAAACCAGAACGCGTTTACGCAGGCGGACGGATTGAGGGCAGCGAGTTTCTGGCGGCGCGCTGGGATTTGATGAATCCCGAAAAGTATATGTGGGCATCGGTGCAGACGATTCGCGGTTGTCCGAAGCACTGCTCGTTCTGCTCTGTCTGGCGTACTGACGGACAGAAGCCGCGGCAGAGGCGGTTCCAGAGCGTGGTGGACGAGATTATTGCGCTGCGCAGGCTGGGGTTCCGGTTTATTGCGCTGGCGGATGACAACTTTTACCCGGTCACGTTTACGGATCTGCGGCTGGCGCGGGAACAGAACAACACTGCCAAAGTGGAAGAGTTGACGGCGATTCGCGCGGAGCGGTTCGCGCTGATGGAAGAGCTGGCCAAGCTGCCCAGGGACATGGTGTTCTACACGCAGATGACGATGGAGGCGGGCGAGGACGGCGAATACCTTGACGCGATGAAGCGGGCCAACATTAAAGGCGCGCTGGTGGGCGTGGAGGCCGTGACTCCCGAGGGTCTGAAGGCGGTTTACAAGGACTGGAACTATTCTGGCGAGGCGCTGGCGAAACAGTTGCAGACGTTCAAGGCGCATGGAGTGCATGTGCTTGGCTCGTTTATCTTCGGGCTGCCTACGGACAGGCCGGCGACCTTCGATGCCACCGTGAATATGGCGATTAAGGCAGGCGTGACGTTTGCGCAGTTCGTAATGATGACGCCTTTTCCGGGAACGGTGGACTTTGGGCGTTGGGAGAAGGAGCAGTCTGTGAATCCCACCATGGTGGGCGATGTGCCGATCACGCGCTACTGGCTCATCCCGACCGAGGTAAGGCCCAAGATGTTTACGCCGCATCCTACCATGAGCTCGGATGAGATCAGAGAGCGGACGCAGAAGGTGTGGGACCGGTTCTACAACTGGAGCTCGATATGGGAACGGTCGGCCTGCACGCCGACGCTGAAGGCGCGGATTGCGTTCATGTTTTTGTCGAAGCTCTACCGGCAGATGTATGCGGGGACGGGGATCTCGACCGACAGCGCGCGGCGGAAGAAGTCGAAGCGCTGGGCGCGGTGGACGGCGGCGCAGTGCAAGAAGCTGTTCCGGGCCAAGCCGATGCCGGAACTGGAAGGGCCGCAGTGGGATTTGGGTTTGCCAGCGCTTGGGCATGTGGCTCTTGTTCCAGGCGATCGCGGAGCGTTCGTGGTGCTGCCGGAGAACCAGGCTGGGGATTAGAAACCAGCTTCTAGCTACTAGCTTCTAGCTTCTAGCTTTTCTCTTCGAATTGCCGTGGCTTCGCGGGATTTTGCCTTGTGCATTCCCAGGTTCCCAAATGCGAGGGACCTGGGGCACCCCAGTCTTTTGTTCAACAATTCGTGACGGCAATTAGTGCCCCAGGTCCGGGAGTTTGGATTTGGGGCGCTTCGCATTTTGGGCCCGGGGCTAAAGCCCGGTTCATGTTGGCATTCGATTCAGGGGCCTCGACCCACGTTGTGGGTACCCCGCCGCAGCTCCCTCCGCTAATAAAAACCGCATCGGCCTGTTTCATTCTCTGCGGGTCGGCAATGCCGGTGGGAGACTGACAATTGTCGCAGCCGCGATCGGAGTTACCTGCGATTGGCGTGGCGGATTTCGGCGGATTGACGCAAGGACTGACCAGATATACTTGAGCGCAACACCACCTTGCATTGCATGGTCGATGGATCTGAGGAGGAGTCATGCGTCCTTTCGTTTTCATCCTTTCCATTTCTGCCCTTGCTGTATCCTGCTTATCCTCGGCGGCGCAGGAACAGGCAGCGCCCGAAGCCCCCCCGTCCCCATCTAGTGCCGTCAGCGGCCACGTCATCTGCGGCGACACTGGCCTTCCGGCGCGTTTTGCCGCCGTGCAATTGATCCCCGAAAAGCCTAAGCGAACCGCCCCCGTCATCGACATGGCGAACGTGAAGGACGTAAACGATATGGCGAAAGCCCTGGCAAAGAGCATGTCCCAGGCGCAGAAGGGCACAGGGCTCACCGCCATCAGCGCGATCGACGGCAGCTTTGAGATGCCCAAGGTTCCGGCGGGAACCTATTACGTTGTGGCCCAGCTCAACGGCTATCTTTCGCCGCTCTCGGCGCTCTCGGCAGAAGACAGGTTTGGTGATGGAACTGAAGCTGTGAAGCATATCCAAGCCCAGGCCGAGAAGGTCGTGGTGCAAGGTGCTCCCGTGCGTGTGGATATACGCCTGGAGCGCGGCGGCTCGATCAGCGGCGTGATTCGGTACGACGACGGGAGCCCGGCAGCCGGCGTGACGCCCGTCCTGCTGGTGATGCAGGAGGATGGCAAATGGAAGCAGACCTCCGTTCCCGGCACAACGCTCTCGACCGCTGCCGACGATGACCGGGGCCATTACCGGATCAGCGGCCTGGCCAAGGGCAAGTACGCCATCAAAGCTACGCTGCCGACCATGCAATCGATCCAGGGTCTGGCTGGAGCGTTCGATAGTCACTTCAACTCAAGCGATGCTCTCGCCGTTTATTCCGGCGGGGTCTTCCGTGAAAAGGAGATCAAGCCCATTGAGGTCGGCCTTGGCGACGAAGTCGATGGCGTCGATATCGTCTTCCCCGTCGATAACCTTCATCTGGTTTCCGGCACTGTTGTGGCCAAGACGGATAACCACCCGATCAACTCCTGTGGGGTGATCCTGATCGACCCCGGGACCAAAGATACGATGCGCACGACCCAGATTGAGGAGGGCGGCAGTTTCCAGTTCAACTACGTTCCCGAAGGCCAGTACGAGTTAGCGATAAAACACGCAGGCGACGCGGACAAGAACGTCCCTGGAGGCGCTTTATCGTGGAAGCCCACGTACCTGAGGAGCTACCAGGACGTCACCATCCCGATCGAAGTGAAAAGCGACCTGACCGGCTTCACGGTGCAAGTGGCCGACAAGCCCGCCGCTGGGGAGCCGGCCAAGCAGCCCACGCCCTGACCGGCTATTGGACTGAAGAGTGCGTGATTCTCACACTGCATTAAGAATGCCGCGGTGGGGGATGTTGGATACTGAAGGAAGTTGATATGGAGGCTGGTGAGCAATGGGGAAGTGTTCAACGGACGGGCTGATGGGCAGGGCTGTGACGGGGAAGCCGGTGACGGAATGCGCGGATCTGGGCGAGGTGTTTGAGGCCGCTCTTCCGGCGTTTGGCGGCGCCTACCTGAAGCGCGTTTACGAAGCGATGAAGGCAGTGATCGAGAAGCGGATTCCGCTGGTGGTGACGTGCGCGGGGCCGGTGACCGTTTCAGATCAGCATAGGGCGTGGCTGATTCCGTTTCTCAAGGCGGCGAATACGGCGTACATCACGGTAACGGACGCGATCTGCTACCACGATGGGCACGATTGTTTGCGGAAGACGGACGAGCGGCCGATTCGCGAAGTGGCGCTGTTTGGCGACGATGCCGAATTGCGCGAGCAGGGCGTGATTCGCGTGGCCGATACGGGGTTTGCGGAACAGGTTCTGTTTGATCAGGACGCGGTGGCTACGGAGATTCTGCAGCGGCCCGAGTTTCAGAAGCGGATGACGACGACGGAACGGAATTATCTTCTGGGGAAGGAATTTGGCAGGCGGGAGAAGGCGCTGGGGGTGAAGCCGGGGCTGCTGAGCACGTGCGCCGAGATGGAGTTGCCGGTGTTCATTGGTGCTCCTGCCGACGGAAGCATGTTTTTGAATTCGGTGAAGCTGTGGGCGCTGGAGCGGCTGGGCAAGATCAAGTACGGGTTCGATTACGATTTGCACGAGGACGTGTTTGAGTCGTGCGCGTACCACTACTGGGGTCTGTTTGATTCAGAGCCGAAGTCGCTGGCGGTGATGATTCTGGGCGGGGGCGTGCCGAAGAACTATTCGCTGCAGCCGGAGCCGGCGCTGTCGCAGATTTTCTTCCTCGAAAACATTCGCGGGTATGACTACGATGCGCAGATTGTGTCTGCGCCGGTGACGGATGGGAGTTTGTCGTCGTGCGAGCCGGCGGAGGCGGTGTCGTGGGGGAAGGTGAATCCGGATACGTATACGACGCAGACGGTGAGCATGCAGGGGGATTACTCGTCGTATATGCCGTTCCTTGTGCGGGCGCTGGTGGGGAAGGAATTGTTGCACAATCCGCCGGAGCCGCTGCGGTTGTACGGGAAGCGGGCGGAGTTGAAGGAGAAGCTGCTGGCGAAGATCGGCGGGGATGCCGGTGCGATGGAGCGGATGATGGCTACGCTGGCGATTCCGGCGGAGTTGAAGGTTTAGCGGGGGTGGCGGGGTTAGCGGGCAGCCCAATCCTCCCGAGGCTTGTATCAGGGCACGAGTTTACTCGTGCAGAAAAACCCAAAAAATTGACTCGGGCTTTAGCCCCTGCCTGCTTTTTTCATTGCGAGCGAGGCAAAACAATATGGATACTCTTCAGGGGAATTGACGAGTCCAGCCCTTACGGGGTTCCAAGCAATGTATTCGCGATGAGCCTTCAAGCTGGATTCATCGTACACACTTACCTCAGAGAATCCGCGTTGCCAGACTTCTCCCAAATACCCAAGCTCCTTCTTGAGCCGGTATGAGAATCTTCCCTTGATCAGCTGCATCGCCTTTTCGATTGTCATTTGGCCATCTACGGTAATGAGTAGGTGAATGTGGTCGGGCATAACGACGAAATCTCGCAGTTCGAGCTCGTGGCGAACCACGCAGGAACGCAGGACGTCGATCATCAGGTTGGCATTACGATCTGATTGGAACAATCGGTGACCCGAATGCGATCTTGTGGTTGCAAAGCACGTGCGCGTAGCTCGGGCGATTTCATCCGGACTACTGTTTCTCGCGGGCCTTGTCATAGCAGGGGCTAAAGCCCAATCCTTTATTAAGGAGATTTTGCGGCACGAGTAAACTCGTGCCCTGATACAAACATCCCTTAGAATCTTCAGCGAGAAAGTGCCGTCTAGCTCCCCTTTGAAATCAACTCGTTTAGTTTGGCGACTACCTGGAAGGCGTCGGCTATGTAGACTACGTCGGCTTTGCCGCGTGTCCAGCCGCAGTTGGGGTCGAGGGAGATGGCGCGGCGGTCGGCGATGAAGCGCCAGCCGACGACGTGCGGTTCTTCGCCGTGACAGCAGGTGGAGAGGCCCATGGCGTGGCGGGGCGTTGCGCCGGTTTGGCCGATCTGGTTGAGATGGGTGAGGAAGGGAAGGACGGAGTTGCCTTCGCCGCCCTGATCTACTAGGGACTTTGAACTGCCGAGCGAGGCGCCGGTGGCGCGGAGGAAGGCGAGTATGAGATTGCCGGCTTCGTCCACGTGGGTTTGGCCGTCGGGCTGCTTCTTGGTCCAGCCTGCGCCAGTGACGAAGAGGAGTTTGGCGTCGGGTCGGATGGTTTGCTCGTCCTGCTTTGGGGCGCGGATGCCGGTGACTGTGGTGCGGGTTGCGGGGAGCTCGACGGCGATGTTCTGGGGGGGCGTTGCGGCGGGTTCGCCGGCGAATGGTGCGTGCGTGCCGGCATCGAGGAGCAGGAACCAGGGGCGGGCGTCGCGGGTGAGTACGGCTTCGACGCGTTGGCGATAGAACCAGCGGGTGGCTTCGACGGTGTTGGCGGCGGTGTTGATGGCGGTGATGTGGGTGTCGATGACTCCGTCGAGACGGTGGGCAACGCCTGCGGCTACGCGGGAGAAACGGGAGCTTGAGGGCGCGAGGATGATGGTGGCGGAAGCGGCGCGGCAGAGGGCTTCGCAGGCGGCGGTGTCGGTTGCGTAGCGCGGCTGGGCGAAGGCTTCGCCGGAGACAGCGAGAAGGCGTGCGGACGGCAGGCTTTTGGATAGGTTGGTTGCGTCGGCGGCTACGATGCCGATGGCTAGCTGGGCGTTGAGGCTTGCAGCCAGGGCCTGGCCGGCGGTTACGGCTTCGAGAGAGGCTTTGGTGAGCGCGGAGCCTGTTTCGTCGGCGTGGGTGAGTACGAGGATGGATTCCATCTTTAAAAATCCTTAGCTGCTAGCTTCTAGCTACTAGCTTCTAGCTTTCTTTTCCGATCCACTCGACTAGTTCGGCTGCGATCTCGTCGGGGGACATGTTTTTTTCGACGCGGGTGGTGCGCTGCTGCCTGGGCAGACTGACGCTGACGTAGCGGAGGCCGTTGGGGGCGAGGGTTGCGGGTTTGGCTTTTTGTAGGGCGGGCATGATGGTGCGCATGTTGGCCATGCCGACCTGGGGATTGTTGCGTGGTTCGGCCAGGTTGCCGGTAGCCCATCCGAGAACGGCAGGGGCGCCGGCGCAGACGGAGACCTGGTGGCGGCCGCCTTCGATGCGTTCGAGCACTTCAAACGAGCCGTCGTCGCTTAGGGTGATCTGGTCGACTCCCTGGAACTGGTCAGTGATGCCGAGACGCTCTCCCACGATTTGGAGGGTGACGCCGGCGCCGCGGGTTGCGGACTCCCATCCGCCGAAGAGGAGTAGCTTGGTGCGGTCGAGGCCGGGGAGGGCGGCGATGGTTTCGGCGAGGGCTGCGGCGGTGGAGTGGGCGTCGGGAAATCCGCCGATGGGTCCGTCGATGGGGACCAGCTCGAAAGGGACTTTCTGGGCTACGGTCATCATGACTTGCTGGAGCTTGGCTTTGGGGCCGAGCGAGACTAGCCAGAGCTTGCTGCCGGGGTTCTTGGCGGCGAGGGCGGCGGCTTCGTAGAGGGCGCTTGCGGCCCAAGGGTCGAGGACTGCTGGGAGAACTAGTTCGTTTTTCAGGCCGAGACCGCTGGGCGTGGTGACTGGCTCGAGGGTTTGCAGCGGGTCGGGAGAGATTCCGGCGCAGACTACGATGTGGAGTGTTTGTGACATTTCGGCTTCTCCGTTGTGGCGCAGGGGCTAAAGCCCGGCGTCTTCTTTATGCTCAAGCGGCACGACTGAAGTCGTGCCCTGATACAAACCCTTCAGCTTGCGGTGTTAGTGAAGTCGTGCCCTGATACAAACCCTTCAGCTTGCGGTGTTAGTGAAGTCGTGCCCTGATACAAACTTTCTTCGCATCTTTCAAAACTTTAGTTTTCGAAAAACTCAATTTTCGGCGGAGTGGAGGCCGCCGGAGCCAGCTACGAAGGCTATGTTGCCGTCTTCGCCTTCGGGGGATTGGGCGCAGTTCCAGAGGCATCCGCCGCAGTGAACGCACTTTTCTCGCTCGAATGTTGGGAGGCCGTCGGCACCCTGGGTGATGGCCTGGCCGGAGCACATGGCTACGCAGGTTTTCTCGCTGCATGCGGTGCAGAGTTTCAGGTCGCGGAAGATTACGTGGTCGGCGAAACCGGGCATGGCCTGGACCTTGCCACCGATGAGGAGCGCATCCTGC
>Ga0182012_10007291_pt1 | contig 11083 bp, 9 predicted proteins | sample 612S2SmetaG_FD_120486 | JGI IMG/M metagenome (GOLD analysis project Ga0182012, IMG submission 120486) | Permafrost microbial communities from Stordalen Mire, Sweden - 612S2S metaG | ecosystem: Environmental > Terrestrial > Soil > Wetlands > Permafrost | place: Sweden: Stordalen | collected...
GTCGACGGGCTGAAGATATTCTGCACGAACGGAGTCGAGGGGGAAGTATTGGTTTCCTTCGACTACGACGCATTTATCGCTTTCGGCGATGACGGTTCCTTCCCAGATGGCTTTTGGCATGTAACTTTAGTTTAGCGGGGGAGGTTCGATGTTAAGGCTTGAGGGAATAGCTCTCTGGCACCTCCGTCCCGATGTGGGAATAATGTCGTCTGTCCCCTTTTGGGGGAAAGGCGATTCGTTTTTGCAATAAGGTGATGGAGTCATGCAATCTGTATCGGGCCCGAGCTGCGAGGAGTGCTGCATGATTATTTCGCTTGGGCGACTACAACTACGATGGCGCGTTACCAGCGTTCGGCTGCTGATTTAGCCGAGGGGCTTAGCATTCCGCAGTGGTCGTGGGATGCGGGCTACGCTAAGGCGGCGGGCGGCACCCTCCTTTGAAAATACGTTGAAGAACCGCTCCTGATAGTCGCGGCTCGGCTAGCGGTTGTGCGCTAGGCCGGTTGGGCGAGTTAGTGGAGAGAGCGACGGTGCGGACCATGGAAATCTTAAACAATAGTTGCGGTCTGACTTGCTGGGACATAGCTCTCCGTCCCCTCCGTCCCCCTCCGTCCCCCCTCCGTCGCTAGGTAGACTTGGGAGATGGATGTAGGTATTTTCGAGGCGAAGAGCCGCTTTGCGGAGTTAGTGAAGCGGGCCGAGGAAGGCGAAGACATCATACTGTGCCGGCATGGGCGGGCAGTGGTGAAGTTGTCGGCGATGGCGGCAACGGAGCGCGTGTTGGGGCAGGCGAAGGGGCAGATTCGCGAGATTGATGACGAATGGTGGAAAGCGATGACGGCGGGTGAGGCGGAGGCGTTTTATGCCGGTAAGTACTGAGGGGAAGTTACTGCTGGATACGCATACGTTTTTGTGGGCGAGTTTTGCGCCGCAGAAGTTGTCGGCCAAAGCAAGGGAATGGCTGATGGATGGGAGGACGGCGCTGTATTTGAGCGTGGCGAGTTTGTGGGAGATCGAGGTGAAGCATGAAGCGGGGCAGTTACAGGCGGAGGCGAAGGTGGTGGATGCGAGTTTGCGGACGTTGGGCGTGAAGCCGATTGCGATTACGGCGGGGCACTTGCGAACGGCGGCGGGGTTGGGAAAGAGCAGGGGGAGTGATCCGTTTGATTGGATGATTGCGGCGCAGGCGATGGTGGAAGGGCTACCAGTGGTGACAGAGGATGCGGGGTTTGGCCGGTTCGCGGGGCTGGAGGTGCGGTGGTGAGTATACACTTATCAGCATGACTCGTCGCACCCTTGTTGGTTCGGTGGCCTTGACGGCCGCAGCGCGCGCGTTGCAGGGACAACGCAGACAACGTCCTGAACACATTGAATGGAAGCCGATGTTGGGGGTGCTGGGCCCATACACGCCCAACAACGTGGCCTTTGCGAAAGCGCAAGGGTTTACGAATATGATTCTGGGGTCGGGGCCGCGGTCGACGCTGGATGCGAACACTTTGACGGACGCGCAGATTGCGGATATCAAGACGGTGCTGGCGAACCAACAGATGCATGTGTCGGCGCTGCAAGTGGGCGGGGACAGCATCAATCCCGATCCGGCGCGGCGGGCGCGTTCGAACGACTACTTTGTGAAGGCGATTGAACTGGCGGGCAAGTTGGGTGTGCCGTATATTGGGACGCAATCGGGGCGCGACCGGTCAATGCCGTTCCAGAAGCAGATTGATGAGATTGTGCGCGTCTACAACGAAAAGTTTTTTCCGAGCTGCGAGAAATACAAAGTTCGCATTTTGTGGGAGCCTTGGCCGGATGGGGAGAATCTGGCGACGAGCCCGGCGGGATTTTCGGCTTTGTTTAAGGGCTTTGGCGATTCGCCCTATGTGGGCTTGCAGTATGACCCTTCGCATCTTGTGCGGCAGTTTATGGATCCGATTCAAACGGTGCGGGATTTTGTGGATAAGATTTACGACGTGCATTTGAAGGACACGGAGATTTTGTGGCCGGTGCTGCGGTCGACGGGGATTTATAACGAGAACCATGTGCAGTGGTGGCGGTATCGGATTCCGGGGATGGGGTCGATTAACTGGCGGGAATTTTTCAGCGTGCTGCAGGATGTGGGGTATAAAGGCGGCATGTCGATTGAGCAGGAAGATCCGCTGTATGGGGGAGACAATAACCCAGGGCCTGATTTTTCGGAAGACTTCAAGATGGGTTTTGTGATGGCGAAGCGGTATTTGGCGCAGTATGTGCCGTAGCGTTGACGATACAGACGAGCCTGAGAGTACGCGCTAAGAGTTGAGCGTGCTCTCGGCGAGCGGCTCCCTAGTGTTTTATGGGGTGAGAGCAATGTCTTCAAATCGCGTGTATTGCGGGTAACTGAGTGTGGCGGTTGGTAGCCTCAAGCCACCGTTTGACGCCGCGATCTGGGCGCGCTCGAGCAGATCTTTTTCAGTTGCAGAATCGAGACTCAGGGTTAAATTCATTGAGACCGAAACACGTTCCATCTTGATACCGAAAGTCGAAAGTTTTCAAACTATTTCTTCACAAGGTAGTCCGGCCAATCGCATTTTTCACCGTCTTGTCATTGCAGCGTGGGATGGGCAGGAATATACTGACTGAGGTAACGTTTTTAACGTTTCAAAACACAGGGGTGTGTTGTTATCTCTATGTCCGAGGATTCTATGAGCAACAAAATTTCAAAGCAGTTTGCACACGTTTGCAAATTCTTAATATTTACATTTTTCGTCTGCACTGCGGCATTCGCGCAGTCGGACGTGGGAACGATCACAGGTTTCGTGAAAGATCCTTCGGGGGCCGTTGTTCCGTCCGCGAAGGTAGTGGTGAAGAGCGAGGCGACGGGTGAATCGCACGCTGTTACGACAGACGCGTCGGGACACTATACGGTTCCCAGTCTTCTTCCGGGTTTGTATAGCCTGACGGCGGAGGCGCCGGGCTTCAAGCAGTTTGTGAGCAGACAGAACCGGCTGGAAGCGAACTCGACGATTGAGTTAGACGGCAACCTGCAAGTGGGCCAAACGACTGAAACGGTTGAGGTTTCTTCTACGGCGGAAGTGCTGCAGACGGAATCAAGCGCGGTACAGTCAGAAGTCAACGGCAAGCAGATTCAAGATCAAGAGCTCAATGGACGCAGCCCGCTTTATTCGGCGCAGTTGTTGCCAGGCGTTCGGAGCGGTGGAACGTTGGGTGACTTTAACGGAACTGGATTGGGCGGCAACCCGTTCGCTGTGAACGGGACACGCTCGCAGGATACGTTGGTCACGGTTGACGGTGCTCCAGCGATGCGCACGCGCGCCAATGGTGCGGTGATCGGTGTTGGCGATGTTGATGCCACGGCGGAAATTCAAGTGTTGACGGCCGATTATGCCGCTGAATATGGGCAGGCGGCGGGCGGGCAGATCCGGATGGTAACGAAAAGCGGCACGCACGATTTCCACGGCAGTGCGTACGAGTATTTCCGCAATTCCGATTTGAACGCAAATACCTGGGGACGCAATCTGAGCCCGACCACGAACTTTGCGTCACCGTTTCGCTTCAACAATTTTGGTTACACGGTTGGTGGACCGGCGGCGATTCCTGGAAAATTTGAAAAACTGCGCGACAAACTGTTTTTCTTCGTGGCGCAGGATTGGATCAAATACCGGAATACGCAAACGCAGACGCAGGCCGTACCGACGAACCTAATGCGGACGGGTAACTTCAGTGAGTTGCTATCGAGTACGAACCCCTGGATCTCCGGTGGACGCCAGCTTTATTTTCCGAGTGCCAACTGCAAATTGACGAGCAGTTATACGCCGGTGGCCGGTTCCACCTGTACAGCGATCCAAGGCAACATCATTCCGGTGAGTTCGATCAGCCCGAATGGGTTGGCGATTCTGAATGCATATCCGACGGCGACCCCGGGTTATATGAACGGCACGCAGAACTGGATTGCACAGGCGGCTCAGCCAGAAAATCAGCGCAAAGATATTTGGAACTTGGATATTATTCCGAGCAACAACAATCATATTGAACTGAGGCGCTCGGGACTTGCGTACAACGAATTTGATCCCTTTGATCAGGGAACGAATTACACACAGAAATTTTTCAATCGGCCCAACCAAACCAACACAGCGGCTTGGACGTACACGATCAATCCAACGTTGGTGAACGAACTGCGCGCGACCTATAGCTTGGACGATGTTTACATTCCGGTGGATACGACGGACATTGGGTTCAATCGTCAGAATTTGGCGCTGCCGATTACCTATCCTTACCTTTTCCCCGCGAAAGATATTCCGAACAAGATTCCGTCGATCACGGTTGGTGACAACTTCTACAACTTGGCTGCTGGTCCCTATCCGTCTCACTCCTCTGGTCCGATTTTTACGATTTCAGACAGTTTGACAAAAGTTTGGGGCAACCACACGTTTAAGTTCGGCGTGTTCTATGAATATGCCGGAGAGAACGATGGCGATCAGATTAACGTCTCGACCGTTCCGGGCGGGGCTAACAATCAAAATGGCAACTTTACTTTCTCGGATGCGGGCACGGGAGGGATCACTTCCGGCGCTGCCATCGCGAATCTAGTGTTGGGAAATGCCGATAGCTATACGGAAATCGGTCCGCGAGCACTAACGATTTGGCGGCGGCCGCTGTACGAGGAGTTTGCGCAAGATTCATGGAAAGTGAATTCAAAGCTGCATATCGATTACGGATTGCGGATGACTACGGTGATTGGCTTCCACCCGCTTTGGGGAAACGCTGATTACTTTGATGGCGCGCTTTATAATCCGGCGCAGGCCGTTACTATCAATTCGGCTGGCAACGTTGTGCTGGGGACGGGCAATCCTTATAACGGGATGGTGATTCCAGGGTTGAGCGGTTTCCCGAGTTCGGCATTGGGGCGCGTAGGAGCGGCCAGCCAGAACATTTGCGATGGCGCATCGTGTTCTGGTCTGTTCAATCCGAGCCTGAGACAGAGCTATATTAAGCCGACGAACTTGGCGCAACCGCGTGTTGGGTTCGCTTATCAATTCAACGATAAGCTAGTGTTACGCGCCGGCGCTGGCGAATTCACGACCGCGATGCCGTTATTGGATAACGTGTTTCCGGGCGGCAACTCACCGTTCCAACCTTTTGTGACGGTAAACAGCGTGAAGGTGGATAATCCAGGTGCTTCTTTGTCATCCACCACCGCGCCACCCATTACCGCTACTACGCTGAATCCGAATCTGAAACAGCCGACAGCGTGGAACTGGAACATCACCATGGAAGCGCAGATGCCGCTGAAATCGGTTTTGTCTGTTGCCTACGTTGGACACCGCGGCTATCATGCGTGGCAGGTTTACGACATCAATCAGGTGCAAGCGGGGACAACGCAACCCAATGCGCTAGCTGCTGGTGTGAACGTCAACTCGCTGCGTCCGTTTAAGGGCTATGCGGCCATCCAGGAAGAAGAGAGCACGGTCAATTCGATTTACAACGGGCTACAACTTTCATGGACTCGGCGCTATGCGAACGGCTTCATGTTTGGCTTGAGCTATACCTTTTCATCAAGCTACGACAACGGCTCGAACTATCGAGACATCGTTCCGGATACCTACAACACAAGCAACATGTGGGGACCTTCGGAATATGATACGCGCCACATCGTGATCATCAACTACCAGTACCACCTGCCGTTCTTCAAGGACCAGAAGACTTTGACCGGCAAGCTTTTGGGCGGTTGGGACATTGTTGGTCAAACACAATTCCAGACGGGCACTCCTTGTAATGTGGGATCGAATCAAGATTTCGCAGGGGTGACGTCGACGGATTTGGGCAGCTTGGGTTGTACGGCGACAGGTCAGTTCTGGGTAGAAAACGGTACGCCGACCATTACGGGCGGTTTTGCCGGATCGGTGTCGACGAACAATACTGTGAACCCGACATGGTTCTCGGTGAATAACCCCAATGGTACGCCGATTTTCACTAAGCCGACGCTGGGCACCTTTAACTTGCAGCCTGGTGTGAGGGGCAGCATTTACGGTCCTGGGATTCAGGATTGGAATGTGTCGATGTTCAAGAGGTTCGTTGTCAAGGAGAGTGATTACTTTGAATTCCGCGCAGAAGCGTACGATTTCATTAATCACCCGAATTGGAGTGGACCGCAGTTGAACCCGACCTCTTCGCAGTTCGGCATGATCACCGGCAAAACCGGGTTGCAGCGTACCTTGCAGCTTGGGTTGCGCTTTAATTTCTAAGGCGCTCGTTCGGTAAATCTCCCGCGCGCGAGTTGATTCTCGGGCGCGGGAGTTTTCTTTTTATCTTTCTAAACTACAATCTGATAAATCTATAAACACATGGCCCAAGTGAAAGCTGCTCCTAAAACGTATGATGTGGTGATTGTCGGGTCAGGCGCGGGCGGTGGCGTCGCGGCGCACGTACTGTCGATGGCGGGCGCGAAGATCTGCATGCTCGAAGCCGGGGAATGGTTCGACTGCGAAAAAGACGCCAAGATGTTCCAGTGGCCGTATCAAGTGCCGCATCGCGGTGCGGGTACGCAATACCGGCCGTGGGGCGCGTTTGATGCGACGACGGTGGGCGGATGGGAAGTGCCGGGCGAGCCGTATACGAAGGCGCCGGGCAGCGATTTTATGTGGTGGCGCGCGCGCATGCTGGGCGGCCGCACCAATCACTATGGGCGCATTTCGCTGCGCATGGGGCCGTATGATTTCAAGCCGTATAGCCGCGACGGCAAAGGATTCGATTGGCCGATCAGTTATGACGATTTAGCGCCTTACTACGACAAAGCGGAAGAGTTGATTGGTGTGTTTGGTTCGCAGGAAGGTTTGGAAAATACGCCGGATGGCAAATTTCAACCGGCGCCGGCACCGCGCGCTTATGAGCGGCTGATTAAGTCTGCTTCGGATAGGTTGCGGATTCCCTGTATTCCTTCGCGTTTGGCGATTCTGACGAAGCCGTTGAATGGGCGTCCGGCGTGCCACTATTGCGCGCAGTGTGGACGGTCGTGCAGTGCAAACGCCAACTTCAATTCGCCAGGCGTGCATATTAAGCCGGCGCTGAAGACGGGCAATTTGGAAGTGCGCACGGGCGCGATGGTGCGCGAAGTGATGGTGGGCCCGGATGGCAATGCGACAGGCGTTTCATATGTAGATAAGAAGACGCGCACGGAAGAGACGGTGCGGGGCAAGATTGTGGTGCTGGCAGCGAGTTGCTGCGAGACGGCGCGCATCATGCTGAATTCGAAGAGCAACCTGTTTCCGAACGGTATTGCGAATTCGACTGGGTTGGTGGGCAAGTATGTGATGGATACGGTAGGTTCGGCCGTGGCTGGATTCCTGCCGATTCTGCAAGACCTGCCGCCGCAGAACGAAGATGGCGTGGGCGGTATGCATATGTACATGCCGTGGTGGAATTACAAAGAGCAGGCCGCGAACAAGATGCCGTTTGCCCGTGGCTATCACATTGAAATTGGCGGCGGACGCGGTATGCCCGGTGCGGGCGCGTTGGGCGGTTATCCGACGCAATTCCTGGGCGGCGGCTATGGCGTGGAGATGAAGAACAATCTACGCAAGCTGTATGGGTGCGAGGTGCACTTCTCTGGCCGCGGTGAGATGATTCCGAACGAAGACAGCTATTGCGAGATTGATCCGCATGTGGTGGACCAATGGGGCATTCCGGTGTTGCGCTTCCACTTTAAATGGAGCCAAGACGAAATTCTGCAGGCGAAGCACATGCAGGAGACGTTCCAGCAGATCATTGAAGCGATGGGCGGGACGGTGACGCACAAGTCAGGGCCTGAGAACAACTGGGGGATTGCACGCGGCGGCGAAATTATTCACGAAGTGGGCGCGACGAAGATGGGGAGCGACCCGAAGACGTCTGTGTTGAACCAGTATTGCCAGGCGTGGGATGTGAAGAACTTGTTCATTACGGACGCTGCGCCATTTGTGAGCAATGCGGATAAGAATCCGACGTTGAGCATTACGGCGTTGGGCTGGCGGACGTCGGACTACATTGCGGATCAAGTCAAGAAACTGAATGTGAAGGTATAAGACCATGGCAGACAACAAGCAAGCGGAAAATGGTGGCGTCAGCCGGCGCGATATGTTCCAGATTCTGGGCGCGGTGCCGGCAGTAGCTGCGGTGACGAGCGGCGAGCATGCGCACATGCACATGGCAGCGGCCGCAGACCCGACGATGAAGGGGCCTTACAAGCGGCAGACGTTTGACGATCATCAGTGGCAGACGGTCAATGTGCTTTGCGATTTGATTATTCCGGCGGATGAACGGAGTGTGGGCGCGTCGCAGGCTGGGGTTCCGGAGTTTCTGGATGATTGGATTCAGTTCCGCACGGAGCAGGACGGGAACATGAATCTGCGCGCGGAGGTTTTCGGTGGGCTGATGTGGCTGGACCGGGAATCGAGCAAGTTGTTTGAGAAGAATTTTGTGAGCGCGTCGGTGGATCAGCAGAAGCAGTTGCTGGACAGGATTGCTTATCCGGCGAAGGCGGCGAAGGACGATTCGCAGTGGGTAGCGTTTTTTAATCAGTTTCGCTCGATGGTGGTGGGCGGGTTCTTTTCGAGCAAGGCGGGCGTAGCGGATTTGCCGTATTTGGGGAATCGGGCGGTGGCGGAGTGGAAGGGCTGCGACCCGAAGGTTTGGGCGATTATTGAAGAGCGGATGAAGAACGGGTATAAGGGGATTTTAGAGGCGAAGCCCTGGGGGGCTTGAGCCTTTTAGCTCTTCACTTTTCGCGGAGACCTAGGTCAAGTAGGCGGGGATCGAGGCGAAACGGCTTTGGTTCGCCCCAAACAAGCGCCTGAATTTCGGCGCTGTCAGGATCGACTAGATAGTTTGATTCCTGCGGAATGATAACGGATGGCACCTCAAGTACCGGAAGCCTTGGTTCGCTTCCTCTGCCCAATCGCTCCAGCGGCAGGAACTTGATGGCATTGGACTTTGTGCGGTGCTGTATCCACAGATCTCCGACTTCGCGGGATAGAATTCTGGACTCGATTCGTGCCTGCTTCCACGAGGCGGAACCTTCCAAGGGTTCAATCCACTCTTCGGGAAGAGATAACGAAGAATAGATAAGGTCGGGAACATGTTGATGTCACGTATGTGGACCAAGATTTCCAAACAGGCCAAGGCTAAGGAAGAAGAAGTGTACAGTACGGCTGTTCCCGGGCTGTTCCAGCGACCGCCCCATTTGCATGCTCCGGTTGCATCTCCGGGATTGCGACCGGGCCGAAAGAGTCGGAAAATTTTAATCAATTGAAGACGCCGTACTCAATTCGTTCGAGAATCGCCTCAACTTCCAGCGATTCTGGTGATTTCGCCAAGACTTCTGATGGAGTTTTGTCTTCCAATTCGGACAATCGGGTATGAAGCCAAACCGTGGCCTTTTCTTCATCGCCGAAGACATGTACGGCAAGTTTCCACAACTTTGGGCATTCGACAGCGACGTTCATATGTCCATCGTACTTAATTGTGGAACGGAACGTTGGTGGCGCTTGGACTAGGGGTAATTCTTCTCCTACTCAATCATCGCGATGAGACTGAGCCGACCTAGTCACCCGATTCGGAAACGGCTTTGGCGCTGGCGTCGAGTTCAGAGCGCAAGGCGATGAAGCTCTGAAAATCGTTGTGTTCTTTGTGGAGGCGATAGACGCGCACTTCGGCGGCGCTATCGGCGGTTCCTGGCTCGGCGCGCTCTTCTAAAATTTCGTCGACGGCTGCCATTTCAGAGGCACGGGTACCCGGGTATCTGATCTTGAGCGGCACGTGGACTTTCCAGAGTTTTTTCGGCATTGCGGTGGGTGGTACGGATGCGGCGTTACCCTCACGAAAACGCCGTCTCCTTATTTTACTTGGTTGGGGAGGCGGGGGTTTGTTGATCTTGCAGAACTTCCTATCCTAGAATTGGGATAGATGGCGCGAGAGCGGCTCGTGCCGGGCGAAAAGCCCTTGTACTGGGTTGGCTCGGCGAAGAGGGATCTGCTCAGTTTCCCGGACGCGGTAAGAGATTATGTCGGAATTGCGCTCAGTGTAGCGCAGTTTGGCGGTAAGCACGGGTCTGTCAAGCCGTGGAAGGGAGAGGGAGGCGGAGTTATGGAAGTTGTTGCGAATCACGCCGGTGACACATGGCGAGCGGTGTACACGGTTCGTTTTGAAGAGGCTGTTTATGTGTTGCATGCTTTCCAGAAGAAAGCAGCCAAAGGGATTAAGACGACCCACTCGGATATTAGACTTATCGCCGAACGCCTCAGGCAAGCACGAAAGGATTATGAAGAACGTCATGGCTATACCGAGGAATGAAGCGCGCAACACGATCACTCCAAGTTCGGGAAATGTTTTTGCCGATCTTGAATTGGCCAATGCCGATGAGCGAAAGACCCAGATGCGGCTTGCCTTTGCTATCAATCAGCTGCTAGACAAGCGGCGACTGTCGCAGGTGGAAGCGGCGCGGCAACTCGGGATCAGCCAGCCGAAGATTTCTGCGTTAGCGAATTACCGTCTGGCGGGGTTTTCGGTAGAGCGACTCTTGCACTTCTTGAATGCGCTAGGGTGTGACGTGGAGATTGTCATTCGGAACAGACCACGGTCGCGAAAGCCGGCGCGGACCTATGTCACTGCCGCGTGAAATCGAATATTTTGTTGTATAGTTTGGCCATGCGTTTGACCGCCATTGTGTTGTTTGTACTGCTTGGCGCGGCTCGGCCGGTGCAAGCGCAGCTTGACCAGATTATGAAAGGTCTGGGTAAGTCCAAGCCAGGAGAGACGCCGCAGATTGCTTCCGGCTTGAAGCAGGCGCTGGAGGTAGGAACCAAGAATACGGTTTCGCGGGTGGGTGTAACGGACGGTTATTTCGCGAATGCAGCGATTAAAATCCTTATGCCGGAGAAGCTGCGCGGGCTGGAGAAAGGCTTGCGGATGATGGGCAAGGGGCCGGGAATCGATTCGTTTGTGATGGCCATGAATCGAGCGGCGGAGAAAGCAGCGCCGGGTGCGCGCAATATTTTTCTGAATGCGATTACGGGGATGTCGTTTGAAGACGCACGCGGTATTTGGCAGGCGGCGA
>Ga0182012_10007292_pt1 | contig 11081 bp, 10 predicted proteins | sample 612S2SmetaG_FD_120486 | JGI IMG/M metagenome (GOLD analysis project Ga0182012, IMG submission 120486) | Permafrost microbial communities from Stordalen Mire, Sweden - 612S2S metaG | ecosystem: Environmental > Terrestrial > Soil > Wetlands > Permafrost | place: Sweden: Stordalen | collected...
ATGAAGAGCATCGTGATTGACGCCGATGCCGCCACGGGTGTCGCGAATTTTGATTTCGCTCATCTCTCGCCGGAACAGAAGTACGATCTTTCGTACGGCGGTCCCGGGTTTGCGTATCTGCTGCGGCCGGCGGCGAAGACGCTGATCATTGGTCCTGGGGGCGGATGGGATGTTTCGCGCGCGCTGGCATCGGGCAGCAAAGACATCACAGGCGTTGAAATTAACCCGATCATTGCCGACGTCATCATGCGGAAGAACTTTCCGCAGTACAGTAACCGCTTGTATTTTCGGCCGGAAGTTCACATTCACATTGAAGACGGGCGGTCGTTTGTGCGCCGGTCGAGCGAGCACTATCAGGTATTGCAGGCCACGCTAGTGGACACGTGGGCATCTACGGCGGCTGGTGCGTTTGCGCTGAGTGAGAACAACCTATATACGACGAATGCCTTCGTCGATTATCTTTCGCATCTGACGGACGATGGCATTTTGTCGTTCACGCGTTGGGGCTTTGATCCGCCGCGCGAATCGTTACGGGTCGTTGCGCTGGCGCGCGCGGCGCTCGAACAGCTTGGCGAGAAAGATGCGGCGCGCCACATTGCCGTGGTTCGCGAAGATTCGCAGAAGATCAAAGGCTGGGGCACCAAAGACACCATCCTCATCGCACGGCATGCCTTGACGGATGCCGATCTTGCGACGCTTCGCAAGTCAGCCGAGATCGCGAAGATGGAAGTGGTTTATCTGCCGGGTACGATCAGAGACACGCCGTTTCGCACCCTGTTAGAAACCAACGCGCCCGCGCAGTTCTTCGAAAATTATCAATTCGACGTGCGGCCCGTGAGTGACGATCGGCCGTTCTTTTTTTACACCGTGCAGGCGCGGGATCTGTGGCAATTTGTTTTGCATGCTTCGCGCGACACGGCGGATTACAAGGTGAACAATGCTTTGCCAGTGCTTTTCGGGCTTGTGGCGATCAGCATTGTGGCGACGATCGTGATTCTAGCTCTGCCGCCGCTAGTGTTGCGTTCATCACTACCGAGTGCGCCGGGTGCCAAACGCGCGCTGCTCTACTTCTTGTTTATTGGGGCTGGGTACATCCTGATTCAGGTCGCGCTGATTCAGAAGTTTGTGTTGTTCTTGGGGCATCCCACCTACGCGCTCACGGTGATCATCTTTTCGATGTTGTTATCGAGCGGCATAGGCAGTTTTGTCAGCAAGCGGTTGATCGGAAGGCTTGTGAGTTTGCCCGTGGTATTGATCTTCGTGGCGGGCGCGGTGCTGGTACTGGCGTTCGCAGTGGGCCCGGTGAGTGAGAGTGGTGTGGCGCTGCCGCTGCCTTTGAAGATTTTGATTGCGGTGGCGATGATCGCGCCCGTGGGATTTGCGATGGGCATGCCGTTTCCGACAGGGCTGACGCTCTTGGAGAAGATGATGCCGCCGGCGGTGCGCTGGGCTTGGTCGGTGAATGCGGCCTCGAGTGTTTTGGGTTCCGCGGCAGCAATGTTCTTGGCAATCTATCTTGGGTTGAAGATGACGCTGTGTATTGGCGGATTTTTCTACTTGCTCGCTTTAGCGAGTTTGTTTATCTCGCCGCTGAAGACGCGCGAGTAGCTAGTTCACCATAACCGGAGTCGCATTGGTAATCCGAGGATTCCCCGTCCTCATCACCCGCAACGCTTGTTCGAGCGCTTCGATGAAGAAGTATTCGCCCCACATCACGGACTCATCCACGCCCAAACCCTTATGCAAGTGGTAAACCCCGCCTTTGAGAATGCCGCCCCACTTTGGGTCGTTATTGGCGAGGTATTTCGTGCAGAGAGTGCGGAGAATGAGAATAGCTGTCGACCAGTAGAAATGCCCTTTCATGGGGTCGCCACTATGGCGGCACAAACGGAAAAGTCCAGCTGCGGCAATCGCGGCTGCGGAAGAATCAATCACACCGCGGTTCTCACCCGGGGCATTGTAATCCCACGGTGGCACTCCATCGGCGGGGGTATGCGTGATGTAGTAATCGGCGCAGGCTTCGGCCGTTTGCAGGAAACGGGGGTCGCGGCTGTATTCGTACGAAACCGTGAAGCCGTAGAGCGACCAAGCCAAACCGCGCGACCAGCACGAATCGCCGCGGAAGCCTTGTTGCGTTGACTGGCGCAGGAACTCCCCACTTTCCTGGTCGAAAATGCCTTCGTGTGCGGTAGATCCATCGCCACGCACCAAGCAACGGCGCGTTGTGATGCAATGCCGAACGGCGATATCGCGCAGCCGCTTGTCATTCGTTTCGCGAGCGGCGTAAAAAATGATACCCACGTTCATCATGATGTCGATGAAAATGGAATCCTCTGCCACAAAAGAACGCAGATACTGGCCAGCGTCGTTGAAACGCTGCGCTAGCGTGCGGCCCGCTTGAATCACGACATCGCGAATGGCGGCATCGCGCGTAAATTGATACCAGCGGAAATAGGTAGAGAAGAAGATAAAGCCGAGATCGTGCACTTCTCTGTCGTTCTTGCGCGGTTCCAGCGGCTTGCTGTAGCGAATGGCCTGCTCCATCCAGTATTTGGATTCGGGCTTATCGGTACCCATGTATTTCAGGAACAGCCACATCATGCCCGGCAGAAAGCCGTCACACCAATGCGCCCAAACTGGACCAGCGTGCTTCCAGGCGCCGCCCGCCGTGTACATGGGATAAAAGTCCGGGTAGGTTTCGATCAGACGCTTGACTTGCTTCTGCCCGAAATTTATCGCTGTATCAAACAGCTCTCTATCCGACTCGTGTATGAATTGAATCACTGGGATCTACTACCTGCGATGCTACCATTCTGATGCATGGCAGCTAAAGTTACTATCTTTAACAACGGACCAATCCGCATCGAAGGCGACTTCACGATTAACGATGCCGATGGTCAAGATTTCGGTCTGGCGGGGCGTACGGTGATCTCTTTGTGCCGTTGCGGACTCGCAGAAAACAAGCCTTTTTGCGATGGCGCACACGCACGCAATGGTTTTTCTTCAGAATGCAAAGCACGCGATTTGCCTCCGCCCAAGCCAAAAATTTAACGCTGAGCTGTATGTGGCTGGCGGGTGCTTGGGCGCTCGCCGCAGCCACGTCCCAATACCGTTTGCAGGTGGTGCGTGTTTACCCACATGACCGGACGGCATTCACACAAGGCCTTGAGTATCACGATGGCTTATTGTACGAAGGAACCGGGCTAGAGGGACGTTCGCGCCTGCGCGTGGAGCGCCTTGAAAACGGCAGAGTCATCCGCGAGATCGCCGTTGACCCGCGACTGTTTGGTGAAGGCATCAGCGTCTTAGGCAGGCGCGTTTATCAACTCACGTGGCTGGGCGGCAAGGGATTCGTTTATGATGCGACCAGCTTTCGCCGACTGCGCGAGTTCAGCTATCCGGGACAAGGTTGGGGATTGACCAACGACGGGCACTCGCTCTACATGAGCGACGGTACAGCGGAGATTCGCGTTTGGGATGGCGGTTCGCTGCGGGAGCTGAGGCGTATTCGCGTGCATGATGGTGAGCGCGAGATTGCCATGCTGAACGAACTCGAATGGGTGCGCGGAGAACTTTGGGCTAACGTATGGCAGACGGACAAGATTGCGCGGATTTCGCCAGCGGATGGCCGTGTGCTGGGCTGGATCGATGCGAGCGGCCTGCTTAAAGCAGGTGAGGTCAAAAATCCCGACGCGGTTCTGAATGGTATCGCCTATGACAGCCGACATAATCGATTGTTCGTTACGGGAAAGCTTTGGCCCAAGATTTTCGAGGTGCGGATAATACCCGTTACAAAATGAAACTAGCGAAGCGCATGGCCGATGCCGTTGCATCGCTCGCGGTGGCAGCAGTGATTGCTCATTACGCCTGTCATGCCGATAGTGACGTCAGCAGAGACATACTCATCCATAGTTCGCCGCAGACGGTGTGGAAGAATCCTATGATCAACCAGATCGCGGGCGAACTTCGCGAAGGCAATACCATTGTCGTCGATCAATGGATGATTTTCCACCCGATGATTCTGGCGTGTCGAGAAAATCAGGAATTACGCTGGAAAGGCCACGTTGGAATGCCAGGAATTTTCGACGGGGAACATCGTTTTGTTCTTCAGCCCCAGGGTGCTGGCACTAGATTAATTCAAAGTGAACGCTTCAGCGGGATCATGTGCGGCAGACTAAGCCGCGGCATAATCGATGAGACCGCCGCAAGCATGAAAGAGATGAATGCGGCGCTCAAAGTGCGAGCTGAATCGCAGACGAGATAGAAACGCAGCCGCTTAGAAAGGCGGATAGCTGGCAAGAATGCCCGCCCTACGGATGTCAGATTCGGTGGTCTTCTTAGAAATGCCGTTTGGTGCGAGTGGCCGGAACGAAGTGATCACCGGCATCGGTGGCGGGCACAGTGCCGCCGAGCGTGTTGAACATGTTGCTGTTACCGACCGGAGCTTGCGAATTGGCGGAGCCGCACTGGTCTCCCGACCAGAAGGCATACTTGGCGTTTACGACCAAGTTGAAAGCGACGGTGTTGGAGTTGCCACCGACGGGAATGCCTGCACAAGTCTGACTGATTGTGTTGTTCTCTATGGAGTTCCCACTGCCCGAAGTGGCATCGGCCGTTCCCACGCTGCCGGGACAAAACGAATTGGCATGTACGCCGCCATTCGCGTTACGGGAGATGTTGTTGGAGGTGATTGTGTTGAAGTTGCTGCAGGCTTCGATTCCGCTGGCGCCGTCGAAACCGGTACCGCTGAGAATGTTGTTGGTAATCGTGTTGGAATCGGCGGCTGCTGTGCCATTGGCGACATCGCTCCAGGTCAGGATGGGCACATCCACAGCGGTAGCAAGATTGCCTTGAACGGTGACGCCGCTAGAACCGACCAGGAAAATACCCACGCTGCCATAGCCGCTGCCGGAGTTGACGTTTACCAGGTAGTTGCCGGAAATCTTCCCGGTAGCACCCACAAACTGAATCGCGTTGGGAGCGGTGGACATGTTTTGAGCAGTCAAACCGGTGCTATTGCCGCTGACGGTGGCGGTTGTTGCAGAGCCGCCGGCGGCGATGGCGACGGTTTGGAAATCGTCGACGGTATTGCCTAGGATCGACACGCTACTGCTACCAGCAGCGCCGCCTTGGGCCGCCTGTGGGCAACCGCTTTCCGTGAAAATGCCAAAGCCGGTTTCCTGACTTGCGGCTGATGGGTACATCTGTTTTAAGACAATATCGCCACTGATTTCGCCACTAGCGTTCTGATAGTAAATGCCAGCCGCGTGGGCGTTGTAAGAACCGGGATCGTTTTGATACCCATTGAACAAGATTCCGCTTATCTGCACGGGGCCGGCTCCCACCGCTGCTATTTGCGCCGCCATGGGCTTGCCATCGCGCAGCGACGAGGAGATGGGATAGACTTTTTGACCGTTGGCCAAGCGCAGCGGAGCCAAGCCGCCTGTCGGAGACACCATCACCGGGTATGTGAAACCAATGGATTCTCCGTTGCCGCCGGTATTCACGCCAATCAAGTAAAGTGACTTCTGGATGACCACTTGCTCGGCGTAGGTGCCTGGGCAAACGTAAATGTACGAACCAGCCTCTGCGGCGGCCACAGCGCTCGAAATTGAGCTGTAAGCTTTTCCCGCCTTACAGGGAGTTTGGCTATGGGTCACGATTAGCGGCGTCCCGGTGGTTTTCACCACAACGTTATCTAGAAACAGGCCGATGACACCTGTATTGGGATCGCCAGTAAACAAAAGATGGGTCGGTGTGGTGACAGTCACCGGCACATTGGTCACAATGCCACTGGTGAAATCTTGCGGCGTCAAGGTGAACGTGTGATTGTAATCACCCATGGACACGGTGACGGAGGCGGTGGTTTGCCGTTCAGAGCCGATGAGGTCGAAACTTAATAGATAGTCGCCCGGTTGGAAGACCTGGTTGGATTGCAACTGACCCTGGGGGTTACCGCCAGTACCATTCATGTCAACACAATGGCCAGATTCCGGTCCGTTGCATGGGTTCGCATAACCGGCCGGCGTATAGATATCGACATTCGTGCCATTGATAGCTGAGAAGGCGCCGACCGATGTCTGAGTGAACGCGGGGGTCAATTCATCAAAATTTTCATTTAGAAGTACGGTGCCTGGCGGATACGCGTAAGAATTCGGTAGGCAACTAGCGCGCAGCAGGTTCTGCAAAGGACTTGCAGCGAGCAAGAAAACTGTTAATGAGACAGAAAAAACTTGAGGTTTCAGGCACCGGAGTATTCGCATTTTTCGGTTAAGATTCCAGTCGAATATAGCAGAAACCGGCGCGATAGAACAGCGAGGCTGGTTTGAGAATTTCGTCGTCAAGAATGAGCCGGAGACAGTACTGCCAGTACTTGCCCGAAGGTTTATTACGGCGTTAAGACACGGATATCGCCCAAATTCCGATAGTCTTCGGCGTAATCCAAACCGTAGCCCACGACGAATTCGTCGGGGATTTGAAAGCCGATGTACTTCACGTCGACGGGCGCGAGGCGACGTTCCGGCTTGTCGAGCAGAGTAGCAATGGCGAGCGATTTCGGGTGGCGCTGTTCCAGGAGACGCTTCAGGTAGCTCAGCGTGACACCGCTGTCGATAATGTCTTCGACGATCAGGACTTGCTGGCCCTCGATATTGACATCCAGATCGCGCGTAACTTTGACTTGGCCCGAACTGGTTTTTTGATTCCCATAACTGGAAATGGCCATGAACTCAATACGCACCGAGGGGCGCTTTAATTCACGGACGAGATCGGCGACGAAGATAAAGGCCCCTTTTAGAATCGAAACGATGTAAATGGGGCCTTCCGGGTAATCTTGTTCAATTTGCGCGGCCATTTCGCGGACACGCTTTTGAATTTGTTCGGAAGAAATAAGGATTCGATCGGCTGAGCCAGACATGAATCACAATCTTACCGTTGCGCTAAGCCGACGATCCGCGAACTGCCGGTGCCCAGGTGAATGTGCGGCGCGGTGGCCGACCCAGGAACCGCCGCCCGAAAGGCAATATAGGGAATCCGACGGTCTTCCAGAAAGTGCCGCAGCCAGATACCTTCCGGCTCCTCAGGATTTAGGCCGACGTCGATCTTGCCGCGGTGATCGAGCCCCAGCGCGTTATGGGTCATGGTCTGGCCGCGTGCCGTCACCGGCAGCGGATAGTGAAACTGTTGCTCGAATTCGGCGGCTATCGCAACAAAGTCACCCTTGTCGAAGTGGCCGCTGCCATCGAACTTCACCATAGCCTTATGCGAGGTGCCCGATTCCAAGGCCTTTTCCAGGACTTGCTCTTCCTGGGACATCTGACGCTGGATCTCGACCGAGCGAATGCGGTCACGCGCCAAATCGAGCACGTGCCGACGGCTTTCCAGTTCGGTGTTGACCGAAGTCATTTCGGCCTTGGAAATAATACCCATCTCCAACAGCCTTTGGCGCTCGCATACGATTGCAGCTTGGCGGTCAATGCGGCGTTGGGCGGCCGCTAGCATTTGGGCTTGCTGGTCGGCTGTCAGGTCTGTGAGTTTGGTTAAACCAAATAATGTCTCCTTTAAAACGGCCTCGTCGTTAACGTCGGCCAGGCGGAGTTCCGCCTCGTCTAAACTGCTCTTGGGAAGACTACCCTCTCCCACCAATGTTTGGATCCTGGCCACATCTCCACGGGCTCGGTCCACTGATTCGGTCAAAAGCTCGCTTGAAGGAGCTAGGGGGGTCTCGCTTCCGCGCGCAGCTTGGGCACCCAGAACGGTTGCTACCAGAACAGAAGGTAGCGCCACAAACCAGGTGCGTAAAGTTGAGCGTTTACGCATCCTCCTCTATTGTAGTACTCTGGGGCCAGGAGAATAGACGAAAACGAGTCTGCCGCGCCGTTCCCAAACCACCCCGTCCGAGGAAATTCCTAATTGGCTGATGGCTGCCCGCTGTGCCAGCGCCAAAAAGGCGTCGGATATCAAAGTTCTTGATTTGAAAGAAGTTACGTCGTTTACCGACTATTTCGTGATTTGCTCGGTCGCCAACGCCCGGCAAGGACATGCGGTTTGCGACGAGATCGAAAGCGGCCTCAAGGAGATGGGCGAACGGCCAGTCAGCATTGAGGGCTACGATCCAGGCGAATGGATTTTGATGGATTACGGCGATTTCCTGGTCCATATCTTCTCGGTCACAGCGCGTTCATTCTACGATCTGGAACGGCTCTGGCGGCATGCTAAGTCGCTTGATGTTCCAGCCGATTAAACTTTTCGATTGGGTGAACTCTTGACTTCGAAGTGTTAATGCTTCACGCTCTATAATCAAGACATAAGGCGTTACCGATAGGAATGTTGGCACTCACAGACGCCAGTTCTGATGGGTTGAATTAGACCGATGAGCCATCTCGATAATCTGACACCTCGTCACTTTGAAGTACTGCACGCCATTGTGCAGAACTATATTGAGACCGGAGAACCGGTGGCGTCGCGTAGCATTGCCCGGAAATATCCAATGAGCCCCGCGTCCATCCGCAACATGATGGCCGATCTTTTGGAAGAGGGCTATCTGTTCCAGCCGCACACTTCAGCGGGGCGAGTACCGACAGAAACCGCATTCCGCAGTTATGTGAAAACGTTGTTCGGCAGCAGATTGGTGCAGTCGGAACTGGACAGGCTGCAAAGCGAGATCCGCGGCGCTGGCGGCGCAGTGGAAGCGCGGATTGAGCGGTCTTCGAAACTCCTAACTGAAATCACGCGAAACTTCGGTATTGCCGCGGCGATTCCTTCGGGGAACCAGACACTGGATTCCGTTGAGTTGCTGGCGCTGCCTGACCGGCGGATCTTGATGGTGGTGATGACGCGCGACCGAATGGTTCGCAACAAAGTTGTGGAAATGGACGAACACATTTCGCAGGACGACTTGACGTCGATTCGGAACTACATTAACTACAACTTTGGCGGCTGGGTGCTGCCGAGCATTCATCGCGAATTGAAGCGCCGGCTTGAACTGGAAAGTGCGGCTTATGACGCGATTCTGAAACGCGTGCGGCTGTTTTACGCGGAAGGTTTGCTGGATCTCGGTTTGATGCCGGAGATTCATTTTGACGGCGCGGTGAATCTGATTGGGTTGGATTTGCATTTAACGCGCGAACACATGCGCGAACTGTTCCGAGCCTTGGAAGAGAAGAAGCGAATCCTGCAATTGCTGGAGCAGTTTCTGGAACAGCGCGATGGCGAACTAGCGATTCAAGTTGGACTGTCGGATGTGCATCCCAGCATGAGCGAACTGTCACTGATAGGCGTGCGGTTTGAGTTGGAGAATGGTTTGCGGACACATGTGGCGGTACTTGGCCCCATGCGGATGAACTATACACGAGCGATTTCGGCCGTTTTGCACGTGGGCCAAGCGTTTCGTGGCGCGGCGCTAATTCAGTAGGGAGAAGAGGCAGGCTGAAGGCCTGCCCCACCCAACTACTTGCGTGACGAGAGCATGTTCAACTCGTGAATTAACGGACGAGCTTCCGCTGGAACCGACATATGGGAGTCGAGGATTTCTCTGTTGGTCAAAGTCTTGCCGTAGAGCTCCTGGTTTGTCTCGGAATCGGTAGAGACTGCGGAGCCACCGATATCGAGACCACCGAACACGCCGCGAGAACGCGAATACGACAGGATCTCGGCGTGCATTTCGGCGTCGGTCATAGCGGAAGAATCGCGTCCGACGGGACCGGCGGCGGCAGACGCTTCGCCACCGATTTGAAACTTATCGCTGAGAAGGTGATCCATACCCGATTTGTTCATGACGAGCATGATGACGTCGGTTTCTTTCACACCGATTAGGAGGCCAAACTTCCCGCCTTCGAGCTTAATTGCACCCGGCGCACTCCAACCAACGCCGCTGGCTTTTCGACAGGTAAAGAATCCGCGACCGTACTGCGCGCCGCCAATGAATCCTCCTGACTTTAAGTTGGGAACGATGACCAAGCAAGAAGCCTTGTTCAACAAATCTTGAGGAATGCCTTTATCGGAGGCGTTCATCATTTCTTTTAAGTCGGCCGTGGCAGCGGTGATCCGCGCTTCGGTAGTTTTCTGTGCAAGGGCCGGCACCGCGCTAAGCAGCGCAGCCAGCATAATTCCTGACAAGGGTCTCATACCCGTTAGATGCTTCTTGCGCAGATGTGTTGCGCAGTGTGACGCGCATGGCGCAAGCAATCTGGAATTCCAACGCCGTCATAGGAATTACCCGCTAGGAATAGTCCCGGGTAATTGGCAAGATGCTGGAAGATGTTCTTAACTCTGGCGCCGTGACCCACCACATATTGAGGCATAGAACTGGGCCACCGATAAAAGGTGTGGAACAGAGGTTGGGCTGTGACACCCATGAACGAGCGAAGATCTTCGCGCACGAGGGTTAAGATTTCTTCTTCTGTGGCGCTAGCGAGTTCCACCGCGCGACGGCCGACGATGAAGCCGCGTATTGCTGCCAGGTTGGGCGGGGTGCGCACGGGCCATTTGGTATTTACCCAAGTGGCCGCAGCTAAGGTTTTGCGTTCGCCGCGCGGGACTAAGAAACCGAACCCGTCGAGTGGATGACCCAAGGAGGCTCGATCATAAACGGCCATCACCAAGATGGCGGAAGAATAGGGAATGCCGGCGAGTTCATCGGCGATGGGTTGGGCGCTAGATTCAAGCAGTTTGGCGTTAACGTGTGCGGGACAACAAAGTACCAAGTCGCGAGCGGACAAAGACTCATTGCCGATGCGGACCTGCCAGGAATCACCGTTCCGCGTGACAGCGGTGGCTTCGCCGTGCACGATGTTCACACGGCCCGCTATGGCGGTTGCCAGTGCATTGGTGAGCGTCTGCATGCCTCCACGGAAGGAGAGAAACAACGAACCGCCCTTGGGCCGCTCACGCAGTTCCTGCTGCACGCCTTTGACTAAGCTGCCGTACTTGCGTTCGTAGCCGAGAAAGCGGGGCAGGACGCTTTCGGCACTGAGATTTTCGGAATCGCCGCCGTAGACGCCGCAGAGAAGCGGTTCAGTGAGATATTCCAAGACTTCGGGGCCGAAGTGTTCGTCGACAAACTGGCCGACGGAGACGTCTTC
>Ga0182012_10007299_pt1 | contig 11076 bp, 11 predicted proteins | sample 612S2SmetaG_FD_120486 | JGI IMG/M metagenome (GOLD analysis project Ga0182012, IMG submission 120486) | Permafrost microbial communities from Stordalen Mire, Sweden - 612S2S metaG | ecosystem: Environmental > Terrestrial > Soil > Wetlands > Permafrost | place: Sweden: Stordalen | collected...
CTTCCGCGCCTGGCTGCGGCTGCAGTTTTTCACTGTTGGAGTTCATTTTCGATTGCTGCGGCCCTCCGCTGCCCACATCCAGGTTGGCCTGGGTGAGCGCAGCCTGCACGTTCGCGCCTTTGTGAACCTCATCATTGGGATTGACGATGACGATGTCGTCCGGTGAAGGTCCCGACAATACTTCGGTGACCGCGCCATGATCGGGGCCGATCGAAATTGATTGCAGATGGATGGCCCTGTCCACCGTTTCCACAATGGGCGCATCGCCGGGAACCAGAGTCGGCGGATTCAGGCGGCGATTCTGAAGATTGACATTGACGAACATACCGGGCCGCAGCGTTCCTTCCGGATTTGCCACCTGCACCTCAGTTACCAGAGTTTGCGTGGTTGGGTCGAGCGCGCCCGCGGCAAGCGTGAGACGCCCGATGAACTGGCGTGTGCCGCCCACATTTACACCGGGAGCATTTGACTGCGCGACGTTGATGTAGATGCGGAGGCGACCGAGCTGAGCCACGTGGAATGGGGCGTGGAGCCGATGGTAATCAATGCGCCCACGTCGTTGTTGCGCAACGTGATGCCGTCGAAGGGCGCGGTCACGCCTGGAAGGATGGCAACTCGATGAGGCGCCGCAGGGGGACTAAACATTTTGATCGGCGGCGCGTTCGGCCTGCTGCGGCGCTCCGACGTTCGACAACTCCGCCTGAACGTTGTCATGCTGAGTGTCGTTATCCTGACGCACCGTCCCGTCGTACGTCAACCGAAATTCAATCGTTGCAGGCGATTCGCACGAACACGACGTGGCGGGATATTGCGGGCGAGAAGGTCCAGGAGTTCGTGTAGATTTCGTCAGAACTTCGGGGCGTAGTAGCCTTTGCGGGCCCGAACCACGAGGTCCTTACGAGTCTTCACTTTCACCGTGACCGGGTGGTAGAGGCCATCGGCCTTCAGCGGTTCTGGGCGATAGAAGATGTTGTACTGGTGCCGGAGTTCGTTGGCGATGTTTTCGAACGACTGGTCCAGATCCTCCACTTTGAACGGGAAGAAAGACTGGCCGCCGGTTTCGTCCGTGAGATAGCGAAGCACGTTGTCGCCGTCGAGCGCGTCGCGCTTTGTGTTGGTGGAAATGGCGTAAATCACGACGTCGGCTTTCTGGGCCATCTCAAGTGCCTGATCCCGCGAGTAGCGGCTTGAGGTGTCTTCCCCGTCGCTGATGACGATCATGGCGCGGCGGAATTTGTCGCGCGGCTGGTCCATCAGGAGCTTTTCTTTGGAGGCGAAGTAGATGGCGTCATAGAGTGAGGTTCCCCCGCCCGGCCGCATGCCTTTGATGCCCGCTTCGAGCTTCCTGAGATCGCCGGTCAGATCGGTAACGAGTTCCGCCGCGCTGTCGAAGCTCACGAGCAGCATGCGGTCCTCTTTCGGGCGCATGACGCTCTGCATAAAGCGGATGGCTGCTTCCTGCTCGAACTTGAACTCTTCGCGGATGCTGTTGCTGGTGTCCACAAGCACCGCCAGTCGCAGGGGCAGATCCGATTCCGCCGTGAACTGCTGGATGGTCTGAGGCTTCTTGCTTTCGACAATCGAGAAGTCCGACTGCCCGAGGTCGGTAACGAAGCGGCCCTTCTTATCGGTCACTGTGAAAAGAATATTAACGCGGGTTACATCGAGCGTGATCTTCGTCTGCTGCTCTTCCTGTTCGGTCGCGACGGGAGCCGGGGCGGGCAGCGCAGGTGCTTTCTGCTGGGCCCAAACGACGACGCCCAGGCACAGCGCGGTGCAGAACAGGATTGCTTTCATATATGAGGTTCATTCTATCGTCCCGAACCGAAGTGTGCGGGACTTCGCGTTTGCAGCGGTTCAGCGGCACGCTCTTCGGTTGAATCCTTCGTTGCGGATCAGCGATCTATGTCCACGTATGGCAAATTCAAAGAAAGTTGCCCTGGTCACCGGGGCGAATAAGGGCTTGGGTTTTGAAATGGCGCGGCAACTCGGGCAGGCGGGAGTAACAGTTGTGCTGGCCGCACGTGACGGACAGCTGGGCGAGACCGCCGCGCAGAAGCTGCGTAACGAGGGGATTGACGCGCTCTCCGTAAAGCTGGATGTGACGAATGGCGACGACCGCGCCGCCGCGGCTGAATTTCTGGAACAGAGATTCGGAAAACTGGATATTCTGGTCAATAATGCGGGGATTTCAGCCGAAGATCTCGGAACCGGGAGGCCCAGCACGACTAGTCAGGATGTGATTCACCGCACGTTCGAAACGAATTTCTTCGCACCGGTGGAACTGACGCGGGTGCTGCTTCCCCTGCTCAAGAAGAGCACCGCGGGGCGCATCGTGAATATGTCGAGCATCCTGGGTTCGCAGACGCTGCACGCGGATCCGAAGAGCCCGATTTACGATTTCAAGTCTCTCTCGTACGATGCCTCCAAGGCCGCGCTGAATTCATTTACAATCCACCTCGCTCATGAATTGAAAGACACCAATATCAAAGTAAATTCGGCGCACCCAGGCTGGGTCAAGACGGACATGGGGACCGACGCGGCGCCGATGGAGATTCCCGAAGGTGCAAAGACGGGCGTCGAATTAGCGTTGCTCGGCGATAACGGGCCAACAGGCGGATTCATTCACCTGGGTCAGACCTTACCCTGGTAGAGGTTGCGATAACCCGAGCAGTACCTCCCACTGTCTTCGTGTGTAGCAGGCGTTTTCGCCCAGTACCGCATTGGCGAAAGCGCCTGTCCTACCTTTTTTCGTTGCAGTTCGCGACTTATGCGGCATTGGCGCTACGAATAGCGCAGCAGCGCCTTAAAGCCGTAGTCCATGTGCTGCTGGATATGGCAGTGAAATAACGTCAGGCCTGGTTGATCCGCCGTGAAATCCACGCTGGCGCGCCCGTAAGTCGGTACCACCACAGTGTCCTTGATTACGCCAGACGTAGCTTTGCCATAGATCTCGGCAATCTCCAACTGGTGCCGGTGAAGGTGCAGTGGATGGGCATCGTCCGTGCGGTTGTGAAACGTCAGCCGATAGCGCGTGCCCTGCTTCAGCAGAAACTCCTGTTCGTGCGGATACGATTTGCCGTTGACCGTGAAGCTGTTGAATTTACCCGACCCGCGCGGCACTTTTTCGAAAGACATATCCAGGCGCTCGGAAGGGGCCGGTTGCGAGGGTGGCTTGCCGAAGATCGTGTAGTCCCAGGATGACTTCGGCGGCGTGGTCCACTGCGGCGTTCGATGCTGATTGGCGTATTCGACCACAATTCCGAGGCCGCCTTCGCGGACGGGATCCTCCGGCGCGCCCAGTATCCAGACGCCAGGCTGGTTCATCTCCACCCAGGCGTCGATGCGTTCGCCGGGACCCAGCATCAGCACATCCACAGCCGCCGGAACCGGCACGGGATTACCGTCGAGCGCGACCACATTGAACTTGTGGCCGGGCAGCGCCAGATGCCGGTTCTCGATGGCGCTGGCATTGAGAAAGTGGAACATCACGCGCTCGCCGGGTTTCACACGGATGGGCTCGCCGGCACCCAGCGCCTTATCGTTGATGGAAAAGATATCGGCGGCGACTTCCAGCCCCGCCGGTCGCGTATCCAGCACCGCCGGCTTTTCCGGTTGCGCCAGGGCCGGATCGAGGTCGTCGTTGTCCATCAGCGTATTTGTAAAGTAAGGCTCCCAGTCGCGCAGCGCCAGGTAGTGCTCTTGATCGTACCGGCCGGCGTTGCTTGCGCCTTCAACAACCAGAAACCCGAACATTCCGGTGTAACTGCCGCGATGGAGGTCCTCCATCGACATGGTATGAGTGTGATACCAGCGCGTACCGGCGGGGGTGGGAGTGAACTTGTAGCTGCGGGTGCCGTGCGGAGGTACGACCGGGGTGCCTTCTTCTTCGGACCCATCGACATCGGAGGGGATCAGCAATCCGTGGAAATGGACCGTCTCCGGGACATCCGTAATGTTGACGACGTTGACCGTAACCGGCACGCCTTCTTTCATGCGCAGAAGCGGCCCGGGCGACGTCCCGTTGTATCCGATGGTGCTGAGAATCCGGTTGGGGGCGAGTTCGACGGTTACCGGACCGATCTGGAGCGTGAATTCAGTTTTTGCAACGTCTTGCGGCCCGGTCGGCGCGAGGAAGGACTGCATCTGCATTTCCTGTGCTGCCAGGGGGATGCCCGCAGCCAGACCGGCAAGCTTAAGAAAATCGCGTCGTTGCATGGTATGCGAGGGAACTAACTTCGACCATGGTATCGCCTCTCCCACGCGTTACGGCCCAAACTCCGCCGCATGGTCGGTAACCCAATCACGATATGTCCTGGCCGGTCTCCCGGTGAGATCCGCGACTGTCGGGGTAACAAATGCCGGCTGCCCCATTCCGGCTGCCCAGGCATTCAGCAGCATACCGATAACCGCGGGTGGCATCAGGGCAGCGAGTTCGCGCCGCGACTCATCCGCGGAGATCTGTTCCAGGCGCAGCGGACGCCCAATGGTTTCCCCGACGATTTCCACCTGCTCGGACTGGCTCAGCGACTGAGGCCCGGTAAGCACATAATCTCCTCCGCCATGACCCTCCTCGCAGAGAGCGAGCGCCGCTACCGCCGCGATATCCCGCTCATGGATCGGCGCAGTGGCCGCTTCCGCATAGGGCCAGCGCACGATGTTGCCGGCGCGAATCGCCGCAGCCCACCAAAGCCACGTATTCAACGCGAACATTCCGGGTCTGAGGAAGGTCGACTGGATTCCCGATGCCTCAATCAGGCGCTCGATCTCGACTTTCACAGCCGCAAAAGGATTGGCCATCGGATCTCCCGGTCGCCAGCCGGGCTGTGGGAAGAACGGGTGCGGAGTTCGGTGTGGAGCGGATAGGAAGACGATTCGCGGCGTGCGCCCCAAAATTCTTTCCATGACGGGAACAACAGTTTTCGGAGACGCAACCCACACCAGGAACACCGCATCCACGTCGTCCAGAGCCCGGTCGAGACTGTCGGGGATCGTGAGGTCCCCGCGCACGAGTTCCACCTCCGGCGGCAAAATGGCTGATTCCGGGTTGCGGGCCAGAGCGCGCATTTTCACATTTGCGGGGAGCAATTGACCAATCACAGCCCGCCCTACGTTTCCTGTGCCTCCGATGACTAAGATTCGCTTCATAAGGACAGTGTCCGGAGTAATCCACGTTAACAGACTGCCCCGATCTTACGCTCCGGACATTAGTTATTTTCCGGCGCAAAAGTCGGTTTTCCGCGCTTCAGACCGCTCCGTTGCCGTCGCGGCTCAGAATGAGATCCCGCGTTATCAACAACGGCTACCGAGCCACGCGCGCGAGCAAGTGGCGCTTAGGCCAGATTTGGCATTTTTGCGCCGCAAAGTAATTAGGCATGCGTTCCCGTCAGCGAGTACAATTCCCTGAGGAGGAAAACGTGAAAATCAAGTTCCGCAGGATTGGATTGCTGACAGCCGCAGCCGCGGTTCTCATGGCGCAGAATTCCGGTGTTACCCGCACCATTGTCCAGACGAAGGACATTTCCGTTCCGGGCCGAGAAGCGGTCATCGCGCGTGTCGAAATCGCGCCGGGCGGCATGGCTGCGCGACATACACACCCCGGCGAAGAGATCAGCTACGTGATGGAAGGCGAGGGCGAGATCCTGATCGAAGGGCAGCCTGTCCTGAAGATAAAGACGGGCGACGGCTTCGTGGTTCCGATGGGCGCAAAGCACGAGGCGCGCAACACGGGCAAAGCTCCCTTGCGCCTGGCGGCAGTCTACGTGGTCGAAAAGGGTAAACCGCTCGCCACGCCTGCGCCGTAACCAGTTGGCGTACTAACGTTCGCGCGAGCGACGCGTCGTACTGATAACTATGCGGATCAAAACAGCTTTGGGCGTAATGGGCCTGTGCGCTGCGGTAGCGCAGGCGCAGTCTTTCGATGTCGCTTCGATTAAGCCCCATCCGGCAAGTGGTGACAACCGAATCCTGGTCCGTATGGGCGGAGGCCCCGGCACGCCGGATCCAGGCAGGCTGAACTACGATAACGTTACGTTGAAGAACGTATTGACCAAGGCGTTCGACGTGAAGAGCTATCAGCTTACTGTCCCGGCATGGGCGGAAACGGAGCGCTTCGATATCACGGCCAAGGTGCCCGACGGGACTACCAAGGAACAGTTTCAGACGATGCTGCAGAATCTGGTGGCGAGCCGTTTCAAGATGACGTTCCACCGCGAGAAAAAAGAGCTCCCGGCGTATGTGTTGGTAGTAGCCAAAGGCGGTCCGAAACTGAGAGTTTCGGAAGAGCCGGCGGCGGACGCGAAGAAGGACGACGCTCCGCCACCGCCTTCCAACGCCGTCCGGGCGATGCGGATGGGCAAGGACGGGTTCCCGGAGGCGGCCAAAGGTCGCGGCAACTTTATGATGATGATGCCGGGTAAAGCGAGGCTGGTGGCGAACGGCGCACCTATAGCTCAGCTGATCGACATGCTATCCAATCAGGTGGACCGGCCCGTTGTCGACGGAACCGAGCTGAGAGCGAAGTACGATATCACGCTGGAATTTCTGCCGGAGATGCGTAACATGCCGGGGTTCGTGCCGGGCGCGGGCGTGGTTCCGGGCGCAGGTCCGGGAGAACCCGGGGGAGCGCCGCCCGAGGGCGAGGCTGCGCCCAGCCTGTTCATCGCTTTGCAGGAGCAGTTGGGACTACGACTTGAACCCAGGAGAGCGCCTATCGATCTGATCGTGATCGATCATCTCGAAAAGACGCCGACCGAGAATTAACCGGTTCAGGCTTCGGTTCGGCTGATTGCGGGTACGTTTTTGTCGCCGTGGCGTCTAAGCTTTTCGAAACGGGATTTGACGAAATGAAGCCGATCATGTTGATTGCCCTCGCCGCACTTTGCTTTGCGCAAGAGCCGGTCTGGCCCTCTCAGATGGCGCAGTTGAAGATGCTGGTTGGCGAGTGGAGGGTACTCGGCAAAGGCGGGAAGGTCGAATTCCACTACGATGCAGCTGTCGGGATGGTGGGCGCGCCAAGGCGGATGGCGCGGACCGGTGGCGCCGGATAATGACGATTTACCCCAAGGGGGATTAGGTGCTCGCGGACTTCTCCGACGTGAAGAACCGCATGATCCGTTACCGGCTCGACACCCCGGAGCGTGGCGTATTGAACTTCGTCGAGGATACCGTGCCCGGAGCCGCGCGGCGGCGGATCGTTTACACAAAGATGGATCCGGACCATGTGGCGTATCGTTTTTTTGCTGCCGGAAAGGTTACCGACAGCGGGACGCTTGCGATGGTTCTGGAAGTTCGGCCGCTTTCCGATTGAATTACACTGGGAATGGATCAACCCCGCGCTCCAGCCGTTTCTCACCGTCGCACTGGCGATCATGGTGACAGTCGTGGCCTCGATGTGGTCCAACAACTCAAGGCTTACGGACATGAGGTCCGGTCTCAATCGGCGGATTGACGATGTTGCGACCCGGCTCGACCCTATCGAACGAAAACTCGACAACTACGAAGAGCGGATTGTGCGCGTCGAAGAGCGTTCGTCGATCCTGCACCGCTCGACTCCAGGGCACCGCCCTACTGCAACAAAACGAACTCGACCCCGCCTAAGACTCCGCGCGTCGGCAGCGCGACGCCCGGGATATCCTGATAGACCGTATTCGTGATGTTTGTCAGCCGCAGGAACGGCCGGACGTGCCCTTCCGAATACGACGCCGATGCGTCCCACAACGCATACGGGTTCCGATCCAGCCGGTTCACCACACCCACCCGGGTCCGCGCAATAAGTCGCTTTCCCAGTGCCCCGCGCCATTCCACCACACCGCTCTGCAGCGGATAATCGAACGCGTACTTACTCATCAGAAGCTCGCCTGACGCGTCCAGACCGTGCAGCGCCGTAAAGCTCAGCGCGATATGCTGCCCGGCGACCGGCTCGTAAACCAGCGAACTCTCTACGCCCGTGAAATGCAGTTTGTCGAAATTGGTAGCCTGCCAGACCGTGCTGCCCACGGCGCGGACATAATCGATCACATTCGTATCTCTACGTTGAAACACGGTCACGGAAGCATGTAAATTCGTCCGAAAATAGGCGTCCGCGCCGCCTTCGTAACTCGTTGCGCTCTCAGGTTTGAGATTCGGATTGCCCAGGTTCGAAGGGTCCGAATAATAGAGATCCGTAAAACTCGGAAGGCGGAACGCCCGGCTCGCGGCGGCGCGCAGCTTGTAGCGCGGGGACAGCCAGGCCGCGGCACTCGCCGAAGGACTGGTGGCCACCTGGCCCGCCCCGTACACCTCTTCGCGCATTCCCACGGAAAAGGAAAAGCGCCGCACCGAACGCAGATCGTAAAACGCATACGCTGCGCCGCGCGTGCGGCTGTGAATGCCCAGGTTGGTGCTGTTGATGGACTCGCTCAGTCCTTCCACGCCATAACTCAAAACCGCATGGAGCGGCAGGTTATCATGACGCCGCAGGTCGCCCTGCCAGCTATCCAGGACGTGCCGGTTGGTATAGACGGGCGGATCGTCGCGCAGAAGCACAAACAAATCTGTATGACGCCGGTATGCGAAGCTTGCCTCCGTCTTTTCCCCGAAATTCTGGTGCCCGGATGCAAACCAACTCTTAATACGCTCCCACGAGGGATAGGGGCCATAGAACTGATTCGCTCCGTATGGCCGGTCGCTGTAAGCGAACAGCAGACTCGTACGGCCCAGCGACGATTGCAGGGTGGTCAGCGAACTGAGCGCGAGGTTCCGATAGTCGGTGTCGGTGGCAAAGCCGGTGGAACGGTCGCGGGCCAGCCCGATTTGCTCGGAGTAATTTTTTCCGCCGTACGAGCCGATGGCGTGTTCCTGATCGGTACCGAAGTTTCCCAGGCCCCCGATCAGGCGAAGTTCGGGCGCTTCGTAACCGGGCATCCGTACATTCACCACGCCTCCGATTGCATCCGATCCGTAGAGCGCCGACCCCGAACCTTTCAGCACTTCCACGCTTGAGATGAGCTCCAGCGGGATCGGCAAATCGAGGTTGAAGTGTCCGGTCTGAGCGTCGTCGAGGCGCATGCCGTCGAGCAGTACAAGGGTTTGCCCGAAGGTTGCGCCGCGGATCGAAAGGTCCGCCATGAAACCGCCGGGGGAGCGTTCCTGGAGATCGAGCGCGGGGTCGAGTTGCAGCAGGTCGAACCAGCTATCGAATAAAGGGCGCTCCTTTGGGGGAAGGGGCAGGATGCCGATGTCGCGGTCGGCCTCGCTGAGCGGCGTTGGCTCGGCAGTGCCTGTTACATAGACCGTGTCGTGCTGAGCGGGCGGGGTCGTGGAAGGTGCGGAAGACTGTGCGCACACGAATGGCGCGCCAAGGATTAAAACAAACAGGGTTTTCATCAAAACTTTATTGTGCCCTACGCACTAAACTGGGCATTCGTGGACACGCAGGCGGTGGATGTCTGGACAATCGACCTCAATGCGCCGCGGCGCGCTCTGTTGGCGCCGGAGGAGGAGGTGCGGGCGGCGAGGTTTCGTTTCGAGGCCGACCGCCTTCACTGGACCAACGCGCGCTCGGCGCTGCGCAGCACTCTTGCCGGCTATCTGAGCGCCCCGCCGGAAGAAATTGTGTTCCGTTATGGTACACACGGCAAGCCCTCGACGGAGGGAATAGAATTTAATTTGTCCCACGCGCGCGGCCGGGCGATGATTGCCGTCAGCGAGCGGGTTCCCGTTGGGATCGATATCGAAGCGATTCGGGAAAATATCGAGATCGACAAGCTGCTGCGTCGTATTGGCGAGACCTGCGTGCAGGGCACAAAGGAACAGTTGTTTCAGGTGTGGACGCGGCGCGAAGCGCGTACGAAAGCGCTGGGGAGCCCTCTCATGGAGATCCCTCCGGCGAACGTGATCGCGGTGGATCTTATGGCCCCCCGGGGCTTCGCGGCGTCGGTTGCGCTGGTCGGTTATATCCCGTCCATTCGCCACCGCGGCGCGGCGGAATCGTAGATTTGCAACGTTCGGGTGTCAGCCGTCACTAAGCATTGACAAAGGATAGCTTGTACAGCCGCAACATTTCGTGTTAAAAATGAGGTGTAGTGCCTGCGGGAACTTTCACAGTAGTCTCGCTTCAGCAGTTTCCGCCAGCTCTCCAGATTAAAGCATTCCAAATTTGAATCGCGTCAGGACTCCCCGTCCGTACCAGGCGCAGAGAAAAACAGGAGTTTTCGATTCCGCATGGACTCCGATCGTAAATACCGCCAGCGCGGTTACGGCGACAGCGGCGGCCCTCCCCTTGCAAACGGCAACGGGCAGAAGCCAAAGCCAGCCGGCCCGCGTCCGCCACTGGATATCACTGGCCCACGGCTGCCCCGGCTTGTTCAAGCCGTAGCGGCGTCCCGCTGTTACAGTTGCGCCACCACGTTGCCTCCCGGCACCGTGTTTAACGGACCTTGCCCAAAATGCTCGGCCCAACTGCACTGCTGCAAGCAGTGCTCACACTTTGAACCTTCCACGCGCTTCCAATGCATGAAACCGATTCCGGCGCGGATCGCGCTGAAGGATCAACCGAACGAATGTACGCTGTTCTCGCCCCGCGTCACGGTAGCCCGTGAAGTGGTCAACGGGCAGAACGGTCATTCCAGGCCCCCCGTCCCGAGCCTGAACACGCCGCCGCCCCGAAATGCCAGTGACGCGCGCGATGCATTCGACCGATTATTTAAGAAATAACAGCTTTCGACAGCGCTTTCGTAATGCTGCCGTCGCCTCGCGATGACACAGCAGGCAAAGTGTGCGCATGTTCGCAAGGTCGCACTGGCCGCCGCCTTCGGCGACGGGCACAATGTGGTCGGCATCCCAGAGCGATTTGCGGCTGCCTTCCCGCAACTTCCAATGCTTCAGGAAGTGCCTGCGCGCCGCGTAGTCCAGCTTGCGCATATCGCGACGAAGGGCTATCGTGTCTTTGCCGCACTGCGCACAGACGCCCTTATCTCGCTCGAAGACCTTGTCGCGGAGATAGGCGGGGTTCGTGCGTAGTTTCCATTGATGCACGCAGGTGTCGGAACAGAAGGTACGGCGCCCCTTCGCCACCTCGCCCTGGCACCAGCGGCA
>Ga0182012_10007300_pt1 | contig 11074 bp, 13 predicted proteins | sample 612S2SmetaG_FD_120486 | JGI IMG/M metagenome (GOLD analysis project Ga0182012, IMG submission 120486) | Permafrost microbial communities from Stordalen Mire, Sweden - 612S2S metaG | ecosystem: Environmental > Terrestrial > Soil > Wetlands > Permafrost | place: Sweden: Stordalen | collected...
CTGTATGCAGACCGAGCATGAGGGCGATGTTTTGCACGGCAGCACCGGAGGCGCCTTTGCCGAGGTTGTCGAGGCGGGCGACGAGGACGGCCTGACGGTGTTTTTCATTGGTGTGAACAAACAATTCCAGGCGGTCGGTGTCGTTCAGCGCCTCGGGGTCCAGCTTGCCGTCGGCTGGGGGCGGGACGACGCGAACCAGGTCGCAGCCGGCGTAGCGCGCCGCCAGCACGGCGTGCAGGTCGGCGCCGGCGGGTTTGCCGGGCAGGGTGTCGAGATGCAGCGGGACCGAGACCAGCATGCCTTTCAGGAAGTGGCCGACCGAGGGAACGAAGATCGGGCGGCGGGTCAGGCCGCCATACAGTTTGGTTTCGGGGATGTGTTTGTGTTCCAGGCCGAGGCCGTAGAGTTCGAAGGCGGGGCCGTTTGTGGTTTCGTGGGCCTCGATCATCGCCTTGCCGCCGCCGGAATAGCCGGACACGGCGTTGATGGTGATCGGATAGTCGGGCGGGATCAGGCCGGCATCGACCAGCGGGCGAATCAGGCCGATGGCTCCGGTCGGATAGCAGCCGGGATTGGCGACGTTCTGCGCGGCGGCGATTTTTTCCGATTGGCCGGGCAGCATTTCCGCAAAGCCGTACACCCAGTCGGGGGCGACGCGGTGGGCGGTGCTGGCGTCCAGCACTTTCGGCGCGGCGTTGCCGAGGGAGGCGGCCATGGCGGCGGATTCGCGGGCGGCGTCGTCGGGCAGGCAGAGGACGATCAGGTCCACCTCGGCCATGATGTCGCGGCGGGCGGCGGGATCGCGACGGCGGTCGGACGGCAGGCTTTTCAGCGTGATCTGGGGCAGCGCGCCCAGGCGCTCGCGGATGCCCAGGCCGGTGGTGCCTGATTCGCCGTCGATGAAGACCGTTGTCATGGATGCTCCTTTCTCGGCTGCGAGGGTTACGGGGTGGCGGGGGAAATGCAAGGGGGGTTTGCGGTCAGGCGCCCCGCATCTGGATCAAGGCTCGGTGGCGGCGCACCAGATGCATCGCGAGATCGCTTATTTCGTCGCGCAGGCGGGCCGGGGCGACGGCGATGACGCCCTGATCAGGGGTGTGGATGTGGGGGAACCAGTCGGCGTTGAGCGGCAGTTTTGCCAGGATGTCGAGGCGCAGGATGAACGGCCGTGACTGGTTGAGGGCGGCGGCCTCGTCGAAGTCAAACAAGCGGGCGCCGGCGGGCAGTGGCACGCCGGACGCCCAGGGCTGGGAGGTCGTGTAGGCGAGGAGCGCGTCCTTCGTCGTGCTGCCGAGGACGTATCCGATGTGCAGAAGGCCTGGACGCCTGGGCTTCTCGTGGGTCGGGAACAGTACGCGCACGAAGGCGCCGGGTGGCATTTCAATCGGAATCGGGGATCGACCACAGTTCCGTCAGCACGGCCTGGCGCCGGGCGTAGGCGGTGTCGGATTCGTCTGAGCCGCGCGTGACATCCCTAGGGTCGATCGTCGCAGCGGCGCCGGGAGCGGCACGCATGGTGATGACCCGGGATGTCTCCTCGCGGTTGGCGAGATCGCGCAGCAGGGCGGTTTCGACGTAGTTGGTGAGGGTCCGGTTCTCGGCTTCCGCCGCGGCCTGGAGTTGCTGAACGCGGGCGGGATCAAGCCGCACGGTGACGGCAATCTTTGGGGATGTAGATGCCGGTTTTGCTCGCGGTTGGGACATACGCTATTTATGCTGCGTTTTGCAGGCAAATGCAACTGGTCTGTTGCGCTTGACAGGGGGGAGGCAGGCCACTACCTACCGCGCCTTCCTGTCCCATGGGTTAGATGCGCGTGTCATGAGAGTCCGTAACAGCCTGCGTTCCGCCAAGGTCCGCGACAAGAACTGCCGCGTGGTGCGTCGCCGCGGGCGGGTTTATGTGATCAACAAGAAGAACCCGCGGATGAAGTGCCGCCAGGGGTAATCCTGCCGGCTGGGCGCTGCGTTTCTGTCGTTATAGTCTGAGCCGGCCGAGTCCCTGCGATAACGGGGCTGCGGCCCGTGGTTCGTTGTGGTATCGTTCATCGATTGATGGATGGTGCTGATGGCCGAACCTGAGCTTACGTCGATTTTCGATATGGAGCGCGATCGGGCGCATGAGGCGCGGCTCGATGCCGAGGCCGAGGCGGATTACGCGGCGCGACGGGTGGTGCCGCATGAGCGCGTGCGTGCGTGGTTCGCCAAACTGGCGAAGGCGGATGCTGTGCAGGAGGCGGATGTCTGGTTTGTCCGCGTGGTGTGGACCCGGACGGCGTTACGGGGGATCTGGCGGGCGCACGACTATATCGCCGACTTCAACCCTCATGCGGCGCAGTTCATGCTGGATGCGCTGTTCGCGGCCGGCGACGGGCTGGCGGATTTCCCGCATCATGGTCGAACGGTGCCGGGTTCGGTGCTGCGGGAGATGCAAACGGTCAGGCCCTATGTCATTCGCTACCGGCTGGCCGGCGAGGATGTGGTGATCCTGCGGGTGCGGCACTGCGGGACGGGCGGGTCAGGGTGATCTGATGATCCGTTTTCGCCGGTTACCGTGTCAGTCGCAGAGCTGATTGGGTCTCGAGCGCGAGCGGCGATGATCATAGGGAAGGCCTAGCCGGTCAGGAAGGGATTACCCGCCATGAGCGACTACGACACCGACATCCTCGAATGGTCCGCGCGCCAAAGCGAGCTGTTGCGCCGCCGCGCCGCCGGCGAGCTGGACAACGAGGCGGAGCTCGACTGGCTGAATATCGCGGAGGAGATCGAGGACGTGGGCAGCAACCGACTGCACGCGGTTGAGTCGCTGTTGGTCCAGGCGTTGAGGCACATGCTGAAGGCCGAGGCGTGGCCCCAGTCTCGTGACGTTCCGACGTGGCGCGCCGACGCGATTGACTTCCGGCGACAGGCCCGCCGGCGATTTGTCCCCTCCATGCGCCAGAAGATCGACCTTGTGTCCCTCTATGCAGACGCGCTCGCCGCCATGCCCGCGTCGATAGATGGCCAGCCGCCGCTTCCGGTGGCTCAGGTCTGTCCGGTGACGCTGGACGAGCTGCTGAACGACAACCCAGCATGCTGAACGGACGGTTACCGGCTGGCCGGCGAGGATGTGGTCATCCTTCGGGTGCGGCACTGCGGGACGGGCGGGTCATGGTGACAGCAGCACGTCCTCAAGTCTCGCCGACTGGATGCGGGCGTTGAGCGCGGCCGCAGCGTGGGTGTAGCCGGCGCGGCCGAGCGCGGCGGCCTGGTCAGGCTGGGTGGCGATCTGGTGCATGGCGTGGGCGAGGGCGTGGGCGTCGCCTGGCGGGACCAGCAGGCCAGTCTGTTCGTGGCGGATGGCTTCGGCGATGCCGCCTTGGTTCGAGCCGATCACCGGGCAGGCCTGCGCCATGGCCTCGGGGATGACGCTGGGCAGGCCCTCGGCGTCGCCATCGGCGGCAATGATGCTCGGCACGACCAGTGAAATCGCGTTGATCATCCTGGCTCGGACGGCGTCGGGGGGCAGCCAGCCGGTGAGGGTGATCCCCGGCACCTGGCGGGCCAGGGTTTCCAGTGTGGCGCGCAGCGGGCCGTCGCCGACGCACAGCAGCGGGGTCTGGTCGCCGTTGGCGCGCAGATGGCGGATGGCGTCGGCGAGGGCGGCGATGCCCTTCTTCTCGACGAAGCGGCCGACGAAGAGGTGGAAAGCGGGACGCCTCATCGGCGGTTCGCCGGGGATTTCGACGCCGATGGGCAGGATGGCAAGTTTGGCGGGCGGGACGCCGTGGAACGCGGCGATGTCGGCCACGGCGGCGGAAACGCAGACGAATTTTGCCGTGTCGCGCAGTAGGTCGGGCCAGCGCTGGGCGAGGACGCCGCGCTGCCAGTTCTTCTGCTTGCTGACGTCGCCACCGTGCAGGGTGACGATCAGGCGGAAGTTATGCTTTTGCGCGAGCGGCAGGGCGAGCGCGCCGCCGCGGGCGAACTGTGCATGAAGGACAGGGGCGAGGCCGGGGATGGGGATCGGCGGCACGTGGCCGAGGTGGCGGAACAGGATGCGGCCAAAGGGAAGGGGTCCGCCGATGCGGTGCAGGTCGGGGCTGACGCGGCCGGCGTCGCGTAGCAGGGTGCGGCCGATCCAAATCGGGTGCAGGCGGTTGAAGCCGATATACTGGCGGCGAAGGAATTCTATTTCGGACGGGACGCCGATGCGGTCTCGGTACACCAGGAAAGGTTGGGTGGCTTGCATCCGGAGGCTGGGCGTGTGGCAGGTCCGGGGGGCGTTGGCAAGGATGGGGGCGGTTGAAAGGCCAGTGTTGGCAGTGCAACGCTTGGCACCGGCTGAGCGGTGCCAAACCGGTCGTATCTGGAGGTTCACGGGTTCGGGCTGGACCGGCATATTGCGGAGCCGGTGGCGATCGAGGCGGGCAGCGCGCTGGCGCCCGAGGACGGGGGCGTTCGACTGGGCGGCGCCGCAGCGGGTGAAGGTGTTGGGTCAGGATCTGGAGGCAGGCATGGACAGTTATGACCCGCTGGTGGGTCCCGATCCCGTGGCGTGGCTGGCGCTCGATGAGGACGAGCGCATGGCGCTGGTTGAGGCGTATCATGTGCGCCGGAAAATCGCCATTCCGAACATGACGCTGCATACGACGGCGCACGCGATCGTCGAGACTCAGATCGCCGAGGGTGACGCGCTGCCGGTGCGCGAGAAGGCCCGCCAGCTGATGGCTCAGGGGCTGGACCGGCACGATGCGGTGCATGCCATCGCTTCGGTGCTGATCGCCCATCTTGGCGACATCGCGAAGGGCACGGTGACCGAGGCGGATTCGAATCGACGCTACTTCAGTGCATTACGGCGGCTGACCGCGCGGAAGTGGCTGCGATCGGGGTAGCGGGGTGCCGTTCGGCCCGCACCGGTGGAACAAGAGCTTGGGAGCGGCGACGACTTTCCGGCGTGACCCCGGCCGTCTTGCATCGTGGCCCGCTCCGTGTGACAGGTCCGCCCATGTTGGGAAGAATACTGCTGGCCGCCGTGCTGTTTGGGTCTGCCGCGCGGGCCGGCGAGCCGCTGCGGCTGGGGCTGCTGCACACGCTGTCGCCGGCGCCGTTCTATATCGCGCAGGAGCGCGGGTATTTCCGCGACGAAGGCGTCGACCTGACGTTCCGGTTCTTCGACGCGGCGCAGCCGATCGCCGCGGCGGCAGTCTCGCAGGATATCGATGTCGGCGTGACGGCGTTGACCGGCGGGTTCTTCAACCTGGCCGAGAAGGGCGTGCTGAAGGTCATCGGCGGCGGGATGCACGAGGAGAAGGGCTATGAGGGGTCGGCGATCCTGGCCTCCAACCAGGCGTTCGCCAATGGCCTGACCAGCGTGGAAAAACTGCCGGGGCACAGTTTTGCGATCACCCAGTATGGCTCGTCGTTTCACTACATGGTGGGACGCATTGCCCAGGCGGATGGATTCGACATCAAGACGGTGACGCTGCGGCCGGTGCAGCAGGTTGCCAACATGGTGGCGGCGGTGGCGTCCGGGCAGGTGGATGCGACGATCGCCATCGCCTCGATGGCGAAGCCGCTGGCGGCGGCGGGGCAGGCGCATATCCTGGGCTGGGCGGGCGATATCGTGCCGTATCAGATCACCGCGGTGTTCACCACGCCGGCGATGATCGCGGACAAGCCGGACGTGCTGCGGCACTTTGCGGCGGCGTATCAGCGCGGCGTGGCGGATTACCGGGATGCGTTCCTGCGGCTGGATGCGGCGGGGCATCCGATCGCCGATGCGACGACCGATGCGGCGATTCCGTTACTGGAAAAATACGTATTTACCGGCGACCCGCAGGCGCGGCGGAAAATCCTCGACGGAATTGGCTATTACGATGCCGGCGGCGCGCTGGACGTGACGGACGTGCTGAACCAGGTGGCGTGGTTCAAGGCGCAGGGGCTGGTGAAGGGCGAGGGCGATCCGGTCTCGATGCTGGACACGCAGTTCCTGCCGACGCGATGAAGGGTGGGCTGCGGCTGACGGTCGATGCGGTGGGTCATCGCTACGGCGGGCTGGAAGTATTACGCGGGGTCAGCCTGACGGCGGAGCCGGGCGAGGTGATGGTGCTGGTCGGGCCGTCGGGCTGCGGCAAATCCACGCTGCTGGGGATCATGGGCGGGATGCTGGCGCCCGGTTCCGGCGAGGTGCGCTGTGCCGGCGCGGTGCCGGCGGACTGCCTGAACCCGCTGACCTATGTGTTCCAGGATTTTTCGTTACTGCCGTGGCGAACGGTGGCCGGGAACGTCGCGCTGGTGCTGCAGGACCGGATCGGCAGGGCCGCCTGCGCGGCGCGGGTGGACGAGGTGCTGGCGCTGACCGGGTTGTCGGAGTTTGCCGCGGCCTGGCCCCGGCAGTTGTCCGGCGGCATGCGCCAGCGTGTCGGAATCGCTCGGGCATTGGCGGTGCGCCCGGCCTGCCTGCTGCTGGATGAGCCACTCTCGGCGCTGGACGCGCAGACGCGGGATCTGCTGATGGACGAACTTGCTTCGATCATCGAGGCGGCGGGGACGACGACGGTCTATGTGACTCACAACCTGGCAGAGGCGGTGCGGCTGGGGCATCAGATCGTGGTGCTGTCGCGGCGGCCGGGCGAGGTGCGCGATATCGTGCGGGTCGATCGGCCGCTGGCCGGGCGGCGGGCGGATGATGCCGGGTTGGTCGCGCTGGAACAGCGGTTATGGCGGATGATCCGCGACGATGCGGCGGTGGCGGAGCGGGAGCGGATTGTTGACGCGACTTGACGGGCCGGTGGCGTTTCGCGGCGGCGGGTTTGCGCCTCGCGGCCGGACGTGGGCGGCGGTGGCGACGCTGGTGGGGATTGTGGCGTTGTGGCAGGCGGGCGCCTCGGCCGGGGTGATCCCGACGCTGTTTCTGCCGGCGCCGGCCTCGATCGCGCGGGCGCTGTGGGCGCTGACGCTCAGCGGCGAGTTGTGGGCCAACCTGTCGGTGTCGCTGATGCGGCTGGCGGTGGGCTGGATCGTCGGCACCGTGTTCGGGATCGGCATGGGGCTGGCGGTGGGGCTGTGGTCGGTGCTGCGCTCGCCTGGGATGGCGGTGGTGTCGGCGCTGTTCCCGATTCCGAAAATCGCGCTGGTGCCGCTGTTCATCATCTGGTTCGGGATCGGCGAGGGCTCGAAACTGGCCACTCTGGCGTTCGGCGTGTTCTTCCCGACGGTGATCGCGACGGCGGGCGGGGTGGACAATGTGCCACGCGGGCTGATCCGGATGGGGCAGAGTTTCGGGCTGTCGCATGGGCGGATCGTACGGTCGATCGTGCTGCCGGCGGCGCTGCCGGCGATCCTGAGCGGGTTTCGGGTGACCAGTTCGATCGCGATCGTGCTGCTGGTTGCGGCGGAGATGATCGGGGCGGAGAAGGGGATCGGCGCGTTCGTGCTGGCGGCGGGGAATTTATACGACACGGACAATTTGCTTGCGGGGATCGTGGTGCTGTCGGTGCTGGGGCTGGTGGTGTCGTGGGTGATCGGGCGGCTGGAGCGGTTTTTCCTCCGCTGGCGGGGGTAAACTTCGCCATTGACGGTTTCCGCTTGCGAAGCCGGAGCGAGAGATAGCAACATCCGCTCCGAACTGACGGGTTTGCCTGGAGGAGCCAGCAATGCCGAATATCCCCAGGATGCGCATTCCGGTGTTCGTGTCTGCGCCAAGTCCCGATAATCTCAGCCCGGACCAGGAGCGAAGCGCCTGCATCATTCACGATCTGATAAGCCGCTACAAGCTTGAGTGGCGAGCATTGGGCAGAAGCGATTATCCGAATGACCTGCCGCTTAAGGAAGTACTGCGGATGGTGAAACATTGTTCGGGGGGAATCATTCTTGGGTTCGAGCAATTCCGAGCGGCCAGTGTTGAATGCAAGGTGGGAAGTGCTAACGCCAGGACTGAGGCTGGTGTCTCCTTTGCAACACCGTGGAATCAACTCGAAGCCGGGATTCTATTCAGTGCCGGGTTGCCGATGTTGATTTTCCGTGAGCCCGGCATTTCCGGCGGTATTTTCGATATAGGAACATCCGAGGTGTTTATACATCAGATGCCGAAGACCAGTCTGACGGCGCAGTCGCTGGACGATCTCGACTCGGTCTTTCAGAAATGGGTCGGTCGCGTTCAGGCGCATTACTATGGGCCCTGATTACGTTCCGCGGCCGCTTCCCACTGATGGGATAACGCTCGAGGATGCTTTGCTGTCGCTCGTCGAACGACTCGCGGAGAATGCGCATGAGGTCTGGGCGCAGCAGCGTATCAGCGACGGTTGGACGCATGGACCGCAACGGTGTGACAAGTTGCGGCAGCATCCCTGTCTGATTCCGTATGAGGCGTTGCCGGAGTCCGAAAAGCTTTACGATCGCAATGTCGTTCTGGGAACAGTACGGGCAATCCTTGCGCTGGGATTTACCATCGAGAAAAAACCGGGAGAACCGGCTGACGAAGAGTGATTGCGTGATGGTGGTTTGCGCGGACCTGCCGGTTCGACACAATGCACCTGGCGTCGGCGCTCATGGCATCCGCGGATACGGGTGGCACGCTTGCGCTACACCGATCTGTGTGCCAAAGTCAGCGTATGGCCCGGCCCGAAGACATTCCCCAACCGACCCGCGACGCGGTGGTCAATCTGCCGTGCCCGGCATTCGATACGACACCGTTCGTCGCCGGGCCGCCGCTGTCGCAGCGCCGCATCGCCATTCTGTCCAGTGCGGCGCTAATCCGCCGCGGTGACGCGCCGTTCGCGATCGGCTCCGGCGAAACCCGCTTCATCCCGGCTGACATCGCGCCGAACGATCTGCTGCTCAGTCATGTCTCGATCAATTTCGACCGGGCGGGGTGGCAGCGGGACATCAATGTGGTGTTTCCGATCGACCGGTTGCGGGACCTGGCTGCCGGCGGCGAAATCGGCGGCGTTGCGGAGACGCATTACACCGTGATGGGGTCCACCGACCCGGCGGCGATGGAAGAGGCGGTCAATCAGATCGAGGGGCAACTGCGGCAGGAACGGATCGATTCCGTCCTGCTCAGCCCTGTCTGACCGCTTTGCACGCGCGCCGTGTGCGCGCTGGGGCACAGGCTGGAAGAACGCGGGTTTTCGACGGTGGCGCTGGCCTCGGTGCGGGCGCAGGCGGAGAAGACACGGCCGCCGCGGGCACTGTGGTCCGCGGCGATGCTCGGCCGGCCGGTGGGTGAGCCGGGCGATCCGGCGTTTCAGTTGCGGATCATGCGCGCGGCGCTGGGGCTGCTGGAGCGGACCGATGGGCCGGTGATCCTGGAGGATTTCCCGGACGATCCGCCGGGCTGGACCGACAACCCCGACTGGATCGCGCCGGCGACCGATCCGGCGAGGGCGTTCGCGGCGGAACTGGCGGCGCTGCTGCCGCTGTGGCGGGAGGCGCGGGCGCGGTTCGGCCGCACCTCGGTCGGCCTGAGCTTCCAGCCGCCGTCGGCGTGGCCCGCTTTCGCCGCCGGCGTCCTGAACGGTGACCTGCCGGTGGTGCCCGCGCTTGGCACCACCGCGCTGTCGGTCCGCTTCCTGTGCGACGATATCAAGGCACTGTATGGGGAGGCGGCGCAGGCGGTCGGTCCGGCCCCCTCGGCGCGCCAGGTGGACACGTGGTTCTGGCGGCAGACGGCGGCCGGTGCGCTGCTGCAAACGCTGCGCCTGACCGCGATGGCGAGCGGGAACAACGCTCTCAAGACAGTCGGCGGGCGTTTCTTCGTGCCGACGCCCTGGGTCGCAGGCTGAGGCAGACCAGGGGGGCAGGTGAACGTTCTTTTTGGCTCTTGTTGCGTCCTGTGTTGACCTGAGTCCAGGAGTTCTGATGCGTTTTCGAGATTAAAACCGGGCAGCTTCCAGCCCATGCCACCACGTTTCCGGCTAAGCCATTCCAACCTCCGCGTTTAGCGCCAAGTCGCCAAGGCGCCAAGATGATGAAACGCTCGGCGGAGTGCCCACCCCGGCAGCCAGTCGTCTCGCCGGCCGAATAGTCAAAAATCTTGCCGTCTTGGCGTTGAACACGGTCGCCACACCGCCAACGCCCCAACCAGGGCCGCGGCATGATCTCAACGCGACAGGAAACGGGATCCGCCTCCGAAGGCGGATCCCGCGTCACGACCGGCCAGCGCAACTGATCGCGCGGACACCCCTGTCCGGGGTTGCCAGCTGCGCGCCGTCGGCTCGTCTGTCGCGGGTTTGAAACAACCGGCGCCCCCGCAGGGGCTGAGCTGGGCTACACCATGCGTGCGATATAGGCCTTCATCATATCAAGGTCCTGCTCATGCAGCATGATGCGGAATTTTACCAGGTCGCGGATGCTGATGATGCCATCCAACCGGCCGTTATTCACAACAGGAAGGTGACGGAAATATCCCGCATCCATGATGTTCATCGCCTCGACCACCGTGGTTGACGAGGTCACCGTTGTGACGTTGCGGGTCATCAGGGCGTCCGCGCGCATTGAAAGCGCGGCTTCGCGATGCCCTGCGAGGGCCTTGACAACGTCGCGTTCGCTGACAATCCCGGCGACGTTGCCGGTGTCGGTCAGAACCAGGACCGCGCCGATCCGGCGGCTTGCGATGATTTCGGCGATTTCGTGGATTGTCGCGGACGGCTCGACCGACACCACACCGCCGCCCCCCTTGCTTTTGAGTACCGCGCCGACCGTCATGGTGATGCTCCCATCGATAAAGCCTTTCTCGCCGATCCGTCCGTCCGGCGGCGTGTCACCCGTCCGCCCGGACATCACGCCGCGTCGTCCCATCGGGTGAACGGCGCGTTCAGATATCAAAGCTCGCCCATACCACGTGCTTTGGCAACGCGGTGTCTAACATCGTTGAAGGATTTGATCGGGCGGTCGTCGGCGTTGTCTTGCGTGCGGCGTCGCGCAGCGCGATGCCATGTTCGATAGAGGTGGCTGGCGAAATCCGGACAGCCCGATAAGGGGAAAATCTGCCTGAGAGCGGCGAGAATGCCGCGGATCAGGAGCGACAATGGCGAGACGAGCACGTCGGACACACAATCCGGCTTTCTAGGCGAAGGTGGCACTGGCTGCCATC
>Ga0182012_10007301_pt1 | contig 11074 bp, 9 predicted proteins | sample 612S2SmetaG_FD_120486 | JGI IMG/M metagenome (GOLD analysis project Ga0182012, IMG submission 120486) | Permafrost microbial communities from Stordalen Mire, Sweden - 612S2S metaG | ecosystem: Environmental > Terrestrial > Soil > Wetlands > Permafrost | place: Sweden: Stordalen | collected...
AATGCCAATGTAGCCAGATAACTTCTGCCTCCGCGCACGATCCGCCAATGCGAGCGCTGGCGAACACAAAAGTTATGTCGGACAGCGTTCGCCGATCCGCCTGGACATGATTCCGGGTTATCGCTAACAGCCCTTACCGCTCACGGAGCAGGAGGGACGGTCCCAATGCGGGTTAGTTTACGACTCGCCGATTTGGCGTGCGCCCAGGATATGGCGCCTACGTCTGCAACCGTTTGCAAAGTCCGCTACGAGCAGGCTAGGATGGACGCGAAACAGGGCTCGCTTCACTTATTTTTCAATCTGGCCCCGGCTTGGAGAGGGAAGAACCTGGTCGTTGGCCGAGCAGTGAACAGGTCCTTCTTACTTGCCGAGTTTCTGATCGAAGAACTTCGCCTGAATCTCCAGGGCTTCGGTCGATTCCGGAATGCCCGTGGTGTACCAGAAAGCGTGCGGCATAGCATCGAAGACGACTAATTCGGTGTCATCGCCCGCGCGACGCAGAGCGCGGTTGAAGTTCGCAGTGCCTACGAGCGCCGTATCCCGGGTCCCCGACATGCAGAGCGTCGGCGGAAAGCCTTTGAGGTCGGCGAAGATCGGTGAGGCAAGCGGATCCTTTGGATCGTGATCGCCCAGCAAGGCGCTGCGCGTGTTGCCGGGATCTGGAATCTTTGCTCCGACCAGGCCGGAGGTAGAGAACATGGCGCTTGAGTCTGTGGGGTTGGTCGAGTCCCCATTGCCGGAGAAGACGCCCAACGCGCCCGGCTGCGGCAAGCCGTCATGGCGAATGCGGACAGCGGCCATCAGCGTCAGCGCCGCGCCTGCCGAGGTGCCATAGATGCCAATGTTCCTCGGCTTGTAAGTCTTCAGCAACGCCTTGTAGACGGCGATAACATCATCGACCGGGGCAGGGAATTTATTCTGCGGCGCCATTCGGTAGTCCACGCTGACCACGAGTGTCTTGGTAAGGTTCGCGATGGGAATGCTCTCTACATAAGATCCGGAGTCTACGGTAAATCCGCCGCCGTGCAGGTTGATCAGCACGCGGTCTTTTTTGTTGGCAGGGATGCCGCTCGCTGGCGTAACGAATTTAGTCTTCACGCCCCCGACCATCTTGTCTTCTTCGATATTGACTGGATAAAGTTTATTCGCTCGTTCAATCAGCTCTTTGGCCTCCGGGCTGCGCGGTCCGGGGCACCAGGATTTACCCGTGGCCAGCATGGCCTGTGCTTCGGGCGAGAGCGTTTTAGGAACTGCGACAATGCGGGAGATATGCGCTGTGCCATCTTTATCGAGAACCGTGATGTTCGGGTTCGGCGTGGCATTCTGCGCCTGCTGCGCCGCCGCAAACCGCGCAATGGAACACAGCGAAGCCAAAAGCAAGATAGATGAGGAAGTTTTGATTGTATTGGCGATCATGTTATTTCCCTCCCAGATGACGGTCGAAGAATGTTGCCATGGTTGCCAGAGCCTCTTTCGATTCCGGCGTCCCGATCTCGAACCAGAAGGCATGAGGCATGGAATCAAAGACCACCAGATCGGACTCCACTCCGGCGCGGAGCAGGGCGCGATGGAAGGTGGACGTGGCGCTGAGGAATAAATCGCGCGTGCCGGTGATGCACAGCGTCGGTGGCAGTCCCTTCAGGTCCGCGAAGATGGGGGAGGCAAGCGGGTTGGTCGGATCGGTACCCTTCATCAATGGGCGGCTGGCCTCAGGCTCCGGCGGTCGCGAACCGACCAGACCGGGAACGGCGTAAAACGACTGCGAGTCGCCGGTTCTGCTGAAGTCTGCATGGCCGGTGAAGAATCCGAGCGCGCCCGGCATGGGCAGGCCGTCGTGTTTAAGCCGGACCGCGACCTGCCCGGTGAGGATTGCTCCGGCAGAGGTGCCATAGATAGCGATCTTTGCGGGCTTGTAAGTCTTCAGCACTTCTTTGTACACGGCCACTACGTCGTCCACCGCTGCGGGAAACGGCGCTTGGGTAGAGAGCCGGTAATAGACTGAGATCACTTTGGTCCCAGTGAGGTTGGCAATGGGAATGCTCTCAAGGTACGAGGACGCATCCACAGTGAAACCTCCGCCATGGAGGTTGATGAGAACCCGGTCGCGTTTCGTTGCCGGCACACTGTTCGGCAGGAACACCCGAACCGGAATGCCGGCGATCGTGCTTGCTTCGTCCGTGACGGGATACAGTTCATGGGCCTTGGCAATCAACTGCGCAGTCTCCGGCTGATTGGGTCCCGGCGCCCACGATGCGCCTGTGGCCAGCCGCTCCTGCGCCTCCGGCGATACGGTTCGCGGAACAGGGAGCACACGCGTGATGTGCGCGGTTCCGTTGGCATCCATCACCGTTGTATCCGTTGTGGGCGCGGCTTGATCTTGACCCAGAACACGCGCTGGCATATACGCAACGATGAATAGTGCGCAGACAAAGATGGCCTCTGCCGTCCGAATCACTCTCGACGCAAGTGTCGATGATTTCCTGAACATTTGTAATCCCCGTTATGACTTCCCGGACTGATGCTGACTGAGTGGATGAATACGTAAGGATTGGACCCATGCGGCGAGCAATCCATGAATTCAGAGCTCGCTCCCCGCCTTGAAGTTAAAAAGTAGTCTTCAGAGCAAACTGGAATTGCCGCGGGTTGTTTTGCTGCGTGCTGATTGCGCCGAACGACGCGTTCGCGCTTGTGCAGCAGGTTGCATTCGGCAGCCCAAACTGAACCCGATTGAAGGCATTGAAAACCTCGGCGCGAAACTGCACGTTGATCCGTTCGCCGATTCCTGTTCCTTTGACCAACGAGAAGTCCCAGTTGGCCACGCCCTGGCCGCGAATATTCGGATCGACGCGGGGCTCATTTCCATACGCAAAGTTGGTGGTCTGCGTGAAGCAACTCGTGTTGAACCAGGTGGCGCCCGTCAGAGTGCGGGAATATGCCGATCCCGAGGAATTCACCGTTGCGCAACCTGGAGTTACGTTTGGTCGCGGGTTACCGCCGCCAAAACTCGAAGTCAGATTGGTGGCCTGTTCACTCAGCACAACCGGATAGCCGGAGCGGTAAGCTGTGATTCCATCCAAACCCCAGCCGGAGACAATTTTGTCGATCACTACATTCTGATTGGCCAGGAGGGGTTGACCCTTGCCAAAAGGCAAATCAACCACGTAACTGGCAACGAAGTTTTGCGGTAGGTTGTAGGTCAGTTGCGAAACTTCACCCTTCAGGTTATTGAAGTCCTGCAACAGGCCCGTCTGTGTTCCTGTGAACAGGGTGGTGCCGTCGGCATTCCCGTTATCGTTCCCGTAGGTGTACGACAAGAGCAAGTTGCCGCCTGCGCCGAGCCGCTTCTGTACCTTTGCCTGGATGCTGTTGTACAGGATGTAAAACCCGGCAGCGGCAGGATTGTACAGGTTGAAGTACTGCGGATAGGGCCGCAACAACTGCCCATACGGGATCGTGGCGCCGCCAATGGTGCTGCTTGTGGGTATCTTCCCGGAAAATGGGTTCGTAACCTGATCCGTCAGCAGGTGTCCGTTGCATTGCGGCTGCGTATTATCCGTGCCGCAGATTCCATAAGTTGCGGCAAGCTCATCCAGACCGAGCCCGTGATCGTTGCCGCCAGCCGGGGGTTGCAGATGTACTCCCTTGAGCCCGACATAGGCAACATCCAGAACAATTTGATGACCGAAGTCGTGCTCGAAATCCGCATTCCATTGTTCGATGTAAGTTGACGGCTCGGCTGGAACCGGAACGTCAATGGTCTGTCCCAGGATCGCTGCTGTGTCATAGTTTGCGGCACGGCCCACCGGCTCAAGGATGCCGCTTGCATAGGGATTATGAAACGCGTTGACTGGCTGCGTCGTGGGCTGGATAATCGTACGCGCTGAGTTGATCGGTGAGTTATAGGGCTGGGCATTCTGCTCCAGGATCGCGCTCGGAGCAAAGACGATTCCGAACCCCGCGCGCAGCACATTTTTGTCGGTCAGTCGATATGCAACGCCGAGACGAGGCGAAAACAAATCGTAGTGGGGATTCAGGCTCGTCCTGCTTGAAAAGGCCGGAGAATTGACCAGCGCCACATCGCCCTTGAGGGGCAAGCCGGTTGAAACGGCTAGCGGATTCGTCGCGTTCGGCAGCCAGACCGTTTGGCGGTCGTGCCGCTCCGTCCAATATCCAGGGTATTCCCAGCGCACGCCGTAATTGATCGACAAGCGAGGATTCATCTGGAAATTGTCGTTCACATACGCTCCCGCATAGTAGTCCATCGCGGCCGGGAAGATGGCCGTTAACTCGGTGGTTGTGTACGGAAAGCCCAGCAGATAACTTGCCCACGCGTTGCCCGTAAATGCAGTCGTGAAGGTAAACGCCTCCACGGTCCCATTCTGGGTTTGCCCGTAGTTGTTGGGCTGACGGCGAAACTCCCCGCCAAACTTGATCGTATGGCGTCCAAGGATCTTCGTTACGCTTCCGGAGATTGCGTCGTTGTCTTCCGCCGCAGGTATCGTTTGGCTTGCGCCGCCGTTTGCCGAAAGGCCTGACACGTTCACCAGCGGTATACCGGAACTCGGATGCTGCATCGCCGCGATCTGGCTGGCCGGCCAGCCGGTAAACGAAATGTTGCAAGGAGCGCAGGCCGGGATCTGAAGGCTCACCCAGCGCAGATAAGCGATGCGAAGATTCACGATGGTCGTGGGGTTGATGGTTAAGTCGTCGCCCATCACGCCATGAATGGCATGAGCATTGTTATTTCTTACATTGGCCATATATCCGTAAGGCGGAGCGCCATTGTTGCCCACTTTCTGATAAAGGTACCGCGCAAAAATGCGCTGCTTTTCGCTCAAATTCCAATCGCCTCGCCCCATGTACTGATCAATGGACGGATGGGTCACGAGAGTGGCCACATAGTTGTTCTTGGCCCCTAGCGCGGGGTTGGCTGTCGCCCACCAGGGCAGCATCGCTATCGAGGTGGGGTCGACCCGGCTTGCGGGGATCATATTCCCGGTAAAAGTACAGATGTTTTTCGCTACGTTGGCAGTATCGGTCGCCGGGCAATTTGCCGCAGTGTATGGAGTAAATGTCGTATAGGTCGGATCAAACGTTCCAGGATCCGTGATAGGCGACGTGATGCTCGACAGGTTGCCGGTTGTGGCCGCGCTTACCAATGCAGCCGTTGGTACGGTATAGGTCGTGGTCGTTCCCAGGGCGGTGCGAACCGCCTCCCAGCTTCCAAAGAAGAAAAGCTTACCCTTCTTGATCGGGCCTCCGGCCGTTGCGCCAAATTGGTTTTGTATAAACGGAGGCCGCGCCAAGGCCGCTCGATTTCCAAAGAACGTGTTGCTATTGAGCAAAGTGTTGCGCAAATACTCGAAAACGGAACCGTGTAACTGGTTGGTTCCACTCTTGGTCACCATGGTTACAACGCCGTCTTCCGTGCCTCCGTATTCCGGTGAAATGTTATTGCTTTCGATTTTGAACTCCTGAACCGCGTCTTGCGAAGGCACGAATGCAAGCGCATTGATGTAGCCGGTGTTAATGGTGCCTCCATCGAGGAATTCAACTCCTGCATCCGGGATTCCGCCGGAGATCATGTAGTTGCCTCCGGCAAACGTTCCCATCAGACCGCTGGCGGCGCTCGCCGCCTGCACATTCTGCAGCGGCACGACGCCGGGAGCCAGCGCAAGCAGGTTCAGTACATTCCGCCCGTTCAAGGGCATTTCCTCCACAGACCGGCCCTCGACCACCTGGCCGACCGTGGCTTGCTGCGTTTCAAGCAAGGCCGCCTGCGAAGTGACTTCCACCGTTTCGTTCGCAGTTCCCACCTGAACTCTTGCGTCGGTACGCGTCGACGATCCCACTTCAATTGTGAGATTGGTCTGGGTGAAGTGCTTGAATCCCGCAGCCTCTACGTCGATCTTGTAGTTGCCGGGCTGCACGTTGACGAACTCATAGCCGCCGGTGCCGTTGGTCTTGCCCGTTCTCACGTCCCCGGTGGCCACGTTGCTCAAAATGACTGTCGCGCCCGCCACTGCCGCGCCCGTACTGTCGGTCACTGTCCCCACCGAGGTGCCCGTCGCGCTCTGCGCGTTAAGCGATGCAGAGAACGATAAGAACAGCAGTGCCATACAGGCTAGACCAAGTGCAAATCTGCGCGCAGCAGTCGGATAACTGGACCTTTGTTCGACGCGCTCTTCAAGACCTGGCAATGACGCGAGACTGTTCGTGCGTTGCATTGAATTACGCATGTCCTTCGCTTCCGACTTTTCGAATTCTTGTCTTTTTGTATCTTTCACTTTCGCCTCCTGATATCCGTTATCGATAGTTGTTCCGGTTCTGCCCAGCCGTTTCGCTTCGGCGTTTGACCATTTCCTATTTAATAGGTTTGAATATTCACACGGGATGCGCAGCTGCAATTTCATGTATTGCTAAAAATGGATTTATTGTTCGGAAGACACTTTAGGCTGGATTGACAGGACTTGTCAACGGAAATTTGCGGCGAGAGAGCTACTCTCTCAACAGTGCGTTGCAGGATCTTTAGAGAGTAGAAAATTGGGAAGAAAATTCACAAAATCAGGCATTTGGGGGATATTGGCAAAGCCCGAAGAGCGCGCAGTCTGGTGCGGTTTCCGGGGATCAAAATAGGCGATTGACTTAGAATGTCCAACTTGCCTATACTCGTTCGGCAATCATGGAAAGCCGGCTTTTCGGCATGAAATATGGGTTTGTACCTATATGACAGGAGAACAATGGCCATTACAGCTCAAGGAATCGTGGACCAGATACAGCAAAAGATGGGATCTGGCTGGAAGGACTCCCCCGTGGATACATTCATGGCTGGGAAGCCGGATACTCAAGTTACGGGCGTCGTAACCACGTTTGCGTCAAGCCTGGAGGTTCTGGAAAAGTCGGTCGCAGCTGGGAAGAACTTGATCATCAGCCGCGAATCGCCATTCTGGATGCGCAGCGGCGCTCCAGGGGGCGGTGCCGGGCAGGCTCCGAACGGGCTCGGCCAGGGCAACGCGCATAAAGTTCCAGAAAACGATCCCACCTATGGCGCGAAACTCGACTACATCGCGGCACACAATTTGGTTGTGTACCGGCTCTTCGCCAACTGGAATGCGCGCCAGCCCGACGCGCAGTTGCAGGGCCTGGCCAAAGCACTTGGTTGGGAGAAGTACTACAAGCCCTCGGGCGGCCAACCTTGGGCCTCGGACAATGGCTTCTTTGTTCTTCCGCCGGCAACCATCAAAGCGACCGCGGAGAACATCAAGAAGACGCTCAAGATCAAGAGCATTCGCATCGGCGGGAACCCCGACACGGTGGTCAGCAAGGTGGCCTTGTTTCCTGGCTTGTATTGGCTCAACGATGTGCAGAAGCTGATGGCGGAGCCGGGCGTCAAACTGCTGGTTGCTGGCGAGCCGAAGTGGGAGAACGAGTTTGGCCCCTACATCTTTGACACCGCGGATGCCGGCATGGGAACGGGCCAGATCATGCTCGGCGAGGAAGTGTCCGAAGAGCCTGGCTGCGGCGAGATGGCAACCTGGCTGAAGTCGTTTATCACCGCCGTTCCGGTGGAACATATCTCAACCGGCGAACCGTGCTGGATGCCTTACTAACCGAGAGGAGATTACGATGAGCGGTCTATCGAGAAGAGAGTTTGTAGTCCTGGCTGGCGCAACCCTGGCGGCCGGTAAATTGGCGACAGCCCAGCAAGGCAAAATCACCGCCGGAGAAGTTGTGGACCGGGTGAAAAACAATCTCGGAATCCCTTGGATTGAGACCACACGTCGAGACACGTTCAAAGTGGGCGGGCCTACCTCCCCGGTAACCGGCATCGCCACCTGCTTTGGAACCAACCTGAGAGTGATGCAGTTGGCTGTGAAGGCCGGCCTGAACATGATCGTCACTCATGAGCCCACGTTCTATAGCGACTACGACGTGATCGACTGGGTGAAGGACGACCCGGTCTACAAGATGAAGCTGGACTTTGCCACCAAGAACAACATGGTGGTGTGGCGCATTCACGATGACTGGCACGCGCGCAAGCCTGACGGCATCCGCACCGGCTGGGACAACGCGATGGGCTGGAATGATTACAGGGACAAGAGCCAGGCCGGCTCGTACAATCTGCCGCCTACCACGCTGGGCGAGCTGGCGAAGTATGTTGCCAAGACTCTCAATACGCGCAGCGTGCGCGTCATGGGCGATCCCAACCTCCGCGTTGCGAAAGTCGCGCACGGCGGCCATCAAGCGGAGCAGAACATGGCGGCGATTCAACTCCCTGGCGTGGATTGCATCCTTGTGAGCGAGACCAAAGAATATGACAGCTTCGAATACGTTCGCGACACGCTGCGCACGGGAGTCAAAAAGGGGGCCATCTTCATCTCGCACGTAGCCGGAGAAGATGAGGGCATGCGCTTCTTCGCGGAATGGTCTCAGCCCTTTCTGCCTGAGATTCCAGTCAAGTACATTGCCACCACCGACGAGTACTGGACGGTATAGTTCAGCCGAGCCGATTTCTGCTTCTGTCTGCGATGCTCTGGGAGGAGTTCCTGGCCAGTGGCCAAGAATGATCGCAAGTCGAAGGGCTGGGCAGTCGTTCGCGTCTCGGCAGGCAGCATTCTCGACATGTACGACTTCATGGTCTTTGGCCAAAATGTTGCAGCCATCGGCGATCGCCACCAACGACAGGTAGCCACATTCCAGTCGCCATACTGAATTCCCACTCCTAAAGCAGAATAGGCGTCAATTGACAAATGAGTAGCCGCGCCGTCGGTTTTGGCATTCTCGGCCTCGCCACCGGCATCATGATGGGCGTGGTTGAGAGCGCGCTCAAGGATCGCTGGTTCTATGTCACCGCAGGTTTCCTTCGATAAGCAACTGGATGTGATTCCAGATCCGTGGGCTGGAAAAATCGTGATTTCGGAGGCATAAGCGCCTCACTTGTCATTCCACGTTCACAGAGCAATGGAACCTCGTCTGGGTTTTCGCACACGCAGCGCAACTTTGCTGAAATTTGGGTGCACCCTCGGGACACATGACGTAAGATGGTTGCTACTTTCATTTCAATCTTTTAACGAGGATTCGATTCGGCGGTTTTGTGATGCTCCTGAGGGCAGGCACAAGTCGTTGGGAACCACGGCGCATGTGGTTTGTGCCTGTGGCGTTTTGCGGCCTTATGGCGCTGCTGAGTGCGGCTTGGCTAACTTCCCGCCTGATTCCCATCCCGCATGAAACGCATGCTTCGAGAGCGGTTGTCGGGCGCACTCCGAGCCGCGCTGCGATGGCATGGACAGATAGCTTTGGCGACGGAACCCCGGATTTTTTGCGCCTTGCTGATCCTGCCGATGCAGCGGCCTTTCGACGCTGGTTCACGCAGATCGCCGAGTACCAGGCCATGCGCCCGCAGGCCGAACTACCCGCGGAGATTCAAGACTGCGCAAGTCTGCTGCGCTTCGCATATCGCGAGGCCCTAAAGCGCCACGACGACACATGGTTTCAAACCACAGGCGTCGAAGTTTCGGCGTCGCCCGGCGAAATTCATGCGTGGAACTATCCTCACTCGCCGCTGGGATCGGCTCTCTTCCGGGTGAGGCCCGGCGCTTTCGAGCCCGAGGACGCTGACAACGGCGCATTTGCGCAGTTTGCCGACGCCAAAACGCTGGTGGAGCGGAATGCATATCTGGTCAGCCGCGATGTGCGTGCGGCACTGCCCGGCGATCTTCTCTTTTACCGCCAGTTCGGCCAATCCTCTTCGTGGCACTCGATGATTCTGACGCGCACCGGCGCGGCCGCGGAGGTGGTCTATGACACCGGGCCCGACCACAAGTTGCCGGGACAGTTGCGCCGCGTTCTGCTGGCGGATCTGCTCGATCATCCGCAACCGCAATGGCGGCCATTGCCTTCCAACCCCAACTTTCTCGGCGTCTACCGCTGGAACATTTTGCGAGGAACTTCATGAGGCTCCGTCGTTCGCTGTCTGCAATGCTGGTTCTGCTTTTTGCTGTCGGCTCCGCGGCTCATGGTGCAGACAAGGCTGCGCCGCGCTCCTTCTCGCTCTCCACGTCGCGCACCTTCGCTCCCGGCGAGAGCGTGAAGATTCAGTTGATCGCCCGCAATGTGCCGGAGCTTGAATTCCGCGTATACAAAGTGCGCGATCCGCAGAAGTTTTTCTCCGGCCTCAAAGATCTGCACAGCTTCGGGACGCAGAGCAACGCGCCCTCGGAAAAGATCGACGAACGGACATTTGTCGAGCGGATGCACGACTTGAAAGGCCACCTGTGGTTCCTTGTCCGTCATTTTTTCCGCAGCCAGTTTACCGACGAAGCGCGCGATAGCTTTCGCGAGCAGCAGGCCAAACTGGGTAAGCGCACCCGCGTCGTAGGAGCTACGCAGTTTGCCCAGATTCCGCTGCTCAATGAGAGCCAGCTCGTCGCCCGCTGGACGCTCGAAACGCCGCCGGCCATCGTCAGCGAGACGCAACAGCTCCCCATCGACGGCCTCACCGCCGGCATTTATTTAATTGAGGCAACGGACGGCACTTACAAGGCGTACACCATCGCCATCGTCACCAGCATTGCCGTGGTGGAGCGGTCAGAGAGTGGCGGCGCGGCTTTATATGTTGCCGATCGCAAGAGCGGAGCGCCAATCGAAAAAGTCGACGTATCCCTGTGGGGCGAAGGTAAGTTGCAATCAACCGGCACGACCGACGAAAACGGATTTGCATCGCTGACCATGAATGTTCGCGGCGGCGCGGAAGGGGCGGAGCCGGACAATGTGTGGATTCTGGCTCGGCATGGAGAAGACACCGCCATCCTGTCGCCGTGGGGTTACGGATTCGAAGCGGAGAACCACCGCCAGACCATGGCATACATCTATACCGACCGGCCCGTTTATCGGCCCGGACATACGGTACACATCAAAGGCATCATTCGCCTCGATCAAAACGACACACTGAAGCTGCCGCCGCAACAGGCACTGAATCTGACAGTCACCGGCCCCGACGACAAAGAGGTGCTGAAGAAAGCGGTAACCATTTCGGCGCATGGGACGATAACTGCGGATTTCGATCTCGAATCCG
>Ga0182012_10007302_pt1 | contig 11073 bp, 9 predicted proteins | sample 612S2SmetaG_FD_120486 | JGI IMG/M metagenome (GOLD analysis project Ga0182012, IMG submission 120486) | Permafrost microbial communities from Stordalen Mire, Sweden - 612S2S metaG | ecosystem: Environmental > Terrestrial > Soil > Wetlands > Permafrost | place: Sweden: Stordalen | collected...
ACCGGCAACAAGGCGGATCAGTCGGTATTCTATTACCACACAGGCTATGCCGGCGGGATCAAGGGCCGCTCGATCCGCCAGCGGCTGGAATCGCATCACCCGGAGCGCGTGCTGGAAAAAGCGGTTGAGCGGATGATCACCCGCGGTCCGTTGCAGCGCAAGCAGATGAAGCACCTGTACATATACGGTGGCGCCGAACACAAGCATGACGGCCAGCAGCCGCAGAAGCTGGACGTCGCCGCGTTGAATCCGAAGAACAAGAGGGTCTAATTCCGATGTCAGGCAACCCAACCGGAACCCTCGCCGACCTGAAAGAGGCGCTCGCCGCCCGCCAGGCCGCCGCTGAAGCGGAAGCCGCCGCCACCGGCGCGCCGCCGCCGCAAGTCGCCGTCTCCACCCAGCCGAAGCGGGAGCCGAAGCGAGACGAACTCGGCCGTTCCTACGCCACGGGCCGGCGCAAGGAATCCACCGCGCGCGTCTGGATCCGGCCGGGCAAGGGCGAGATCATCGTCAACGACAAGAAGGTCGTGCAGTATTTCGCCCGCCCGGTGCTGCGGATGCTGCTGACGCAGCCATTCCTGGTGGCGGACCGCTACAACCAGTTCGACGTGTACTGCACGGTCAGCGGCGGCGGATTGTCGGGTCAGGCCGGGGCGGTGCGGCACGGCATCAGCAGAGCGCTGACGTATTATGAGCCGGATCTGCGCAGTATTCTGAAGGTCGCGGGGTTCCTGACGCGGGATTCGCGGGCGGTGGAACGCAAGAAATACGGCAAGGCGAAGGCGCGGCGGAGCTTCCAGTTCAGCAAGCGGTAAGCGCATCCATTAATCAAGGGGCGCTGAAGGGCGCTCCTTTTTTAATGCCCGCCTTGCGCGTGCAGAAATCGCCGGGCGAGCGCGCCATACAGCGGCCGCCGGCAGATCAGCCGCGACACCGCGAATGACAGAAACGCCGTCGCCATCAGCGGGATCATCAGGCTCTGGTTGGCCGTCATCTCCATCACGATCACCGCCGAGGTGATCGGCGCCTGCACCACGCCGGAAAAATACGCTGTCATGCCCAGCAGGATCATCGCACCCGCCGGCGCGCCGGGGACCAGTGGCGACAGCACCGACCCGAGGGCGGCACCGATCGACAGCGATGGCGCAAAGATGCCGCCCGGAATGCCGCTGACATAGGAAACCACCGTCGCCGCCAGCTTCAGCAGCGCATAGACTGACGGCAGGGTCGAATGGTCTTCCACCATCGCGCGCGCCTGCGCGTAGCCGGTGCCGTAGGTCTGGCCGCCTGAGAGATAGCCGATGACCGCCAGCAGCAATCCGCACAGCGCGGCGAACGCCGCCGGATAGAGGATGATCAGCCGGCCCGCCCGCCCCGGCAGCCCGCGGGCCGCGATGATCAGCGTCTGGCTGAAGACGCCGCCCGCCAGGCCTCCGGTCACGCTGCAGACGATCACTGCGAGCCAGGCCACATTGTTGGTCAGCTCCGCCGAGGTCTGGCCGAAATAGGTGTAGTTGCCGACCAGGCCCAGCGTTGTTGCCCCCGCCACCACCACCGCGGTGAACACAGTGCCGGAGGTGCGGGCTTCGAAGGAATGGCTGAGTTCCTCGATGGCGAAGACGATTCCGGCCAGCGGCGTGTTGAACGCGGCGGCGATGCCCGCGGCACCGCCCGCCAGGATCAACGCGCGGCGCAGTTCCAGCCGCGGCAGCCGCAGCAGATTACCAAGCGCGTGCATGATGGAGGCGCCGACCTGGACCGTTGGCCCCTCACGGCCGATCGAAGCGCCGGACGCCAGACCCAGCAGCGTCAGCAAGACCTTGCCCACGGCTATGCGCAGCGACAGCACCCGATCCACCATGGCCGGGTCGTGCATATGCAGGGCCGCGATGGTCTGCGGGATGCCGCTGCCCTGGGCGCCGGGAAACACATACCTGGTCAACAGGAAGGCGATCGTCAGTCCCGTCGGTGCAACGATGAATGGCAGCCAGACATGGCCGGCGGCTAAATGCAGGAAAAGGCCGCCCGCCCAGTCCGCCGCCTTGGCAAACGCCACGGCCACCGCCGCAACCAGCACGGCGCCGACCCAGAACACGACCCGGCGCCACCACAGGCGCGGCGACACGAGCGGCATGCGCCCGATCCGGCGCAAACGCGTCAGGTATCCACTTCGCCCGACCTCCATGCTGCCCCTTTATGACACGTTAATCAGGAGAACGTGCCACAGGCATCGCAGGGGCGCGATCCGTTTGCCTGCTCACTCCTGGATAAGTGTTTCCAGCGCGGGCGAGGTGGGGCGTCAACGCCACCCTCCGGCCAGAGCATTCCCCCGTTTGTGGAACCGCTCTAACTTGTTTTCACGAGCAATTTCATCAGCCTGAGGATCGCTTCGCGGTTTGGGTCAGGCTGATGTTGCTCCAGCGATTCCGCGCAGCGGTGGATCGGTAACGACCGCGCTCTACAGGTGGCCGATGTCGACTTCGCCGATGCCGCGGGACAGTTGCGACAGCAGAATCGGCGCCGGCTGGTCGAAACCCCAGGGATTGAGCAGATGGACGGTGGCGGATGCGCCCGAACCGGTCACGCTCTGGAACATGTAAGCATGGTCATTGTAAAGGCCGTCCGGCAGGTTGCCGTTCGGCAGCGTGTCCATGACGATCAGATCGTCCGCCTTGATGAAGTTCTGCAAACTCGCCAGGGTCAGGCTTGCCGGCGACATGAAACTGGCGGCTTGTCCGGTCAGTTCCTCCATCGCGATGACCGGGCTGCCGCCATAGGCAATCCCGGCATAGCCGCCATTCAGCGTCGCGTCGGCCTTTTCCAGCACCTGCGGCCAGATCTCCTTCACGCCATTCACAATGTCCTGGGTCGGCGCGTTGTTCACCGCGTAGTTTGGGAACACATTGGTGACGGTCTCGCTCACCGGTCTGAACGAGGTGGTATTCCAACTGGGAAGCCGGCCGTTGCTGGCTTCGTACATGGTAACCGTTTCTGTGCCGTTGCTGTTGGCGTGGATCATGTTCTGGATGAAGGCTGGATCGAGCATGGCGATTTCGCCGATCGACGAGAGCAGGAAACAATCGCCGATCTGTCCCTGGTGGATGTCGTCCACGCTGATGGCGTTGGCGTCCCCCGGTTCGGTGAGGTACAGCGCGTCGGCCGGCGCAGCGGGGGTCGAGGCGAGCATTCTGGTTGTCGCGGCCAGTGACGGATCCCAGTTCGGCGCCGCCGCGTAGGCAGAATCATCCGCGTTATCCGCCATCCACTGCTGGTCAAATAGTCCATGCATCTTCGACACGTGCGCCTCCTGTGGCCAGGCGTCCGGCCGATTGATCTGGATCGAAGGTCTCGGCGCGGCCCGCTTCCGGGCTTTTTTGTGCGCCTGATAGCTTTACGAAAGATTAACAGCAGGAACTTTTTGGCAACATACGATAGGAACCGGTGTCGTTTGTTCAACGCGACGATTCGGCTCCGGCATTTGGATCGCTGATGCGCCGGGTCGTGCGGGCCGGGCCCGGCGACCCTTTCCCGCGGCCGGAAAACCGGGTTATTCTGCCGCAAAATCAACTCGTCTCCGGGGGAATTCGATGTCCTGGCTCTTGCGGCTCGCCGGCCGCCTGTTACCGCTTGCGGCTGTGTTGGCAGGATCCGTTCATGCGGCGGAGCCGCTGACGATCGGGTGCAATCTGGGTCAGACCGGCGCGCTGGCACCGAACGGCAAGGCTGCCCTGCTCGCCATGCAGATCTGGATCGAGGACACCAACGCCAAAGGCGGGCTGCTCGGCCGGCCCGTCAAACTGTTGACCTATGATGATCAGTCGAACCCGGCTTTGGTGCCGGGAATCATCTCGAAGCTGCTGGACGTGGACCATGTGGACATCCTGATCGGCGGCAACGGTACCAATATGGTCGCCCCTGCCCTGCCCCTGGCGATGCAGCGCAACCTGACGCTGGTCGGGCTGTTCGGCCTCGATGTGAACAGCGAGTTCCATTATCCGAATTATTTTTCGATTATCCCGGCCGGCGGCGAGCATCCGAAGGAAGCGTTTTCGGCCGGGTTCTTCGCCATGGCGGCTGCCGCCAATCCGAAACCGAAGACTATTGCGCTGGTCGGGGCCGATGCCGAATTCGCTCGTAATGCCGTGGACGGCGCGCGCGCCCAGGCGAAACGCGACGGATACAGAATCGTCTATGACAACACCTACCCGCCGACGACCTCGGATTACTCGCCGATCGTCCGCGCGATCCAGGCGACCAATCCGGATATGGTGTTCGTCGGGTCGTACCCACCCGATACGGTCGGGATGGTCCGGGCGGCGAACGAGGTCGGGCTGAACACGAGGCTGTTCGGCGGCGGGATGGTCGGGTTGCAGGCCACGTCGATCAAGACGCAATTGGGCCCGCTGCTGAATGGTATCGTCAATTATGATTTCTGGCTGCCGGTCCCTTCCTACGATACGCCAGATGCGGATTCCTTTCTGAAGAAATATCAGGCTCGGGTCGGCGACAGCGGCGTCGATGCGCTGGGGTACTACCTGCCACCGTTCGCGTACGCCGATCTTCAGGTGGTCGGCGCCGCGATCGAGGGCACGCACGGCACCGACCAGGCGAAGCTGGCCGACTACCTGCGCTCGCACACGTTCCACACCATCGTCGGCGACATCACGTTTGGCCCGAACGGCGAGTGGGCCGAACCGCGGGTGCTGGAGGTGCAGTTTCACGGCATTCAAGGCCACGATATCGAGCAGTTCCGCGACCTGCGGACTCAGACGGTGCTGTTTCCGCCGGAATTGAAAACCGGGGAATTGCGATACCCTTATACCGATGCCCGCAACTGAGTGATCGTCCGGTTGCCGGCTTGACGGGTCGCCGGATCAGATTGTGATTTTTTCCACGCGCAAGCGCACGAGTTGATCCAAAACAAATACAGACACCACACGCGGAGGTAGAAACGCGCTCTCCTCCCCAAACTAACCCGCGGGCGGTTTCACTGCCTGCGGGCCTTTTGGGCATCTGACGGGGATTGCGCGGTTTCTGGAATAGCGCTTGGTCACCGCCAGAGCCGGATCAATCCATCATCCGCCCCCGTAACCGGATCGGCCCCTGGTACCGGCACCGCGCCGATCGCCCGTTCCGCCGAATCGTGCTCCTCCGGCGTGCCGCGCCGCAGATCCGGCCGTGGTCCGTTGTCCGGGTAGGCGCCCACAATCAGCAGATCGCTCGACTGGCCCTGGTTGCAGTGCGCCACGCCGGCCGGCACCACCACGACATCGCCCGCTTTGACGGTCAGCACCTGACCGCCCGGTCCGCCGAACAGCACGGAGGCCTCGCCGCGGGCGACACCCAGCACCTCATGGGCGGTGCTGTGGAAATGGTGGAACGGATGCACGCCGTCGCGCCAGGCGGGGGGCCAGCGGTTGGCGGCGAACAGGTGCTCGATCGCGGCGGCGTCCGCGGGGACGGAGTTGCGATAAACCAGCAGCGGCAACCGGGAGTTGGGGATCGCGCCGTCGTCGTCGAAGGTGAATGTGAGTGGTTCGGTCATGTTTGTTCTCCTTCCGGTGCCTCGTCTTCATCACCATAGCCCAGCAGCCGCAACGCGCGGCCGCGGATGCCGCGTTGGGTTGCGGCGTGAATCAGGGCTTCTTCGCGGCCGTGAGTCACCCAGACTTCCGGCGCGCCGACTTCGTCCAGCGTTGCGTTGAGCTCATTCCAGTCGGCGTGGTCCGAGATGACCAGCGGCAGTTCGACGCCGCGGGACTTGGCGCGCTGGCGGACGCGCATCCAGCCGGAGGCGAGGGCCACGACCGGATCCTCCAGCCGCCGCGCCCAACGGTCGGCGATGGCGCCGGGGGGCGCGAGCACGATGGCGCCGACAAGTTCGGCCTTGGCGGCCACGGTGGCCGGGCGCAGGTCGCCGAGTTCGATGCCGCGCACGCGGTACACGTCGCACATCGAGGCGAGCGCGCCATGCAGGTAGATCGGGCGGTCCCAGCCGGCCTGACGCAACAGGGCGATCAGGCGCTGGCATTTGCCGAGGGCGTAGCAGCCGACGACATGGGTGCGGCCGGGGAACAGGGCCACGCTGTCGAGCAGGCGTTGGATCTCGTGCGCCGGGGGTGGATGGACGAAGACCGGCAGCGCAAAGGTTGCCTCGGTGACGAAGACGTCGCAGGGCACGGGTTCGAAGCCGGCGCAGGTCGGGTCGGCGGTGCGTTTGTAGTCGCCGCTGACGACGGCGCGCGATCCCTGGTATTCCATGGCGACCTGGGCGCTGCCCAGCACATGGCCGGCCGGGGCGAGCCAGACCCGCACGTCTCCCAGCGTGACCGGATCATGCCAGTTAAGTGCCTGCATCGAGCCGCCCCATTCGCCGAGGCGGGCCTGCATAACCGCCAGCGTGTCAGCGGTCGCCAGCACCGCGCGGTGTCCGGGACGCGCATGATCCGAGTGGCCGTGGGTGATCACCGCCCGGTCCACCGGCCGCAGCGGATCAATGAAGAAGCCGCCCGGTTCGCAGAACAGGCCGGCGGGGAGCACTTTCAGCCAGGTCTCGGGATGCGGCATCTTTGCCATGTTGGCATCGGGCGCGGTTTTGACCAGTGTGGCGACCCGCTGCGTGAAGGTCATCGTCATGGGACACGCTGAGGCACATGGATCGGTCGCGCTGGATGGCGATCACACCACGCTGCACGTCCGCTGCGGCTCCGATATTCGCGACAGATTGCGCGCGGCCGGATTTGCCGGCGACTTTCTGGAATATTCCGATCCGATCTGCGAGGGTCCCGTCCCGGATGCCGCCGATTTCATTCAGCAGCGTGCCCGGTATATCGCCGGCACCGCGGGGGCGTACCTGGGTCTGAGCGAGGCGCAGATCGCGGTCGGATTGGAGGATGCCGAACGCCGCCTGGCCGCGGCGCATCAATACGACCGCGTGGTGCTGTGGTTCGAGCATGACAACTACGACCAGCTTCTGCTGGCGCGCTGCCTTGCCCATTTCGCTTCGGCGCCCCGACCGCCTCACCTGGAACTGATCTGTATCGATCGCCATCCCGCGGTTCCGCGGTTTATTGGCCTTGGTCAGCTTGGCGCGGCGGATCTGGCCGCATTATGGCCGCACCGTGCGGTGGTGACGCAGGCACAAATTGACCTTGGACGTGCGATCTGGATCGCGCTCCGCCGGTCCAACCCATCGGATCTGGCGGCCATTGCGGCAACTGGAACGCCGGACTTGCCGATCGCCGCGCCCGCGCTGCGGCGGCATCTTCAGGAACTGCCGGCGATTGGGGATGGGCTGTCGCTGACGCAACGGCAGGTGCTGCGCGTGCTGGCAGATGAGCCGACCCGTATCGGGCGCATCTTCGCCGCGTTCCAGCAGGGGCTGGAAAAGCTGCCGTTCCTGGGCGACCTCGGTGTTTTGAACGCCGTCGAGCAGATGGCTTTGACGGAACCGGCTGTCCTGACCATCGAGGCCGGCGAAAAACCGTTCCCGCGCCTGGCATCGATCACCGACACAGGGCGCGCCGTGCTGGCCGGGACGATCGACTACCTGTCGCTTGCTCCGCCCGAGCGCTGGGTCGGCGGCGTCGCGGCGGATGGGACGTGGCGGTGGGACGAGACCGCGTGCGGTCCGATCCGCCCAGCCTGAGCACACCGGCGTCACAATCTGTCGCGCAGGCGCCTGCGCCCGAGCGTACGCACCACCGCCTCCTGCGCCATGGCCCTGATCGCCGCCTGGAATGCCGCTCGCTGTTCATGGATCGAGGCGATCACTGGCCCCATTGCGAAACCGAGGTCGACCAGCACCGCCTCGGATAGTTGCAGGCTCGCCTCTATGGTCTCGGGCACCGCGTCGGATGCGCCTATGCGGTACAGCTGGGCGGCGTGTCGCTCGTCGCGGGCCCGCGCCACGATCAGCAGATCGGCTCTTTCGGCCCGCGCGCCGGCGACCAGTTCGTCGGCAGCAGCCGCATCGTCAAGCGTCACCACCAGAGCAGAGGCGGTGCCGAGGCGCAGGCGCCGCAGCAGCTCGATTTGCGTCATGTCACCGAAATACACCGGCTTGCCGCGGTTTCGCTGACGCGCCACGCGGTCCGGATCGTGGTCGACCGCCACATATGGCACCTTGTGAACCTCCAGCATCGTTGCAACGGTCTGCCCGACGCGGCCGAACCCGGCGATGAGCACGCGTGGCGGTGGATCGGAACTATCGGGCACCATGAGTACCGGATCGGTCGGCGGCTTCGGGATGAGCCGCAGCGAGAGCCGGTCGTTCAGTTTCGACAGCAGCGGAATGGTTGTCATCGTCATGGCCGTGACGAACAGGACGGTGCGGGCGGTATCCGGATCCAGCATCTGCTCGCCGGTCGCGACGGAGACGATGACGAAGCCGAACTCGCCGCCGGGGCCCAGCAGCAGAGCGACATGCAGGCTATCTGTCCGGTTCAGGCCGAACGCACGCGCCAGCGGAGCGACGATCAGCGACTTCAGCAGCACCATGCCGAGTACGGTGCCGAATACCAGCGCGGGGTGCAGGCCGATCGTGCGAAGGTCCAGGCTCATGCCGACGGAGATGAAAAACACGCCGACGAACAGGCCCTTGAACGGCTCGATCGTGACCTCGACCTGGCGTCTGTATTCGGTGCCGGCCAACAACAGCCCGCCGACGAGCGCGCCGAGTGCCATGGACAGGCCGGCGGCAGCGGTCGCCAGACCGGCGGCGATCACCACCAGCAGACAGGCCGCGACGAACAAGTCGGCGCTGCGGGTGCGGGCAACACTGCGCAGAAGCGGGCGCAGCACCAGCCGCCCAAGGGCGACGATTGCGGCGACTGACAGCAGGGCCTGGCCAACCGCCAGCCCGAAGCCGACCGCACCGCGCGAATGGGCGGCCGGGCCGAGTGCCGCGAGCGCGAACAGCATGGGCACCACGGCGAGGTCCTGGAATAACAGAACCGCAAAGCTGGTGCGCCCGGCGCGGGTGTTGAGGCGCTTTTCCTCGGCCAGCACCTGGATCACGACGGCGGTTGATGACATTGCCAGCGCCAGGCCGATCACCACGCTGCTGACCCGATCGTATCCCAGCAGGATGGCGGCGCCGGCCAGGACCGCGGCGCACATGCCGACCTGCAGGGCGCCGAGGCCGAACACCAGGCGTCGCATCGTTCGCAGGCGTTCGAACGATAGTTCCAGGCCGATCATGAACAGCAGCAGAACAACACCCAGACGCGCGATCGGCTCGATCGAGGCAGGGTCGTGAATGATGAATATGGCGATCCAGGGGGCAATCGCGGGCATTCGCGGCAGCAGCGAGGCAAGCCCGAACGGGCCGACGACGATGCCGACCAGCATGAAGCCGAGCACCGAACTGACGCGTAGCCGGTGGAACAGTGGGATGACGACGCCCGCGGCACCGAGGACGATAAGCGCTTCCCGGTACAGGGAGGTATCGAGCGGAGCTGTTTCCATCCGGGTGGTTTAGCAGTCCGCTGGCCTTTACTGCTCAGCAAAGCGGGTAAACATATCGTTCTTGGGAGTGCCCTGGTGGGACGGGCCGCGCCGCTTCTCGTCGAACTGCTCGATAAGGGGGTTCGCAAGTAAAGGCGCTGCGCCCATCTTATGAAAAGCCGGCGTCTTAATGACCGGTCATCAGGGAGGATAACAGCCATGGATAGCATGAGGCGGCGTTCGATACTGGCGTACGGCCTGGGCCTGGCAGCAGCCGGAGGCCTGTCTCGACCGCATATCGCCAACGCTTACTCGAAAACGGCCACTGTGTGGCAGGTGCAGGGCTTCGTTCCTCAGGAGGACGAGGCGTTCCGCAAGACAGTCGCAGACTACGAGAAAGCCAGCGGCAATACGATCGACCTCAGCGTCATGCCGTTCACGTCGCTGAACCAGAAGGCAATCTCCGCGATCACCAGCGGCGACGTGCCCGACCTGATCTTCCATGATGCACCGGCGACGCTGCTGCCGCAGAACGCCTGGGACGACAAACTGGAGGATGTCAGCGACGTTGTGGAGGAGCATAAATCCAAGTTCAGCGAAACCGCCTTGCTGAACTCGACGTTTTACAACGGGACCACGAAGCGACGGAGCTTTTATCTGGTTCCGATCAAACAGGCCGTCGCGCCGTTTCATATCTGGGGCGACCTGGTCGCCAAAGCGGGCTTCACGCTATCCGACGCGCCGAAGACGTGGGACGCGTTCTGGGATTTCTTCAAGCCGGTGCAGACGGAATTGCGCGCCAAGGGAATGCGCAAGCTCTATGCACTGGGGATGCAGATCACGACAGTCGGGCCGAACGACGGCAATGGCCTGTTCGCGCATTTCCTGATCGCCAATGGCGGCGAGAAGATCGTGACCCGGGATGGAACGCTTCACACCGACGATCCCCAGGTGCGCGAGGCGGCGATCCGGTCGGTCACCTACATGACGAACTGCTACAAGGACGGCTATATCCCGCCCGAGGCGCTGACCTGGAACGATGCCGACGACAACAATGCGTACCACGAAAAGCTGTTCGTGATGGACCTTGACGGCACGCTGTCCCCCGAACTCGCGATGATCAAGAACAAGAAGGCGTACTATGAGGAGGCCGTCGTGATGGATCTGCCTGCTCGCAATGACGGCTCGCCGATGTCGGCGGTGCAGGGTGCGGGCGGCGGCTTCATCCCGAAAGGGGCCAGCAACGTCGCCGTCGCGAAGGATTTCATGCGGTTTTTCATTCAGCCGGCGGTGATGAACGAGAACCTCAAGAACGGGCTGGGACGCTGGGTGCCGGTGATACCGCAGATTGTCAGAGACGATCCGTGGTGGACCGACAAGAGCGACCCGCACCGGGCCACGTATGTCCATGAAGCGGTTTTCGGGCGGACCTTCCCCGCGTTCGGCGGGTTCAACCCGGCCTGGGGCCAAGTGAATGCCGAACAGCTTTGGGGTGTCGCTCATGTCGATGTCATCAAGAACGGGATGACGCCGGCTGCGGCCGTGGACAAGGCGTTCAGGCGCGCCGAGGCGATTTTCGCGAAATACACGATGGGCTAATGGTTCGGGGGCTAATGGTTCGGGGGC
>Ga0182012_10007303_pt1 | contig 11072 bp, 5 predicted proteins | sample 612S2SmetaG_FD_120486 | JGI IMG/M metagenome (GOLD analysis project Ga0182012, IMG submission 120486) | Permafrost microbial communities from Stordalen Mire, Sweden - 612S2S metaG | ecosystem: Environmental > Terrestrial > Soil > Wetlands > Permafrost | place: Sweden: Stordalen | collected...
TGCCGTGCTCGCCTGCCCGCGCGGCTTCGATGGCCGCATTCAGAGCAAGAAGGTTGGTTTGCTGGGCGATATCCTCGATCAGTTTCACCGCCTCGCCAATCTGCTCGGAATGGTGAGAGAGCTCTTCGAGGCTGGAGGTGGCTGTAGCGGATTGCTGCGAGATCTCTTCCATCTTTCTCGCGACCATCGTGACCGCTTCTTCTCCGCTCTGCGCGGCAGCGGAGGCGTTCGACGCCGATTGCGAAACCCGGTTGGCGTTGTCGGCAACCTGGCTCACGGTAAGCGCCATTTCCGTCAATGCCGCTGCCACCTGCTCGGTTTCCAGCTTCTCGTCATCGGCTCCGCGCGCGCTTTCACGAGCGGTTGCGGCAAGCTCCGTGGCGGCTGCGGCAACGCTGCCGGCGGCCTGGCTCAATTCCCCCACCACATGGCCAAGATTACGCTTCATCTGGTTCACCGAATCCATCATCTGCCCAAGAGCGTCCTTGGTCAGCACCTCAATCTCTTCGCCGGAAAGATCCTTATTGGCGACCGCCTCCAGCGCCGTTTGCGCCTTCCGGACGCGACCGCCCACGATCCGGATGGTGATCCATGCGGTGACTCCGGCCAGCATCAGGCTGATCCCCAGGCTGACGATCGTCATCCAGATCCTGTTCCCCGCGTGTTGTAACTGATCCTGCAAACGCTGCTTCGCGCGCGCATCGGCATCGGCGGCAAAGCCCTCCAAGGCCGCGCGCATGCTCTTGCTCAGAGCGACCGACTGTGTAAGTCCGGCGAGTACCTGGTCATGGTGGCCCGCGGCTTCCTGGGCCATCATCTCGCGCGTCTGCATCATGCCGCGATCGCTCCACGAATTGGCGTCCGTAAGCATCTGCAGTTGTTGGTCATCCACGGCAAGCGCTGCAAGCTTCTGATAGGTGGCCTGAAAATTCGTCTCGGATTCGCGATAGCGCTTGGCAGCGTCCTCTGAGGGCTGCAGAAAGTACGCGCGCGAGGTAGCCTGCTCCCGCTGCTGCAACATGGTGAGGCGTGAGGCCAGCAGAGCCCGCTGCGAATCATCCGAAGCCAGCATGCTTTCCGCTCGGAACGAGCGGCTCAGCTGAATCGCCGAGACGCCAATGGCTACGGCCAGCGCCATCACCAGGGCGAAACCTGCAATCAGCAATGCTTCGAGACCCATTTTCTTCACAATCATGCCTGAAAAACTCTCTCTCTGTGGATGTGTGTTGATCAGCGGTTCCCGGAGCAGTGTTGGCCATAAGCCGATGGGCACAAAGACTGCGGAATCGCAGGCAGCAATTCGGATGAGGCCGCCCCATTGGGTTATCGACCATGGCGTGTGCAACTTGAATCGTCGTTGCATCGGCCCGGAATTCGTGGCGTGTGCCTCATGGGAACCTCATCGCAGCCGATAAGCGGGACTGTCCACTCAACATTCGATCTGGAGTTTCGACCGATGATGCCATGCTGCACGAAATCTTTGTTTGCCCGCGCCGGGGCCTTGCGACGAACCCTGCCTTGCTGTGCGCTTTTTGCCTGCATCCTGACGATGCTTGCGGCTGGATCAATCGCCGGGGCGCAGGAACCGGCAGACAATCGCGCGCTGCTGGAGCGCATTGACCGCCTGGAGCACGCTTTGGAAGCAATGCAGGCTCAGCTTGCCGCAGTTACAGGCAAAACTCCTGCCGTAATTACGACCGCACAACCCGCGGTAACTACGCCACCAGTTACAGTTTCGACGGTCGACCCACAGCCGGCGGCCATCGCGAGTGCCGTTGCCTCGCCCGCGCAGGTCCACCACGGATTCATGGAAAGAAAGCCGGGCAAGGATCTTACGTTTTACACGCCGAACGGTGAGATCTCCGCCTACGGCAACTTCGACGTTTCCTTCGACGTGATGACCAAAGGCATTGCGGATCTCAAAGGGCCCGGCGGCGTCGGTCCGGTTGGCGACATGGGATGGCTGCCGGATCTCTCGACCAACATCTCCTATGCCGGAGTTCGCGGCTTTCAACGCATTGGCAGTCACCCATATCGATTCATCTATCAACTAGAAACGGAGATTGACATTGCCAGCCCATCGGGAACGCAGGAAAGCAACAGCTCCGAAACCAACACGGTGAAGGGTGGTCTGACTTCGCGCAACAGCTTTATTGGAGTAGCCTCACCCACGCGGGGATCGGTGATGTTCGGCAAGACCTTCGCACCCTACAAGCTAACCACCTCGCGGCTGAATCCATTCATTGCCCTGATTGGCGACGACTCGGTCATCATGGGTAACTCGGGCGGCGACAACCGGGTGGAATTCGGAACCCTGCTGGATCACTCGATCTGGTATACATCGCCGACTCTCGCTGGCTGGCGCGCCGACGTGCTGTTTTCTCCCGGCCAGAACCGCGCCAGCGACAGCGACAACATTGCGGCAGGCGAAGCGGACTGCACCGGAGGCGATATTCCCGGCAGCGGCGGCAGCCTTCCCTTTGCCTGCAACGACGGCTCATTCTCGAACGCTTACAGCGCGTCGCTCTCCTACACTCGCGAACCGTTCTATGCCACCGTCGCTTACGAGCGGCACTCGAAGGTGAACCGGGCGAGCGATCTTACGGGCATGTACGCCAACCCGCCCACGGCGTACTTCAATGCAGATGTGGCCGACGAAGACGCCGCCAAGATCGGAGTGCAATATTCGCTGCCCAGTAAGACGACCGTCAGCGCCATCTTCGAGTCGATGCACCGCTACCTGCCAGGCTTTTTGGAATTTCAAAATGAGCGCCAGCGCCTGGGAAGCTGGCTCGCGATAACACAGGTGCTCAATGCTACCGACAGCATTTCCGTTGGATGGGCGCGTGCCTATCGCACTCCGGGCGATCCAGGGCAACACAACACTTCCACTGTTCTGCCTCCGCTGGGAGCGCCGGGCGACGGCGTCGGCGGCAGGGGCGCGGATAACTCGGCCAACATGGTCACGGCGGCATATCGCCATCAGATCTTTGCCGGGCTTACCGCTTACACTTCGTGGGCTGCAACGTTCAACGGGCCCTACGGACACTTCGACCTAGGAGCCGGTGGCCGCGTAGTGACCACCGATTGCCACGATGCCAGCGACGCCACCGGAGGCGAGTCTTCCAATCCGCATTGCTGGGCTGGAGGCCAGCTGATGGGCGTCTCCGTCGGATTGAATCGGCGCTTCTAATCGGGAAGAAGGGCCGCCTGCTTTCGCGCAGACGGCCCCTTCCTTACGGCTGCGGAAGCACCAGCACTTCTACGCCCGATGCGGCATCTTTTTGATGGAAGACCTGTTCGGTGGCCTTGACGAACTGATCAGGCTTGGCGAATGGTATGTCGGTGAAAGTCTGCGGATTGCGGTCGGTGAGCGGAAACCAGCTGGACTGCACCTGCACCATGATCCTGTGCCCGGCGCGGAAGGTGTGATAGAGATCGGGCATGGTGAAGTCGACCTCGGTCATCTTGCCCGGAACAAGCGGCTCCGGCTTCTCCCAGCTATTGCGAAACTTCGCGCGCATCGGCTCGCCGCGCAGCAGTTCCTGGTAGCCGCCCATGTGGATCGGGGGCGCATCGGTCACGCGCTTCCCCGCCCCGCCGTCCGCGTCGGGATAGTCTTCCGGGTACACGTCGATCAGCTTTACATCGAAGTCGGAGTCGGTGCCGGAGCTGGTAACTTTCAGCTTCGGTGAAATGGGTCCGGCGATCGTCACATCCTGCGTAAGAACATCCGACTCGTAGACCAGCACGTCCGGCCGGTAGCTGGCGAAGCGCTGGTCATCCACCATGTAGCGCTGCGGAACTCCATCTGTCGTGTAGCCCACGAAAGGAACCGGATGCGCGGGGTCGCTGACGTAGCTATCGGAGCTGCTGGCCTCGGCGGGCGCATCAAAGCTGAGCTTGCCGTTGGCGTGGAAGTAGAGTGTCTTTGCCGCGGCGGCTTTGGGCGGCCACGCGTCCAGATTGTGCCAGACGTTAGCGCCGGTCTCAAAGACGACCGCCTTGGGTTGCGCGGCTCCTTTGCCCTTCAGATAGTGCTCGAAGAATGGGAACTGCACGTTCGACCGGAAGTAGGCGGCAGTATTGGCGTTGAACTGAATATCGCCCAGATGCGAGCCGTCGGAACGCGCCCAGCCGCCATGCACCCATGGCCCCTCGACCAGCGTGGTCGGCGTTTCAGGGTTGAACTTATTGATCGCGTAGAAGGTCTTGTAGGGCCCTGAGAGATCTTCCGCGTCATACCATCCGCCAACGACGAGCACCGCGCATTTGACATTCTTCATATGCTGCGACAGGTCGCGCACCTTCCAATAATCGTCGTAAGTATCGTGCTTCATCTGGTCGACGTACAGCCAGTTGCTGTTCGCTCCCTTCAGGTAATTCGTCGCCATATCCGATAGACTTCCCGCGTCGAGATAGAAGCGGTAAGTATCCGGTGTGGCGAAGTCGAATCCGACGGTCTGATGCGGCTTTTGCGGCTCGGTTTGCGGATGGAAGAAGACGTAGAAGCCGAAGTTGGCCGAGAGCATGAAAGCTCCGCCGTGGTAGCTGTCGTCGCCCTTGAAGAGGTCGGTCATCGGCGCTTGCGGACTGGCCGCGACCAGCGCCGGATGCGAATCGATAATGCTCGCGGAGGTATAGAAGCCAGGATAGGAGATACCCCAGATGCCCACCTTGCCGTTGTTATTGGCGACCGTCTTGAGCAGAAAGTCGATGGTATCGTGCGTGTCCGAAGACTCGTCCACGTCTTTCGCGGACTTCTTCTCCTCGATGGCCGGATGCATCTCGACAAAATCGCCTTCCGACTCCCAGCGGCCGCGCACATCCTGGTAAACGATGATATAGCCGCCCTTTTCGAACTCATCCGAAGGTCCAAGATGCGCGGGATACTGGTCTTCGCCATACGGACCGACGCTATACGGAGTGCGGTCCATCAGGATCGGATACGGGCCGGGATCGGCAGGAAACGCACTCGCCTTGGGCACATATACCGCTGTGAAGAGACGCTTCCCATCGCGCATGGCGATGCGGTACTCGTACTTGGTGTAGTGCGACTTGACGAAGTTTTCCGCTGGCGGATCGGCTTGCTGCGCCTGGAGCAAGCCGGTGGCGACGGTTAGAAAAACAAAAGGGGCAAGCAGTTTGGAACAGGTTTTCAGCAGTGCAGTGGGCATGATTCGGTGATGTCTCCTGAGCCAACAGATTACGCTACGAGGCGGCCAGCGCAACCGACGCGCAGTTCGAAGGCCAGACTTGACAATCAAATGACAAGGCGGAGACAAGTCCTCCCGCATCCGAGGTATACGGTTGGGCTCGGCGGATTGCGCCATCGTTGCCGGCTCCTAAGTGGGCCATCCGCATCGCCGCCGGCACGGCAGGCCTCACCGCGAGGAGAGAAACCCATGCGAAATTGCACGACCATCGCCCTGAACGAAACGGTTGCTCCAATGCTGCGCCAGAGACCGACGACCGTCTGGCTCAAGACGCTTACTACCATTGCGTTACTGGCCGCCGCAGCGGGAATCGCCCACGCACAGGTCCCCGACGACGCCTTTCTGCCTAGTCCGGTCCGAAGCGTCTCCACCGTGCCCGCAAACGGAGACGGCAATCCCTATGGCGTCGCCTTCGTTCCCAACAACTTCCTGACCGGATCGGGACCGCTGCGACATGGAGACATTCTGGTTTCCAACTTCAACAACAGCATGAATCAGCAAGGCACGGGAACCACCATCGTGCGCATTCCCGCAAGCGGTGCGGCGCCTACGGTTTTCTTCCAGGGCAAATCGGGCCTGGGGCTTTCCACCGCACTGGGAACGCTGCAATATGGCTTTGTGGTCGTCGGAAATTCGCCCACCACGGACGGCACTTCTGCCACTGCCGGTCCAGGCTCGTTGCTGGTCATCAACAAATGGGGCCAACTGGCGCAGATCATCACCGATCCCTCCATCCAGGGGCCATGGGATATGGCATTGGTGGATCACGGAGACCAGGCGATCGCTTTCGTCACCAACGCGCTGAACGGAACCGTGACCCGGCTCAAGTTCAGCGTAAGCTCAACGGGGTTAAAGCTCGAGAACGCGACGGTGATCGCATCGGGTTATGTGCATCGCGGCGACCCGGTGACGCTCTTTGTCGCTCCCACCGGCGCCGTCTATGACGGCAAACGGGATGTTCTGTATGTCGCTTCAACCGGGGACAATGCCATCTTTGCGATATGGAATGCTTCCCGTCGCACCACCGAAGACGGCCTGGGGACAGTGATCTACCAGGACAACGTGCATCTACACGGGGCGCTGGGACTCGCGGCTGCGCCCAACGGCCATCTGCTGGTGACCAACAACGACGGCATCAATCCCGACCCCAAGCAGCCGAGTGAAATAGTGGAATTTACCAAGGAAGGCGAGTTTGTGAAGGAGATTCCGGTCGATCCGGCGCAGGGAGGGTCGTTCGGTCTGGCCGTTAATTCATACGACGATACAGCGATCTTTGCCGCAGTCGATGACAACACGAATACGCTGACCATCTGGACGCTGAATTTGCCGTAAGCTGCCGTTCGAAACTGGCTAACCTCAAATTCATTGAATAGGGCGCAGAGATGGATGTTCATCCCCGCGCCCATTTTTTTGATTTCAGCTATCGCTGCCAGTTCTATTCGTCGTCTTTCTTCTTGTCCTTGTCGGCCAGGGCCTTTTCCGGAGTGGTGCGAGGCTTGGTGATGTCGTCCAGATACGCCGGCGTCCCATCGATCCGCTCCAGCGCCGGATAGCGTTCGCCATCGTGGTAATCAATCGTGAACGGCGAGACGAAGGTATCTGCCTGAACGATCAGCTTGATCGGCTCAGTGGTTCCCTTTGCAGCCTTGATCGCGTCCTGCAGCGCCTCGTTCGAGAAGACATGACCGTTCACCGCAAGGATCTTGTATCCGGGAGCAAGTTGCGCTTTATCGCTCGGTCCATTCCAGCGAACGTCGGCGATCTGGCCCTCGCCGGAGACGCGCAATCCCAGCGAGTACCAGCAATCGAGTCCGCCGCGGCGGCGTCCCTCGCCCATCGAAAGAGTGCGCTCGGACTTGGTGGGTTTGTCGTGGTAGACGAGCCGATAGCCGCCCTGCTCGATGCCGGCCACGTCCGCGCGCGGGTTGATCAGATCCACGCGGTCATGCAGGAATTTGGCCCAGTCGTAAGGCGCAACGGCGTTCAAGTCCTTGACGAGCTCTTCGCGGTTGTAAGTGACGATCTCCGGGCCGGTATCGCCGTTCAGGCCGAGGAAGACCTTGAGGAAGTCGTCCAGCGACTTCTGATTGTTGGTCAGCTTGCGGATGAGCGTGTCGGCGTCCAGCCAGAGCAGTTCGCCTTCCTGGTAGTAGTCCTGCCCGCGCTTCCAGTTGCTCCACACGGGGCTGCCGCCGCGCAGGATGCTGGCAGCGATGGCGGTGTCTTCGGTCGGGCGCCATTCACGGCCGACTTTGGTGTCCAGCTCGGCTGCGCTGAGCGCCAGCATATCGCGGTACTGCTCCTGATTCTTGAGACCCGAGCGCGCGGCGAGAACGTTGCCGAGATACTGGGTCATGCCTTCGTAAACCCACAGCAGCGACCCCTGCTGCATCTTGGCAAAGTCATCCTGGTACAGATTGTAGGGACGCCGGTACTTGCCGTTCCAGCTATGCGTGAACTCGTGCGAGAGCAGGTCGGATTCGGCAAGCTGGTGGCCGTCGTCGGCAAAACCCTTTTCGCCCACGCCGTTATCCGAAGACTGGCCATGCTCCAGTCCTTCGCCGCCGGCAATGTCCGAAAGCGTCAACAGGAAGTGGTAAACGTGGTAGTGATGCGAGGCGTATTCCGCGCTGGCTTCGCGAACGAGGTTATTCAGTTCCGCCAGCACTGCGGGACGCAGATTCGAGTCTTCCGGACCATCGGAAACAACGTCGATATAGTGCTTGGGAGTAACCTCAGGAGCCAGCGCGAATTCGTGGAAATAGGCCCCGGTGATGATCGGCGAGTCTTCGAGCTGTTCGACGTTGGTGACGGCGAATTTCGTCGTGCTGCCGGCCGCGGGAACAGGGTAGCTGCCCGCACCTTCCGGCTGCAGCGCCGTGCCGACGCCCCATCCGGCGGGGACCTTCAGCGAGGGCTGAATCGGGATCTCCTTCACCGGAATATTAGCCGGATAGAGCAGCAGCTTTTCCCACTCCAGAACCGCCATCTTCTGCGTAACGCGCGCGGTCACGATGCAGTCCAGGTGGGCGTGAAGCGTGGTCACGCCTTTAGGGATTGTGACGTGGAACTCGTAGAGATTCTCATCGTCGCGGCGCCACGGAATGGCTTTACCGTCGATCGAAAAGACCACGCCGGTAATGTCTTCTGCCGGCCCTGTCGGCCGGTGGTTGCCGGGAATCCACTCCGGGGTGATCAGCGTCAGCGGACCCTCGGTCACGGGCAGGTCGACTTCTGCGTGGTAGAGCTTGCGGGGAGCCTCGCTCAAGTCGGCGGTGATCTGGATAGGCGACTTAGGCGCGGCTGGCGCGGCCTTTTCCGCATGCTTTGCGTCGTGCTTCTGGGCCTGAGAGGCAACCGGCGTAACGGCGAGGATTGCGGCAAGAGCTACGAACGCCAGGCCGGGTGAGGGGTTCAGTCGGGGAAGGGGACGACGGGAAAAACGCATGGAAAGGTGAATCCTCCTGAGATTGAATGCTAACAGGGCAGAAATCCCAGCCGGAGCGCCGGCATTTGCCGGCTTGGTCTGCCCGCGGATCGGCCTCCATCCCGCATTCGAGTCAATCTCTTATGTTTTCTTTATGCTCTGCGGGAAAAGAGGCGTTACCCTGAATTCACAATTGCGCCATCCGCCCTCTTTTTCAGCTTCCCGAGCAGGAAGTCTGACTTGATAGAAGCGCCGCAGCGGTGTGCGCCTTTCCGGGTTCCGCAGTCTCGATACTTTTCCCATTCAAAAAAGGAGCGTTATGCCGAAATACAAACTGGAATATATCTGGCTCGACGGCAGGAAGCCGGTCCCTGGCCTGCGCGGTAAGACTCAGCTCAAGGATTTTGCCACGCCTCCGACCCTGGCCGATCTGCCGCTCTGGGGCTTCGACGGCAGCTCCACCATGCAGGCCGAGGGTAAAAGCTCGGATTGCATCCTGAAGCCGGTCGCGCTCTACCCCGACGCCAGCCGCAAGGATGCCTACATCGTTCTGAGCGAAGTGCTGCACCCGGATGGCACCCCGCACTCGACCAACTACCGGGCTACCATCGAAAACGACCCCGACCTGTGGGTGGGCCTGGAGCAGGAGTACTTCCTCTTCAAGGATGGCCGTCCGCTGGGCTTCCCCGAGGGCGGATATCCGAACGTCCCGCAGGGCCCCTACTACTGCGGCGTGGGCTACAAGTACATGGGCTCGATTGCCCGCCAGATCGTGGAAGAACACCTGGAGCTCTGTTTGGCCGCAGGCATCAACCACGAGGGCATCAACGCCGAAGTCGCCAAGGGCCAGTGGGAGTTCCAGATCTTCGCCAAGGGCTCGGCCAAGGCTGCCGACGACGTCTGGGCCGCTCGCTATCTGCTATTCCGGCTGTGCGAGAAATATGAGGTAGACGTGGAACTCCACTGCAAGCCGATCAAGGGCGACTGGAACGGCTCGGGCATGCACTGCAACTTCTCCACCAAGTACCTGCGCGAAGTGGGCGGCAAGGAGTACTTCGAGGCGCTGATGAAGGCGTTTGGCGAAAACGTCGCCGCGCACATCGCCGTATACGGCCCGGACAATCACCTGCGCCTGACCGGCCACCACGAGACGCAGTCGATCGACAAGTTCAGCTACGGCCTGTCCGATCGCGGCGCGTCCATCCGCATGCCGGTGAACTTCATCAAGAACGGCTACAAGGGCTATCTGGAAGACCGCCGTCCAAACTCCGAAGGCGATCCGTACCAGATCGTCTCTCAGATTCTGCACACCATCAACAGCGTTCCCAAACCGTAATCTGGAGAGTTCAAACAAAAAAGCGCCAGGAAATGGCCGGCGAAGTCTGCCTGCCGCTTCCTGGCGCCCTTACGTTTGTTTTAGGCAGAATTGGTGGGATTGGTTGGCTCCGGTCTGCGGGGTGATTTAACCTGTGTTCACAAGATCTAGCGGCTTTTGAGCGTTGCCGCCTCACTTGATGTGATCGAAGGGAGAGTTCCGTGTCCGATACCTACCGCAATTTTCTGGCCCTCAGCTACGCAGAGCTGGAAGATAGAAACCTGGCCATCAAGGCCGACCGCCTCAATCGCGTGTCCGCCGACGAAATTCGAGAGAAGCGTCTGAAAGACCTGACTGACACCAAAGAGGTCAAAGCGGTCACGGTGCTTTTCAGCGACCTGGAAGGCCGCCTGCACCTGCTCGACTACGACAAGAAGTTTCTGCTCAGTAGCTACGACAATCTGACCTTCGACGGCTCCTCGATCCGCGGATTTACCGCGCAAAAAGAGAGCGATCTGCGCCTGGGCATCGACTGGAGCGCCTTCTACTGGGTGCCTGCCGACATCTTCGGCACCGGCAAGGTGCTGGTCTTCGGCACGGTCATCGACAAGAATGGCGAGCCGTATTCGGGCGATCTCCGCGGCGTGCTCAAGAAGTACTCCGACGCCCAGTTTGCCGAAAAAGGCCTGACGCTGAACGCCGCCAACGAGATTGAGGGCTTCCTCTTCGCCGGCGTCGATGCCGAGCAGCGCTTCCACCACACGGGCAAATTTGAATACGTCAACACCGGCGGCTACTACCACTCGCTGCCGCTCGACCCGCTGCGCAAGTTCATTGACACCTCAGCCGAGGTGCAGCGCGCCATGGGCTTCCAGAACGAAAAAGATCACCCGGAAGTCGCGCCCAGCCAGTTCGAAATCAACTACAGCTACGGCGAAGTGGTTTCAGCCGCCGACCAGATTCAGCTCTACAAGCTGCTCACCCGCCAGATCGCCAACAACATGGGCTACACGGCGAGCTTCCTGCCCAAGCCGGTGGTCGGCGTCAACGGCAGCGGCATGCACACCAACATGTCCATCACCAAGGGCAAAACCAACCTCTTCTGGGATGAAAA
>Ga0182012_10007304_pt1 | contig 11071 bp, 5 predicted proteins | sample 612S2SmetaG_FD_120486 | JGI IMG/M metagenome (GOLD analysis project Ga0182012, IMG submission 120486) | Permafrost microbial communities from Stordalen Mire, Sweden - 612S2S metaG | ecosystem: Environmental > Terrestrial > Soil > Wetlands > Permafrost | place: Sweden: Stordalen | collected...
ACCACTAACAACACCGAGATGAGGAGCGTCCGTTCCACGTCGTGTACCGACGCTCGAATCGTTGTTGTCCGGTCCTGCGCCACCGTCAGTTTCATCGCTGGCGGAACCGACGCTTGCAACTGCGGCAGCACCGCCCGAATATGGTCGTTCGTCTCAATAATGTTGGCGTCCGGTTGCTTGGTCACCATAATGACGATGGACGGCATTCCATTATCGGAGCCATCGTTACGCGTATCTTCCACCGAATCCAAAACATTACCCAGATCCGCCAACCGCACCGGCGCATTGTTGCGGTATTTCACAATCAACGGCGCATACTCATTGGCCGTGAAGAGCTCGTCCGTCGCCGCCAGTTGCCAGTGCACCCGTTCATTGCCCAGCGCTCCTTTAGCCTGATGTGCGTTCGCGCTGGCCAGCGCCGTCGCCACATCGGTGATGCTTAATCCCATGGCGTTCAACAAGTGCGGATTCAACTGCACGCGCACCGCCGGCCGCGAACTGCCCCAAACGTGCACCTGCCCTACGCCTTCAATCTGCGAAAGCTTTTGCGCCAGAATCGAATCCGCAATGTCGTACATCTGCCCACGGTTGTAGACGTCCGATGTCAACGCCAGCATCATAATCGGCGCGTTCGCCGGGTTCATCTTCCAATAGCCGGGATTGCTTGGCAAATCAGCCGGAAGCTGTCCGCGCGCTGCATTGATCGCCGCTTCTACATCGCGCGCCGCCGCATCGCCGTTGCGGCTTAGATCAAACTGCAGAGTAATCTCGGTGCCGCCCAACTGGCTTGATGAAGTCATCTCGGTAACACCGGCGATGCGCCCAAACTGCCGTTCGAGCGGCGTCGCCACCGACGAAGCCATCGTTTCCGGACTCGCTCCCGGCAAATTGGCATGCACCTGAACCGTAGGCATCTCAACCGCCGGCAACGCTGCTACCGGCAGGAATTTGAACGCCAGCACACCCGACAACGCCAGCGCCGCCGTCAGTAATGTTGTTGCAGCGGGCCGCTTGATGAACGGCGCTGACATGTTCATCGGCGTGTCCCCATTTCCATTCCCGTATCCAGCCGCGCTAACTCCGGCGCTTCAATTTCCCGCCGCGTGAACCGTTTTGCCAACCGGTCAAAGAACAAGTACACGACCGGCGTCGTATACAGCGTCAGCACCTGGCTCACAATCAGCCCGCCCACAATCGTAATGCCCAATGGCCGCCGCAGTTCCGATCCCACGCCACTCCCCAACGCCAGCGGCAAACCGCCAAAAAGCGCCGCCATCGTCGTCATCATGATCGGCCGGAACCGCAGCAAACACGCCTGGTAGATCGCTTCCAGCGCCGGCTTGCCATCCTGCCGTTCCGCCTCTAGCGCGAAATCGATCATCATAATCGCATTCTTCTTCACAATGCCAATCAGCAGAATAATGCCGATCAACGCGACTACATTGAAATCGTCGTGGCACACGAAAATTGCTAAGATCGCGCCCACACCCGCCGAAGGCAACGTGGAAAGAATCGTAATCGGGTGAATGTAGCTTTCATACAAAACGCCCAGCACAATATAAACCACCACCAGCGCCGCCAAAATCAGATACGCCTCATTCGCCAGCGAATTCTGAAACGCCGCCGCCGTTCCTTGGAAGTCCGTCTGTATGCTCTTCGGCAAGCCAATCTCTTGCTCGGCCTTCTGAATGTCCTTCACCGCGCTGCCCAAGGATTCGCCCGGCGGCAGATTGAACGACACCGTCACTACCGGAAACTGCCCTTGATGATTAATCGTCAACGGCGACGTACTCTCTTCAAAACGCGTAAACGAACCGAGCGGCACCTCCGTGCCGTTCGCTGACCGCAAATAAATATCCGCCAAATCGCTGGGGTCGTTGCGGAAATCCTTCGCCACTTCCAACACCACGTGATATTGATTTGACTGGGTAAACATCGTCGAGACCAGCCGTTGCCCAAACGCATCGTACAAGGTATCGTCAATTTGTTGCATGCCGATTCCCAGCCGCGAAGCCGTATCCCGGTCAATCACCAGCGTCGTTTGCAATCCGCCGTTCTGCTCATCCGTGGCCACATCGCGCAAGGAGCCGAGGGTATTCAGTTTTTCAACCAACCGGTCCGTCCACACGCTTAATTCCTTGGCGTCCGCGTCTTCCAACGTGTATTGAAACTGCGTGCGGCTCACCCGGTCTTCCACGCTCAAATCCTGCACCGGCTGCAAATAGAGAACGATGCCTTCCACGCCGCGCAGCCTGTCCTGCAGCCGCCGGATCACGTCCGCCACGCCCGCCCGCTGCGCCAGCGGCTTCAAGTTGATCTGGATGCGCCCGCTATTCATGATCGTGTTGATGCCATCCACCCCGATAAAAGAGGAAAGGCTTTCCACCGCCGGATCTTTTTGAATCGCCTCCGCCAAGCGCTGCTGCATGCGCGACATCTCCGCAAACGAAACGCTGGGCGGCGCTTCCGATACGCCCAGAATCACGCCGGTATCTTGCACCGGAAAAAATCCCTTGGGCACAATCACAAATAAAAATACCGTCACCGCCAGCGTGGCCGCCGTCAACAGCAGCGTTGCCGTTTGCCGCCGCAACACCCACTGCAAAGTGTTGGCGTATTTCTCAATCACCCAATTGAAAACGTCTTCCGATTTCCGGTAGAACCATCCTTGCTGCGCTGCCGGCTTATGCTTCAACAACTTCGCGCACATCATCGGTGTCAGCGTCAGCGACACAAAGGCCGAAACCAGAATCGTCACCGCCAGCGTAATGGCAAACTCGCGGAACAGCCGTCCCACAATATCGCCCATGAACAACAGCGGAATCAGCACCGCAATCAGCGAAACCGTCAACGACACAATGGTGAACCCAATCTGCTCCGACCCGCGCAACGCCGCCCGCAAAGGCGTCTCGCCTTCTTCCAGATAGCGCGCGATATTCTCAATCATCACAATGGCATCGTCCACCACGAAGCCGGTAGAAATCGTCAGCGCCATCAAAGTCAGATTGTTCAAGCTGTAGCCCAGCAGATACATCACGCCGAACGTGCCAACAATCGACAGCGGCACCGCGATGCTCGGAATTACCGTCGCCGCCAGGTTCCGCAGAAACAGGAAGATCACCATCACCACCAGTGCCACCGTCAGCACCAGCGAAAACTTCACATCGTCCACTGAAGCGCGAATCGTCGTCGTCCGGTCCGTCAGCGTTCTCACCTCAATCGCTTTCGGAATCGACGCCTTCAACTGCCCCAGCAGCACATGAATGCGGTCCACTACTTCAATAACATTCGCCCCCGGTTGCCGTTGAATGTTCAGAATCACCGCCGGCGTCGAATTCATCCACGCTGCCTGCCGGGTATTTTCCGCGCCATCCACAATCGTGGCCACATCCTGCAACCGCACCGGGGCGCCGTTCTTATACGCCACAATAATCGGTTTATAGCCGCCGCTCGTCAAAACCTGATCGTTCGCGCCAATAATGTAAGATTGCTTCAGCCCGTCGAAATTGCCCTTCGCTTCATTGATATTGGTCTGATTCAGCGCGGTGCGCAGATCCTCCATCCCCAAGCCGTAAGCGGCCAGCGCCGTTGGGTTCACGCGAATGCGCACTGCCGGCTTCTGTCCGCCGCTGATGCTCACCAACCCCACGCCGGGCAACTGCGAAATCTTCTGCGAAAGCGTGGTATCGGCCAAGTCTTCCACCTTCGTCAACGGCATTGTTTTCGAAACCAGCGCCAGCGTCAGAATCGGCGCATCCGCCGGATTCACTTTGCTGTAAATCGGTGGGTTCGGCAAATCCGCCGGCAGATAGGTCCCCGCCGCATTGATCGAAGCCTGCACCTGCTGTTCGGCCACATCAATGTTCAAATTCAAATCAAACTGCAGCGTGATGATCGAACTTCCAAACGAACTCGTGGACGTCATCTGCTTCAGCCCCGGCACTTGCCCAAACGTTCGTTCAAGCGGCGCTGTCACCGAGGACGCCATCACCTCCGGACTAGCGCCCGGATAAAACGTTGTGCACTGAATCGTTGGGTAATCTACTTCCGGTAGCGCGGCCACCGGCAATTGCTGATAAGCAATCGCGCCTGCGATCAGGATGCCCGCCATCAACAGCGACGTGGCAACCGGCCGCAGAATAAACGGCCGTGAGGGGCTCATCCTTTCGGCGTCCCTTTGCCGGCGCCCGGCCCCGGCGTCCGTACCGTCACCGCCATGCCTTCCGCCAATTTCTCCGCGCCATCCACCACCACCACTTCACCCGGTTTCAGACCGTCCTCAATCGCCACTTCGTTGCCTTGCGCCAGCCCAACTTTCACCGCCCGCACCACAACTTTGCTATCGCTGCCCACCAGATAAACGAACGTGCCCGAAGGCCCACGCTGAATCGCTACCGCCGGCACAATCACTGCGTTGCGCTTCGTATCCAGCCACAGCCTGATGTTTACGAATTGATTCGGAAACAGCGCGCGATCGGCATTCGCAAACACCGCCTTTAATTTTGATGTTCCCGTCGTTGGATCAATTTGGTTATCCATTGTCAGTAGCGTGCCCTCGCCCAACTTCTTGGTTTCATCGCGGTCATAAGCGTCCGCCCGCAGTTTCATCCCGTGCTGTAATTTCGTCAGCACCGGCTGCAACTGGTCTTCCGGAATCGTGAACAACACGGCAATCGGCTGCAACTGCGCAATCACTGCCAAGCCGTTCGCATCCGTTGAATGCACGATGTTCCCAGAATCCACTTGCCGCAGCCCAATTCGTCCGCCAATCGGCGCGGTGATGCGTGTATAAACAAGGTTCAAATTCGCGGCGTTGATCGTCGCTTGCGCCGCTTCAATCGCTGCTTTATCCGCTTCAATCGATCCGCGCACTTGATCCGCCGTGGCCAACTGCGTATCCAACTGCTGCTGCGCAATGATCTGCGATTTGAACAGTTCCTGATCGCGCACATAATTCACTTGCGCATCACGCAGCGCCGCTTCGTCCTTCGCGAGCGTACCCTTCGCCTGTGCCAAGTTGCCTTTAGCCTGATCCAGCACCACTTGGAACGGCCGCGGATCAAGGCGCGCCAGCAAGTCGCCTTCTTTCACTTCTTGCCCTTCGCGAAAGTTTACGCTGATCAACTGCCCATCCACTCGCGGCTTCACCGTGACGCTATTGAACGCGGTCACCGTTCCCAAGCCTTCCAGATAAACCGGCATATCGCCGCTACGCGCCGCCGCCGCCACCACCGGCAAACTCCGCGGGCCTTTGAAACCCTTCTGCGCACTCAGATCCGCCTTGCGCGCGTTCTCGCCCTGATAGAGCTTGTAGCAGCCAAAGAAAATCAGCCCAAAGACAATCACCCAGACCCACCAATAATTCTTCGTTGATCCGGGTTTGGCTAAATCAAGGTCGGGATAAATCCCTGCTTCGTGCTTCGTGGTGTGCGTTTCGGCGGAACGCTCGTCATGCGGTGGTTCTAATGCGCTAGATGGCTTCAATTCCCTATATTCCTATTAGTTTTTAGACGGCAATTAGAAAAAAGACGCTCTAAACTTTCTCGATGTTACCCCGCCCACCTGCCATGATACGCTTCGAAAGCGGTGCAAGCACCTAGAGAGTTGGCTGAGTGGTCGAAAGCAGCGGTCTGCTCACGATTCAGCGTCTTTTGCAAGTTGGCGAATTCGGAGGAAATCCCCTTTCATCCCAACAACTTGCACCGTTTTTCGACTTCATTGGGAGGCACTCGTTTTCACTGGCTTTGACGGGGTTATGGTGACAAAGTAGTGACACTGGCCGCTGAGTGGAGTGCGCCAGCGCTCATTGGCGGATTTATTTGACCGTCCGACCGCATATCGTCACTCGGTTCAACGACGTCAGGTCCAAAACTGAATCGTTAGCATTCGGCCGGATATATGGCCACCGGCATGCACTCTTCGCGCTGGGTTTCTCTTGCGTCGAAGGTGGACAAGCACTTGAATAGATCAACTATGGAGATTTGGAATCCGCGGAGGAAACGGATGCGCACGCTGGCTGGGTATTTGTGTATGTCGGCGGACACCATCAAACGGAATGGACCGGCAAAGTTTTTGCGGCAGGTGACATTCGCTCGAACTCGCTTAAACGCTGCCCCACTGCGGTTGCGGAGCGCGCTGCAGCGGCCATCGCATCCTTCCATCGATACCTGAAGACGTTTGAGCGGAACACTACCAATCGAATATCGAGGTTGATTCATGTCAAGCACAACCGAAATTAGAAGTTCCGACGAGACTCGGGTCGTAATTGTTGGCGGTGGATTTGCGGGATTCCATTGCGCGCAACAACTTTCGAGTGATCCCACAATACGGGTCACACTTATCGATAAGCACAACTATCAAGCGTTTCAACCGCTGCTCTATCAGGTTGGCACGGGCATTCTCTCGCCGCATAACGCCGCCTTTAACCTTCGCACCTTGCTGTACCGCCGCACAAACGTCGATGTAAAGATGTCTGAGATCGTTTCGGTAAATTTGGCGACGCGCACGGCACGTGGGAAATCGGGTGATGTTTATCAAGGCGATTATCTGGTCCTGGCTGCCGGCGCAGAAGCAAACTTTCTTGAAGTTCCTGGCGCCGAGGATCACGCCTTTCCCCTTTATTCGTTGCGGGATGCCGAAAAGCTGCGTTATCGATTAATCGAAATCTGCGAAGCGGCGGAACTACACAACGATGGATCAAATCAGGACATCCAGGTCGTCATCGTGGGTGGCGGGGCTACAGGCGTTGAGGTTGCCGGAGCACTCATAGATCTCATGGAGGGTGCGCCGCGCCATCTTTTCCGCAACGTCGATTTAGGGCGCGGAAGCGTAACCATCGTCGATAGCGGTAATACCGTCCTGGGGCCATTCAAGGAGCAGTCACAGAAATACGTAACGGCAACTCTCCGGGCGCGCGGTGTCAAGTTCTATTTCGGGGCTCATGTAGAGGAGGTGACTCAAAAGGACGTTCTTCTTTCCGATGGGAAGCGCATCCCGTCAACAGTGGTGATCTGGGCGGGCGGTCTAAAAGCTGCGAGGCTATCTGGGGCTCTTACACTCACCGCTGGTAAAGGCGGGCGTGTAGACGTGCAGCCTGATCTCAGCGTTCCAGGCTCTCCGGGTGTCTACGCCCTCGGAGATTTTTCAAACTGCAACGATAGCAATGGACATCCGCTGCCACAGCTTGGTTCTGTAGCTAAGCAAGCAGGCCGGCATTGCGCTAAGAATATACTTGCGGCCATCAAGGGGAAGCCGCAAGAGCCTTTTCATTATTTTGATACTGGCATTATGGCAATGGTTGGAAGGAATTCGGCGGTGGCCGAGATCGGACAGAATCGTCTTGCCTTGGCAGGTCCACTCGCTTTTGTTGCCTGGCTAGCTGTGCACGTGCTCCTACTGAACACTTTTCGAGTCAAAGTTCAAACGGTGTTCGAATGGCTAAGCGAATATTTCGGCAAAGTGAATGTAGCCACAATTCTCGACAACGACAGCCAAGAACCCGAAGCTGGCCGAAAAACTAAAGCGTCGTAGCGTATGGAATCATTCTTGATAAGTGTTTATTTGCTGGCAGCTTTTCGTTTAGGGCGGCACATTGTAGAAAAGTCCCAAGCCTCCTAAAGAGGTAGCCGCAAAAAACTAGGTGTCATACGCGGCGGATGCTGTGCGTGCTGTCGCTTGGATACCGTTCTTAGAACGAGCTTACGCGCTGATGCGATTCGTCAGGAGGCCGCACCAGCCGCTTAATTCAACATGACCATATTTGGTCACTTGGCCTTCCACGGTCGATGCCGTGATGAGCGCAGAAGCAATTCGCCTTCGCTGCGAATGGCAAACGCTAGCAACTCATTGGCCCCCAACCTGCTCTGTCTTTACTCCGATAGTAAAATACCGCTAGGAGCTTCTATTGACCGCTGAACATCCCGTAGATACCAAATCGCAACCGGCGACTACCATCCAAGAGATCATCCGCAATATCAGGAACGATCGAACTAGACTTTTGGATGTTCTTCGGGCTGTGCAGCAAAATGTCGGATTTGTTTCCAATGAGGCGAAGCTGGCCATTGCGGTAGGTCTTGGCGCGCCGGTGATGGAAGTGGAGAACACATTTTCGTTCTATGCCTTCCTGAATCGCACGCCGAAGGGCCGCCTTCAAATCCCCCTTTCCAAGACGCCCATTTCGCTGCTGAAAGGAGCCGCGGGTTTGGCGCATTCCTGCTGCGCAGCTACTCGCGCGCCGCTCATCGAGGCAGCAAAGCTACTCTGGAGTAATGTATTTTCACATACTGAGTTTTGCGGTGAAGTCTCGGGAGTATCGCTAATCAATGACGGCGTCGATTTTTAATCAATTAAATAAGCTAGGGGCTGAGCACCCGCACAAACTCCTCTATTCGTACCTTGACTTGAACGGCAATCCAATCGAAAGCTATTCATACGGATCGTTTCTTCAGCGAACCAAGGCGATTGCCGGACACTTGCTCAGGGAAGGTCGTTTCGCGGCAGAGGACCGGCTCCTGCTCGCCTACCCGCCCGGTCTCGAAATGATCTGCGCGTTTTTTGGCTGTGTGCGCGCCGGATTAATTCCTGTGCCCGTCTATCCTCCCAGTTCCCGCGGCTTCCAAAGCGCCCTGTACAAAATGGTCCACATCGCCAAGGATTGCCAGGCTTCCGGGATTTTGACCAGCGCCGGCTATCATGCATCTTTAAAGACAAATCTCACGCGAAGCGGCGTCTCGGCGTCTGGCGTCGACGTGGATTACATCTCCCGGCTTCCCTGGGTTGTCACGGAAGGCTTCGTCACCGAAGACTTTGCCGATACCACTTGGGATGAGCCGGTCGTTGAGACTTCGAAGATTCTGTTTCTGCAATACACATCCGGCTCCACGATGGAGCCCAAGGGCGTCATCGTCACCCACGAAAACATCTTGCAGACCTGTCCGCTCGTAATCGACCACCCCGATCCGATCGTCGTCTCCTGGCTTCCGCAGTACCACGATATGGGACTGATTGGCTGCTACCTGTATCCCGCCTTGCGCGGCGGCACCACGTATGGCTTCGCTTCCATGGACTTCATTCAGCGGCCCATCCTTTGGTTCGACACAATCGCAACCTATCGTGCCACCGCGACGGCAGCCCCCAACTTCGCCTACGACTATTGCTTGCGCGCCGGTAGGCTCTCTAAAGAGAACCTGGCAAACTGCGATCTGAGCTCCCTGCGAGTCTTGATGTGCGCGGCGGAACCGATTAAGCCGGATACGTTTACACGCTTTCTGGAAGCGTTTCAGCCTTATGGGCTGAAGTCGGAGAGTTTTTACGCCGCTTTCGGCTTGGCTGAGAATACTCTCGCGGTTTCACTCGGCGGCCGCAATATCGTATCGATTAACAAGCGGGCGCTTGCGCTAGGCAAGGCGCGCCTGACCACTGAGGTTTCCGAAATCAACGGGGCCACGCGGATTGTTAGTTGCGGGACTCCTCTCGCGGGTATCGACGTCAAGATCGTTGACCCGGAACAGCATGTCGCTCTGACGCAGGGACACGTCGGTGAGATTTGGATCACCGGAAGCGGCAAGTGTCTGGGCTACTGGAACAACCCGGAGCTGACCCTGAAGCAATTTCGCGCCCGCCTCGTGGACGATAGCCCTTATGACGATGGCTACCTCCGCACCGGCGATATGGGATTCTTCCACGATGGCGAACTCTTCATCTGCGGCCGGATCAAAGACATGATTATCATTCGCGGGCAGAATTATTACCCGCAGGATATCGAAAACGTGGTGGAGAGAACCTCCGGCCTGATTCGGAACAGTTGCGTGGCCGCGTTCCAAATTCACGAAGACAGCGAGCCCGCACTGGCCATCGTAGCCGAAGTGAAGAATCCTAAAGCTCTTCCGGATGCCCGAAAGATTGCCGCCGCAGTGCGGAATTATCTCAATGTGGAAGTGGCGTTGATTTCCTTCATAGCCCCTCGCGCCATACCCAGAACCAGTTCGGGCAAGATCATGCGCCACAAGACCAAGCACATGTGGCTGGAAGGGCAGTTCACCGTGCTCTCCGAGTTTTCCCGGGAGAAGGAGGACGCGTCCACCGCATCTGAATCCGGCATCCAATCGTCTTTCGATGCCTTGAAAGCCAAGTACAACCTGACTGGGAGAGAATCTTATAACCTCGTCGAAGCCGGGTTGGATTCTTTGGATCTTGTCGTTTTCATGCATGAGCTCAAAGAGCTCTTAAAGGACAAGGGCGCCGAGATGCTGGCAAGGCAGGTAGATATCGGTGTGATTCAGCGTGTCAGCGTAGCCGACCTGTTTCAACTGGCCGAACAGTTGGAGCGTGCGCCCGAAGATGCGCTGGTTCTCCTCCGCCATTCCCTAGCCGCTTTCCGTGAAGAACAGCGCGCCGGGGAAAAGAAGATGATGAGCAATGACAGGAAACTTATCTTCACGCCGCCCGTGCCTGCGGCATTGCCCGGCAAACCAAACCTGAATCAGGTGCTGCTCACTGGCGGCACCGGTTTCATCGGGCCGTTTCTCATCAAGAGTCTGCTCGAACAGACCAGGGCTAAAATCTATGTCCTTGTCAGGGCTTCCGACGAGGATCAGGGCCGGCAAAGACTGAGGGCGGCGATGGAATCGATGGGCCCTTGCCCGGCCCGGCTCATGCAAATGTTTGAATCTCGCGTCATTCCCATCTGCGGCGACCTTGGGCAGCCGATGCTTGGCATGTCGCAGGAAGTCTGGGATTTCCTCGCCGCCGAAGTCGACACTGTGTTCCACAACGGCGCGACCGTCAACTACCTCTTCAATTACGACCGCATGCGTGACGCAAACGTACTGGGGACCAACGAGGTCCTCAGACTGGCGTTCGAGGGGCGTTCCAAGGAATTTAATTACGTTTCCACCACGTTTGTGTTTGGCTGGGCTGTCAAATCTGTCCTGTATGAGACCGACTTCAACGAGGATTTGGAACTTCTTGATTTCGGCTACAGCCAGTCCAAGTGGGTAGCGGAGCAAGTGGTGGCGGACGCGCGCAGCCGGGGGCTTTCCACCCGGATTTTCCGGCCCGCTCTGGTTAGTCC
>Ga0182012_10007305_pt1 | contig 11070 bp, 9 predicted proteins | sample 612S2SmetaG_FD_120486 | JGI IMG/M metagenome (GOLD analysis project Ga0182012, IMG submission 120486) | Permafrost microbial communities from Stordalen Mire, Sweden - 612S2S metaG | ecosystem: Environmental > Terrestrial > Soil > Wetlands > Permafrost | place: Sweden: Stordalen | collected...
CGGATACCGCCCACCAGATCAGTCCAGGCTGATGCATCACTTCCCCGAAGTGATGAATCAGGAACCCGCCAAACCATCCGCCCACCAGCGACCCAATCCCAATGGGCAGGAAGGCAAAGCCCATATAGGTTCCCTGCTGACCAGAGGGCGCGAGGCGCGAGATGTACTCGTAGTAGCGCGGCTGCTGCGTAATCTCGCCAATCGCCACTACAATCAGCGTTGCCACTGCCATGATCACGCTGGGATGCAAAACCAGCAGCAGCCAGGCCAGGCCCGAAATCAGGGTGCCCAGCGTGATGCCGCGAAACGCCGGCATTTTCTGCGTGAGAATACTGACCGCCATCTGCAGTGCGATCACCGTCAGTGAATCCGCCATGAGCAGCATTTCAGTATTTGTGCTTGCGTTCACGTAGTCATGGATATAGATAGGAAGAATAATGAACTGCTGCCAGAAGGCGATGTAATAGCCCGAGAAAATAATCAGAAACAGCATGAAGCGCCAGTTCGACGTGACGGTCAGAAAGTTCCTGGCAACCTGGCCGAGGCTTTCGGTCTGCGCCTCGCCGGAGCGTCGAGGTTCCTTGAACAGGATCAACACGGCGAAGAACATTAGAAAGACGCTCAATGCCGCCATGTAAAAGACCTTCTCCACGCTGAGGTGCTGGTGCACCCATCCCGCCAGAAAAGGTCCCGCGGCCCCGCCAATGTTCACCAGGGTGTAGTAGATCGAATACCCGATAGATCGCACGTTTTCTTTGGAAGCCCGTGCCGTAGTTCCAACCACGGACGGCTTCACCAGTGCGATACCAAGGGCCGGAAGCATCAGGATGAGCGTCACCAGCACGACCAAAGGCATCGCTTCGCGAACCGGAGCCAGCCACGGCGAACCGATGGAGCCCAGCAGGAAGTATGAGATGGTCAGAATCAGGTAGGCCAGCGACAGCGCCCGGCGAAAGCCCATCCGGTCCGCGAGAGCACCGCCGAACGCCGCCAGAAACCACACCAACCCGCCAAACAATCCCGCCAGGCTGCTGGCCCGCTCGACGCCGAAGTTCAGGCTCTCATGCAGATACCGGGGCAGCGAGGCAAACGCCGCGTAGTACGACAGCCGCTCGAAGAGCTCGCTGATGTTGGCAACCCAGAACGGCCGCTCAAACCCGGTGCGAATTTCGTGGAAACGTTTGGAAAAGGTCAAAGCGGCTCCTGAGTTCTGGTGGCTGTCGTGGGTTCAGGACAGTGTACCGGATGCAGTCACTTGAAGGCATTTCCGATTCATTGAGCCCATTTGATTGACCCCATTGATCCAGGTTGCTAAACTGGTTATGCGGGGTGGAGCAGCCCGGTAGCTCGTTGGGCTCATAACCCAAAGGTCGCTGGTTCAAATCCAGCCCCCGCAACCAATCAATTCAACAACTTAAGCCGCATTCCCAGCCCTCGTGACTATCTTCAGTTGCGCGAGCGTTGCGTTTTGTTGCGTGGCGGCCCGCTTTTTGGCCGGCTTCTGGTCAAGAAGATCTACGAAGGAGACATCTGCGCCAGGGATCAAGTGAGCGTAGGTGACGCCGCCTACGAATACGATCTCGCCCAAAAACGGAGCGAGTTTTCGCATCGCGTCTTCCAGCATGGGGAGATTGGGATCAGGCATTGATCTCTTTTCCGAGAAGTTCGACCGCAAGGTTTCGTTCGCGCGTTCTACCGCTTCGAATCGCATCGCAAAGCGCCAGGACACTATAGAGTTTTAGATCTCGTAGAGCTGCCTTAGGCGCGCCCTGATAAAGGGGGATGAGAGAAATACCGCGCACTTTTCCTTCGGCATACGGCCAGACTGCAGGAGGTTCGTTATCCTCCGGAAGGCGTGACTTGAGGGGTTCCGCCGCTGCCGCGGTTGGGATGCCGCGAACCATCGAGCCCCTTTCCGGCGGAAAGACGTACCTCAATCCGTGCGACAGGAATTCCATCAGTGCAGTCCGGTTCACCCTCTTTTTAGATCCTTCAACGTGAACTAAGCCCGCATCCGCGCACCGCCTCAAGGCCTTCGATACCTCGGACGGAGAAATCGACAGTCCCTCAGCCAGACTCTTCGACTGAGTGGCCGGCTCGCTCTGGATGGCGAGTTTGAGAAGAAGCGCAATATCCTGACCTTGCGTGAACTCATTGCAAGCTGCAATTTCCAATTTGGAAGTTGGAAAACTACACTTAAGGATGAGCAATTCCAACGACCGTTGCATGGAAAACACAAAGGTCGCATTTCATCTTCGACTGCAAGCCTTTTTTCACTCTGAGTTATAAGCTACATCGATCTTCGGCAATTCCCATAAACTCCTCATAAGCAAATTCCGTGGCTGATCCTCCCTTAACAAACAATCTATTTTACGATGGTTAGTCGCGTGATCTTACTCGGCACCTTCCACAGCGACATCAAGCTTAACGGGATTGCCGCGCGGCAATTTGAGTGAAATGATAGCGGCTAGAAGGACCATTGCTGCGGAACCCCAAAGACAGCCTTGAAAGCTCGCCCATTCGAAGATGACCCCGGAAAGCATCGTTCCCAGAAGCCGGCCTCCCGCGTTCGCCATATAGTAAAAGCCGACGTTGAGCGCGACGCTATCTTCGTCCGTATAAGCAAGCACCAGATACGAATGTACCGCAGAGTTGATGGCGAACACTACGGCAAATGCGGCAAGCCCGATCATGAGGGAGGCACTTGGGGCGAGGCCTGCGCGAAGGGCTCCAATCAGGCCGAGTGGAATAACGAGCAGAATGAAGGCCCAATGCTGCGCTGCCGGTCCGTCCACCTTCTCTTGTCCTATTGATCGAAGAATATCTGGGACGAAGGCCTGAATGATGCCGTAGCCGATAAACCAGAGGGCGATAAAGCTGCCGACTCCTGCAAAGGTCCAGCCAAGCTGCGATAGGAACACGGGCAGGCCCACCACAAACCAAACATCACGCGCTCCAAAGAGGAAGAGTCTCGCCGCAGATAGCCAATTTATAGCCGGGCTTTTGGAAAAGAGTGCCGAAAACGTTACTTTTTTCTTCGAGCGACCGAGGTCCGATGGCAAAGCAACAACAGTGCCGAGAAGCACCGCAACCAGCCCTGCAGCCATCGCAATGAGTGCTCCGATGAAGCCAAGGGACGCGAGCAAAACGCTGCCGACAAAAAAGCCCGCTCCTTTGAGGGCGTTCTTTGAACCAGTGAGCCGGGAAACCCATTTGAAGAGCGCGCCGTCGGCCCCCTCCGGCACGACCACCTTGATGGCGCTTTTCGCGCTCATTTTCGTCAAGTCTTTGGCGATGCCTGACAGTGCCTGGGCTGCCATCACGTAAGTGACGGACAGAATGCGCGCCCAAGAAGGCTGCAATGCCGCGAGCATGAGCAGAGCGCCAATCTGAAGCGCGAGGCCGCCGTAGAGCGTGGTCTTGAGGCCGGACCGCGTTGCGATCCAGCCTCCAAGCAGATTCGTGACGATACCGAAGAACTCGTAGAACAGAAACAAGAATGCGATGGTGATGTCGCTATATCCGAGCCTATAGAAATGCAGAACGACGAGCATCCGCAACGCGCCGTCTGTGAGCGTAAAGCCCCAGTAAGCGCCTGTTACCAGAGCGTAGCTGCGCATGCCATTCAAGATTGAGAACCTTTCAAGCCCTTGCTGGAAGCGAATTTGCGATCTTCGCCGCGAGTTCGGTCATGCGATTCACATAGCCCCATTCATTGTCATACCACGCCAGAATCTTGACCTGAGTACCGTCGATGACGATCGTTGACAGAGCATCGATAATGGAGGAGCGCGGATCGTTGAGAAAATCGACCGAAACAAGAGGTCTGGTTTCATAGCCAAGTATTCCGCTAAGTTCAGATTCGGCGGCACGCTTGAGCAGTGCGTTCACCTCTTCAACAGTCGTCGCGCGCTCTACCTCGAAGACGCAATCCGTGAGCGAGGCGTTGAGCAGCGGAACTCGCACAGCGACACCATTGAGCTTTCCCTTGAGTTCGGGGTAGATGAGAGTGATCGCGGTTGCCGAGCCAGTCGTGGTTGGGATAAGTGACGTGAGAGCTGAACGTGCGCGGCGAAGATCTTTGTGCGGAGTATCGACCATCGTCTGCGTGTTGGTCACGTCATGAATCGTGGTAATGAGGCCATGACGAATCCCGATGCCCTCATGAATCACTTTGACTACCGGAGCGAGACAATTGGTCGTGCAAGAAGCCGCAGTGACAATATTGTGGACGTTGGGGTCGTAGAGATGGTCATTTACTCCCATCACGATGTTGAGGGCCTGCTGCTTGACCGGCGCAGCCACAATAACCTTCCTGACGCCACGCGCAAAGTATGGATTCAGAGCTTCCGGCGTGAGCATCTTCCCGCTGCATTCCAGCACTATATCGACGCTGGAGGTCTCCCACGGAACATCGCCGGGCTGATCTTTGTCAGTGAAGGCAATTTCAGAGCCCTCGACCGAAATGCTGACGTCGCTTGCTTCCATCTGTTTCGGCCATTTTCCGTGCACACTATCGAATTCCAGCAGGTGCACGGCTGTGCCCGGGCCACCCTTGATCTCATTGATGTGCACGATGGACAAATCGTCTCGTCCCCACGCAGCACGAAACGCAAGCCGCCCCATCCTCCCAAATCCATTGATGCCAATTCGCGTCATTCAACCTCTTTTAGCAACTACAACTGTGAGCCCATATTGCCAGGGCCTTTCGGCAATCTCAGGATGCGAGCCATTTGGAACCGGAAGCGTGGATTCTATCGCTTTCCGATGTCTTCGATTTCCCTCTGAAGTGCAATTTTGCTGATGCTCTCCCAAGGAAGGCACAAGAATAGCGATATCCGCCGTTCGAGAATTTGGAAAGCCTGACTAAAGGCTCGAGCAGATTCCGGTGTTCCAGGGGCTAGAAGCACGGGGTCTGGCACACCCCAATGGGCGCTCATGGGTTGTCCAGGCCAAATTGGGCAAGTCTCTTTTGCCGCGTTATCGCAGACTGTAAAGACGAAGTCGAGATGGAAAGAGCCAGGCTTCGAAAACTCTTCCCAGGATTTGCTTCTAAGCCCCTCGGTGCCGAGACCTGCAGACTGAATCATCTTCAGAGCCTCAGGCCTGACGACGCCAGCAGGCTGGCTCCCGGCACTGAATGCAGTGAAGTTCGGCGCGCCGCGCCGGTTCATGATTGCCTCAGCCATGATGGAGCGGGCGGAATTGCCGGTGCAGAGGAATAACACGTTGAAGTGTGGCATGGGCTTCCTTTTGAATTCCGGTGAAAACTAGCTTCTAGGAGCAGCAGTTTGGACCGCAGCACGGTTGCGCTACCGGGCCGCCCGGCTTAATCGCATAAATCTTGACGCTTGCTGCGGCTGCATTGACGTCATACTGCGAGAGAAGCGTCGTCAGTTCTTCATGAAGTGAAGGTGATGCGATGGGAGCAGGAGAGCAGCAGCTTGTTGCCTCCTGGACGTTATCTGCGGACATTGAAGGTGAGCAGCAGCCCGATTGATTTTCAACCTTGGCGTAGGCGTTGAGGTTGGCGCCGCTATCGACGATCTGGACCGAGGAGAACCCCGCTGCGAGCAGGCCTGCTCTGTAGTCCTCAATTTTGATTGCCCCAGCGATGCACCCGACGTAAGCGGCAACACTCTTTGCAACCGCCTCCGGCAGTTCGTGCTTCAACGCGATGTCGCTTAGCGCGAGGCGGCCACCCGGCTTGAGCACGCGTGCGATCTCGCGGAAGACTGCGGGTTTGTCCGGCGCGAGATTGATAACGCAGTTGGAGATGACGCAATCTACCGAGGCGACAGGAAGCGGAATTTTATCGATGGTCGATTGGTAGAACTCCACGTTTTGATAACCGCCGGACATGGCATTCGCTCGGGCGCGTTCAATCATCGCTGGCGTCATATCGATGCCGATCGCGCGGCCTTCCGGCCCAACCATCTTCGCTGCCAAAAATACGTCGAGACCACCGCCGGAGCCGAGATCGACCACGACCTCACCGGGTCTAATGTGAGCCGTTGCCGTGGGATTGCCGCAAGACAAGCCCATGTTGGCTCCCGCCGGGATGGAGGTGAGTTCTTCAGGGCTGTAGCCAAAGGCCTCCGCTACGGCCTTAACCCCTGCGTGATCGTTGGACAAAGAGCTTTCCGCCACCGCTCCATACTTCGATTTGACCGATTCCAAAATTTGTTCTGCCATGACACTCTCCTCAAAAACACAATAGGGTGATATATTCGCAAAACCAAATATATCCCTTGCGAACACATTCGTCAAGGCGTATAAGTAGGGTATGGCGGGAAAAACATCAACCTTTAACATCGAACGTTTCTTTCAGGCCCTCGGCGACACCACGCGACTCCGCCTCCTTAACCTCATGGGAGAACAGGAGATTTGCGTCTGCTACTTTGTGGAGATTCTGGAGCAGGGCCAACCGAAGATTTCCCGGCACCTGGCCTATCTGCGCCGCGCCGGAATCGTTGAGGCGAGGCGCGACGGCAAGTGGATGCATTATCGGATCGTCATGCCGCCGAACATCGGTGCGTCCCAGATCCTGCGCCAAACGCTCGCGTGGCTGAAGGAGGAGCGAGCGATGCAGTCGGACCGGGCGCGTCTTTCAAAGGCTTGCTGCAGTCCCGCGAAGTTCACTGCTCTTCAAGGCGCGCCCTTACCAATTCCGGTCTGCTGCCCAAGCGCGGCGGAGGTCAAGTGAACATGGCCAGCACACCCTATACGCAAGGCCAGATCTGCGCTCCACTGCATCGAAAGAAACTCTCGTTCTTCGACCGCTACCTGACTCTCTGGATATTTCTCGCAATGGCCATTGGAGTATCCATCGGCCACTTTGTCCCAGGCTCAGCAGGGTTTGTCGAGCGCTTTCAGAGTGGAACAACGAATATCCCAATTGCCATCGGACTAATCATCATGATGTTCCCGCCGCTGGCAAAAGTCCGATATGAGAAGCTGGGCGATGTCTTCCGCAACAAGCGGGTTCTTGGACTCTCCCTGGTCCAGAACTGGCTCATTGGACCGGCGCTCATGTTCAGCCTTGCCATTGTGTTCCTTCGTGGCGAGCCGACCTACATGCGCGGGCTCATCCTGATCGGTATCGCTCGCTGTATAGCAATGGTCTTGGTGTGGAATGAGTTGGCGAATGGCGACGCGGATTACGCTGCCGGACTTGTCGCCATCAACAGCATTTTCCAGGTGCTCTTCTATAGCGTCTACGCCTGGGTCTTCATCACAGTGCTCCCAAAGTGGTTCGGCCTTCAGGGCAGCGTTGTCGATGTAGGCATCGTCCAAATTGCGAAGAGTGTCGGCATCTATCTTGGTATCCCATTCGCTTCCGGGTTCATTACACGCTTCGCTCTCATTGGGATCAAGAGCGAAGAGTGGTACCGGACGCGCTTCATTCCCCGCATCAGCCCGCTCACGCTGGTTGCCCTGCTCTTTACGATCCTCGTGATGTTCTCCCTCAAGGGCGACCTGATCGTGCGGCTGCCACTCGATGTACTTCGCATTGCACTTCCGCTGGTCGTCTACTTCCTCATCATGTTCCTGGTCAGCTTCTGGATGGGCAAGCGACTCGGTGCAAACTACGCTCAATCAGCAACCCTTTCGTTTACTGCTGCTGGCAACAACTTCGAACTGGCAATTGCCGTATCCGTGGCCGTCTTCGGCCTGAATTCCGGCGAGGCATTTGTTGGCGTTGTCGGTCCGCTCATTGAAGTGCCGGCGCTCATCGGGCTCGTGAATGTCGCCTTCTGGATGCGCAAGCGCTACTTCGGGTCCGAAAGTCGGGAGTTCGCAATGCTACCGGTTGAAGACGCTACGTAAAGTATCCCCGAAGCATCGCCAATTTTCCGGGAATCAATGCGACTGTTTCACGGAATCGCATTTGAACAGCTTGCGACGGCCATTTTATATCGACGATTTCTCTCGATGGCAGAAAAGGCTTCCACTCACTCAGCGTGCAGTATCCACGGCCGATGGCTTCCTTCAATTGCCCTGTATCCTGTGTCAATTGGGCTTCGCTTTGGAAGATTCCACGCAGGAAGTCGAAGAGTCACTTCTTTTCCGATTCTTTGGCGCTGGCAAGACGATATAAGACCCGATATTCCTTTCGCTGACTCGCTCAAGTGCTTCAGGCGTCAACACGTCAGCCTGCAGTTGTTGAAATAAGGCCCCATGCAGCCCAATTCACCTGTCACCTGTGGCTTTCCTCGATATGGTCCTATCGGCGCCGTGTCTCAATTCACGGATGCTAAATTGGCATGCTGGGCAAGGTTAGGCGTCATCGTTTCGCGGCGTTCGTAGTGAAGTTTTTTCGCCGTATACATTCTTCTGTCGCCTTCGGCCAGGAGTTGCTCGGAGTCCGCCCCATCTTGCGGGTAGAAAGCCGCCCCCAGGCTCAGGGACAAGAGATCTTTGCCACACACTTCGCGGCCAGCCTCTTGCGCCAGGGCACTGAGAAGGATTGACCTTTCGCTGACCGAAGCCGGCGACATGTTGGGCGCGACGATTACAAACTCATCGCCGCCCATTCGCGCCACGTAGTCGTATTCGCGGCACACCTCGCGCATCAAGTTGGCGAAAAGTTTGAGCACTTTGTCTCCGGCCAGGTGACCATAGCGATCATTGATGTTTTTGAATCCATTTAAGTCGCACACGGTAACTGCGACGGTCGCATGCTCCCGCTTACAACGCGCAATCTCCTGTTCCAAATGCAAAGACAAACCCCTTGCATTCTCCAACCCCGTAAGGTAGTCGATGGTGGCCGAGTTCTCCGCTTGGCGATACTTCAATGCATTCTCGATGAAAAGGGCAACCTTGGAAGTAATGACCTGCAGAATGCGCAGGTGGTCGCTGGTGAACGCATCCGCCTCGGCCTGATAGAGCGCCAATACGCCTACCGGCCCGGTGACACCTTCGAGGGGCACGGCCAGGGCGGAGCGGAGTTCCACTGCCTTCCTCGGGTCACTCACGAATCCCCGCTCAACCGCGGGATTCCCATTGACGATGGGGATCGAGTTCTGCGCGACCCAGCCGCAGAGACCTGTCCCCACCGGGATTTCCAGCGACGACAGAAGCCGATAGTTGTCTCCGCTGACGAATTCGGGCACCAGGAGATCGCCCTTTCGGATGTAGGCGACAATGGAATCGTACGGCACCAGCTTGCGAAGCCTCATCGCAACCAGGGAGAGAGTCTCGTCCAGGCTCAGCGAGTTGCCCAGGTCCTGGCTCAGTTCGAACAACGTGTGCGCCTCTTGACGGGCGGATGCGATGCAAGAGAGGAAGTCTGCCTGGCTGCCGCGGCGACGGTTGAGGTCGGCTTCAAACCCGGCGCCCGGCTTTTCGCCCCGCTCCACCCTGCCGGTGAAGCTGTATGAATCTTTCTTGGCATTTTCCAGACCGAGGACCGCAGTGGCTTCCAATTCGCGGAAACGGCGCGCAAGAATCTCAACCACTTTTGGGTCATAGGATATGCCTGACTCTTCCACAACGAGCTGGATCGCTTGATCCAGGGGCAACGCTTTGCGGTATTGGCGATCCGAGGCTACCGCGTCCAAACAGTCCACAGCACCAAGGATACGCGCGCCGATGGGGATATCTTCTCCCTTGAGCCCATCCGGATAGCCCATGCCATTCCATTTTTCGTGATGCGCCCTGACGATCGGCGCCACCGGATAGGGAAAGGCAACCTTTTCCAGGATGTCCGCGCCGACTACCGGATGAATCTTCATCTTCTCGAACTCTTCCGGAGTCAGCCGGCCGGGTTTGTTGATGATGTGATCGGGCACAGCCAGCTTGCCGATGTCGTGCAGAAGAGCCGCGGCTCGAAGAGCATCCGTGTCTTCTTTGCTCAGGCCGAGTTCCTTTGCAATTTCGAGGGCATACGTGCGCACGCGATGCAGATGTTGATGGGTCGTATGATCTTTGGCGTCGATGGCCAGAGCCAGGCCTTCGATCGTGCGCAGATGGAGCGCGCAAACCTGTTCGACATGGTGTTTTTCGGCTGCTACTTGCAACTCTTCGATCGCGACGCGTTTCTTTTGGTCGTCCAGGCGCGCCAGGTAGAGGTCATAGGACCTGTGAATCCCGTACATTACGGGCACAATCAGGAGCGCATTCTGCCAGCCGATATAGCGATTGAAGAAGCTGATACCGCCCACCAAAGCGGTGCCGGCCAGGGTGTAGGGAAGGGTCCAGAAGTACGTTTCCGACCACATCCCGCGGAGTGAGCGTTTTTCCACCAGCGCGATCACGATGGCGACTGGCACGGTGTTGCATACAAAGTAAGTACAGCCGGTCACCAGCAGCAACAGAGGGATGCTGTTCTTGAGAACCCCCGCCGACATGTGATAGGCAAAGTAAGTAGAGCAGATGGCGATGGGCTGATGGCCAACGATGTTGAAGACCAATTGCACCGCTCGCGGCCGGCGGCTTGCTTTCCAGAAGCTCTGTAGCAACGCCGCGGCACAACCAATCACCAGCGTCTCCGCCAGCGAGAGTTCCAGAACGCTGAGGAGGACGAAGAGGAAGTTCACTGACATAGTGCTGTCGATGCCGGGTAACTTCACCTTCAGCGTGGAGGCCCAAACCGCGATCAAGAGGTAGCACGCGAACTTCAACAGACTGTCGGAGTGCCAGTGCAGGAGGAATGTCATGAGCATCCCGGCTCCAGACACTGTAGTAATGACAATGAATACTTTTGCTCGAATTGGCACGGAAAGCTCCATCCTGGCAAACCTTAGTGGAATTAACTCTGTTTCATCTGGGCACTGCAGAACGATCGAAGTCCCGCCCCCCAAGTGCATTCAGCAAACCATCAGCGAAATGTGGAAAGGTGCCACTTCACCCCGAGGGGTAACTGCTCGACTGTAGCCATGGTCGAGCAATTACCATCGGAGCTCTCTTCCCGGTGTTGGTTCAGTTCTTGGTGCCCCAGAGGACACTGTAAGCCTGCAAAGTGCCAGAGCCCCAGAGGATGGCAACAGCTTGATCCTGCGCCGAACCGCTGCCCCAGAGGACGGCCTCGCCCGCCGTCGAGCCGCTGCCCCAAAGGACGGCCTCGCC
>Ga0182012_10007308_pt1 | contig 11069 bp, 10 predicted proteins | sample 612S2SmetaG_FD_120486 | JGI IMG/M metagenome (GOLD analysis project Ga0182012, IMG submission 120486) | Permafrost microbial communities from Stordalen Mire, Sweden - 612S2S metaG | ecosystem: Environmental > Terrestrial > Soil > Wetlands > Permafrost | place: Sweden: Stordalen | collected...
CACCCGCAGCTCACCGGACCCGGCCGCCCGGAGGTTCCGCACCCACTGGGTCTGGCCCCGGGGTGCCACCAGGTAGTGGCGACCCTCCATGGTGAGCAGGTTGACCGGGGTGGTCCGCCACTCGCCGCTGGTGCGACCGCGCACGGACAGGGTCCGTGATCCCATCACGCTGATGCCCAGCCTGGTCAGGCCCGACACGGCACCGTTGAAGACATGGGTGGTGAACCAGCCGGGCTCGCGGTAGTGGGGTGGGGGGTCGACAGGTGCCACACCGGAACTGTAGGGGCGATACTGCTCCGGTGGACATACCGGTCAGTGGGGTCTGCGATCCCGAGTTCCAGACGGTCCGCGCCGAGTTCATCCGCAACTTCACCGACCGCGGCGAGGTCGGGGCCGGCGTCTGTGTCCTCATCGACGGCCGGGTGGTGGTGGACCTGGTCGGTGGCTGGACCGACCGTGACCACCGGCGCCCGTGGGCAGCCGATTCGCTGGTCAACGTGTACTCGGTGGGCAAGGCCCTCATCGCGCTGCTGGCCCTCCAGCTCATCGACGAGCACGCCATCGACCTCGATGATCCGGTGGCCTCCATCTGGCCCGAGTTCGCCGACCGGGGAAAAGGAGGGGCCACCTTCCGCCACGCCCTGTGCCACCGGGCCGGAGTGCCGGCCATCCGGACGCCCCTGACCGACGCCGACCTGTGGCAGTGGGACCGCATGGCCGGGACACTGGCCGCCACCGACCCGTGGTTCGAACCCGGGAGCCGTCACGCGTACCACACCAACACCTACGGCCATCTGATCGGGGAGATCGTGCGACGGCTGAGCGGGGAGACCTGCGGCCGGCGCCTCCGGGCCCTGGCCGGCCCGCTCAGGGCCGACATCTGGTTCGGGGTTCCCCAGCCCGACCTCCCCCGGTGCGCCGACGTGCAGTGGGCCGGTTCCGACACCGTCGACATCGACATGGACGGGCTGTCCGGTGACGACCTGATGACCATGATGAGCTACTTCAATCCGCCCGGCTACTCGTCGGTCGGTCTGGTCAACACCGCCGCCTGGCGACAGGCGGAGATCCCCTCCACCAACGGCCACGGCACGGCCCGGGGGGTGGCCTCGGTCTACGCCGCCCTGCTGGAGCCGGGCCGGCTCCTGTCGCCGGATCTGCTGGCCGAGGCGGTGTCGCCCCAGTCGACCGGCTTCTGCCCGGTCCTCGGGGAGGAGGTCACCTTCGGGCTGGGCTTCACGCCGACCACACCCCGCCGGCCGTTCGGTCCCCACCCGGGGAGCTTCGGCCACTTCGGGACCGGGGGCGCGGTGGGCTTCGCCGACCCCGGGTCGGGGGTGGCCTTCGGCTACGTGATGAACCACGTCATCCCCCGCTGGCAGAGCACCCGCAACCGGGCTCTCATCGCCGCCACCTTCGCCTCCCTGTAGTCACCGGCCTGTCGACACGGGCGGAGGTTCACCGGCAGGCGCCCCCGGCGACCCGGGCGGTACGGTGGGCCTCCCATGAAATTCTCCGTCACGTACCCCCTGATCACCCATCCGGCCAGCCCGGAGTTCATGTCCCGGGAGGCGGTCAGCCGGTTCGCCCGGGCCGCCGAGGCCGCCGGGTTCGACGGCATCGGGTTCACCGATCACCCGGCGCCGACCGAACGGTGGCTGCAGGCCGGGGGCCACGACGCCCTCGATCCCTTCGTGGCCCTCACCTTCTGCTGCGCGGTGACCGAGCGGATCCGTCTGATCCCCAACATCCTGGTGCTCCCGTACCGCCATCCCCTGGTGGTGGCCAAGACGGTGGCCACCCTGGCCATGCTGTCGGAGGACCGCTTCACCCTGGCCGTGGCCACCGGTTACCTGAAGGGCGAGTACCGGGGCCTCGGGATCGACTTCGAGGAGCGGAACGCCCTGTTCGACCAGGCCATCGACGTGCTGCGGGGCATGTGGACCCAGGACGACTTCACCTACAAGGGACTGGGCATCGACGCCCGGGGCCTGACCGCCAATCCCAAGCCCCGGGTGGCCCCGCCGATCTGGGTCGGCGGCAACAGCCGGCTGTCCCGGCGCCGGGTGGCCCGGTACGGGAACGGCTGGAGCCCCTTCCCGGCGCCGCGGACGCTCTCCACCACCACCAAAACCCCCCCGCTGGAGACGGTGGCCGACCTGTCGGCCATGCTCGACGAGCTCTGGCGCTTCGTGGACGAGGAGGGCCGGGACCGGGCGGAGATCGACGTGGCCTTCAGCACCCCGGCCGGCGGCAGCCTGGGCGGGAACTTCGATGCCGACGCCCATAGGGCCGGCCTTGACGAACTGGCCGGGCTCGGCGTCACCTGGGTCGGGGTCTCCGCCCCCGGGGCGTCGCTGTCCGAGGCCCTGGAGGGGCTGGAGCGGTACGGGAAATCGGTCATCACCCCACACCGTTCCTGACCGGCCCGTCGCTACGACCTGGGCTGGCCGATCACTGCGGTCAGCAGACACCGGCCAGCAGCGGGATCCTGCACCGTCTGGGACCGGTCAGGTGCACCGTCTGGGAAAGGTCAGGTGGACCGTCTGGGAAAGGTCAGGTCTCAGCCGCCGTCGGCGTCCCAGCCGAGTTCGTCAGCCAGCAGCAGCAGCACCCGGTTGGGCAGCCGCTCACCCCGCTCGAGGAGCTTGAGGCAACCCTGCACGTACACCCGGCGGGCCTCTTCCACCCCGCGGGGCTGGGTTCGTCCGGTGGCCGGGGGGTGGATGCCGATGATCTCGGCCAGTTCCGACGGCTGTTCGCCCGGGCCCGTCTCCCCCACCAGTGACTCGAGGGTCCGGAGCATGTACCGCCGCGGCGGTGAGCCCTGTTCCCACCGGGCCACCGACTGCTGAGTGACCCCCAGGTGGTCGGCCAGCTCCCGCTGGGTCATCCCGTGGCTCAGCCGGTAGGAGCGGATCCGCTCGGCCAACCCGTCGGGGGGCTCAGGTGTGTACTCGTGTGTATCCACCACTTGTCAACGCTACTCACCGGAGTGCACCGTTGACAAGGGTGGGGCACGGATTCATGTGTGCGGCGTGTCGAACTACAAAGGTGTCGTTCACACGCCACGGATACGGGTAACCGGTGCGTACCGGCGCAACCGTCCCGGGCCGGACCGAGGCCTCGGTGACGGTGGCGGACCGGCCCGGCCACCCGCGAGCGGCCGGGCCGGTCCGGCCTCACACGTCGATGGCCTGGTGGAGATCGGCGTCGGAGGTGATGGCGATCTTCCTCGGCCGGGCCCTCTCGGACACCGGGATGTTGAGGCGCAGGACACCGGACCGGTAGGTGGCCTGGATGGCCTCGGTGTCGAGGGCGTCGCCCAGGATGACCTGGCGGCTGAAGACGCCGCGGGGCCGCTCGGAGGCGATCAGCTCGACATCGGGCCCCGTCGCCGCCAGGCGCTCGGCCCGGACGGTGAGGACGTTGCGCTCGACGTCGAGGTCGACCGAGTCCGGGTCGACGGCCGGCAGGTCGAATTCGATGACGAACGTGTCCCCGTCGCGCCAGGCATCCATCGGCATGACCGCCGGCCGGGCGGTGGTGCCGAGCACGTGCGAGGCAACGCGGTCGAGTTCGCGGAAGGGATCGGTACGGACCAACATCGTTTTTCCTCCTTCGTGATCAAGGACCTGTGCGGTCTGACTGTCACCGGTTGTTTGCTTATCTATGGTGACTGATATAGATTTTATATCGACCAGACAGTAGGTGCAAGCAGAGAACCGGAGAAATTTTCGACCGTGGTGCGACATCCTGAACCCGACCCCGGCCGGGCCGTCTACAGCATCTCGGTGGCGGCGGACCTGGTGGGCAACCAACCGCAGAACCTCCGTCTCTACGAGGCCCGCGGTCTGTTGACCCCGGACCGCAGCGACGGGGGGACCCGCCGCTACAGCGAGGACGATCTCGACCGGCTCCGGACCATCGGGGGCCTGCTGGAGGACGGCCTCAACCTGGCCGGCATCGATCGGGTCCTCGAACTGCAGGCGGCCAACGAGGCCCTCCGCCGACAGATCGAAGCCCTGCAGACCCCGCAGAACAGAAGAGGTGAACCGCCCACAAGGGGCCACTGATCCGGGTCCGGGTATCGTCGCCCCATGACCGGGCCCGACGTGGTGTGGGCGGCGATCACGGTGGACTGTACCGATCCGGGGATGACCTCCGATTTCTGGAGCCGCCTGCTGGGACTTCCCCCGCGGACCATCGACGATCTGCCGGGGTGGTTCCGGATCGGGCCCACCGTCGGGGGCGGGCCGGCCATCACCTTCCAGCCGGTGCCGGAGCGGAAAGCCGGCAAGACCCGGATCCACCTCGACCTGTGGGTCGACCGGCTGGAGGAAGCCATGGCACTGGTGGCGGACCTCGGCGGCCGGTCCACCGGGGAGATCCACCGGTACGACGAGGGGACGGTGGCGGTGATGGCCGACGTGGAGGGCAACGAGTTCTGCCTGGTCGGCCCGCCGGGGTCCGGGTAAGCCTGTCCCGGGCGGTCACCCGGGACGTCACGGGTTTACAGGTCCCGGACCCACGCTTAGGCTTCCGGCAGGGCGGTCGGTGGACAGGAGGCGGCATGCAGGCTGACAGGATGCAGACGGGTTGTCCCACCTCAGGGGGCCGGATCCGGCGGGGCCGGCGGAGCCGGCTGCTGATCCGGTCCGTTGCCGCCGTCGCCCTGTCGGTGGCGGGACTGGCCGCCGTGGCCACACCGGCGGTGGCGTCGTCGTCGGTCAACGCCAGCGCCTACGGGGTGAAGTGCACGGGTCAGACCGGGTCTCTGGCGTTCAGCCCACCCCTCACGTCCAGCGTGATGACCGGCACCGAGACGATCCACATCGCCGCCACCCTCACCGGCTGCACGGCCGCCGTGCCCACCGGAGGAAAGAAGATCACCATCACCAAGGGGGTGGTGACCGGCACCCTGACCTCCCATCTCGACGGGGTGTCAGGGTTCGAGACCCTGCTGCAGCTGGGCGGGACGGTGCCCCAGACCGGGACGATGTCGGTGGCCTGGACCACCTCCCCGGCCCTCATCTCGGGCTCCACCCACATCAGCGTGCTCTCCACCGGCGTGGGCTTCGCCTCGGCGGGCGGCGGCCAGGACGATATCGATCTCACCATCCCGGGTGCCACCAAGGGGGTGGTGACCGGATCGTTCTCCGCACACTCGGTGTATTCGTTCGACAGTTCGAAGTCCAGCAAGACGGTCAGCTCCCTCCTCGTCTCCCCGTCGATCAGTTCGCTGGCCCTCAGCGGCGGGCTGACGGTGCTCAACGAACGGCCCTCGACCCTCAAGGTCACCCCGTCATCGTCGACCGACGATCCGCCGTACGGGCCGCCCTTCACCACCCCCTACTACGCCAAGGCCACCTACGGGTCCTCGACCATGAACGTGAGCCAGCTGGCCACATGGTCCTCCACCGATCCTGCTGTCGGCCTGTTGGAAGGGGTGAGCTTCATCTGCGGAAACCAGCTCAGCGGCCAGGGCGACTGTGAGAACGTCCACCTCGGAGGGCTGGGTGCCGCCAAAGTCACCGCCACCCTCGGGACCGCCACGGCCAGTTCGACGAGGACCAACGTCCCGGATCCGGAGGTCGCGACGGGGACCCTGCCCGATGCGGTCAGCGGTGTGCCGTACTTCTGGCCGATCACCGTCACCGGTGGAATCCGGCCCTATACGGTGAAATCCACCTCCACACTGCCCGACGGCTTCTCCGTCCAGGACAGCCCCGCCGGCATCGTCGGCACCCCGACCAGCCCCGGGACCTACACCTTCTACGGCGTGGAGGTCGTCGATGCCAGCGGCGCCAATGCCTACGCCCCTGCCTACACGATGACCGTGCTCCCCGCCGTTGAGCCCCTCACCGTCGCCACCACGTCACTGCCCGGGGCCACCGTGGGATCCGCCTACGAACAGGTGCTCACGCCGGACGGCGGCTCGGGTGACACCCCCACCCCCTACGCCTGGACGGTCACCGCGGGGAGCCTCCCCGACGGCCTCACCCTCTCGGCCTCCGGCCTGATCAGCGGGACCCCGAAGGCCGACGCCGTCGGGACGGCCACGTTCACCGCCCAGGTGACCGACGGGTCAGATCCGGTCCAGACCGCCACCCAATCCCTCACCATCACGGTTGGTGCCGCCCTGGCCGCGACGCCCACGGTCCTGTCCGACGCCACCGTGGACGCCCCCTATGCGGCGACCCTCACCGCGCCGACCGGCGGCATCGGGCCCGACACCTATCTCATCGCATCCGGGACCCTGCCCGGCGGGCTCTCGCTGAGCACCGGGGGCACCATCAGCGGAACGCCCACCGCGGCCAATGTCGGGTCCACTGCCTTCACCGTTCTGGTCACCGACTCCTCCGATCCGACCCAGTACGTCCTGCTCCCCGAGTCCCTCACGGTCATCGCCCCGCCACCGGACCAGCCCTCGACGACGGTGCTGGTCCTCGACCCCGCCACCATCACCTCCGGCCAGGACGTCATTTTCGATGTGTCGGTCACCGGATCGGGCGGGGTGCCCTCGGGCACCGTCACCCTCACCGACGGTGCCACCGTGCTCGACACCTGCACCCTCTACCAGGGGGCGACCCTCTCCGACTGCGGCATCAACAACGCGCCGACCGGCACCTACCCGGTGACCGCCACGTACTCGGGTGACACCGTGTTCGCCGGCTCGTTCGGAACGGCCTCCCTCACCGTCACTCCCTAAGGGGCCAGCCGGGGCACTCGGTCCCACCCCGGCTGGTGTGCCGCCCCCGGCGGCGGCACACCAGGGCAAGGACAGAAAACAGAACGAAACGGTTGCGTTCCGCAATAGCGTCCGTTACTGTTATCGGACGGAACCGTTCCGTTCTACCCCGGGAGACATGCGATGAGCATCGCCGACGTGGAGACCATCACCGCACGGGAGGGCCGGCCCAGCGGAGCCCGGGCCATGGCCCGGGAGCAGGCCATCCTCGACGCCGCCCTGAGCCTGGTGATGGAGGTGGGCTACGACAAGCTGAGCATGGACGCCCTGGCCGAGCGGGCCCACGCCGGCAAGGCCACCATCTACCGGCACTGGTCGGGCAAGGCCGAGGTGGTGGTGGAGGCCATCCGCCGCCGCAAGTGCGAAGTCGCCGTGCCGGCGGCGCAGACCGGTTCGCTCCGGGGTGACCTGGTGGCCACCCTCGGCTGCATGAACGCCGCCATGTCCAGCGAGGACACCGCCCTGCTGGTCGGGGTGCTGTCGGCCATGCACAAGGACCAGGAGCTGGCCGACCTCATGCGGAGCCAGGTCATCGACGCCCGCAAGGACATGCTCGGCGAGATTCTGGAGCGGGCGGTCGCCTCCGGGGAGCTCACCGCCGGCTTCGATGCCGGGGTGGTCAACGAGGTGCTGTCGGCCGTGTTCTTCAACCGGCTGGTGATCACCGGCGAACCGATCGACGACGCCTTCCTCACCCACCTGGTCGACGACGTCGTCCTCCCGCTGCTGCGCTGTTGAGCCTCCGCCCGACCCGGCCGTCCACCCTTCACCACGCACCCCGCACCCCGCACTACGCACCCCGCACCACGCACCACCGATTCGCTTCACCGTTCTCACCCATCCCTCATCCGCCCATCCCCCCCGGGCACCCCGTCCCACAAGGAGCACCCATGTCGACCACAACCGAAACCCTCGGATCACCACCCGGCCACTCGGACATCGACGGGCCCGACCCGAAGCGCTGGCTGGCCCTGGCCGTCATCGCCGTGGCCCAGCTGATGGTGGTGCTGGACGCCTCCATCGTCACCATCGCCCTCCCCTCGGCCGAGCGCTCGCTCAACATCTCCACCGACAACCGCCAGTGGGTCCTGACCGCCTACACCCTGGCCTTCGGCGGACTTCTGCTGCTGGGCGGCCGGATCGCCGACTACGTCGGACGCAAGCGCGTGTTCATCATCGGCCTGCTCGGCTTCGCCGGGGCCTCGGCTCTCGGCGGTGCCGCCGTCAGCGCCCCCATGCTGTTCGGAGCCCGGGCCCTGCAAGGGGCCTTCGCCGCCCTGCTGGCACCGGCCGCCCTGTCGCTGATCACCGTGACCTTCACCGAGGTGAAGGAGCGGGCCACCGCCTTCGGCGTGTACGGCGCCATCTCGGGTGGCGGTGCCGCCATCGGGCTGATCGCCGGGGGCGTGCTGACCCAGTACGCCTCGTGGCGGTGGTGCCTGTTCGTCAACGTGCCCATCGCCATCCTGACCGCGGTGGTGGCGGTGCCGATCGTGCGGGAGAGCAAGGCCCACGGCAACACCAGCTACGACATCCCCGGGGCCATCACCGTCACCGGTGGACTGGTGGCCCTGGTCTACGGCTTCACCCAGGCCGCCCAGAGCAGCTGGACGTCGGGGAACACCCTGACCTACCTGGGTATCGGGGTCGTGCTGCTGGCCGCCTTCGTGGTCATCGAGATGCGGGCGAAGAACCCCCTCCTGCCCCTGCGGGTGGTCCTCGACCGGACCCGGGGCGGCTCATTCCTGAGCTCGCTGATGGTGGGCTCCGGCCTGATGGGGATGTTCCTCTTCCTGACCTTCTACTTCCAGGGGAACCTGGGCTACTCCGCCCTCAAGACCGGGTTCGCCTTCCTGCCCTTCTCGGCCGGGATCATTCTGGCGGCGGGAGCCTCGTCCAAACTCACACCCCGCACGGGGCCCAAGCCCATCATGGTGATCGGCTTCAGTGCGGCCGCCCTCGGGATGGTGTGGCTCACCCAGATCGGCGCCACCACCAGCTTCGCCCTCCACGTGCTGCCGGCGGAGATCCTGATCTCCGTGGGCATGGGGCTGGCGTTCGTCCCCATGAGCAGCACCGCCCTGTTCGGCGTCTCCACCCACGACGCCGGGGTGGCCAGCGCCACACTCAACGCCACCCAGCAGATCGGCGGCTCACTGGGCACGGCCCTCCTGAACACGGTCTTCGCCTCGACGACGGCGGCCTACCTGGCCACCCGGGTCGACACGCCGGCCGTGCGGGAGGCCGCCCAGATCCACGGCTATGTGATCGGCTTCGCCATCGGAGCGGTGTTTCTGGTGGCGGCGGCGGCGTCGGCGCTCTTTCTGGTCAGCGCGTCCAAGTCGGACATGGAGTCCCTTGAGGGGATGGAGGTTCCCGTCCCGGTCTGATGGGTCAGGCTCCGGATGTCTTGACATCCAGACATCCGGTCAATCCAGGAATCTGTCCGGGTATCAGGACATGCACCGTCGCCCAGGATCAGGAACCGGTCGATTCCCCTACCCCGATGGCACGTCCTGAAGCCGGGGTGCCGAGTTCCGCGCTGCGCCGTCCGGCACCGGGCTGCCTCATGTCGGCAGCTGTCAGCCCGACGGGGTCGTCCGGACCAGACCGGGGCCGTGGGGGTGGTAGTGGCCCGGGTCGATCTGCCGCTCGCCGTCCCACCGGTAGGCGACCAGGGTGCCGCCCCTGACCGCGCTGAAGTCGACGCAGGCCGTCATCGCCGTCCAGTCCTCGACCTCGTGGGGCACGCCCTCCCGCCAGTAGTGGCCATAGAAGACCGGGACCGGGTCCGTATAGGCGTAGGCGCGGTCGTCCCCGACCAGCGGCACGTCGGGTAGCCCGGGGTACTCGCCACCGTCCTCCCCTTTGGCGCCGCGATGGATCTCGATGAGGTCCGACAGCCGTTCGGCCCCGGCGTTCCACCACCGGATACGGGCGCTGGTGCGCAGGTGTCCGTCCTTGTCGCGGAAGGGTGGTGCCCGGTAGCTCCCGAGGTCGAGCTCCGGACCCTTCAGCACCACCTCGACGGCCCGATAGAGCGCACTCCCCTTGCGGGTGGCTTCGACCAGCTGCGCCACCGAGGTGAACCGGTCACCACCGAGGATCCGGCGGAGCACCCCGATCGACGGGTCGTGCCAGCAGGCGTGCACCACCCGGATCCCGTCGAGTTCGAGCCACAGCGGCAACGACCGGAACCAGGCCAGGTAATGGCGCTTCTGGTCCCCGGTCAGCTGAGAGAGGAAGGCCTCGTGCTGGGTGCGGTTCTTCGGGCTGTGCGCCCGGAGGGGCCGACCCGGATCAGCCGGATCGTGGGCGGCGTAGGCGATGGCGTTGAACTCGTGGTTGCCCATGATGACCCGGGCCGACCCGGCGTCCGCCATGGCCTTGACCACCTCCAGGGTGCGGAGCTGGGACGGTCCCCGGTCGATGAGGTCCCCGACGAAGACGGCCTGGCGGGTCTCGTGACCGTAGGCACCGGTCCAGGGGTTGAACTCGTAGCCCAGCTCCCCGAGCATCGCCTCGAGTGTGAATGCCGACCCGTGGACATCCCCGATGATGTCGTAGCCGGCCATACCCCACTCTCCCATCAACCCGCGACGGGGGGCTCCGCCGTCCAGGCCGAGACGGACCCGATGGTGGCCGAGTCCAACCACTCCCTCACCGCCGCCGTGGCCCTGACGTCATCCTCGTTGTAGGTCAGGAGGCGGGCCCGGTTCTCCTCCCGCACCGCGGGATCGGGGTGGTGCACCGCCCGGTCGTACCAGACCATCGACTGGTCACCGCCGGGATCGTCGTCCCGCCACCGGAAGCCGGCCAGGGGGGCGACCTTCTTCAGCCCCAGACCACCACCGGTGATGACCTGGGCACTGACCACGGCGTACAGGTCGACCCAGTGGGGACCGGCGAGGAACTCCCCCACCTCGTCGGGCGTGGGTCCGGCCGCGGTCCGGCCGGCGATCTTCAGCATCTGATGGTTCTCCGCCGAGGTGTAGCAGTAGGCGGCGAACGTCCCGGACCCCGCCAATGTGGCGTCCCTGAGCCCGGTCATCCACGTCCAGAACCGGGCGAAGATCTCCACTTCGCCGTCACCGTCGAGGGGGTCCCAGCTCACAAAGGGCCGATAGCCCGGGGAGACCCCGGTCCGTTCGGTGCGGCTGACCCTCACGCCCCACAGGTAGACGCCCGACCCGCTGTTCTCCATGTCGACATCGATCTCGACGTCGGCCCTCGGCACGTCGATGCGGTCGATCCCCCGGCGCCGGAGGGGCCGGCCGGCCACAGCGGCCCGGGCCTGGTCGATGAGCCCGGGCAGGTA
>Ga0182012_10007310_pt1 | contig 11067 bp, 8 predicted proteins | sample 612S2SmetaG_FD_120486 | JGI IMG/M metagenome (GOLD analysis project Ga0182012, IMG submission 120486) | Permafrost microbial communities from Stordalen Mire, Sweden - 612S2S metaG | ecosystem: Environmental > Terrestrial > Soil > Wetlands > Permafrost | place: Sweden: Stordalen | collected...
CCGAGTTGAAGCGCTACCCCTCCGGCCACCTGTATTTCTCGCTCAAGGACGAGGGCGCCAAGCTCGCCGGCATCGTGTGGAAATCCGGCGTCGCCCGGCTGGGCATGAAGCCGGAGAACGGCGTGGAGGTCATCGCCACCGGGCGGCTGTCGTCCTATCCGGAGCGGTCATCCTACCAGTTGATCGTCGAGCGCATGGAGTATGCCGGCGCCGGCGCGCTGCTGGCGCGGGTCGAGATGCTGCGCCTGCGCCTGGCGGCCGAGGGGCTGTTCGCGGCCGAGCGCAAGCAGGCGCTGCCGGTGCTGCCAAGGGTGATCGGCGTCATCACCAGCGAGCGCGGCGCGGTGATCCAGGACATCCGCACCACCATCCTGCGCCGCTTCCCACGCACCATCCTGCTGTGGCCCGTGCCGGTGCAGGGCGAGGGCGCGGCCGAGCGCGTCGCCGCGGCGATCCAGGGGTTCGATGCGCTGGCGCCGGGCGGGGCAATCCCTCGGCCGGACGTGCTGATCGTGGCGCGCGGCGGTGGCAGCCTGGAAGACCTGATGGTGTTCAATGAGGAGGTCGTGGTGCGCGCGGTGGCTTCGTGCCGCATCCCGGTGATCTCCGCCGTCGGCCACGAGACCGACACCACGCTGATCGACTTCGCCGCCGACCGGCGGGCGCCGACGCCGACTGCGGCGGCGGAGATGGCGGTGCCGGCGCGGTCCGACCTGATCGCCGACCTGGAACACCGGGCGTCCCGGCTGGTGGGGGCGCTGAACCGGCTGGTGCAGGAGCAACGGCTGCGCCTGTCGCGCGCCGAGCGCGGCCTGCCCGACCTGCCGAGCCTGGTGGGCACGGCGCGGCAGCGGCTGGACGACCGGGCGGAGCGGCTGGTGCTGGCGCTGCCCAACCTGGTGGGGCGGCGGCGTGCCGCGCTGGCTGAGGCGGAGCGGCGGCTGCCGGACGCGCCGGCGCTGGTGGCGGCGTGCCGGGAGCGGGTGCAAGATCGCGGCGTGCGGCTGATCGTGGCGCTGCCCAACCTGGTGCAGAACCGCCACGCCGAGCTGGAGCTGTGCGGCGAGAAGCTGGTGGGCGCGCTGCGGGTGGCGGTGTCCGGGATTCACCAGCGGGGGAACCGGACGCTGCTGCGGTTCTCCGACGCGCCGCTGGCTGCGTGCTTGCGGGTGGCGCGGGGGCGGCTGGCGGGGACGGCGGCGCATCTGGAGGCGGTGTCGCCGCTGGCGGTGCTGCAGCGCGGGTATGCGCTGGTGTCCGACGTTGGGGGGAGGCCATTGACCAGCGCCAGGGCGGTGCGGCCGGGGGCTAGGCTGCGGCTGCGGTTTGCGGATGGGGAGGTGGGGGCGGTGGCTGATGGCGGTGGGAAGGAGAAGCGGCAGGGGATGTTGCCGCTGTAGGGGTTGGACACCTATCATTCCTGACGTGCTGCGCCTTGCACAAAAGCTGCGGGCGCGACGATCGGAATGGAGCGAAAGGGGTTGAGGACCAGAAGATCAGCGTCGCCCGAAACGATCAGGTCCGCGTGACCGTTTATGGCCAATTCGAGAAACTTGTCGTCGGTGTGATCGCGACATGCTGCTATGCGCTCAATAATGACGACCGGATGCGCGACTGCCAGTAGCCCGCGCAGCCAATCGACCACAGCCGGCGCGATCAGCGGGGCAAGTTTGGGACGGGCCAGAACCTCAAGGAGCTGTCGTTCCGTGGCGGCAGATTTCAGCAAGATGTCGCGCTGCGACACGATCCGCAGGGCAAGGGCGGGGGAGGATTTGTCTTTCAGGGCGGCACTGACAAAGACATTGGTATCGACGATAACCCTCATCTGAGCTGCGGCTCAACGTCCCGTTGAGCGTCCTTGATCAGCCGGTCGATGTCGTCATCGCTCAGACCAGCGGCGACGACCCGCGCGCGAGATGCACGGCGTCCGGGCATGAGTTCCTCTTCCGGCGCAAACGTGAGAATCACGCGTTCATCGGAGCCAATGCCCCGCCGCTTCAATTCCGCCGCGACTTCGCCGGCGGCGATTTCAATGGTCTCCGGCGCTGCCGTCATCGGTGTTCGTCCTCGCTGTACTCGCGGGCCTGGGTCTGGCGGTGGCGTGAGCGTGGATGCCTTGACCGCGAACCGCCAGGCAGGCCCGGGGGTGTAGACGATAGGGCGTTGGCCGCCCGATGTCATCGGTTCAGGTAGGCCCCGGTGTAGGTTGGGCGCTGGATGGTCGGTCAGCCCCCAAGTGCGTTGTCCAGGTGTGAGGCGTTGGAGGCACCCTCGACTTTGTGGCTCACGTGGGCTACGTTTAGCTTGTAAACCCTACCCCAGGTTCCTTGGCATGACCACCAATTCGGTTGTCCGCGCGCGCATCAGCGAAGACCTCAAGCAGCAAGCCGCCGCGGTGCTGGCAGATATGGGCCTGACCGTCTCGGATGCCGTGCGTATCCTGCTGACCAAAGTGGCGAAGGAAAAGGCGCTGCCGTTCGACCTCACCCCGAACGCCCTGACGGCGGAGACGCTGCACAAGAGCGAGCGCGGCGAGGACGTGCATCACGCGAAGGATGCCGACGCGCTGTTCAAGGATTTAGGGATTTAATGCGGCGTCCCGCCTATTCCGGCCAGTTCAAGCGGGACATAAAACTGGCCCAGAAGCGCGGAAGGATATCGCAAAGCTCAAGGAGCCGATGCGGCTGCTGATCGAGGGCGATACGGTGCGGTTCGAGCGCACCGGAAAGCACGCCGACCTTTTCGATGAATGATGGCCCGTCGCTACGGCTCAACGTCCCTTTGAGCGCCCTTGATCAGCCGGTCGATGTCCGCGCGCGGGATGCGCGGCGTCATCGGAGTTTGAACTGGGCTATGATGCGGCCTTCACGTCGCCATGTCGATATTTACAGACGCGCAGCAGCGACTTTGGAGTGAAATATGGCCACTAAGCTTCGTATCTTAATTCGGTGGGGCGGGTTACCGCGACGGTTTCTTAGCCTCGTCTTTCGCGATGGCCCGGCCGAAGACGGAACCTTACTCATCTCACTCGATCGCAAGCCAACCTTGAGTCTTGACGTTGAGCTTGGCCGAATCCGTCCGCCAATTGCACCCGAGCCGCCTCTGCAACCATTCAAAATTACCCGCCACGCAACAGGCTGTGTACGCTTTCATGGGTTTGACCGAGGGGCACCAAGGCGCATATTTGCAGAGCCCATTTTCGCCATCTCGCAGGCCCAGCCATTGGCGATTGTTTCCATTCCACATCCTGATGTGCTTACCGTATTCGACGAAATTGCTGGCCCATTCGATGCGGAGTTAGACCTTTCGAGCGCAGATTTGGGCAGAAAGACTTTCTATTTGAGTTTGCTTCCAGACTCCGACCAGTTGCCTGAACTGAGCGGCACCGGCGCATCGGTAAGGTTCGCTGACTGGTTCAGGGTTGGTATATTGCTTGGGCCTCCGCCTACTCCGCCATTTTCAGGGTTGGACCATGCTGTCTGGAAATGTATACCGTCGGAAGGACCGTTCCCAGCGCAGGTCGTTGACAAAAACCATTCTCTGGTTTTTGTCCATCGAAAGCTTGCAAAAACGCAAGATTCCATCTTCTATTGGCTTCCTGCAAGGAAGAAATACCGCCTTATTTTCGCTGTGCCAATGCGCATTGCTCCCCACCTCGAAATTGAATTTGAAGATCCAAAATTAAAGGCGGTGGTTACTCCAAACGACACGATGGACACTCGCTTTAGCGAGCTTACGTTTAGCGTGTCAGGTCCCGGCGGTCGGATTCCCAACCCGGTGGTGATCAAGCGGATCATGCTCCACGCGGACCTTTGATGTTCGGGCGCCTCGTCTAACGCACATCGGCATGGTCACGAGCCAGCCGGCGTCGGAGAGGCCCCACGCGAATCCACCACCGTCGTTAACCGTCACTGCCAATAGAATCCAGCGAGTGAGCCGCGGTCAACCCACGGACCTACGCCCCCGGCTCCTCCCCAAGCCAGAAGACCCTACGCCGCCCGCCCTACGCCAGCGCCGTCTCGACCTTCCGCTCGTTCCGCTTCCGCGTATTCGGATCGAGGAACCGCTTGCGCAGCCGCAGCGCCCCGGGGGTCACTTCCACCAGCTCGTCGTCCTCGATGTAGGCCAGCGCCTGCTCCAGGCTCATGCGCCGCGGCGTCGTCAGCAGCATGGCGTCTTCCTTGCCGGCCGCGCGCACGTTGGACAGCTTCTTTTCCTTGATCGGGTTCACATCCAGGTCCGAGCCCCGAGAATGCTCGCCCAGGATCATGCCCAGATAGACCTTCTCCCCCGGCTGCACGAACAGCGTGCCGCGCTCCTGCAGGTAGAACAGCGCGTAGTGCACCGCCTCCCCGTCGGAGTTGGAGATCAGGCTGCCGCTATTCCGCCCCTCCATCGGGCCTTTCCACGGCCCAAAGCCGGCGAACAGCCGGTTCATGATGCCGGTGCCGCGCGTGTCGGTCAGGAATTCGCTGTGGTAGCCGATCAGCCCACGGCTTGGGATCAGGAAGGTCAGCCGGATCTTGTGCCCGCCGGAGGGCCGCATGTCGCGCAATTCCCCCTTCCGCCGGCTCATTTTGTCCACGACGATGCCGGAATAGGGCTCGTCCACATCGACCAGCACCTCCTCCATCGGCTCCTCGCGGGCGCCGGTTTCGGGGCTTTTGCGGGTCAGCACGCGCGGGCGGCCGATGGTCAGCTCGAAGCCCTCGCGCCGCATGGTCTCGATCAGCACGCCGAGCTGCAGTTCGCCGCGGCCGGCCACTTCGAACGCCTCGGTCTCCTCGGAATCGGTCACCTTGATGGCGACGTTGCCCTCCGCCTCGCGGAACAGCCGGTCACGGATCTGGCGGGAGGTGACCTTCTTGCCCTCGCGCCCGGCCAGCGGGCCGTCGTTGATCCGGAAGGTCATGGCAAGGGTCGGCGGATCGACCGGGATCGCCGGCAGCGGGGCGGTCAGGTCCGGGGCGCCGATGGTGTCGGGGACGGTCGCTTCCGCCAGCCCAGCCACGGCCACGATGTCGCCGGCCTGCGCTTCCTCCACCGGGACGCGCTCCAGCCCGCGGAACGACAGCAGCTTGGACATGCGCCCGGTCTCCACGGCCGAGCCGTCGGAGCGGATCACCTTCAGCGGCATGTTCAGCTTGGCCCGCCCCTGCTCGATGCGGCCGGTCAGCACGCGGCCCAGGTACGGGTCGTATTCCATGATGGAGGCGACCATGGCGAACGGCGCGTCCGGGTCCACCGTGGGGCTCGGGACGTGGCGCACCACCAGGTCGAACAGCGGCGCCAGGTCCTTGCGCGGGCCTTCCAGCTCCACGTCCGCCCAGCCCTGCCGGCCGGACGCGTAAAGCATGGGGAAATCAAGCTGGCTGTCGGTCGCGCCGAGGGCGGCGAACAGGTCAAACACCTCGGTGTGGACCTCGTCGGCGCGAGCGTCCTGGCGGTCGATCTTGTTGACCACCACGATCGGATGGATGCCGCGGGCGAGCGCCTTGCCGACCACGAACTTGGTCTGCGGCAGCACGCCCTCGGCGGCGTCCACCAACACGATGGCGCCATCGACCATGTTGAGGATGCGCTCCACCTCGCCGCCGAAATCGGCGTGGCCGGGCGTGTCCACGATGTTGATCCGCACGTCGTGCCAGTCCACGGAGGTGCACTTGGCGAGGATGGTGATGCCCCGCTCACGCTCCAGGTCGTTGCGGTCGAGCGCGCGCTCGGCCACCTGCTGGTTCTCCCGGAAGGAGCCGGACTGTTTCAGGAGCTGATCGACCAGCGTGGTCTTGCCGTGATCGACATGCGCGATGATCGCGACGTTGCGAATTTGCATAGGTGCCTGGGTGCGGGAGGATGATTCGTCGGCACACATAATGGCCCATGCGGCAGGATGCGAGGGTTAAAGGTTGAAGGAGGTGCGCAATGCGGCGTCGTGATCTGATGGGGGCGGGCGCGGCCGGGGTGCTGGTGGCCGCCGCGGAGGGGGGTGGCGCGCAGGCGGCGGCGCCGCGAATCGACACGGTCTTGCGGCCTTACCTCGCCAAATACGGCCTGCCGGCGCTGGCCGCCGCGGTGGTCCGGGACGGCGTGGTCGTGGCCGCGGGCGCCGTCGGCACACGGCGCGCCGGCGCCGATAGTCCAGTGACAATCGAGGACCGATTCCACATCGGCTCCGACACCAAGGCAATGACGGCCACGACCGTCGCCATGTTTGTTGAGGCCGGGCGGCTGCGCTGGGACAGCCGCGTGGAGGAGGTGTTCCCGGATCTGGCCGCCACCATGGACCCCGGGTTCCGGCGCGTGACCGTGGAGCAATTGCTGTCGCACACCAGCGGCCTGCCAAGTGACAATGATGCCATAGTCAAGCTTTATCTCGAGTCCTTCGCGCAAGACGGCAATGTGGACGAACTGCGCCTCTGGCTGCTGCGGCAGGTGGCGCCGCGCCCGCTGGAGGCTCCCACTGGCACGCGATTTGCCTATTCGAACCTCGGCTACACCCTGGCCGGCGCCATCGTCGATCGCCTGAGCGGGCGGACCTGGGCGGAGGAGGTCGCTGCGCGCCTGATCGACCCGCTCGGCCTGACGACCGCCGGCTTCGGGCCACAGGCAAGCCTGGGGCGGGTGGACGCGCCGCTCGGGCACCTGCGCCGACCGGACGGCACGCTGAAGCCGATGCTGACCGGCAACAACAACGATGTCCCGCCCATCATCGGGCCGGCCGGCGAGGTGCATCTCTCCGTGCTGGACTTCGCGACCTGGGCCGGATGGAACGCCGGCGAGGGCAAGCGCGGGCCGGCGCTGGTGCGGCCGGAGACGCTGCGGAAGCTGCATACCAAGGTGGTCGATATTCCGGCTGGGCCGGATGCCGGGCCGGGGAGACCCTCGCATGGCGGCTACGGGCTTGGCTGGGGCGTTGCCGCCTTGCCGTTCTCGCCGGAGCCGTTCGTGACCCACAGTGGATCGAACGAAATGAACCTCGCCATGGTCTTTCTGCAGCCCGCGCATGACTACGCCATGGTGATGATGACCAACGTGAGCGACGAGTCGGCCAGAACGGCGCTGCTGGCGCTGGCCGAAGAGCTGTACCGGCGTCATCCCCCCACGGGCTGACCCTGTAACCAAGCCGTGTAGCGGATGAGGCGGCGCCGCGCTGTTAGTCTTCGGCGGCTGTTCAAGCCCCGGAGTGTGCCGCATGCGACTGACACTGCTCGCCGCTTTGTTGCTGATCGTGGGGTCCGCCGTCGCCCGTGCCGAGTGCGGCAAGGAAACCAGCCTGGTCACGGTCACCAACTATGGCCACACCATTACACTGGATGACGACACCGTCTGGCGGGTGGACGACGGCGACGAGGTGAAGTCGCAGGCCTGGCAGGAGCGCGCTCCGATCGTGGTGTGCGGCGACCGGCTGACCAACAACGAGTATCACGAAACGGTGGGTGCGGTCCGGGACTACGAAGAACCCACCGGACCGGAGAGCAACAAGCTGTTCAAGCCCAAGCGCGCGGACATGGCAGGCGAGGATGCGACACCGTATGGCGGTCTGCCCGCCGCGCCCGGGGTCTCGCCCAAGGATGCGCCCTACGGCACGCTGCCGCCGTTCAACCGCCAGCCCTGAAAGCCCATCGCTGACGCCCGGCCGTTTCGGCGGCCGGCCGATGCCGCAGTCCCCGCGGGAGAGGCAGCGACATTTCCGGCGGGGTGAGGCGCGCGCCAACAACTGTCATCAAAACGACTTGCTCCGGCGCTTTCGGATGCGATCGTTTTGAGGGTTCATTCCGCGCTTTCCTGCCCGGATAGCTCCGCCTCGGCTGGTGCCGGTGCGGCAACCCGCCAAGATCCATCGGCCCGGAGGCCGAGACCACCTGATGCAGAGGACGAACGTTCCGGCGCTCGGCTTGCGCTACTGGGTAATCATTTCGCTCGCCAGCGTGTTCGGGGCCAACATGGGTGATTTCGTCTCTCATGTTCTGGGGCTGGGCCATGCGCGCGGGTTGCCGCTGCTCGTTGCGACGTTCGTTGTCATCTTGCTCGCCGAGCGGCGCAGCCGGGTGGGCACCGAAGCGTACTACTGGCTCGCGATCGTCACCATCCGAACGGCGGCCACCAATCTGGCGGATCTTGGCACGCATGATCTGCGACTGAGCTACCAATCCGTGATCGCCGGTCTCGCCATGCTGCTCGTGCTGGTGGTGTATTTCGCACGCTCGCCGTTTTCGGCCCCGGCCGATGCCGGTCGCGCGGCCGCGCTGAAGGGCGTTCCGAAGACCGACGTGCAGTACTGGACGGCGATGTTGATCGCGGGCACCTTGGGCACGGCTCTTGGCGATTTCGCTGCCGGTGGTTTGGGCCTGGGGGCGTCGTCCATCGTTTTCCTGGCTCTGCTTGCCGTTGTCGTGGCGCTCGGATATCGTACTGTCATCACAACGACGGGATTCTATTGGCTGACGATCGTGATCGTACGAACGGCCGGCACGAATGTGGGCGATTTCCTTGCTGGCAGACATGGGCTGGGGCTGGGTCTTCGTGCAAGTACTGCTTGCACGGCCCTGCTGCTTATTGTCACGGCGCTGGTCTGGAAGCAGCGACGTGACAGCCGCCTGCTCGCGCTGGGCGATGCCCGCTAGGCAAGCGACCGCGGTGCCTTGCAGCCAAGGATGATCTTAAGCAGTGTTTGCCCCGGCCGCGCCGAACGGGGTGCCGCGACCTCGTGCCCCGAGACGAAGCAACACCACACCACGAAAGAGACCCCACCAGAGGCGACTTCCGGAGTTGGCGAATGAGAGCCGTTGCGCATTTGCTGCACTCATTGAGGCCGGCCCGTGCTCCGCTTTTTCTTGTGTTTCTCGTCTTTGTTGGTCTGGTCTTGCCGCCGCAGACCAATGACATCCTGCTTGGCCTCGCGGACATGCCGTTCGGCAGCCTTTTTTTTCAAATCTCTCTTATGACTGTCGCTTTCTCGGCTTGGTTCTGGTCCCGAACCGCGCTTAACGCCGAACTCGGCACGACCGACGTGGAATGTTGCCGGGCAACTCTCGACTACCTCCACCCGGAAGCGAAAACCGCCTGGCTGATCGGTCCCCGCTTGCTGTTTGCGGCCGTCGGCGCGACCGGCATCCTGATCGCCGTGCGCAGCCACGACTGGGGACAGGCTGCCATATGCGCGGTTTGGACCGGCCTCGGCAGCTATGCCATCGCCCACCGGCGGTTGCCCTGTAATCTGCCGAAGCCTTCAAGGATTCTTCCGAACGGATCCATCCCGCTGTCCCAGGCTGCCCCTTGGGGCAGGGACCGGCTTGCCCAGGTTCTTTGCCTGCTTGGTCTCGTCGGCTTCGCCGCCGCCGCCGTCGAAACCTTCCTGCAACCGCCATGGTTTCGTCCGGCAGCGTGGATTGCCTTCGTGTTTCAAGGTCCAGGAGCCGCATTGATCGGCTTCGCTCTCATCATCGGTCCGCTGACATGGGCCACCGTGTTTTGTGACAATCATCCTCTGCGCATCGGCCGGCTGCGGGTTCCCGTTCCCATCATCCTGATCCTGCTCGTTACCGCCCTGTTGACTCCCTCCAAGCTTCACCTCCACGCCATCCGCGTCTCCGACCACCCGGTTATTGCCCCGGACCAGCGCCTGACGATCGAGGACGTCCTGGCGGATTGGCGCGCTACATGTGCGGCCAACGCGACCATGCTGCGACCCGTCATCGTGGCGCTATCCGGCGGCGCCACGCGCGCCGGCCTCTGGAGTGCCCGCGTGCTCCGGGACGTTGACGCCGCGATCCCCAGAGACGCCGGCAGCATCTTTGCCATCAGTTCGGTGTCCGGCGGATCGCTCGGCGCCGCCGCGCATGTCGGCCTGCGCGCCGCCGCCGTCCCGACCCACTGCCACCTTCCAGGCGTTGCCACCCTGCGCGACGATCCGGCGATCGACCATCGGCTGAAGGGTGTTCTGCCGAGCGATGGTGCGTTGCTGGACCGCTTCAGCAGCGATTTGTTGGGACCCCTGCTCGCCGGCGCCGTCCTTGATGACTCTGCGCGGGCGCTCGCGGCGCCGTTCGCCCGCGCCGTGGTGAGGCCGTGGCCGCCCCGTGGCGGAGACCGGGCGTCCGCTCTCGAGCACGGGTTCGAGCATGCCTGGGCGGCGCATCCGCTGCCCGGCCTCCAGGACCCGGATCTCGGCGCGCCGTTCCTGTCGCTGTTCTATGCGCCTGGGACACCACCGGACGCACGCGACCAACGAGGGCACTGGCGGCCCGGCATGCCGATCTGGATCAGCAATGGCACCGATGAGGCAACCGGCGCGCGCATCCTCACCTTGCCGGTCCGCGCCGATTCCGCGCCTTCCCGGACCGGGGCCGCGTCGCTGGATTTGCGCCGCACCTGGCCGTTCGCGGGCGCTCATGATGCGCTGAGCCTTGTTGACACCGACGTCCCGATCTCGACCGCGGTGCACAATTCCGCGCGGTTTCCCTACTTGAGCCCGGCGGGAGAACTACGGTCCGTGCGATCGCAGTCGAATCAGGCCGACCCGGCCATCACCGACAAGCCGGCCCAAATCGTCGACGGCGGCTACTTCGAGAATTCCGGCGTCACCACCGCCATCGAGCTTGCGACCTGGCTGCAACACTACGGCAGCCGGCTGCTTGGCAGTCCCATTCATCCCATCCTCGTCGTCGTGACCTCCGATGCCGATCCGGCCGTCGGCGCCGACGACGTACGCCGCTGCGGCCGCGGCCCATCGCTTGATCCGCGCCGGTCGCTCGGGGACGGCAGCGGCGACACGCTGATCGCTCCGTTGATGACCCTGCTGAGCGTCCGTGGCGGGCACGGCGACTACGCCATCGAGAACGCGCTTGATGCCTTCTGCAACGATCCGGTTCTCGCGGATCCGTGGCCGCCCCCGCTCGATGGCGGCACGTCCGCCGCAACGCCCCGCTTCGCGCCGGCATTCTTCCATTTCTATACCCCGACTCACCGGGTAGCCGAAAAAGCCTCTTGCCAAACGTTCCGGGCCGGATTCTACCCCCCTTATGATCCGACCTGGCTTCCTCGACAGCGAATCGCGGCGAGATTTGA
>Ga0182012_10007311_pt1 | contig 11067 bp, 11 predicted proteins | sample 612S2SmetaG_FD_120486 | JGI IMG/M metagenome (GOLD analysis project Ga0182012, IMG submission 120486) | Permafrost microbial communities from Stordalen Mire, Sweden - 612S2S metaG | ecosystem: Environmental > Terrestrial > Soil > Wetlands > Permafrost | place: Sweden: Stordalen | collected...
CAGAAGGAGAACACTCCGGGCGAATCGAAACAGACGCCCAGCAAGGATGGGGGCTCACGCATTGAGCCTCCCCTCCAGTCTGTGACCCCGGCAAACGTTGACTCGAACGACTTTTTGGAAACTTCCCTCACATTTCACTCTCCGGTGTATCCGGCTCGGCACACCCCGTCCGGCAGCTCCGACAAGGAAGTACGGGAAAGGAGCACAACATGGACTGCGTAAACCACAGTGGTGTGACCGCCACTTCCTTTTGCCAAAACTGCGGCAAGGCGCTTTGCGCACCTTGCATACGCACCGCGGCAGGAGGACAGATTCTCTGCGAACCGTGCATGAATGCATGGCAAGCCTATCAACAACCTTTTGTTCCGGCTGTTCCCGGCGCACCGAACCCCTCAGCCGCCGCCGTCCTGGGACTCATCCCGGGAGTAGGCGCAATGTACAACGGCCAGTTTTTCAAGGGCCTCATCCATGTAGTTATCTTCGCCGTACTGGTCAGCATTACGGAGTACCACGGGATCTTTGGGATCTTCATCGGCGCGTGGGTCCTTTATCAGTCCTTTGAGGCGTATCACACAGCCCGGGCGTTGCGGGAAGGACAGCCGTTACCCGATCCGCTCGGCCTGAATGAAGTAGGCAACTGGCTGAACCTCGGCTCTCGCACGCAGCATCCCGGCATGCCGCCAACTGGCCAGCCACCAGCGAGCACCGGCGCTTACCCGCCGCCGCCCCCTGGAGCCTACCAGCCACCCTACACCGGCGGAGGATACCAGCCACCGAGTCAGAGCCCCTACCAGTCACCGTACCAGGCTCCATACACGCCGCCAGTTCCCGGATACACGCCGGTAGCGGGCACGTCAGACCCGGCGAACCCCGTCGCTGCACCTTCTGGGCCAGAGGTCATCCCGCCTCTTTTCTGGCGGCGCAAAGAACCAATCGGCGCCATCGTTTTGATCGCTCTCGGTCTTCTCTTCCTGCTGGGGCAGCTTGATATCTTCCACGGCCGCCTCATCGAGTTTGCCTGGCCTCTGTTCCTCATCGGGATTGGTGTCTGGCTCGTCATTCGTCGCATTGGGGAATCGCAAGGAGGTCCTAAATGAACAGATATTTCCTTATTCGCCGGCTTCGCTGGCCCGCGGTTCTCTTGCTGGCTGGCTGTGTGGCCCTGCTCAAGCAGACCGGGGTGATCGAACACTTCTGGAGCCTGTTTGTCCCGTTGTTCCTTATCATCATGGGCCTGCTTATGCTCGCGGAACGCATGTCCCTGTCCGCCGATGGAGACTTTCCCGCCGGCTATCCCGGCACTCCGTATTCAAGTTCGCCCTATGCTGGGGCTCCTTATACAGGCGCACCGGCCGCCACTCCCGCGCAGCCACCTGCTGCTGAAACCACCTCCATCGTGCCGTCTTCGCACGACTTTGGAGACAGCAACGGAGGACAATCATGAGCAGCGTACCTCCTTCCACGCCTCCCGGCGGCACACCGCCCGGGTATCCCCCGCCGGGGTACCCGCCTTACGACCCGAAGATGCAATGGCGGGTCTACCGCGAACAGCAGAGAGCTGCCTGGCGTGCACAGCGTGACGCATGGAAAGCCCAGCGTTACGCGGCCAGGGCCGGCTACGTTGGCGGCTCCTATGTTCCCCGCGTTCCTTCGGTCGTTGGACCGATTCTCCTCATCGGCATCGGCATCATTGCTTTGCTGATCGCTACAGGTCGGCTGGTCGCCGTCGACTTCTGGACCTGGTACGGCCATTGGTGGCCGATGCTGCTGATTCTTGCCGGCCTCGCGTTGCTCGGCGAGTGGGCAATCGACATGCGGCGCAAAACGCCCGTCCACCGTGGCGGCGGCTTTGTGGGCATCATCATTCTCCTCGCCTTCATCGGCGTGAGCGCAGCCGGGTGGAACCACTTCTGGGGCCCTTTCCGCGCGCAGTTCGGCGACAACGGTGACGACTTCTTCAACTCTCTCGGACAGCCGGAGCACGACTTCGACCAGCAGGTGCTGAATACTCAGATCCCGGCAAACGCATCCATAGAGATCCAGAATCCAAAAGGCGATGTCAGCATCACCTCGACCGATGGATCCAATGTGGAAGTGCAGGCGCACGAAGTGGCCTATGCCAGCTCAGACAGCGAGGCAAAGAAGATCTTCGACTCTGAGGCCGCAAATGTAAAAGTGAGCGGCAACGCCGTGCTGATCAAGTCCGACAGCAACAACAGCGGCAAGCTCAACCTCACGATATCTGTTCCCAAGTCCGCAAAAGTCACTGTGGATGCGGGCCGAGGCGACGTCACTGCCGCAGGCCTGGGTGGTGGCATCAACGTGAGCGCAGCCCATGGCGACATCCACCTGAGCGCCATCACCGGCTCTGTCCAGGTCCACTTCTCCAACGGCCACCACGACTTCTCGGCGCACGATGTGAGCGGGGATGTAACCGCCGACGGCGACTGCAACGACCTGACCCTCTCAGAGATCAAGGGAAAGATCACTCAGAATGGCGAGATCCTGGGCGACGTACACATAGAGAATGCCGCGGGTCCGATCCACCTGCATACTACGGTCACCGAACTCCAGGTGGCTGAGTTGCCCGGCGACCTCACCCTCAACTCCGATGACCTGCGCGTCACTGAAGCAAAAGGCCAGGTGCGCGTGACGACTCACTCCAAAGACGTCGACCTCAGCGAGATCTACGGAGATACCTATGTAGAAGACCGGGACGGCCGCATCTCGATCGAGCCCGCCGGAAACTACTCCATCGATGCGCGCAACAACAAGGGCGACGTGGAAGTGACGCTGCCCCCGAACGCATCGGCATCCGTCAACCTGCACACGCGGAACGGCGATATCGTATCCGACTATCCTGTCCCGTCGATGGAAGACGAAAACAAGACTGCAGCGATCACCATCGGCAGCGGCGGAGCTAAAATCTCGCTCAACACAGAAAACGGGGATTTGCATCTGAAGAAGGGATCGACGGCCCCGCCGCCGCCCTCGTCGGTGGGAGCATCGCCAAAGGCTCCGGCAGCGCCCGTTTCTCCAGCCGCTCCACATCTGAAGGCGCCAAAAACTGAGCAGCAAACGGTAACACAGTAATCCTTACCGGAATCGCAAGAATTCAGCCGTGGAAGGCCAATCCCTTCCACGGCTGTTCTATTGTCACCTCTGAATCCCCAAGCTGTCGCAGTCTGAGGTATTTTGCCGATTCGTCGCACCCGAGCGAACTGTGCCCCATTCATCGCAGCTTCATCGCGATGAGTGGGCGGCCCTGGGGGCATCCGAGCGAACTGTGCCCCATTCATCGCAGCTGCATCGCGATGAGTGGGCGGCCCTGGGGGCATCCGAGCGGACTGTGCCCCATTCATCGCAGCTTCATCGCGATGAGTGGGCGGCCCTGGGGTTCACCTAAATCGCACCCGAGCGGACTGTGCCCCATTCATCGCAGCTTCTTCGCGATGAGTGGGCGGCGATGGGGTTCCCTTTCGTTACACCCGAGCGGACTGTGCCCCATTCATCGCAGCTTCATCGCGATGAGTGGGCGGCCTGGGGTTCACCTAAATCTCCACCCGCTCCACCCGCCCGCCAATCCGCGTGAAGACCTCCCACTGGATCGTCCCCGTACACTTGGCCTGATCAAAAGCCGTGATCGACTCGCCGCCCTGCGCACCAATGATTACCACCTCATCGCCCACCTCGACGCCTGCAATCTCCGTCACATCGAGCACACACTGGTCCATGCTGATGCGGCCCACGAGCGGCGCTCGCTCGCCCCTTACCAGCAGGCTGAATCGATTGCCCAGCCCACGGTCGAGCCCATCTGCATAACCGGCCGCCACCAGCGCCAAGCGCATCGGTTCTGTCGCCACAAATGTCCCGTTGTAGCCCACAGTGGTGCCCGTCGGAACCTCGCGCACACTCACAACGCGGCTCTTCCATGAGAGAACTGGCTTCAACCGGGCCCGGGCCTTCGCAACACATGCCGGTTCCTCCGGTTCGAACTGCGGTGCAAGCCCGTAGAGGCCAAGTCCCGGCCGCATCAGCGCCCGCATCGAGTATTTTCTGGCGATCTTGCTAGTCTCTTGAGCGAAGCCGTTCAATACAGCCGCGGAGTTTCCGACATTCAGAATCTCCGGACGGAGCCCGGCGGTCGAAATTCGCTGTAAGGCCTCTTCAACCTTCGCGAGTTGCAATTCGGTCACAGTCTCATCCACCTCGTCCGCGGCGTAGAGGTGGGTCATCACGCCTTCGAGCCGAAGCGCTGATCCTATGCCAAATCTGCTCAGAAGCCCTTCCAGCCCGTCCAGCATCGCGCCCTGCCGGCTCATGCCGGTATCGATCTCCAGATGCACCGGAACCGACCCCGCCCCAGCCGCAGCCGATCGCGCGGCGTTTTCGATCGCCGCCCGCTCAATCTCGTCGAGCTGCCACGGCTCCCAGACCACTGCCGTCAGCCGGTTCGCCACTAAAGCCGCACCCTGGCCCGGAAACACTCCCGCAATCACCAGAATGTGCACATCGGGGCACAGCGCACGCGCAGCCACGCCTTCCTCAACGCTCGTCACGCCCAGCCACTTCGCTCCTGCACGCACCGCGGCCGGTGCGCAGAGCGCGAGAGAGTGGCCGTACGCATCGGCCTTCACAATCGCCAGCAGGTCTGCATCAGCCCCAACAAGGCCGCTAAGGAATCGGAAGTTCTCTTCAATGGATCGGGTCGAGATCTCAACCCAGCAGGGGCGGTTTGGCATGAGTAAGTCCAAACGTCAGTTTATCGCGCCCTCGTTCGGCGCTTTCATCGCACCAGCTCTGTGCCCCATCCATTTCGCGGATTTTCGAAGAAAATCTGCGGAATGGGTGGGATGCCAATGACACCCAGACCTTCGCACGCTCGGTGGTCGCCCTCTCGTTCGGCGATTTCATGGCACCAGCGCAAACGCCACCACCGTCTCCCCACCTGCGCCAAGCTCCTCCACGAGCCTGGATTCCAGCTCATGCGGAACCTGCATCTCGCACTTCCTGACTTCCTCCTGACTCGCGCCCCCAAAACAAAGCTCGCAATGGCCCAGTTCGTCGCCCTCGCCCATCCGCACCGGCGGCCCAAATACCCTGCAAGTCAGCGGCCTCCATGCGTAAACATCGCAACGTCCAGTCGCCGGATCAAGCGCCGGACAGGCCGCATCGTTCGCAAACTCCTCAAATCGCTCGATCTCCGAGTCACTTTCGCCAAGCAGCCCGGTCTTCACATCTCCCGGGAATGCCTCACCATGCTCCGCAATCCATCCCCTCGCCCGGCTCTCGATCTCCATCGCAAGCTTCGGGTCAGAATCCCTCAGAAATTCCATCCCCACCCGCAGCCGCAGCGCATCCAACTGATTGATGCGAAACGCTCCAATACAGCACTGCGTACACCCCAACCGGCAAACCAGCCACGCGCCGGCGCGCCCAGCCGCATCGGCCAGCGCCGCGTCCACAATCTGCACAAGTTCCCCATCCCCCGCCGGCAATCCCATGCCGCCAAGCATATCCCAACAACCCGCTGCGAAATCGCCCTACCTCATGCACTCAAAGCCGTGCTATAACCACCTCGGATGACCTACCTTGAGCACATCCCGGCCGCGCCGCTCAGCCGCGGCATTCGCTTGCTCTGGTATGCGCGCATGCCTCACGTTTCGCACAGCCGCGAGCGCGTTCTGCCCACCGGACGCGTTCAGATCATCCTTAACCTCGCCCGGAATTTCATGCTCGAATGCCCGGATGCCTCTCAGCCCATCCAGCAGTCCTCATCGCTCATCGTGGGAGCCCGTTCGGTTTACGAGATCATCGACACCGCCGACCTGGCCGACCTCATCGGCATTGTCTTTGAGCCGGGTGGCTTCCCGCCCTTTGTTCGCGAGTGTGCCCACCTCTTCACGAATTGCAGCGTCGATCTCGAATCCGTGTGGGGCACATCCGCCCGTTCGTTGCACGACAGGCTACTTGAGCTACCAACCCCGCAGGCCAGGCTGCGCTGCCTGGAGCAGTTCCTGCGACTCAACTTCAATGGCTGCTTGACGCGTCATCCGGTGGTGGACTTCGCTCTCTCCCGGTTCCGACGGGCGGCTGCCGTGGCCACAGTGCACGAAGTGGCCAAAAGCACCGGCTGGAGCGAGCGCCGTTTCTCGCAGATATTCCGCGAACAGGTCGGCTTCTCTCCCAAAGTCTGGACTCGGATTCTCCGCTTCCAGCGCGCTGTCGAGCAGTTGCACGCCGGCGCTGATCTTCCCTGGGCTGAACTCGCCCTCGATTGCGGCTTTTACGACCAGTCCCACTTTGCCAACGAGTTCCGTGCCTTCTCTGGAATCGACGCCACCACCTACTCCGCGTGCGCTCGGCCCTGGGCGAACCACATTGCTTTCGACTAAACACCCAGCTTCCGATTTTTCCAAGAACTCTTTCTCCTCCAGTGTCATGCTGGGTAAGTCAGTTACCCAGGAGGTTTCCATGTCCGCATCCACAGGCGCCGTCATCCCCGCTCTCCGCTACACCAACGCACCCGCAGCCATCGACTGGCTTTGCGATGTGCTCGGTTTCACCCGTCACGCTGTCTTTGAAGGCAAGAATGGAACCATCGAACACGCCGAACTCTCGTTGGGGAACGGCATGATCATGCTCGGTTCCGCAAAGGACGATGAACACGGCCGCCGATTCAAATCTCCATCTGAGGTGGGCGGAATGGAAACTCAAAGCGCCTACATTTTTGTGCCGGATGCAGACGCGGTCCATGCACGCGCCGTAGCCGCTGGCGCCGACATCATTCGCCACATCCAGGACACGCCCTACGGCAGCCGCGAGTTCGCCCTCAGAGATCCCGAAGGCCACTCGTGGAGCGTCGGCACCTACGATCCATGGGCGTCGCAAGCGTGACCGGCTGTCTCTGGCTTGACCGCGTGCCTCTGCTAGCCTCATTCCGATAGACTCGTTGGGTGATTCTACGGAGGCCCGCTTGCATTCAATTCGCCTGATTGCCGCTCTTTCAGTTGCAGTTGCTTTCACTGCTGTACACGCCCAGAGCGGCCGCCTGCTCGTTGCGCAAAAGGGTGACCAGAGCTTGGCAATCGTCGATTCCTCGTCCGGCAACGTGATTGCCTCGGTGCCCGAAGGTGGCGTCACCGGCCACGAGGTCGTCGCCTCGCCCGACGGTCGCTTCGCCTATGTGCCCATCTACGGCAACTCCGGCGTCGGCAAGCCCGGCACCGACGGCACAAACATGGTGGTCATCGACATTGCCGTGCACAAGGTCGTCGGCAACCTCGACTTCGGCCGCGGCGTCCGTCCGCACATGCCCACCTTCGGGCCAAAGGACGGCCTGCTCTACGTCACCACGGAGCTTGACCAGACGATCTCGCTCATCGATCCCGCGACCCTCAAGATTATCGGCACCATCCCCACCGGCCAGCCCCAGAGCCACATGCTCGCCCTCTCTCACGACGGCCGCCGCGGCTACACCGCCAACGTCGGTCCCGGCACCGTCTCCGTCCTCGATATTGCGGCTCGCAAAGTCCTCACCATCATCCCCATATCGACGGATACCCAGAGAATATCCATCTCCAACGACGACCACTGGGTCTTCACCGCCGATCAGACCAAGCCGCAGTTGGCCGTCATCGATACCTCCGCCAACAAAGTGGCGAAGTGGATTCCGCTCAGTGGCACGGGCTACGGCAGCGCTGTCACTCCCGATGGCCGCTGGCTGCTGATTGCCGTCCCGGCGAAAAGCAACGTCGACGTGATCGACCTGAAGGCGATGAAACTGGCTCAGTCCATCCCCGTCTGCGCCAATCCGCAGGAAACGCTTGTCCGGCCCGACGGCAAAGCGGCCTACGTCTCCTGCGTGGGCAGCAACCAGGTTGGGGAAATCGATCTCGGGACGATGAAGATCTCACGCCTCATCGCAACGGGAAAAGGGACAGACGGGCTCGCCTGGGCAACGGGGCAGTGACCTCTTGGGAACATAACCATTTGCCGATAATGTAAGTTCGATTTGGCAAGATGACATGAAACCCAAATTCACATCTCGAACGGTAAGGCGCAGCTTCACGCTGACGTCGGAAACCTTTGAGTTTCTCAAGGAGACAAGGAAACAACGCGGGACCGATTCGAACTCGGAAGCACTGGAGATGCTGCTTCGTGAAGCGATGCTGGAAGCGAAACGCCAGCAAATCGAGGCCGCCGTCAAGGAGTACTACGACACTGCATCGGAACAAGACCTGGCCGAGCAGAGCGAATGGGCGCGTATGGGGGGGCCAAACGTTCTGCGCGAAGCGCCGGAGCTCTAGAGTATCGGCCTTTCCCAGTTTTCCAGCGCCTTCTTGAACTCGCTCATGAACTTCCCTGAGTCCGCGCCATCGATCGTCCGATGATCGAAGCCCAGGCAGAAGCTCTGCATCCAGCGAATTGCAATGGAGTCGTTGCCCAGCGCATCGGTCATCACTACCGGCTCTTTCTTAAGGCCGCCGATGGCCAGGATCGCCGACTCAGGCTGATTGAGAATTGGCGTCCCGAACTCCCCGCCAAACACCCCTGAGTTAGTGAGCGTAAAGGTCGACCCGCTGGCCTCTTCCGGCTTCAGCTTCTTCGCCCGTGCCCGTTCCGCCAGGTCGGCAATCGACTGCGCAAGCTGGGCAAAGCTGCGCCCTTCGGCCTCAGTCACCACCGGCACAATCAGCCCCCACTCCAGCGCTACCGCGATGCCCAGATGGATGTGATCGTGGTAATGAATCGTCGTGCCTTCCACCGACGCATTCACGATGGGATACTTCTTCAGCGCGTCGATCGCTGCAGCTGCAATGAACGGCATGAGCGTCAGCTTGACCCCGTGCTTTTGCTCAAACTGAGTCCGCTCCCGCTCACGCACGCGCGCGATTCGAGACATGTCCACTTTGTAAACGGAGTAGACGTGCGGGCTGGTTCTCACGCTCTCCACCATGCGCTGCGCAATGATGGCGCGCATCTTGCTCATCGGCACAGACTTGCCGGTAAGTGCCGCGGCAGGCGACGGCACTTGCTGCACAGACGCTGCAGCGGCCGGCGGCTTTGAGCTCCCTGGACCGTGCTGGCTCAGCCAGCGCAGCACGTCTTCTTTAGTGATCCGGCCTTCGGAACCAGTGCCCGGAATCTGGTTGAGATCGAGCTGATTCTCTTTCGCAATCCGCTTCACCAGCGGCGAAGAACGCAACCGCTCGCCGGCAGCGCGCGCTGGCGCCGGAGGCGCTTCCTGAGGCTTTTCTGAAGCCGCATGGCTTACCGCATGGGACGCAGCAACCGGCGCCGCGGCAGCACTCGCACCGCCTATCACCGCAACAACCGTGTTGATCTCAACCGTCGCGCCCTCTGCAGCCTTGATCTGGGTTAGCACCCCAGCCACCGGCGCGGGAATCTCCGCATCCACCTTGTCTGTTGAAATCTCAAACAGCGGCTCGTCCTTCTGAACCGTGTCCCCAACCTTCTTCAGCCACCTGGTGATGGTGCCCTCAAATATGGACTCGCCCATCTGCGGCATCACCACATCAGTCCCAGCGGTCCCTGCCTCGGGCTTCACCTCTGTTCCCTGTTCCCGGTTCCCTGACGGGATCCCCGGTGAGCGATCTTTGCTCACTGGGGTGGCTGATCCCTGTTCTTCCACCACTGCAACCACCGTGTTGATTCCGACCGTTGCGCCCTCGAGAACCTTGATCTCGCTCAGCACGCCCGCCACCGGCGAAGGAATCTCCGCATCCACCTTGTCGGTGGAGATCTCAAACAGCGGTTCGTCCTTCTGCACCATATCCCCGGCCTTCTTCAGCCACTTGGTAATGGTGCCCTCGAAGATCGACTCGCCCATCTGCGGCATGACCACTTCGGTTGGCATGGATGCTCGGTTCCTTCCTTCTCATTCAGCGCCCTAAGCCGCACTGATACCTGGGCTCTCGCCCTGCCGGATTATAAATCGCAGCGCTTATCCCAAGATCGGATCAGCAGGCCCTTAGCCTCTCAAGCCCGATTCGGTGGATCTGCAATACCTCTCAGCCGCGCTACCTCTTCAGGAATTTGCAGCGGCGTGTCTTCCGCCGGGAACTCGGCGACCGGTGGGGTCGCGAGGCTCCGCAGCGAATCAAGACTCTCCACCGCCAGCACCTGCTCATCGAATACCTGCCCAAACTGCCGCGCCGCTTCGTAGGCCAGCGCCTCAAGCGTTGGCATCTCCGCACTCGGCAAGCCTAACCGCGATCGCTCCACTTCCAGGCTGGTTACAGGGTGATCCGGTATGCCGCACGGAACAATCAGGCCAAAATCGTGCAGGTCAGTCGTCAGGTTGAACGCAAACCCATGCGACGTAATCCCCCGCGCCACATGAATCCCGATCGCGGCAATCTTCCGTTCCCCGCCGGAAGCTGCGCTTTGGACGATGGGGCTTTCCTTGTCCGGAGAACTGACCACTGACCACTGACCACTGTCCACTGCACTTCCACACCACACGCCCGTCAACCCGTCTACCCTTCCAGCATGCACGCCATGCGTCAGGCACACCCTGATGAGCGCTTCTTCCATGCCTCGCACAAAGTCCACCGGCCCCATGCGCGGGCTGTTCGGATTTCTGAGCGTCCGCAGATCGAAGATGGGGTAGCCGACAAGTTGCCCAGGCCCGTGGTAGGTCACATCCCCGCCACGATTGATCTCGTGGATGGTCACACCTCGCTTGGCAAGCAGTTCGTCAGAGGCCAAAATGTTTGAGCGGTTGGCGTTCCTCCCCAACGTGAGGACGCGCGGATGCTCCAGCAACACCAAAGTATTCTTGAGCCGCCCAGCACCCACGAGTGCGGCCAATTCTGCCTGCAGCCGCAGCCCCTCTTCGTATCCAACCCGGCCGAGATAGAGGATCTGAATCATCTTCCTCAATTGTAGAGAAGACCGAAGCCCCAGCCTCGCACCCGCGTAGCGCCGGCTTCCCAGCCTCGCCGATTACCGGCGTAGCACCGGCTTCCCATCCTCGCAGATCACCGGCGTAGCGCCGGCTTCCCAGCCGGCTGTCCTGGCGGCATCCCTGCCGCCAGATGC
>Ga0182012_10007312_pt1 | contig 11066 bp, 13 predicted proteins | sample 612S2SmetaG_FD_120486 | JGI IMG/M metagenome (GOLD analysis project Ga0182012, IMG submission 120486) | Permafrost microbial communities from Stordalen Mire, Sweden - 612S2S metaG | ecosystem: Environmental > Terrestrial > Soil > Wetlands > Permafrost | place: Sweden: Stordalen | collected...
ACCGGTTACGCCTCGCTCGGGTACGAACGACTCACCGACGTGTTGAACCAGAGCGGCTTCGACGTGGTGTCAGTTAACTATCGCGGTAGCGCGAGTTACGGTCGAACATATCGTCAAGCTCTCAATGGACACTGGGGCGACGCCGAGGTACACGACGTCATCGACGTCGCGCGCAGTTTGCAAGAAGAGGGGCTCGTTGATCCACGACGCACTTTCGTTCGCGGCGCAAGCGCGGGAGGATTCACAGCGCTGCTGGCTTCTCGTGACGACGCTTTTGCGGGCGTGGTCTCGCTCTATGGCGTGACGTCACTTCTTCAATTAGCGCACTCCACGCACGAGTTCGAAAGTTCGTACGTGGCGTTGTTGGTTGGAACGGCGGATTTGAATGATGCTGTCTACACAGAACGCTCGCCACTACACCACGTAGGCGAACTCGCATCCATGCTCGTCATCCAAGGTGATCTCGATGAAGTGGTGCCCAAGGAACAGGCTGATTTGTTGGTGCAACGAGCGAGAGAAGCGGGCGTGGCCTGCGAGTATCTCGTGCTTGAAGGCGAGGGGCACGGGATTCGTCTTTCGACCAATGTTTTACGAGCGCGAGAGCGAGAACTCGCGTTTTATCGATCTTTTGACTGATCGAAATTTGAGGGACTCGGTACACTTAAGTTTCATGTTGCTGCGACCGGCGAGCGATCGCGTTCGAATCCAAGTGCAGCGTCTTACTGGCAGGGGACTGCAATCGGACGCTGTTCTCTACGGGCTGGCGGCCGCTTTTTCTATTGTTTTCGCTCTCACGACGGATCAACCCGCCCAGTGGCAATGGGGCTACATGGCCGTCATTCCCTACGCGTTCGTAGCGCTGTTGGCCCTCGTCCTGTCTCGCCTTCGATCTACCAATCGCTTTCGCACTCGGATTGCCTTGGCGTTTTTGGTGCTCGCCGGAGCGGTGCTTGCGCCATTGATATTGGAGAGTCGCTGGCGTCACCTGGATCACAACAACGCCGACGCTCAGCCCGAAGTATCCGTTATTGAGCGCTCGGCGCAACTGGTTCAAGAAGGAAAGTCGCCCTATAAGACGTACGTCACGCACGGTCGAGTGGTTGACGCTACGAAGGGTATTCCCACGTACGAGTCGTTCTTTCCTTACTTCCCGCTCATGAGCATTTTTGGTTTACCGTCAGTGGAGACGCACGATTCTCACGGACTCACGGACGCGCGCATTGTTATGTCGACGGTCACGTTGCTCCTGAGTGCGATGGCGTTGGCACTCATGCGCGCACCACCCGAGAAGAGACTGCGCGTTGCGCAGGTACTACTGCTGTTGCCAACGGGCGCTCTTTTCCTTGCGACTGGCGGTGATGATATGCCGATCATTGCGCTCATGTTGCTCGCCGTCGTGTTCATGCAACGAAGAGCCGCGTGGTCAACGGGCATCACTATTGGCATCGCGGCGGCAATGAAACTCACGGCGTGGCCCTTTGCGCTTGGCGCGATGTTGGTGTCTCGCGACAAAAATGGTCGACCCGCGTGGCCCCACGTGTTGATTGCGTCAGCGGTAGTCGTGGGCGTGACGGCGACACCGTACGCACTGAAAGCACCAGTGGCGTTCATCTCCAACGTCTTTTCGTTTCCACTCGGCATCTCCGGTGTGTCCTCACCAGCGGCGAGTGCCCTACCGGGACACATCCTCACGACGTGGTGGCCGGTGCTTCGCCACGTCATTTTGCCGGCGGTGTTTGTCGTCGGTGGTTATTTCGCCGCACGTTACGTGAAGCGTTCGTGGCCGCTGAGCCTCGATGCAATGCTTCGGTTTCTAAGTGTTGGTTCACTCGTCGTCATATGCGCCGCAACGGCCACGCGCGTGGGTTACATCATTTACCCGATTGATTTTGCGGTGTGGGCGTGGGCGCTGAAGGTAGAGGCCCCCGTCGCGGCCGAGCCTGTTTTAAATGCCGCTTGAGTCCTGATAGAGGCGAAAGGTCCACGTCGCCGACGATTTGGCGTGGTGGTCAATGGTGATGCCGAGTACCCACAAGAACGTGTCGGTGCCATTTTTTTGAAAAAGCAACTGACCGTTACCGTTCTTTGCGCCGTGAGAAAATTCGCCCCATCCGCGAGCAATGAGTTGCGATTTATAAAAACCCAGCACCGCGCTTTGTGAATCGGGCGTCACGAATGTTCGCTCGCAATCGAATCCACCCGCGCCACTGGATTGGTTAATGATGGGTCCAAGTGACGTGGTGGCGGCCGGCAAAAAGAAAGAGTCGTTGATGTTGTTGGGTGGTACGTCGGGCTGTTGACACGGCTCAATCAGAGTGTTCGATGCATCGATGGGGAGTCCACCAACGATCAGAGGAATCGTGGTGGTTGTGGGCGATGACTGACTCGTCCATACGTCCACACCTATAAACGTGAGCAGCGTTAGTGCAGCGATGATCAGAACCGTGGCCGCGGGCTTCAAGCTGGTCGTGGTCGTTAACGGTGGTCGCGGATCAGAACTCACGACTGCCAATCCAAGTGATCAATCGGACCATGGCCCGCACCAATGTGCCAACTAGCCGCACCCTCGAGAGCGCGACGAACAAACAACTTGGCTTCACGAACGGCGACGGGTACCGCTCGTTGATGTGCCAGGCCGCTCGCGGTCGCGGCGGCCATGGAACAACCCGTGCCGTGGTCGTTGCGGGTAGCGACTCGTGGCGCATCGAGCAACACGGTTTCACTCGCGCTGACGAGAAGATCTGGCGCACCGTGTTCGGTCACGGCGCCTTCAACAAAATGCCCGCCTTTTAGAACCACGTAGGTGGGTCCAAATTTCAAGATTTCCAGAGCGAGGTCGTTCATGTCGCCGAGCGTGTGAATGTCCTCGACGTCGTGTCCACAAAGTACGGCCGCCTCACGCAGGTTGGGTGTGGTGACGAGTGCGAAGGGAAGAAGTGCGTCGCGGTACGCACGAGCGCCACCCTCTTCCATTAGCGGGTGGCCGGTGGACGAAACGAGAACGGGATCGACGACGAGTTGGGGGAGCCATCCGTCGCGGGCCATCTGGGCCACGCGTTCAATGGTCTTGGGCCGAGCCAACATGCCTGTTTTGACCGCAGCAATTGCGATGTCGCTAATGACGGCTTCGACCTGCGCCGCGACCATTTCGGGCTCAAGAGCGCAGACCGCCGTGACGGCCGAGGTGTTTTGTGCGGTGATGGCCGTCAACGCGGTTGCTCCGTGCACGCGAAAAGCCGCGAAGGTACGAAGGTCTGCTTGGATTCCCGCGCCACCGCCCGAATCGGAGCCGGCGATTGTTAAGGCACACACCGGATTCACCCCTCAACCCTAGCGAGCGCCTGCCGATGGAAAACTACGATGACACTGTGAATGTTGGCTTATCGGTAGGGACCATTGTTTCTCCTTCGCGCCTCGTGGTGGGCACGGGTGCTCTTCGCTCGCTCGCGCTACTTGAGTCGTCCCTCGTAGCCAGCGAAGCCAGTATTGCAACCGTGGCGCTGCGGCGAGTCTCGAAGGACGTCGACGGTTCTATTTATGATCTGCTCCAGAAACTTTCTTTTTCGTTGCTTCCCAACACCGCTGGCTGTTACACGGCACCCGACGCGGTGGCTACCGCGGAACTCGCTCGTGAAGCTTTTGGGACCAACGCGGTGAAACTCGAAGTCATCGGCGACGAACAAACCTTGCTGCCGGACACCACCGAAACGCTTCGAGCGGCGGAATTATTGGTCCACGCGGGCTTTGAAGTGTGGGCGTATACCTCGGACGACTTGATTGTGGCGCTGCGGCTCGAACAAATCGGCTGCGTCGCCGTGATGCCGCTTGGTTCGCCCATTGGCTCAGGACTCGGTATTCGAAATCCTCACGCCATTGGACTCATTTGTGAACGACTCGGGGTGCCGGTGCTGCTGGACGCCGGGGTGGGAACGGCGTCGGACGCCGCTCTCGCCATGGAACTTGGTTGCAGTGGCGTGCTTGCGGCATCGGCCATTAACCGCGCTCTGGATCCGGCCCTCATGGCGGCCGCTATCCGTGATGGGGTCCGCGCGGGTTACGCCGCTTCGCAGGCGGGCCGCATTCCGGCTCGTTCTTGGGCCGAAGCATCCAGCGTGGCGCTGGGCCGGCCAGATTTATTTGTGGAAGAGACATTGACGTAACTACAATCATGTAGTCCAACGGGATAGTCTGAATACACCTTTGTCGGGAGGAATTTTCTATGACAGCCACCTTCACATCAGGATTTAGCGGGCCATCGGTCTGTCGTTTGAGTGGTGTCACGTATCGCCAACTTGATTACTGGGCACGAACCGATCTCGTGACCCCTTCAGTGACGCCGGCGCAGGGGAGTGGCTCGAAGCGACGCTATTCCTACCAGGACCTGCTCGAAGTAAAGGTAATTAAGTCGCTGCTCGATTCGGGCGTGTCGCTCGGTCGTACTCGTCAAGCGGTTGAATGCTTGCGTGAAGCGCTGGGTGTGGATCTCAGCGCCACGAGTCTCGTGCTCAATGGAACGGGCTCCGTCTTGGCCCACTCCAATGGCGAATTAGTTGATCTACTTCGCGGTGGTCAAGGTGTCTTCAATATCGTGCCCCTCGCGGGCGTGGTTGCCGAATTGAAGGACATGATCGAACAATCAAACAATGCAACGTCGGAGAAGGAGTCACTTTCGGCGTGAGCAGTTCTTCGTCGGATGGCGACACTCGCCTCCGACACCCCAGTCGATTTTTGTCCGTGAGCGATGAATTCGCGCATCCCAGCGAAGCAATATTTGCGGCACTGCTTGATCTCTACCGCATTGAGTGGCTGTATGAACCGGTGGAGTTTCCCTTGGCGTGGGGTGACGACGGCGCACCCACGAAGGGTTTTCGTCCAGATTTCTTTTTGCCGAAACACCGCCTCTTCATTGAGTTAACGGTTGCCGAACAACGACTCGTCACGAGAAAGAATCAAAAGATTCGTCAGTTTCGCGAGCTCTATCCCGAAGCAACATTGCTCGTTGTGTACCAACGCGACTTTCGAAAGATTCTTGAACGCCACGAAATCGACGAGCACGGCGTGGCCGCCGCCTAGGGTGATGCTCTTGAGCACCGACCGCCGCCCCTTTCTCTACGACGTCCACGAAGAACTTGGCGCGAAAATCGTTCCCTTCGGTGGCTGGGAGATGCCGCTGCAGTACGGGACGGGCACCGTTGCTGAACACTTGGCTTGTCGCTCGTCGTCCGTGGTTTTTGACGTCAGTCACTTAGGCACCGTGCGCTGTTCGGGCCAAGGGATCTTTGACGACTTGCAGTACGCACTGAGCAACGATCTTCGAAAAATTGGTCCAGGACGCGCGCAGTACACGCACCTCTTAAACGACGAAGGTGGCGTGGTTGACGACATCATTGTCTGGTGGCTAAGTGAAAAGGAATTCGACGTGATGCCGAACGCTTCCAACACTTCGGGTGTTCTTGGCGCCCTGCCCGGAGTCGACGTCACGAAAGAACGCTGCGTTTTGGCAGTGCAGGGACCGTCGGCTCGCGAGCGAGTGGCGCTCCTTGACGCACGTTTCGCTGAGGTGAAACGTTTTCACGTCGAGAGTTTTGACTACGAAGGCGTGCCTGTTCGTGTTGCGGGCACGGGGTACACGGGTGAAGACGGTGTGGAAATTGCGATACCCAATGAGGGAGCGGAATCGTTATTTCGCTCGCTAGTGGAAGTGGGCGTGACGCCCGCGGGCCTGGGTGCTCGTGACACACTGCGCCTTGAAGCAGCACTGCCGTTGCACGGTCATGAGTTGAGTGCGAGCATCACGCCACTCGAAGCCAAGTTGGAATGGGTGGTCGGTTGGTCAAAGGATGATTTTCGCGGACGCGCGGCACTCGAGAAGCAAAAAGTTGAAGGTCTTCGCAGGTCACTCTTTGGCGTGCTCGTCGATGGCCGTCAACCACTGCGTGATGGTGCCGTTGTTACGAAAGACGGCGTGGACGTTGGACTTCTTACGTCAGGAAATTATTCGCCGGTGCTCGAGCGTGGTCTCGGACTTGGTCTGGGCGATTTGGGTTTGTCAGTTGGTGACGGTGTCGTGGTGCAGCTTCGCGGACGAGAGATTCCCGCGACGGTGACCGCGCTGCCCTTTTTGCGAAAGGTGAAGTGACGTGCCCGATTACCTGCCCCATACGCCCGATGAAGTGACAAGCATGCTCGACTTTTTAGGCCTAGATTCGCTCGAGCATTTGTTTGCTCACGTGCCGAATGCTCTGAAACTTACGCAGGGACTCCGACTACCCGACGGCGAAAGCGAGCCCGACGTCGCCGAAAGATTCAAGCACTACACGAACGCCAACAAGGCGACTTTGAGCGAGATGGTGTGTTTCGCTGGTGGTGGCTCGTACGATCACGAAGTTCCTGCCGTGGTGAAGAGTCTCGGCTCAAGAGCAGAGTTCGTCACTGCTTACACGCCGTATCAACCAGAGGTGGCCCAGGGTGTCTTGCAGGCCATTTTTGAGTACCAGACGATGATTGCTCGACTGAGCGGACTGTCCATTGCCAACGCTTCGCTCTACGACGGTGCCACGGCGTTAGTGGAAGCAGTCAACATGGCCGCGGGATCTACGGGTAAAGAAACGCTGCTCATTTCTTCGGGCGTGCATCCGCACTGGCGCGCGGTCGTGCACACGTTCGCCAAAGGCACGGGTCACCGCGTCGTGGAAGTGCCCCTCGTTGATGGACGAACAGAGTGGTCGAAGGTTTCTTCGAGTGACCTCGCGAAGGGCGCCGCGGTGGTGGCCGCGTATCCGAACTACCTCGGCGTCCTTGAGGATCTCAGTGTCGCAAAAGACCTTTCCATCAGGGCTGATGCGCTGTTCGTGGTGGCTGGCGATCCGGTTGCCGCTGGCGTCTTGAAGACCGCCGGTCAGTGGGGTGCCGACGTCTTTGTGGGTGAGGGACAACCCTTTGGAACGGCGTTGGCGTTTGGCGGTCCCTACCTCGGACTCTTTGCGTGCACGCTCGATCAGATTCGACGCTTACCGGGACGTCTCGTCGGTGAAACGGTGGACACGAGAGATCGTCGCGCGTTCGTCACGACACTTCGTGCTCGCGAGCAAGATATCCGCCGCGAAAAAGCGACGTCCAACGTGTGCACCAATCAGACGTTGATGGCCGTCACCGCGGCAATCCAACTGGGTTGGCTTGGGACCTACGGGATGCGCGAAGTGGCGACTCGCTGCGCCCAAGGAGCTCGCTATACCTTTGACCAACTCGTGGGGATCGATGGCGTTGCTCCGATTTCCACGCAGCCGTTTTTTCGTGAGTTTGCGCTTCGCACCCCGCAAGAAGCTTCGACGGTGTTGGAGCGTCTCGCGGGCGAGGGCTTCTTAGGCGGTTTGGCACTCAGTGCGCTCGGCGGTCCCGATGGTTCGGTAATCGCCAACGATTGGGAGCACACGCTGATCATTGCCGTCACGGAACGAAGGACGAAATTTGAGATCGATGAATTCGCGACGGCATTCGCTAAGGCGGTGAAGTAGCCATGACCGCCCTACCTGGAGGACGCGCATCGTCGGCACCACTGCTGGGTGACGACATTGAGCCCACGATTTTTGAGATGTCGGTCGAAGGACGTCACTCGTATCAACTTCGAACGACCGACGTTCCTAAGGCACCGCTTGAAGAACTCGTCCCGAACGAACACCTCAACCATGACGTGATTGCTTTGGCGCAAGTGTCCGAGCGTGACCTCGTGGGGCACTTCACTCGATTATCGCATCGTCAATTTGCGGTTGACCTTGGGGCCTACCCGCTCGGTTCATGCACCATGAAGTACAACCCAAAGTTCTGTGACGCCGTCGCCGCGGACCCGGGGCTTAATTCGGTACACCCCGGAGCTCCCGCACCTCTCGTGCAAGGCTGGCTTGAGTTACTTGTCGATCTCGAAGAAAAGCTTTGCGAGATAACGGGCATGCAAGCAGCGACGCTCCAGCCGGCCGCGGGTGCCGCGGGCGAGCTCACGGGTCTGTTGTTGATGCGCGCCTATCACGAAGCGAACAATGACCCACGCCGACGAGTACTCATCCCTGATTCGGCGCACGGTACGAATCCCGCGTCAGTGACTCTTGGTGGCTACGAGGTCACCACCATTCCTTCGGGAGCAAACGGACTTGTTGATCTCGCGGCGCTGAAAGCAGCGCTCGGTCCCGACGTGGCCGGCATCATGCTGACCAACCCCAACACGGTCGGACTCTTCGAAGAAGAAATCGAAGACATTGCTTCCGCAGTCCACGAGGTCGGAGGATTGCTCTACTACGACGGTGCGAACTTGAACGCGATTTTGGGCGTCGTTCGTCCCGGGGATATGGGTTTTGACATTGTGCACATGAACCTGCACAAGACCTTTGCGACCCCGCACGGCGGGGGAGGACCCGGTGCGGGGCCCGTCGCAGTGTCGGCACGCCTGGCGGAGTTTTTGCCGGGACCAAGGGCCACGCGCCTAAGCGATGGCTCGTACGACTGGGTTACGCCCGCACGCTCCATTGGACGCGTGCACGGTTGGCACGGCAACGCCATGGTGCTTGCTCGCGCGCTTGCCTACATTGACGTTCACGGTGGTGACGGACTGACGCGAATTGCCCAGCACGCGGTACTGAACGCTAATTGGCTGCGTAAGCGCCTCAGCGCGACGTTGCCCGCGGCGTACGACTATCCCTGCATGCACGAGTGCGTCCTTACGGCATCGCCAATTAAGGCCTCGTACGGGGTTCGTGCGCTCGATGTTGCGAAGCGACTACTCGAAGAGGGCTTTCACGCACCCACGGTGTACTTCCCGTTGATCGTTGATGAAGCATTAATGTTCGAACCAACGGAGACCGAAAGTCTCCAAACGCTCGAAGCGTTGGCCAGTGCACTCGAACGCATTGCTCTGTTATGCGCGAACGAACCCGATGTCGTACGAAACGCACCACAAAGTACCCCGGTGACCAGGGTGGATGAGGCGAGGGCCGCCCGTCACCTTGTGACGACGGAAGATGCCGCGGGTCGATAAGCCAAAAAATGGTAATTCGTAAAGTATTACTTCCATTCTTTTGCTTGAAAATAATGGGAAAGGGTCCTGAATTCCCTGAATTCCCTGTGGAATGATGGAGCGACGCTACTGCAGGGAGGAGGACCCGGCTCTAGGCCCACGTACTGCTTTTGATCAGGTGTGATGGATGATATTCACATCATTTTCTATGTGGTGCAGAATGTATTACAATAATTCTCATGGCTCACGCTATCTCTGTACGTCTCGATGACGAGACGGTTCGCGCTCTGCGAAAGCTTGAGGCGACCGGACTCAGTCGGTCTGAATCGATTCGTCGTGCCATTTTGACCTCGGCCGAGCGTCTCAGCAATCGTGATTCCCTGCGTTCCGAGGTAGCGGCGTTGGAGCGAAACGAAAAAGACTTGGCTGAAATGCGTCGTGTTGCTCTACTGATGGACGTTTTACGTGCAACGGGGTGAAATTTTCTCACTCGAGGGAGTTGGTGCTCTTGAGAATTTGTCCGCTGATCAGCGATTTGTCGTGATCCTGCAATCCGACGCGATGCTGCCTCGATCGTCGGTGCTTGTGGCGCCCACGTCCTTTGCGGCACAGAATGCTTCGTTTCGACCAGAAGTCGTCATCGGCACGAAAAATGCAAAAGTCCTGGTCGAACAGGTTGCCGTCATTGACGTGCAAATGCTTCGCAATTCGGTGGGCACCGTCACCATGGAAGAGCTCTGGAGCATTGACGAAGCCATTGCCGTTGTCTTTGGTCTTCCGTAACCAAGGGCGCTTGGCGACGTTTTTTGCGTCTTGGATCAAACCACGCAACGACGCATACGCACTGCCGGACCACCTTCAGTTTCGACGACGCCATGTGGTTGGAATCCCACTGACGCATAGAACGCCATAGCGTGCGAATTCGCCGTTACTTCCATGATCGCAAAGTTCATCAATCGCAGCTCATCGCTGATGGCCAGTACCAAAGCAGTACCAATGCCGCATCGCATATGCGAGGGGTCAACGAATAGATCTTCAAGCTCCGCTCCGTCGTGCGTCACGAGATACGTCGCAAAGCCCACGAGTGTTCCGTCACTATCGACCGCCACGCTCGTTCGACCCTCTCGCACGGCGGTGTCCGAAAGCACTAACCACTCGGGGTGCGCGACGAACAGTGGAAGGTCCCTCTCGTTGGACAATGACGCCCTATAGGAGACGCCTTGCAATTCTTCCATGTCGGACAAATCTGCTTGTCGCAGCGTGATGGACATTCGACAAGTATTGCGTTATCTCAACCGTTGTCCGAATGGAGCAGCGAGGTCAAGTACTCGTCAACGCTGTCAAAATTCGATTCCGGACCGTTGGTTTTTTTCATGTGGGCACGACTCGCTTTGTCGGGAAACGAAAGTTTCCAGGTCAACATCGTTGCCTCGTTCGCCTCATACAAATCAACGGACTCCACAGCCTCTACGCCGGGCCAACCTTCGAAACTCCACGTCGCCACCGTTCTGTGTGGAGCGTCGATTTCTAGGTAGCTACCTCGAAACGAACATTCAATGCCGTCGGTTGTCACCATGACGAAGTGGTAGCTACCACCAACGCGCAAGTCGATGGTGCATGTCGTGAACGTCTCGCCAAAGGTGGCGAAGGTCTTTTGAACGTGCTCGGGTTTGGTGAACACATCAAAAACGAGTTCGATCGGTGCCTTAAATTCACGATGAATAACGATGTCCAACTCATTGGGAAACGTCACCGTTGATTTCCCAGTTTCGTTAGTCATGTGAAGGACGGTAGCAGTCGTCCAGAGAAATCAACGATCGAGGTGTCGCTAACCAGGAACGAAGTCGATTTGCCAGGTACTTGTTATGGAAAATCGCTCTACGATGAGCGAATGCCTGCGCCGCTCATCGGAGTTTCTGGACGTCGTGCACCATCGACTGCGGTGCTTCAACGCGTTGCCCCGGGTTTGTCCCACGTACACGTCGACATTCACTTCACTTCGTACACGAGTGCCATCGCGAGCGCCGGTGGACTGCCCGTCGAACTCGCTCGTGACGCGGAG
>Ga0182012_10007313_pt1 | contig 11066 bp, 7 predicted proteins | sample 612S2SmetaG_FD_120486 | JGI IMG/M metagenome (GOLD analysis project Ga0182012, IMG submission 120486) | Permafrost microbial communities from Stordalen Mire, Sweden - 612S2S metaG | ecosystem: Environmental > Terrestrial > Soil > Wetlands > Permafrost | place: Sweden: Stordalen | collected...
GGGCGAGGAAGCGAATCTGGCGGTGGTTGTCTTTCGCGGACTCTTCTCGTTGGCGACCGCCTTTGTTCTGATTCGTATGCTGCCAACGATCCAAAGGCTGCCCAGCCATGCGGAATTGCAGGCGGAGATCGAGGAACGCAAGCGCGTCGAGCTGAAACTTCGTGCCACCATGGAACGGCTGGCGAGCATCATCGACAACGTACGGGAGTACGCCATCTACTCCATCAATCCAGACGGCACCGTGAAGACCTGGGACATTGGGGCAGAGCGCCTGAAAGGTTACACTGCCGAGGAGATTGTGGGACGGCACTTTTCCTGCTTTTACAGCCCGGAGGAGGTAGCCCGCGGTGTGCCGGAGTTGGCGTTGCGGACCGCGGTTGAGGCAGGCCGCTACGAGGCCCAGGGTTGGCGCTACCGGAAGGACGGTAGCCGGTTCTGGGCCCATGTGATCCTTCGCCCGCTTTGCGACTCCTCCGGCGCTTTGGTGCGATTGATCAAAGTGACCCACGACCTGACCGAATCGCGGGAGACGGAGTCCCGGTTCCAGGCGCTTTTGCAGTCTGCCCCGGACGCGATTCTGATTATCGACCGGAACAGCACCATCGAGTTCCTCAATGACGAGGCAGAGCGGCTTTTCGGCTATCCGCGGGCTGAGCTGCTGGGCCAGCCGATCGGGATTCTCGATCCGGAACGCTTCCGGGCGGAGCGGGAGAAGCTGCGGGCGCAGTTCTTCCATGAGCTGAAACACGCGCAAGCCGGTGCCGACGGGCAATTTTTCGTCCTGCGCAAGGACGGCAAAGAGGTGCAGGTCGAACTCACGATCAGTCCGGTTGAGACGCGAGACGGATGGGTTCTGCTCAGTGCGATCCGGGATCTGACCGAACGCGTCCAGGCAGAGACGCGGTTCCGCGAACTGCTGGAGGCCACGCCTGACGCCATCGTGATTGTCGACGCCGCCGGAGGGATTCAATTTGTCAATGAGAAATCGGTAAGACTCTTCGGCTACGAGCGCACGGAGCTGTTGGGCCAGCCGGTCAAGATGTTGGTGCCGGAACGTGCCCAGCCCACGCAGGAGAACTACCGGGAGCGCCTTCTTTCCGGTGTCAGCCACCCGGCGCCGGACGCTCCGCCTGAGATTTTCGGACTGCGCAAGGACGGAACCGAATTTCCGGTGGAGTTCAGCGTAAGCCCGCTGGAGACGCGCGAGGGGCGGGTGCTGCTGTTCGCAGTGCGCGACCTGACTGATCGGCTGAAGGCGGAGACGCGGTTCCGCGAGCTGCTGGAGGCCGCTCCGGACGCCATTTTGATCATCGGCCGAGACAGCAGGATCGAATATGCCAATCTCGAGGCGGAGCTGCTGTTCGGTTATCCCCGGTCCGAATTCCTGGGCGAGTCCATTGGCATGCTGGCCCCAGGGTGGGCGCGGGAAGAACGAGCGGCTATGCGCGAACGGCTTTTCGGCGAGCGAAAGCGAGTGCAGGTGGGGTCGGATGGAAGCTTTCCGGTGAAGCGCAAAGACGGGAGCGAGTTTCCAGTCGAGTTCACCCTCAATCCCCTTGAAACCCCGAACGGGTGGGTATTTCTCCTCGCCATTCGCGATATCAGCGAGCGTCTCAGGACGGAAACGCGCTTCCGGGCGCTGCTCGATTCGGCGCCGGACGCGATGGTGATTGTGAACTCCGCCGGGGCAGTAGAACTGGCGAATCTTCAAACCGAAAGGCTTTTCGGATACAGGCGAAGCGAACTTTTGGGTCAATCGGTGGACATCCTGGTGCCGGAAGGCCTGCGGGTAATTCACGGGGAGCATCGAAAGAGGTTCTTTCAGGATCCCAGGCAGCGTGAGATGGGCCGGGGTTTGGAGTTAATGGCGGTTCGCTGCGACCGGACGCAGTTTCCGGTCGAGATCAGCCTGAGCCCGTTGGAGGGTCCGAACGGAACTTCGGTTACGGCGGCCATCCGGGACATCAGCGAGCGTAAGTGGGCGGCGCAACAACTGTCAGAGAAGATGGACGAGCTGCGCCAATCGAATGAGGCGCTGGAGCAGTTTGCGCATATAGCGTCGCATGATTTGCAGGAGCCGCTACGCATGGTGGCCAGCTTTACGCAACTATTGTCGAAACGTTACAAAGGGCGTCTGGACGCGGACGCGGATGAGTTTATCGGCTACGCGGTCGACGGAACGCAGCGCATGAAACGGCTGATCGAGGATCTGTTGATGTATTCGCGAGCTGGCCGATCCGTACCGCCGGCGAAGGAGTTGCGCAGTGAAGATGCGCTGCGGGAGGCTCTGGGGAATTTGAAGGCGGGCATGGAAGAGAGCGGAGCGCAGGTGACCTGGGACGCTCTGCCGCAAGTGACGGCGGCAGAGTTGCAACTGGTGCAGTTGTTTCAGAACCTGGTCGGCAATGCGATCAAGTACCGAGGCGACAGAGTTCCGCAGATCCATGTATCGGCGCAGAGCACCGAAACCGAGTGGATTTTTTCGGTGGCTGATAACGGCATCGGGATCGAACGGAAGTATTTCGACCGCGTCTTTGTCATTTTCCAGCGTCTGCATGGGCGCGGTGAGTATGAGGGGACGGGAATTGGCCTCGCAATCTGCAAGCGGATTCTTCAGCAGCAGGGAGGAAGAATCTGGTTGGAGTCAGAGCCGGGAGTTGGCTCGAAGTTTTATTTTTCCCTGCCAGTGAGGTGAGTGTATGACGCTGACTCAGGTATCCGATAGTTCGTTGTTGCAGGTACTTCTGGTGGAAGACAATCCGGGCGATGTCCGGCTCACGCGCGAGGCGTTCAAGGATGCGAAGGTGCAACTGACGATGCATGTGGCGACGGATGGGGTCGAGGCGATGGAGTTTCTGCGCCGGGAGGGGAAGTTCGCGGACAGCCCGCGCCCCGATCTGATCCTCCTGGATCTGAATCTGCCGCGCAAAGATGGCCGGGATGTACTGGCGGAGATCAAGGGAGACAGTTCGCTGATGACGATTCCGGTGGTGATCCTGACCACCTCTGCGTCGGATGTGGATATCGAGAGCAGCTATATGTTGCACGCCAACTGCTACATTTCAAAGCCCGTGGACATGGAAGGTTTTCTGACCGTGGTCAAGAGCATCGACGATTTCTGGCTTTCGGTGGTGAAACTGCCGCCCAAAGACAAGTAAGGACAGACTATGACCATGGAACCGCTACATATTCTGCTGGTGGAGGACAATCCCGGCGATGTGCGCCTGTTGCGGGAGATGTTTTCGACGGAGCGCTCAGGCAGCTTCGAGATTGTCAATTTGCCCCGGCTGGGCTTAGCGCTGAACCATCTGGCCCAGGGCGGGGTGGACATTGTCCTGCTGGATCTTGGACTGCCGGATGAGAACGGCCTTGAGACGGTGCGGCGCGTGCGGAAGCTGGCTCCGGATGTTCCTCTGGTGGTATTGACCGGGCGAGACGATGATGCAACGGTGGCCGAGGCGATGCTGGAGGGCGCACAGGATTATCTGATCAAAGGCCAGATTGAAAATCGTGCGCTGCCCAGGGCGCTGAAGTACGCGATTGAGAGGTTCCGGCTGCTGCGGCGGGCTGGAATTGCCAATCTGGAGCTGGAGCGCAGGGTGCAGGAAAAAGACCTGATGCTGAGCGAGATTCATCACCGGGTGAAGAACAGCCTGCAGGTGGTTTCGAGTTTGCTCAATCTGGAGGCGGCGCGGATTTCGGATCCAACGGTGAGTGAGATGCTGATGACGACGCAGAACCGGGTGCGGTCGATGGCTCTGATCCACCAGACGCTGTACCAGTCCAAGGATTTTGCTCAGGTGGATTTTCACGAGTTTCTGCAGTCATTTGTGCCGACACTGGTGCAGTCATACAGCATTCATCCGGAGGAAATTTCGCTGGAGTTCAGTGTGTGCGAGGTGCATTTGCCGATCGACGCGGCGATTCCCTGCGGGTTGATTGTGAATGAGTTGATTTCGAATGCATTGAAGCATGCGTTTCCGGGTCATCGGGGGGGCAGGATTCTGGTTTCCTTTGCGCAGGAAGCGGGAAGCCAGGCGGTGCTGACGGTGGAGGACAACGGGGTCGGCCTCCCGGAAGACTTCAGTTTTGAGCGATCGGAGACGCTGGGTGTGCAACTGGTGTCCATGCTTGCCGGGCAGCTTGGCGGCAGGGTGCGGGTCGAGCGTCAGTGCGGCGGATTCGCGAACGGCGAGGGACGGACTTGTTTCGAGGTGCGTTTTCCCCTGGCCGCAGCGGGCTCGCTCCCGCGTGAGGTACACGGCAGTCCTTCCGTTGCGGAGGCCGCTGGAGATTAGAGCACTTTCCGAAATACTGTGAACTTTTTGACAGCGGAGAGTGTCGATTTTCTTGAGGAAAATCGACGCGGACTCCGTGGCTTCGGTCTACACCATTTCGGAAAGTGCTATAGCCTGTCATGCGAGTCAAAACCGGCTGCGCGGCGAGCGGTTTTATTACTTACGAATTGTGCTGTTTCAAGTTTCTTGAATCGAAAGTTAAGAGTTGCCACGACCTGCCGATAGGAAGGGAAGGTGCGCATCCAGGCTTGGTCACTACGGCCGGGAATGTAGCGCCTGAATCCATTCGAAACCACCTGCCCCAGGCAGGCGAGGAAGGCGAAGGTTCCCATATGGAGAGTATGACTGAGTCTCTGGCCCAATCTGCAGCGGTTTTGCCGCCGAAGGCTGGCACACGGGTGATGATCGTGGAAGATGAGGCCGTTGTGGCTATGCATCTGCGCCAGGAATTGACCAAGCTGGGACACGTGGTGGCCGGCATTGCGACGGCGGGCGAACAGGCTTTGAAGATGATCGAGGAAGTCTTCCCGGACGTAATTCTGATGGACATCCATATCCAGGGCGAGATCGACGGAATCGAAACGGCGGCGAGGATTCCGCGGTATCTGCATATTCCGGTGATTTTTCTAACGGCTTACTCGGAAGACACGACGCTGAAGCGGGCAAGCGATACTCGGCCTTACGGCTACCTGATCAAGCCATTTCTGGATCGCGAACTGCACGCCACGATCAAAATGGCGTTAGAGCGGGCGCGCGCCGACGAGGCCGTGCGGGAGAATGAAGCGCTGCTATTCCGGGCGCTGTGCACCACGCCGATAGCGGAATGCTAGGCGCCGCGGGTAAATCTGGCGCTTCCCCGCGGCGCGTGTTTCACAAGCCAACATCCGCAAAAAAATCCGCGACCAAGGGCAAGAAGGGCCCGAAGCGCGGTCAATAGGCCTGGAGCTGGTTGAGCGGCAGGCGAACCCGGAAGCAGGTCAGGCCGTCTTCGGAGCGGACGCCGAGGTGTCCGCGATGTTTGCGGACGATGCGCATGGCGTTATCGAGACCGAGACCGAGACCCTGCCCTGGGGCCTTGGTGGTGAAAAACGGCTCGAAGATGCGATCCTGCAGGTCTTTGGGGATCTCCGGGCCATCGTCCCAGACTTCCACCAGGATCATGTCGGCTTCCAGCATGCAGACGACGCGCAGGCAGCCTTTCTGTTCTGGATTGGCGCTGCGGTCGACTTTCGCCAGCGCCTCAATGGCGTTTTCGATCAGGACTGTCCAAACCTGATTCAATTCGCTGCCATAGGCGCTGAGCGTCGGAAGATCCGGCTCATATTGGCGGACGACGTTGACATTGGCCATGCGGGATTGCAGCATCTGGATGGTGGCATCAAGGCCCGCAGCGACGTCGACTTCGAGGATCGGAGCCCGGTCCATGTAGGAGTAGGTCTTGATGGCGCTGATCAGGTCGAAGATGCGGCTGGTGGAGCTGAGCATGGCCTGGGCGTAGTGTTCCGCGCGCAGGGCCGAGGCGAACTGCTCCAGGACAACCTGGATGGCTGGTGGCTTGAGGAAATCCAGGAGCGGATCGAGGTCGGTGGACTCAACGCCCAGTTCTGCGAGTTCGGGAGCGATCTGCCAGGCTTCCTGGAAGCCGTGCTGTTGAATCCAGGCCCCAATCTGGTCTTCGCGCGTGACTACGTCGATCTGTTCGCGGTCCAGATTTTCCAAAGATCGAGCGCGGACTTCGCGCTCCCAGCTTTGGACGGCGATGACCTGTTCCGGACTGAGACAGAGGCTGACGAGCCGGTAGCGGCCGTCGCTGACTGCGTGCAGCTCGGTGAGGATGCCGCTGGCGGCGCGTTGTGCTGCGGAAGATGGGTTGTTCAGCTCATGGGCGAGATTGCCGGCGAGCTTGCCAAGTGCGGTGAGCTTTTCACTCTGCTGCTCAATGCGCGTGACTTCCCGGACGCGATCGAGAAGGGTGGAGATGACGCGCTGGCCGAAAGATGGAATTGCCGCCAGCATCTCCGGGAACATGGACTTGTGGAAGACGATGGCCCAGACGTTTTGGGCGGCAAATCCCTGGCCTCCGTAGCTGGTCATGCGGGAGTAAGGGAGAAGACCGGTCATCTGTCCGCTGCGGCCGATGAACAGCGCCATGGAACCGCTGCGCGAGCGGCGGACGTGGAGTTCTCCTTTGAGAATAAGCATCATCTGCTCGGCAGGCTCACCCTCTTCAAAGAGGACTTCGCCGGCTTTGGCGTGGATTTCCGTGCCATGAGTCGCAAGCCAGCGGCGGTCTTCCTCGGGAAGGCCATGAAGAGGCGCGATTTTGTCTAGCGCCGCCATGATGACCGGCAGAGGGGTAGGCGTCGCGGGAATCATGGACGGGGGAATGGAATTCGGCATCGTAGGGCTGTCCCAGCCTGGGTTTCAGTTTATCGGATGGGGTGAGGGAAGAGTTTCGGCTGGTGGTTCGATGTCTGGAATACGGGAAAAGATGCGGCGGAGTTCCGGAAGTGGATCTTCGACCCGCCGGAAATGCAGAAAAACGGCCAAGTGGCTTGAAAATGAAGTCTTTGTCATATTGGGGCGGATGCCTCAACTCCTCTGCGGAACGGTCGAAAGAGAAGATAGAAAGGAGATTCTCATGAGTCTCGCACCTATCAGTTCTTCCAGTCCGGTACCGGTCAACACTGAAGTAGCCAAGCCGGTCACCCCCCCTCCTGCGGCGCCGTCGGCTGCAGCCGCCCCTTCGCAGGATACGGTTACGATCAGCGCAGCCGGACGAGCCGCCTCGACGGCCGGCGACGTGGATCACGATGGAGACAGCCACTAGGCCGCTGCCGCTGGAACGCGGCAGACGGAATAGCGCATCTCCAAGTAGAGCCTGGACAAGAGGAGCAATTCTCAGTCCAGGTTTTTTTTTTGCGCATCGGGTGACGGTAAAGCGTGGGTTTCAGATGCAACTCCAAGGCAGTTGCATCAACGATGGCGCGGCTTGGATCGAAGAAAGGCGGTCAAAATTTGCTGCAACCCGGGGTGGTCGCACCTTTGATTGGCATATCGCCAACAGAATCTATGATATACGCTCAATTTTCGGTGCGCTTAAGCGCACTTTGGGCGTACTTTAGGGACATATTTGGCGCACCTTTTTCCTCGTTTTGCCTTGATTTTGAGCTGTGCAGCAGGAGCAAGTTGGTTGCCGCATTCCTACGCGCACCTCATTATGCTCTTTTCCTCGATATTTCGACGCAAACCTATGTGACTCGAAACAAATGGCTTAGAACAAATTTGCTTGACGAGATTTGAGGTGCACCCCTTGGGTGAAACAGATTGTCTTTAGACAGTTTGCCGTTTGCTGGAAATCGCTGTTCATTTTGTTGCGCCAGGCCAAGATCAGGGCATGGCCCGGCCTGTCGGCTCCAATTTCTCTGCATGCGATTGCGTTGGATGCAACTCGCTTACAAGCAGGCGGAGGCCGCTGCGGGCTTACAATTCTGGCAATGGAGGGGCGTATGGAGGCTGGTCGAAGCACGCTGACCGTGGATTTGGGCGATCAGATGCGGGTGGTGGAGGAGCGCGTCAAGGATGGATCTTACGCTTCGCCGGATGAGGTGATCCGGGCGGCGCTACGGGACTTCGATCGCGGTGGGATTGAGGACGATGAGTGGTTGCTGGAGCTTGCGGAGAAGTCGCTGGCCGACCCGCGACCGAGTGTGCCTGCGGAGCAGGTGTTCCGGGAGTTACGGGAAAAATATGGCAGGCCTGCCGTTGAGTCGGTGCGGTGAAGCGCTACGAGGTACGTTTTGCGGCTGATGTTGATGTATCTATCTACAGCATGGTTCAAGTGTGGTGCATGATTTGAAATTTTGACTTCTTCTCCCAAACCTCTGGCCTCTGCTCGTTACATCGCGTTGAGTCTATCCGTCAGCCAATCTAATTCGCGTCTTTGAAGAGCGATATCGGCGACATCGGCATCTTTTGCATGGGTATCTGGCCTATCGTTGATAATATCGCAGCTTTCCTGAAAACGCTTTCTGTCAGCGAAGACGTCTGCAAATACCTGCCACTCCTTTACGATGAGGGCCGCAAGTTCTTTCCAAAAGAGCTTTTCGATCAGCTCGTCTGAGGCGAGTTCCTTCAGCCTGTGCTTACGCTCCTCCGCCATGACAGCAAGAATTCTGTTCTTCGCCGAGCCCTTAGGCTGCTTTTTGGCAATTGCGTCAGCCCGGAGGAAGTTCAGGGCTATTTGGCGCATGCGCTTTTCAAGCATATTGCGCGTCTTGCTTACCACTGCCAGTTCCTCCGCCCACTCTGCAAGGCTCGACCCCTCCTTTGACATTTGTTCTGCGGCCCCTGGGCCTTGCTGTTCCTCCGAGTCTATGGTGGCCTGGTAGGTCTTGAGTGCTTCAAGGAACATGCTTCCGGACGCCTTTACGGCACCCGTTGGGGAGATTATCCCGTATTTGCGCAGGGTCGATAGATGCACCGGGCTGATTCCTGTGACGTTACCTGCCAGAGTCTTGATGCAAGGGTCCCTGAGTTCTGGGTAAACGCGAAATAAGTGCGAAATTGCGACATGTGCGAGGGTCGTGCCTTCGTTTGTAATGAATTTTTCCACCAGAGTTGAAGTGGTTGGTAAATCTACTGTCGTTGGGCGTTTTGAAATTTCCGTGTTCCGGTGAATATACGAGCAAGCTTTCCGCACCCAAAATGGCATATCGCTACACGCTGCAGCTATGGCGTCTGCCGAATCATTCGAGAATGATAAGCCGGCCGTCTTCGATATTTTCCGGATCATTGCAATAGTTGCGTTACGATCCAATGGGCTAAGGTACTCTTCGGGCACCAAGGCTAGGGCTGCGTTTTCGATTTTCTCAATCGTGTCGACAACGAACCACTTCGCTGATACTCCTCCGATCATTACAGAGATTGTCCTCCCAGACCGAGCGGCTTCCTGGTAGACGGACCTGAAATTCCTCCAGAATTTATTGAAGCCGTCCCGCCAATATTCCGATGTTGGGCTGCCGGGTGTTATGTAGTCGACCTCGTCTATGAAGACGATTACCGGCTTGGTCGCGCCGAGAATTGCGTCAAGTAGCGTCTTGGTCGCATCGGTTAGCGTTCTTTTCGACGCGGGTTCAGACACGACGGAATACCCGTCAAGCGCGGTTGCCTCTGAGGCCTTGAGAATTGCCTCTGCCATGGAGGTTAATAGTTGCTCAGCGCTCAAGCTCCATAGTTCGTCTTTCGAGCAGTCGACGAAGATGCATAGACAGTCATAGTGCAATCTGCACTCGTTGATTACGCGATTGATTACAGAGGTCTTTCCAATTTTTCTGATTCCAAGGCAAGCCCTGATTTGACCACCCTGTAATTTTCGGGCTAGATCAAGTGCCTCGTTTCTTCTTCCGAAGAAGTTTTCGTCGTCGCTGACGGGGCCAGTCACGTCGAAGGGGTCGTGGCTGAAAAGTTCGTAGCAGAGCTGCTTTGAGAGTTCCTCTGAGTTTGAGGGCAGTCTTCCAAAGAAAACCGGGAGTACTGCTATTCCGAGGCTCCTCCCCCATTTCGTTAGCTTGAGATTGCCTTCGGGATCCTTGTGTACGATGATCGCCACGGTGGACTCCAGCCGACCGGTGCTTTCGTTAATCAGTTCCTTTGCGATTTTCACGGTTCGTTGTTGCTGTTCGTTAAAGGAAGTGAAGAGTACAAGCAGTTCGCGGTCGACAGAAAGTGCGCTTGCGAAGCGACGGGTCGGGCGAACGAACAAATACGCATATACGCCCTTCTCTCGAGTGATGATTTGAGGCTCTTGCGATGCGAATGTTGCGACGCCCTCAAACGGTTTTCGCATGCGTGCAACCATGTCCTGCAGTTGCTTGGTGGGCTCAATCCGTGTGGGTTCGGTCATGGAATAAAAGTTTATAGCATATGAGCTTAAATTGGAGGATTCAAAGTGAGGAACTAGCCACTGTACTTTTGTAGCTCGATGCGTGGCCTTGTAGCTATGTTGGCAACGGGAGTCCGTGCGAGGGTTGCGCGTCTACTCTTTGGTTTCGCGCGCCGGCTTCATTGCGAAAGCCGGCGCGCGATCGGCTGCCTAGCGGGTCTTGGCAACTTCTTCGACGGTAACTGGGTCCAGGAAGGGCATGCTGGCGCGGAGGGTTTTGCCGATGATTTCTACGGGGTGATTGGCTTCGGCGTCGCGGAAGGCCTGGAATTCCTTGCGGCCTGAGTTCTGGTCGGCGAGGAAGCGCTTGGCGAAGGTGCCGTCCTGAATTTCAGTCAGGATGGCCTTCATGGCTTTCTTGCTTTCTTCATTGATAACGCGCGGACCGGAGACATAATCGCCCCATTCTGCGGTGTCGGAGATGGAGTAACGCATGTAGGCAAGGCCGCCGCGATAGATGAGATCGACGATCAACTTCAATTCATGCAGGACTTCGAAGTAGGCGCTCTCCGGCTGATAGCCGGCATCGGTCAGAGTCTCATACCCCGCCTTGATGAGGGCACTGACGCCGCCGCAGAGTACGGCCTGTTCGCCGAAGAGATCGGTCTCGGTTTCTTCCTTGAAGGTGGTTTCGAGAACTCCGGCGCGGGTGCAGCCGATGCCCTTGAGGTAGCTGAGATTGAGAGCGTGGGCGTTGCCGGTGGCATCCTGATGGATGGCGATGAGGCCGGGGACGCCGCCGCCTTCAGTAAAGACCTCGCGGACGCGATGGCCGGGAGCCTTGGGAGCGGCGAGGCCCACGTCGATGTTCTTGGCGGGGATGA
>Ga0182012_10007314_pt1 | contig 11065 bp, 9 predicted proteins | sample 612S2SmetaG_FD_120486 | JGI IMG/M metagenome (GOLD analysis project Ga0182012, IMG submission 120486) | Permafrost microbial communities from Stordalen Mire, Sweden - 612S2S metaG | ecosystem: Environmental > Terrestrial > Soil > Wetlands > Permafrost | place: Sweden: Stordalen | collected...
GTCTGACCCAATGGGATACCAAGGAGTTAGCGCGCAGGATCAAGGCACAGGCCGATGCATCGCTAAAGAGTGATCGACTAAAGCCCAACGAAGCAATGCGTCTCGTGGACGAGTACGAGAAGATGTTTCAGTCCTATACCTATCTCGATTTTACCTCCCGTCGTCCCAATGGGGCTAACGTAATCAACAGCCCAGCCTTGACGAATACCAATGAGCTAGCATCTCCATCCCTCGTTCTATGAGTGAGACTGTCCTTCTGAAACATTCTCCATTGGAAGCTGCTCACTTGGCGTCCGGAGCCCGGTTGGTGGAATTTGGCGGCTGGTTCATGCCTGTGCAATACTCCGGAATTATGGATGAGCATCGCGCCGTGCGATCTGCGGCGGGAATGTTTGACATTTCCCACATGGGGGAGGTCACGGTGTGTGGCGCCGGAGCTCTGGCTTGGCTGGAGAGCCTGCTGACCAACCGCGTTGGAAAGCTCTCGCTCGGACGTGGTCAGTACACTCTGATGTTGGATGAAACCGGGGGTGTAATCGACGACCTCATCATCTACCGCACGGGAGAAACGGAATATTTTCTAGTGATAAACGCCGCTTGTCGTGAGGTTGATCTTGATTGGATGAGAAGCAAGTTGCCAAATGACGACTCTGTAACTCTGACCGATTTGGGTAATGAGTATGCGGCCATCGCCCTACAGGGGCCGGATTCAGAACGTATCCTTCGCGATCTCTTTCCCATCTGTGAGATTCCGCGACGCAATGGGATAGCCACACTTTCATCGGAGTTACATTCAGGAGGCCTTCCTCATTTTGTAGCCAGGACCGGTTATACGGGTGAGGATGGATTTGAGCTTTTTGTGCCAGTTGAAATTGGGGAGGTGCTCTGGCAACGACTTTTGAAGGCCGGCGTGAAGCCTGCTGGACTTGGTGCCCGTGATACGCTGCGACTGGAAATGGGCTATCCCCTGAATGGTTCCGATCTCTCTCGCAGTCGTACGCCCTTGGAAGCGGCACTCGGGAAATTTGTTTCGCTTGATGACCCAGAAAAATCTGATTTTTCTGGTCGCCAGGCTCTGGAATCGCAGCGTGCTAAAGGACTTCCTTCTCTACTTACCCCCTTGAAACTCACGGTGCAGGGGCCTCCGCTTCGCGCCCATTACCAAGTGCTCTCGGAAGGGTTGCCCGTTGGGGAGACCTGCAGTGGTGCTCTTTCTCCAAGTCTTGGGGAGGGGATTGCAATGGCATACCTTCCCCTAGAACTTACCGCGCCTGGAACTTCGCTGGAAATTGAGGTGCGCGGGCGCCGCTATCCCGCTAGCGTGTCAACGCTTCCATTTTACAGGAAACCCCCTCTGTAATTTTACAAAGCATCAATATTTATACTAACCCAACTCATCCGATCACTCCATGAATGTTCCCGCCGATCTCCGCTATGCCAAGACACACGAATGGATACGCATTGACGGGGATATTGTGACGGTGGGGATTACTGATCACGCCCAGCAGGAGCTGACCGACATCGTTTATGTCGAGCCACCAAAAATTGGGGCCGGGGTGAAGGCGGCCACTACTGCCGCAGTGGTGGAATCGGTAAAAGCAGCCAGCGACATTTATTCTCCCATGTCTGGGATTGTGTCGGAAGTGAATGAGGATCTCGCTTCCAATCCCGCTCTTCTGAATACCGATCCCTTTGACAGGGGATGGATCTATAAACTCAAGCCATCCGATCTATCTGAGGTCGAAGATCTCCTGACTCCGGAAGCCTATTCTGCTCAGATTTCCTGATGAGTGCAGAGGGAGTGCTTGATGGAGAAGCTTTTGATGCTGTTTTTACCAGAGGGCGGTTTTCACGCCGCCATGTCGGCTCACATAAAACTGATGTTGTTACGATGCTGGAGGGCATCGGGTGCAACACTCTGGAAGAGCTGATCTCAAAGACTGTCCCTGAGGAAATCCGGATGCGGGATCTTCTTGATCTTCCCGCTGCCGCCACGGAGGAAGAGGCGCTAGCAGAGCTTCGAGAGCTTGCCTCACTTAACGAACTCCGTCCCACCTTTATCGGCATGGGCTATCACGGAACACATCTTCCCCCGGTGATACGCCGAAATATTCTAGAAAATCCCGGCTGGTACACAGCCTACACTCCTTATCAGGCGGAGATTTCTCAGGGTAGGATGGAAGCGCTGGTGAATTTTCAGACGATGATCTGTGATCTAACAGGGATGGCGATCGCCAATGCCTCCATGCTGGATGAGTCAACGGCGGCAGCCGAGGCAATGGCGATGGCTCATGATCTTAAAAATGCCCCTCAATTCTTTGTCTCCGAGGGGTGTCATCCCCAGACGATAGCACTGCTTCAGACCCGCTCCGAGCCACTCGGTATCGAGCTGATTATCGGGGCACTCGATCAGATCCCTGATTCAGGACTTTGTGGGGGACTTCTGCAATATCCCGCGACCGATGGGGTCATCAACGATCCCTGTTCCTTCGTAGAAAAAATTCATGCCGCGGGTGGCTTGGCTGTGGTGGCAAGCGATCCGCTGGCACTTGTACTGCTCAAAGCTCCGGGCGAATTCGGTGCTGACATTGTTGTCGGTTCCTCCCAGCGATTTGGTGTGCCGATGGGTTATGGTGGGCCCCATGCGGGGTATATGGCCGTACGCGATGAGTTCAAGCGTCGGTTGCCAGGACGTCTTGTAGGTATCTCCAGAGATGCGGACGGAACTCCTGCCTACCGTCTTACACTTCAGACCCGCGAGCAGCATATCCGCCGTGAGAAGGCTACCAGTAACATCTGTACCGCCCAAGTGCTTCTAGCCGTCATGGCCTCGATGTATGCAGTCTATCATGGGCCCCGCGGACTCATCGAGATCGCCGAGAGGATTCATCTCCATGCCCTGAAACTTGCCGCCACGCTTGCCAAGGCTGGCTGGCAAGTTGTCCATGCCCCGTTCTTTGACACAGTCCGGATCAATCTGACTCCCACCGAATCAGCATCCCTCCGTTCACGTGCCGAAAAGGTGGGCATTAATCTCCGTTTTCTTGGTGACTATGCCGTCACTATCTCTCTCGATGAAACCGTAGCTACCATTGATCACCTCGTGGAGTTCTTTGGCAAAGGAAATGGCACTGCCCTCAACGACCCTCTTTCCTGGCAGACACCTGAGCCCCTCCGCCGGAACACCCCTTTTCTGACGCACCCGGTTTTCAACTCTTATCACACAGAAACCGAGATGCTCCGCTATATGCGCCGATTGGAGGCCAAGGATCTCTCCCTGACCACTTCGATGATCCCGCTTGGCTCCTGCACGATGAAACTCAATGCCACTGCCGAGATGTTTCCGGTAACCTGGGAGAGCATCGGATCGCTTCATCCTTTCATTCCTCCCTCTCAGGCACAGGGCTATGCAAAGATCTTTATCCAGCTGGAAAAGTGGCTCTCCGAGATCACAGGATTTCATGCCGTCTCGCTCCAACCCAATGCCGGATCCCAAGGCGAGTATGCCGGCTTGCTTGTGATTCGCGCGTATCACCGCTCCCGTGGTGAGGAGCATCGCACTATTTGCATGATTCCGGGATCCGCGCATGGCACGAATCCAGCCAGCGCAGCGATGGCGGGCATGGAGATCATTGGCGTCGCATGCGATACCGATGGAAATATCGATCTCGCGGATCTCAAGGAAAAGATCACCCTCCACAGGGATCGCCTTGCCGCACTCATGGTTACCTACCCATCGACCCATGGTGTCTTTGAATCGGGAATCAAGGACATCTGTTCCCTGATTCATGAGGCTGGAGGCCAGGTTTATATGGATGGTGCAAATATGAATGCCCAGGTGGGCCTGTGTAGTCCTGGAGACATAGGAGCAGACGTTTGCCATTTGAATTTGCACAAGACTTTCTGTATTCCACACGGAGGTGGCGGCCCCGGAGTCGGTCCTATAGGTGTGGCCGAACATCTTGCGCCTTTTCTGCCAGGACATTCCGTGATTTCAACCGGTGGTTCGGAGTCTATCAGGGAAGTAAGCGCTGCTCCCTGGGGGAGTGCGAGTATCTGCGTCATCAGCTGGATGTACCTTCGCATGATGGGACCGGATGGTCTCGCTGCAGCGAGCGCCATCGCCATTCTGAACGCGAACTACATTGCCAAGCGCCTAGAGTCATACTTTCCCGTTCTCTACAAGGGGAAGAACGGTACTGTTGCCCACGAGTGCATCCTTGATCTGAGAGAGTGGAAGGGACGTTCAGGTATCGAAGTTGAGGATGTGGCCAAACGATTGATGGATTATGGGTTTCACGCTCCGACGATGAGCTGGCCCGTTCCAGGTACCCTGATGGTCGAACCAACCGAGAGTGAATCGAAAGAGGAACTCGATCGATTCTGCGAAGCCATGATTGCGATCCACGGTGAGCTACTGGATATCGAGCAAGGAAGGCTTGATCGGACTGACAATCCCCTCAAGCATGCACCGCACACGGCTGGCACGGTGACTGCCGATGAATGGAAGCGTCCTTACTCGCGGACTCAGGCAGCATGGCCAGCCCCCTGGCTCAGGAATCACAAGTTCTGGCCCTCTGTATCCCGAGTGGACAATGTCTATGGCGACCGAAATATTTTTTGCTCATGCCTTCCTGTCCACTAAGCCCTTATCTACTCTTGGTTGGTTGTAATAAACCCAATGATTTTAGGATTCCATGAGTATGGGTATCTTAGTGAGGAGGTAGGCACTCTTGAATCAGAGCATGGCTCTCTCGATCAACCGTGTAGCCAGAGACTGCGTGGCGTTGTCCAGGATTGAGAGGGCATTTTTGAGTCGTCCCGTCTCCTTTGATTCAAGCGCAGATGTGACTTCGCCGGCATAGAATCTTACCTGGCGGATTTCCTCGTCGGATAACTCGTTGCAGAGCTGCACCAAGGCAGCCTCAACGGCTGGCAGCATTTCCTCGGCTTTGAGCCTGTTTTCAGTGAAGATTCTTGCATCCATATCCTCTAGTGCGTGTTCAAGTGAACCAGCCAGCATCGACTCGACAGCTTCGTCGGAAACCTCTACGGCGCTTGTGAGTTCGAGAATCTTTTCATCACCTGTCTTGGTGTCTCGTGCGAGCACTTGAAGAATCCCATCGGCATCGATCGAAAACTGAACGCCGATGCGGGCAGCGCCCTTGGCAGAAGGTGAAAACGGGATTTCAAAATTTCCAAGAAGCCAGTTGTCAGAAGCCAATTCCCGCTCACCCTGGAGTACGTTGATTTTCATGCCGGCCTGTCCTGCCACCGCATTCGTGAACATCTCCCCAGCCTTGGCCGGAATGCTTGTGTTCCTCGGAATTATGACATTCATGAGGCCTCCAAAGGTTTCAAGGCCAAGGGAAAGGGGTGTAACATCCAGAAGGGCTACGTTTCGCAAAGTGCCCTCCAGAATGGCTGCCTGAATAATGGCTCCCAGAGCCACTGCTTCATCTGGATGCTGGGAAAGATCCGGCACTTTGCCAAAAATTTCAGCAACAAAATTGCGAACGAACGGCATCCTTGTTGATCCTCCAACGAGGATAACCTCGTTAAGTTCAGCAAGCGGTACACCTGCATCTTCCAATGCCTTCAAACAATGCATCTTGGTCCGTCTGATGATGGGGGCGCAGACCGACTCGATTTCAGCGCGTGTGAGAGTCAGTTCAATGCTTTTATCCTCCTGCAGGAAGGGGAGGCGAATAGTGCAGCTTTCCTGGGTGGAAAGAGTTTCCTTAGAGCTTCTTGCCATCTCAAGCAGTCGGATGTCCTCCTGCGGTGAGGATGGGATAACTTGTGTCTTCCGCTTGATTAACGCGGCAATTTCCTCGTCAAGATCATCTCCACCAAGCCTAGTATCCCCGTGAGTGGAGAGCACCTGAAAGACACCATTATCGAGTTGAAGGATGGAAACATCAAACGTACCGCCTCCAAGATCATACACGGCTATTTTGGAACGATCTTGGAGGCGGTCTAGTCCGTAGGCTAGAGCAGCCGCTGTAGGTTCGCTGATGATGCGTTCCACAGTGAAGCCAGCCATTTCTCCCGCCTTTCGGGTTGCTGCACGCTGGGCATCATTGAAGTAAGCCGGCACGGTGATGACGGCTTTCGGGACTTCGCATCCAAGTCGGGTTTCGGCAATGTTTTTGAGTTTTTTCAGGATTTCCGACGAGACTTCCTCGGGGGTCAAAACACGACCTGCCACATGAAGCGCCGCTGCATCGCCTTTCTTCCCATGGAGAAATTCCGTTCCCAACTCACCTAGCCGACGCCCCATGAGTCGTTTTACAGAAACTATGGTGCGTTCGGGAGAAATGGCTTGGTGTCGCAATGCCTCCCTGCCAGTTAGCGGATTTTCCTGCTCCGGGTAGAAAACAATGGAAGGCGTGAGCCGATTTCCATCGGAATCCGCAAGGAGTGTGGGGAATCCGCTTTCATAGACTCCAATCAGGGAGTTGGTGGTGCCCAGGTCGATACCCGCGATCATCATGTGAGTCTAAGAAAAAATTCCCTGAAGGGCCAACTTTCGTTCGCGTAGCTGTGCCGTCCACCGAATGGCATAAGCAAGCGAATCGGCTAGTTCCAGCACGCAATCTGGATCATGTGACGGCCAGCTCAGATCAAGTTGCACAAGTTCCTTATCAAGTGTGGTCCTCCATTCTTGGAGGAGGGTGGATGTGGCATTTAATTCGAGAAAAAGGGATTGAACAGGGGCAGAGAGAAGGGCTTTGGAAAGTGACGTGGACGCGGCAGCATATTGTTCGGTGAGTCTGTCTGAATGTTGAAGTATCCAGGCTACTTTAAGGAACAGGTCCGAGGCCTGTTGTGGAATCCTAGGCGAAGAATATGCTGGATTTCCGAGCAAAGCACGCAGGCGACGCGAGGGGTCGCTCAGGGTCGCGGCTGCTTCTCCCAGCTCTCGAAACGCGCCGGTATCACCCCCTGGTTGATCAGGGTGTAATGTCCCAGCGAGTTGGCGATAGGCATTTCCAATCCTCTCTTCCGCGAGCAGTGGTCGTCTCTCCAAACCCAGCAAAGAAAAGGGATCATACATGAAAAAACTTCTATGCCCCGAATCAGGCCGAAAAACTTTCCCCACAGGAGCAATGGGCGACAGCATTGGGATTTGTGACCTTGAAGCCTCCTTTTTGCAAATCATCACTGAAGTCCAGCTCGGAACCACTTACGAAAAGGGCGCTCTTGGGATCAATGACGATATTAACCCCTTTCGAATGTACCATGATGTCGCGGGGGACGGGGCCATCGACAAGATCCATCTTATATTGCAGCCCGGAGCAGCCGCCGCCGATAATAGCAACGCGGAGTGCTCCCTGAGGCCGTCCTTGTTTTTCCAGCAACCCGGTGAGCCTTAGGGAGGCGGCATCGGTGACACGGCATAGCTTCTCATTTCCGATTTTATAGGGAAGAGGGGAGAGAGATGAGGAAGCAAGTTCGGCCATGGGATAATAATTTAAGCCTCTTGATTGATTCCGTAAAGGGCCTGTACCAATTTCCGTGTGCGACGACCCGGCAACGCACCGGGGTGCATCGCGCTCGGAATGAAGGCGAATCCGAATCCATGCTGCGGATCGGCGAATGCAAGCGAGCCACCGGCACCGGGGTGACCGAAGCAACGTCTGCCGGGGCCATAGACGCCCATTTCATTGGTCATGAATCCCGCCGAGAAGGACGTTTCTTCCAGGAGAGTCAGATCGAGGCCCCGAGAGAGAGTTTCCTGCATGTTCGAAAGAGTTTTCTGCGTAAAGAACACATTTGAACCAGCCAGTATGGCATAGAAACGAGCGAGGGAGTCTGCCGTGGCAATAACTCCGAGCGAAGGGATGGAAGCCATGCGCATGGCCGGAGTATTCATAATTGATGGGGAAAGTAGGCCTCCCGGCTCACTCAGGGCTCGACGTGTGAGCGAGGCCGGATTGGCGAATGCTCTGGAGAAATCACTCGGCTGGGGGGGAGCTTTTGGAGCGATGATAGTGGCAGCCAGAGAGAGCTGTGCTTCCGGGAGACCAAACCAGAGATCAAGTGCAAGCGGCTCTCGAAAGGCACTATTCCAATATGAGGAGAGTGGTTCTCCAGCGACCCGCCGGATGATCTCATCCAGCAGAAATCCAAAAGTGCGAGCCCCATAGCCGTGACGACTTGCTCCATTGGTATCAAGTTTCCAATTGGGAGGCTGCGCGGCTAGGGCGGCAACGACAGAACTATGGTCGGAAAGCGATAGGCCCCTTTGATCGATGGCAGCAAGCCCCGCACGATGGGAGAGAAGTTCTGCGAGAGTTATTTGTTTCTTGCCAGACGCTGCAAACTCAGACCAGAGAGTGGAGACGGGAGTCTCCAACGACACCCCTTTTTCCTGAAGGGAGTGGAGGATGCAGGCTGCGGCAATTCCCTTGCTTGCTGACCATATTAGGGAAGGGGTATGAGCTCTCCACGGATTTCCGGGGGAAGAATCTCCTCCGTAAAGTGACAAGATGCAACTGTCATTCTGCCAGAGTGCTACAGCCGCGCCGCCGCCGCCAATGTCCGACGGTTCCGTGAGAATTTCCGAGAAGGCGGACTGGAGGCGATTTGCTGCGGCCACCGTATCAAGACGGCACATCAGGCTTCCTGTGCGAGATGTTCGGCCAGTAGTACAAGATCAGGGTCGTGCCGGGCGAAGTCGCGGAAAGTTGAATCAAGGGCAAAGCTCTGTTTGAGGCTAATCAACGCCGAATCCCGATTGCCAAGAACCGCCTCGTAACAGCCAATGTTGTAGTGAAAGGTGGGATCATTTCTGAGAATCATGGGGCCTTTGAGCAAGAGGTCTCGGGCCTCCTGAGTTCGCCCAAGTTCGTGAAGGGCAAATGCCCCATGGATATAGGCAGCCAAGGCATCATGTCGTATGCGCAGAAGCTCCTCGGCCACCGCCAAGGCATCATTCCAGCGACGGGCCTGCATCAGGATATGCAACCTCATTTCCATGAGATCTGGGTCACCGAGACAGGGTGTTTCAATCCGGGAAAGCTCGGCAAGGGCCTCATCGACCATCCCGAGTTCCAAGTATCCTTGAGCGGCCAACAGATGAATCTGTGACGCCCCTTCACTCATTCCATAAGCGTCAGGCAATCGTGACTTCCGGGGAGAGGTAAACGTCTTGAATTGTTTGGAGAAGTTTGGCTCCTTCATCCATGGGGCGCTGAAAAGCCTTGCGCCCGGAGATTAGTCCGGAGCCTCCGGCTCGTTTGTTGATAACAGCCGTGACGATCGCCTCCGAAAAGTCATTTTCGCCCGAGGCACCGCCACTGTTGATCAAGCCGGCCCGGCCCATGTAGCAGTTTGCCACCTGATAGCGACAGAGGTCAATTGGGTGATCGCTCGTAAGTTCGGTGTAGATGCGTTCGTCGAGCTTTCCGTAGCTGGAGCCGCCTGTATTCAGTGCCTTGAAGCCACCGTTATTTTCGGGGAGCTTCTGTTTGATGATATCAGCCTGAATTGTGACGCCTAGGTGGTTGGCCTGCCCGGTTAGGTCTGCGGCAAGGTGATAATCTTTGTCTTTTTTAAAGGCACTATTGCGTAGGTAACACCACAGAACAGTGGCCATGCCAAGCTGATGGGCGTGCTGGAAGATTTCGGCAACTTCCACAATTTCCCGGCCTGCATCTTCACTGCCAAAATAAATGGTGGCGCCGATTGCTGCTGCTCCCATGTCATAAGCTTCCTCAATTGTGCCGAAGAGGATTTCCTTGGCTTGATTTGGATAGGTGAGGAGTTCGTTGTGATTCACTTTTACCAGAAACGGGATGTGGTGAGCATATTTACGCGCGACCGATCCAAGGACACCAAAGGTGGAACAAACGGCATTGCAGCCACCCTCGATGGCAAGCTTCACGATGTTCTCAGGATCGAAGTAGAGGGGATTTTTGGCAAAGCTAGCTCCAGCCGAGTGCTCGATCCCTTGATCCACAGGCAGAATGGACATGTAGCCTGTATTGGCGAGGCGTCCTGTTCCATAAAGCCGCTGAAGGTTCGAGAGGACACGGGGACTACGGTCACTCTGTATGAAGATGCGGTTAACGAAATCAGGTCCGGGAAGATGCAGCAGATCCTTGGAGATTGTCTTGGAAGTATGGTTCAGCAGGTAATCGGCCTGCGAACCCAGGGCTTTTTGAATTTCGGTGGACATGACGCTCTCTTATTGGGGACAAAATAAAGAGTGCGTCCAGAATAATCCTCCGGATGCCCGCAAATTTTTTAAATCAGGATCGAGAGGCTATCCGAAAAGTACCCACAGGGCGTATAGTGGAAGTTTTCGAAAGGGAGTTTTTGGGAATGGAGTGGATGAAGATAAATTACGAGCGGGTCAAGGACACAGCATCAAACCGGAAAGGTAGAACTCCTGGAAACAGGAGTTCTAAGTCATTTGGACTAAGCACGTCTGGTGAAGTGCAATTGCGCGGGCTATACTCCACACACACGCCCCGCTCGAACCCCCGATTCCTCGCTGTGAGATCCGAGCGGAGTTTCCGGAGCAGCCTCTAGTAGGCGGCCTGAGCGCCCTTGATGTTCTTCTTCTTGATCCAAGGCATACGGGAACGCAGTCTTTCTCCCACTTTCTCGATGGGGTGTTTTTCACCCGCTTTGAGGAGGGCGTTGTAATTCTTGCGGCCCGTCTTGTGCTCGTTGATCCAATCCTTGGCAAACTTGCCTGTCTGGATTTCTTTCAGGGCTTTTTTCATCCTCTTTTTGACGGAGGCATCGACAACTTTCGGTCCTACCACCACATCGCCATACTTGGCGGTCTCCGAGATCGAGAATCTCATGCCACTGATGCCAGATTCGTTGATCATATCAACAATGAGTTTGAGTTCGTGAAGGACTTCAAAGTAGGCCATCTCGGGTTGGTAGCCTGCTTCGACAAGTGTTTCAAATCCCGCCTGAATGAGGGCCGAAGTGCCTCCGCAAAGAACGGCCTGCTCGCCGAAAAGATCGGTCTCAGTCTCCTCCTTGAAGGTTGTTTCAAAGACCCCACCACGGGTTCCACCGATACCCTTGGCCCAGGCTA
>Ga0182012_10007315_pt1 | contig 11065 bp, 8 predicted proteins | sample 612S2SmetaG_FD_120486 | JGI IMG/M metagenome (GOLD analysis project Ga0182012, IMG submission 120486) | Permafrost microbial communities from Stordalen Mire, Sweden - 612S2S metaG | ecosystem: Environmental > Terrestrial > Soil > Wetlands > Permafrost | place: Sweden: Stordalen | collected...
GTTGTAGAGAAAAGCCGGTTCAAGCTGCACTTGGCCGTTACGGGCGAGGTTTGATCCGTCAACTGGCTGGATTCGGACATGAATTCCCTGGCTCCGAAGTCCCTGGTTGAATCTCTGGATCATACTTTCTGCATAACCGCGGCTGATCGTGGCTGTGTTTGCATTGGTGGCATTGAGCAGGAATTGAATAGTGGTCTGACGATCGCGGCGCAGATCCCGCGCATAGTCGTAAGGAACCACCATCCCGGCATCGGCTTTGCCCTGGCTGACCGCATCTCCCAGTTGGTCAACCGATGAATAGTAGGCCGCGAGACGGAAACTCTTGCTCTCGGTCAACGTCGCTATCAGCTCTCGACTCTCGGGTGTCCGGCTATCATCGACAATGGCGAGAGGAACGTTCGACACCGCCGCGCTCAGCGCAAACCCTACGAGCATTAACTGAATAACGGGCAGGACGGTTAGAGTAAACATGAGTTTGCGATCATGGCGAGTCTGGGCAAACTCCTTCTTGATCAACGCGCGCAGACGATAATTGAACAGATAGTTTGAGAGCTTTGTCATGACTTAGGCCTTCACCTGCATCTTTCTCATGCCTTGCCATGCGACGCCGTAGAAGATGGCTCCAATTGCGCCGATGATGAGAACCTTGGACCACATTGCAGGCCATCCGCCGCCCTGCAAGAGCGCGTCGCGAACGATCTCGATGTAATACCGGCCCCAGACGAGGCTTGAGATCCAACGGAGTCCAGCCGGTATGTTTTCGACGGGGAAGATCAGGCCGGAGAGCAGGAACACGAGCAGAAATCCGCCAAAGGCCACCGCTTGCAAGGCCGCGGCCTGATTGGGGATGATCGCTCCGACCATGGTTCCAAACGCCGCCACGCAGAAGGCATAGAGGACGGTGGCGATCATAGCGGGGGTAGGATCGCCGGCAAAACTCAGGCCAAACCAGGTGAACAGAAGCAAGGACATGATCAGACACTCCGCGAGCGCCACGATCATGAATGCAATGATTTTCCCCAACAGGAATTCATGTGCGGGAATGCTGGAGACGTAAACCTGCAGAATCGTCTTCAGCTCACCCTCCTTTGCCATGGCAAGGGCGGCCAGCAGTGGCGGGAACATGGAGATGCCGAGCACGAATATCCCCGGGCCGTAGAACTTCTTTGAAGAGAGTCCGGGGTTGAACCAGAGCCGAATGGCGGTCTGGATCGGTCCTGTTTGCGCTCCGCTCGCCTGCTGGTTGTACGAGGTCGCTATCTGGCCGGCATAAGCCGTGACCAATTTGGCCGTGTTTGCATCCGATGCGTCCACTAGAAACTGGACGGGAGCGCTAACGCCGCGAGCCATGTCCCGGCCGAAGTGCGACGGGATGATCAGCACGGCTCGCGCAGCATTGGAGGCAAGGGCCTCCTCGGCGGTTTTGTCTACCGGCCATGAGACCACCTTTAAAGTTATCGAAGCCCGGAAGGCGTCAACAAGACTATTGGACGCCGTTGAACCGTCAAAATCCTGCACGACAATTGGAAGCTCGTTCACGGTGAGCGAGAGCGCCGAACTCATCAACAGAAGCAGGAATACGGGAAGAGCAAGGGCCAGCGCCAGGGTGCGCCAGTCTCGCACAATCTGTGTTAGTTCCTTCCGCATTTGCGCAATGATTCGCCTCATGCGTGCACCCTCTCAGTCATCGGTGGCCGCCTTCCCCTGAGCGCGCGCTTTCTCAACGATGGAGATAAACACGTCTTCGAGTGAGAGGGGGATTTCTCTCCCGCTGGTCACGTGGACCCCGTTCTCTTCAAGCCGCTTTGTGGTTTCCTTGATGGCGGCAGCAGGGTCTTCGTCGGTGATCATATGCAGACGCTCGCCGAAAAGGGACACTCGCCAGTTTTCTGTCTTGCTCTTCAGCAGGTCCGCGGCGCGTTGGGGCTGGTCGACGATGAATTCGAGTACATGCCCGGATTGCTGACTCTTGATGCCGCTCGGCGTGCCCTCGGCCACAAGTTCGCCCGCAACCATCATCCCCAGGCGATTACACTGTTCCGCTTCCTCGAGATAGTGAGTTGTCACGAGGATTGCTGCGCCATCATCGGCCAGCCTATTGATCATTGTCCAGAACGCGCGCCGCGCCAGAGGATCGACGCCCGAAGTTGGTTCGTCCAGAAAGAGAATGTCCGGCTCATGCATGATTGCGGCGCCGAAGGCCACGCGCTGCTTCCACCCCCCCGGCAGGCTCCCTGTAATCTGGTTCTCCTTTCCATTGAGCCCCGAAAAGGAAAGCACCCATCGGCTCTTTTCTTCGCGGTCCCGATCGGGTACGCCATAGACGCCGGAAAAGAAATCGAGGTTCTCACGAATCGTCAAGTCTTCATACAAAGAGAACTTCTGCGACATGTAACCGATGCGTTTGCGTACAGCTTCCGTTCTCAGGTTTCCACCTGTGCCGCCCAACTCCATGGTTCCGCTCGTAGGTTCCAGTAAACCGCAAAGCATCCGGATGGTTGTGGTCTTGCCCGCCCCATTCGCTCCGAGAAGTCCGTATACCTCTCCGTTTCGAATCTCGAGGCTCACATTCTTCACAGCCGTGAATGATTTGAACTCTTTGACAAGATTCTTCGCGCCGACCGCAACTTGTCCGCGCAGACTGCTGTGATCCTGCTTTGCGGGAAACTCCGTAGTGTCGGTATTCTCGCGTAGAGTACGCAGCTTGTTTACGAAAATGTTATCGAGTGTCGGTTCATCGACACGCATCTCGCCGACGGATAAGCCTGCGCCTTTCAGCTTCTCGGCGATCCATTTCCGCTCCTTCTCCGGATCGCGCACCAGCAAGTCGAGCCGATCGCCAAACCGCTCAACATCGATGATCTCCTTATCCGGCCCTGACCCCTGGGAAAGCACGCTTTCCGCTTTCCTGAGGTCTGCGGTGCGGAGTTCGATCCGCTTGGCCCCCAGGCTGGCGCAAAGCTCGGTCGGAGTGCCGATCCGAAGGATTTCGCCCGCATACATGAACGCAATCCGATGACACCTTTCAGCCTCATCCATATAAGGGGTAGCTACAAGGATCGTGAGCCCCTCTGTCGACAAATGAGCAAGCGCATCCCAGAACTCTCGACGGGACACAGGATCCACACCCGTGGTTGGCTCGTCGAGCAGCAGCACTTTGGGTTGCGGAACCAGCGCGCAGACAAGAGCGAGTTTTTGCTTCATCCCGCCGCTCAATTGGCCAGCGAGCCGGTCCGAGAATCGGTCCATATCAAACATCTTGAGATATTGAAGACTGCGATCCGCGATCTCATCCGGCGGGATGAGGCGCAGATCGCCGCTATAGCGGATGTTTTCCCCTACAGTGAGATCGGGGTAAAGACTAAAGTCCTGCGTCAAATACCCGGTTTGGGACCGCATATCCCGCGCCGGTCGTTCGAGTATGCTCGCGCTGCCTTCGGTTGCTTCCATGACGCCTGCAAGAATCTGGAATGTCGAAGTCTTCCCCGCTCCATCCGGGCCAATGAGACCAAACATCTCGCCGTGGCTGACATCAAATGTGATTCCGCGCACGGCCTCGAGCTTGCCATAGCGCTTCGACAGTGCGCGAACATCAATCGCCTTCTGCGCTGCGACGGCTCGGTTCTCATTCTCCGCTCGCTCTGGACTGGCAGTGATCATTTGCGCCTGACCTTCGGCCACTTGTCTCCCTGCACCAGGACTTCGCCATCGACAGGCATCCCGGGCTTGGCGAATCCGAATCCACCGATCAATTGCAGCTTGAGGCCGACAACCTGCTTGACGCGGTCGTCGCGGAAGTAAGTATTCTCAGGAGTGAATGTCGCCTGAGGGTCGATCCTGGAAACATACGCGTAGATGGGTTGTTGCGACGCTGAGTCGAGATAGACACGCGCCGACTGTCCCACTTTCACTTTGCCGATCTGGCCTTCTGGAACAAAGCCGCGCAGATACACCTTGCTCAGATCCAATAGCGTGATTACAGCGGTTCCTGCAACCACCACCTCGCCCGGCTCGGCCGCACGCGTCATCACTGTTCCGGAGAATGGCGCTTTGATGGTCAGGTCTTTCCGGTTGTCTTCCGCTTCTGCAAGCTCGGCTTGAGCCTGCTGTGTCTGAGCCGTTGCACTCGCGACTTCAGCTTCCTGTTGTGCAATCTGTCTTCGAACCGATGCGACCTGCGATTCGTGGATGCCGGGGTTGGACAGACTCGCCTCCGCCGTGGTCAGTTCGCTCTGTGACGCCTCAACCCGGCGTTTCGAAGCGGCAACCACCGCTGCCTGTTGATCGGCCGTCGTTGAAGCCTGAAGTCCCTGTTGCTCCGACACCGCTCCGGTTTTTGCAAGACGCGTGTAGGCATCTCTATTGAAAGCGGCGATCTGATACGCCGCCTGTTGCTGGGCCAATTCCGATTGCGCGGCTGCCAGGTCCGCCTGCGCCTGCCCCACGTGGCCTTCTGTATCGAGCTTCGACTGGCCTACCTGCAGTCGGCTTTGCAGTAATTGTTCTTGAAGGACGGCGATTTGTTCCTGCGCGGCGATGCCCTTTGCTTCTGCCTCCGAAAGGGCATCGCGAGCCTGGTCTTCACGCGCTCGAATCTGTGCGTCGTCGAGAATAGCGATCGTGTCTCCGGCATTTACGGTGTCACCTTCGCGCACACGAACCTCAAGAATGCGTCCGGTTGTTTTGGATGCAACTGCTGAGTCGTCGCCTTCAATCCTGCCGCTCACGACGACAATGCTGGCTGGAACTGCTGGCGCGGCGAAGAAGACCCTCCAAATAAGAACCGCCGCCCCAATCAGCACCACGCCAGCGACGATCATCAGAATCAGGCGTCGTCGCGTCGCGGCCTGCTTCGTCTTCTCGTCGGCTGCCTGCTTAGCCTTTTCGTCCGCTGCTTTCTTTTCACCTTCCGCTGGGTCCGGCTTGGCGCTGTCCGCCGGGGCCGGCTTTGCACCGGGGGAGTCCGTCTGCATTTTTTGCTCGGACTCTTCAGGCACGCTTTCAACTTTGGGTGTAGTCATTTGCTGAGCCTCTGCTTCCTTGAAGGTGTCATCGATCCATGCTTAAGGCGAAAGTCCTGGAGATACGAAAGTGAAAAGTCCGCGATGTGATCCGCGACGCGCTCCACCTGTTCAGGTGTCATCTTGAGTTCCGGCCAAATCTCCGTTAACAGAGGACTGGGTAGGACGTAAGCAAAGACTTGTCCCACCACGCTGATTGCACAGAGTCGGGTGTTGTCATCATTGGGGGGGAAGCCGATCATTCCTCCAATGAGTTCCAGGAGCCGCTTGCAGATCGGTCGAGTCACCTTATCGATGAGTTGCCGAAGTGCGGGTGTTGGTTGTGCCAACTCGTGCGCCAGGAGTCGGGAATGCCAATCCGGTAAGTCGTTCCCATTGATGCTCCGAAGCCGAGCACGAATCAGGGCCCTCAAGATCTCTTCCGGAGGCGCGTTTTGATCAAGTGTGTTTTTGACGGCTCTGAGTTGCGCAGCACGCACCGATTGCTGCAAGACCTCGGTATATAGGCCCAATTTATCGCCGAAGTGATAATTGATAGCGGCGACATTCGCTCCCGCGCCTACACAGATTTCGCGAATTGTCGTAGCCTGATAGCCGCGGTTGGCAAAAATTGGCCCCGCAGCCTCCACCAGTTTCTCGCGTGTTGGGTCTGGGGTTGCGGGCCGGGGTTTGGTCTTCGCTACTCGTAGCCCGAGCTGGGGGCGCTTGTTATTCATATTCAAACGCGAGATTAAAGCAGCGGTTCGCTTATTGCTGTATCCAAAAGCTCATTGCGACAGTTCGCAGGATGTAGCGGTGGATCCCCTTTGACGCCGCCCCCCAACAACCTCGTCGCGGCCCTTGCGGCCGTTCCTGACTACACCCCTGCTTAGCCAGGGTTACCTTGGTGATGCCTGTGCTCAAAAGATGTCAATTCCGGCTCCATATCGAGGTTCAGGTTTTTGTATCGGAGCCCCCGTGGTATGCCCACAGTTCCCTTCGAGTCTCGATACTTTCAGCGCACTTCGGGGGATTGCGGGGACACACCGCCGAGTATGAGCAAACACTACCAAAGTGGTGAATTCTGCTTCTTGAGAAGGGACACAGTCCCGTCCAAAACCCCTCGCACCAGCACCGGAAAGACCGGCCTTACCCAGCAGTTCTGCGCGGATGTTCAGCACCGCACGAAGTACCTGGCCGCTATTGAATCAAGTTTAGGGCTTTGAGTTCCTTTTTCAGCTTTGCAGTATCGATTGGCTTCACCAGGTAGGCATTGCACCGGCCCAGGAGTGCCCCGGTGATGCTGTTCGTATCGGTATGGATCGTTGTTACGATGATCTTGGCGGACTTTGAAACATTCGCGCCAGCTTCCTGTTTGCGAATCTCCCGGATCGCTTCTTGTCCGTCCATCTGCGGCATCCTCAGGTCCATGCAGACCAGATCGTATTCCCGATGGCTCTGAAGTGCGAGCACAACCGCATTCACAGCCTCCTTCCCATTTAAAGCGACGTCACATTCTCCGTAGCGGGAAAGGAAAGCCTTCAGCAACTTTCGGTTCGTTGCGTCGTCTTCCGCAACCAAGCTCTTCATCATGTTCACCTTTCCCGTGCGATTTTCTGTTGCGCTCGACCTGTACGTTCTATGTTTGAACGCTTTCGCTTCCTTGTCGTAGGCCGAGCGGACAGGATGCATGCACTCGGAACCGAGCGTCGTTGAGTGAAAAGGAACCCAGCTTCCCTTATCGACGAAAGAACCTGGCACTTGAGTGCTTAGCACGATCTTCCAGTCAGATGGTTCAACGCGATCGAATGTTCTCTATTGCCCGGCATCCATTTCCGCAAAACTGTATACTTCAACCTCTTTGTCATCCTTCCTTCGCGTTCGAATTGACGTCGCGAGCGAGGTATTGAATGTCGCTATCCTACGGAGGAAACAGTGCTTAACCATTCATCCGCATTGGCCGAGCGAAGTGTTATCGAAGCTCTTCGAAGCGCAACGCGTCCTCTCCATGCAAATCTTGGTTCCAGTTCCGCCATGTCGCGGCTATTTGCGAGCGACTACACCATTTCGGAATACAGAGCGCATCTCGGCCGACTGCTCGGATTCTTTGAGCCGCTCGAAATCGCCGCCTCACATCAGGACAATGCGGCTTCGCCGTTGGCGATTCAAAGGTCATGCGACCTTCGCGAGGATCTGCGAATCATGGGTGCGACTGTCGGAGATATCGACGCGCTTGAGCGCTGTCAAGCCCTTCCATCCATCTCGCGGGCCGGCCTGCGCGGGTATATCTATGTGATTCTCGGGTCTACTTTGGGTGCAAAAGTTATCGTCAAGCAATTGCGTGCTGTTCTTGGGTCAGGCGCCAGCTTTCGCTTCTACGGCGATGAGGATGGGCGATATCAGGCGGCATGGGCGTCGTTCCGCTCAGACCTGGAAGACAATGGGAAAGACGATGTCGAGGCAATCTGCGCAACGGCAGTAGGGGTGTTCGACGCCTACGCAGCGTGGCTTTCCGAGCCACCTCTTGCGAAGGAAGTGCTCTAATGGCCCACTTCGACGAGCCGATTTCGGTTCCCGGCCTTGACAGGTGCGCCCAGGAGCAAGTTCAGATAATCGGGCAGATCCAGCCGCACGGGTTGCTGTTTGCCCTCTCTGAACCGGATTTAGTGGTGCGACAGGTCAGCGCCAACATTTCCGCGTTCCTCGGGATGTCGCCTGAGTCGGTTTTGGATCGTCCGTTCGAGAGCGTGCTCGGAGCGCAACTATTCGAAGCGTTTCACGCACAGCTTACAAGCGACGCGGGATCCTCTGTTGCCTCGTTTCACATCCCACAAAGGGGCAGCGCCGTCGAAGCGCAGTGCATCGCCCATCGCCAGGACGGCGTCCTGATTGTGGAACTCGAGCCTATTGAGGGAGCACATTCTCTTGCTCCGCTCGACTTCGACGCGCACATCCAGCTTCCGCTATCGCGGATGAGAGCGGCGTCCGACGTTCTGGAACTTGCGCGTGTGGCCGCAAGCGAGGTTCGAAGGCTGAGCGGCTTCGACCGCGTCATGGTATATAGATTCGACGAGAACTGGAACGGCGAAGTGATCGCCGAAGCGGTTGGCCATTCGCCGGTTTCCTATTTCGGCTTGCGCTTTCCAGCCGGCGACATTCCGCCCCAGGTGAGGCAGCTATTTCTCTTGAATGTCATACGGGCCATCGTGGATGTCGATGCAACCCCGGCGCCTATCATTCCCGGGATGAGTCCGTTGACGGGAAAGGCACTCGATCTGACTTACTCGGCTCTACGCAGCGCTTCGCTCATTCACCTCGAATACCTGCGCAATATGGGTGTGCAATCGTCTTTGACGGTTTCGATTATTGTCGAGGGGCGGCTGTGGGGAATGATCGCTTGTCATGACCCCAAAGCGCACCGCCTGGCGCGTTCAACGCGATCGGTTTGCGAACTTATCGGACAGACTCTCGCGGCCCAGGTGGCCTTGCGGGCCGACAGTGCCGCATTGCAGACGCGACTGACGGCCCGTGAATTGCTCGACAATGTCGTGGCCAAGATGGAAACAGCGGAATCTCTGGTTGAGGCGGCGCAATCGGAAGGCACTCCACTTCTCAATCTGTTTGATGCGGATGGACTGGTCTTCCGCATTGACGGAGTTCTATCGGGCCAAGGCGCCATCGCAGGAACAGAGTTATTGGTTCCGGTCATCGACGGGTTGCGAAGCCTGGCATCGCACGGCGTCGCGAGTTCGAATGAACTTGGCAAAGTGGACCCCGATCTTGCTGCGTATGCGAGCGTTGCAAGTGGTGCGCTGTTGATCGATCTCGGGGAGGCGACGGACGACTATCTGCTGTTCCTGCGCAGGGAACTTGTGGAGACCATTGCCTGGGCCGGGAATCCCAATAAGTCTGTGGTCGCCGATCGGCATGACCGGTTGCACCCACGGAAATCATTTGAGGCATGGCAGGAGACCGTACATGGGGCGAGCCGTCCCTGGACCGAGGCTGAACTGGAGAGTGGGCTTCTGCTGCGCGAGCATCTACTGAGGCTGCGAGATGCACGGGAACTTACGCGTTTGAATGAATCGCTCAAGACCGAAATCACAAGCAGGAAAAGGACCGAAGCGGATCTGGTGCAAGCCAAAGAGAAGGCAGAGAGCGCAAACAAAGTGGCTGAGGCTGCCACCCGCGCCAAGAGCGAATTCCTGGCAAACATGAGCCATGAGATTCGTACCCCGTTGAACGGCGTCATTGGCATGAACGGGCTGTTGCTGGATACGGAGTTAACCGCCGAGCAAAGGCGCTATGCGGAGCTCGGCCGGGCCAGCGGCGAATCGCTGCTCCAACTGATCAATGACATTCTGGACTTTTCCAAGATAGAAGCGAATAAGCTCGAACTTGAGACGATCGATTTCGATCTTCGGATTCTGCTGGACAATCTTGCTTCAATTCTCTCGACTGCGGCACAGGACAAGGGAATCCGGTTGCTGTGCATCGCCGATCCCGCAGTTCCGACTCAGCTTCGCGGCGACCCAGGACGGTTGCGTCAGATTCTTACCAATCTGGCGGGTAACGCGATCAAGTTCACCGAAAAGGGAGAAGTCGCGATCCGCGTCACGATCGCCGAAGGAGCCGAATCCAGTTGCCTGCTGCGCTTCTCAGTGCATGATACCGGTATCGGCATCCCGGAAGACAAGATCGGCGTACTGTTCAATACCTTCAGCCAGGTGGACGTTTCTACCACGCGCAAGTTCGGGGGTACGGGGCTGGGTCTGGCCATTTCCAGGCAATTGGCCGAGATGATGGGCGGGAGCGTTGGCGTAACGAGCCAGGAAGGCAAGGGATCGGAGTTCTGGTTCACGGCCCGACTGGGGATGAGTCTGGGGCTGGGCGGTCAGGCTCCTGGAGTAGCGCTGGAAGGCCAACCGGCTGCTTGTCTCGAGGGGAGAATCCTGGTCGCGGAGGATAATTCCACCAACCGCGAGGTGGCCCTGGGTATGCTTCGGCAGTTTGGCCTGCGGGCCGACGCGGTGGCCAATGGCGCAGAAGCGATCAGCGCACTTGAGTCCATCCCCTACGACCTCGTGCTGATAGACATGCGTATGCCAGTGATGGACGGTATCGAGGCCGCGCGCCAGATTCGAAACCCGCTGTCCGCGGTGCTCAATCATGACATACCCATCATCGCCTTGACCGCCAACGCGATGCAGAGCGATCGGGACAGTTGCCTTGCGGCAGGCATGAACGACTTTGTGCCCAAACCGATTTTGAAGGCCGTGTTGCGGGCTGCGCTCAACAGGTGGCTACCTACCGGTGATGCCGCGATTTCAACTGCGACCCGGCAGGTCGTCCCGTCAATCACTGGCAAAGAGGAGACGCTTATCTTCGACCGGGCAGGTGTGCTGCGCCGCCTGGAGGGGGACAATGGACTGGCGCAGATCGTCTTTTCGGCATTTTTTGAGGACATGCCAGGCCAGATTGAGGCCCTGAAATATCTTGTGAAAAGCGGAGATGCGTCAGGCGCGGCCAGGCAGGCACACTCGATTCGAGGTGCTGCTGCAAACGCCGGCGGCGAACGGCTCCGGGCCCTGGCATCCGAGATGGAGAAAGCAGCCGACGCGGGGGACCTGCTTTTTATAGCTATCCGCATGGACGAATTGGAACTTCAATTCCGCTGTCTGAAAGACGCCATAGTGGCGAGCGAATAAGCCGAAGATGCACTTCGGTAGTCCCTTCCAAAAACTGGACTGCTCAGGACCGATCGGCAAAAGACTGGTATGCGTCGGTTCTGCGCCCGATCTGTGCCTCCTCGGCATGTGCACAGGGCCGTCAACTGTGGCAGTGTCCTGGTACTTTTGTGACCGCGGGTACGCACTAACGCAATGACTCTCCTGTTTTGGTCCGATCTCCTGTTTCGGAGCGCCGGAGACGTGATCAGCAAAAATAAACAGTTTTCAAGTTGAGAAAATCCTCCTTCGAGCCGCTACTGGAGATGTGACTCACAGGGCGCATCTCTTTCGCGCCTACGCACTTCTCACGCGCCTCTGACGGTTTTGCGAATTCCA
>Ga0182012_10007316_pt1 | contig 11063 bp, 10 predicted proteins | sample 612S2SmetaG_FD_120486 | JGI IMG/M metagenome (GOLD analysis project Ga0182012, IMG submission 120486) | Permafrost microbial communities from Stordalen Mire, Sweden - 612S2S metaG | ecosystem: Environmental > Terrestrial > Soil > Wetlands > Permafrost | place: Sweden: Stordalen | collected...
ACGTTCCTTTTATGCCTTTCTACAGAGTAGTTGACCTTCAGCAAATATTCAGAATTATATTTCATTCATCTTGTCAAAATGCGAGCGCGGATAGGGCTGGTAAGCGTGGCAGCAGGAGCAAATCCACGCCCTTGAATTTCCGCGGGGAAGCAAGCACTCTATTGGAATTTGAGCCAGAAATGGATACAGCTTTAATTTTCGTCTGGATGTTGGCGGCAGCAGTCGTTGTGTCGCCTTGCATGCGCCAGACGTCGCTCACTGCTTGACGCGAGTTCACCTGGCTCTGCTTGATCCATCGGTGTCCCGTCTGGTCCTTTTGGGGCCAGCTCTGCTCGAAGCGCAATCGAGGCGATGATTCGCAGATCGTCCCAGCGAGATATCCTGGCTGACGCCTATTTCGCGGCTCTCAATCAGGATCGGCTCGTGACGGGAATCAAGCATCCGCACGATCGTACACCGCATGCTAGTGGAATCGAACGAGCGACTGTTCATCGGTAACTCGCGGTTCTTCATGCCCGCAGGCAGAATCAATTGGAGGTTCAATGGATCGGGATAGGCTTCTCACTCAAATTGACGCCGGGGAGAGAAATGGGTCTCTCACATCGCCAGGGCCTGCAGGCCAGGCGGATGCAAACGGCTTCGGATTGTCATCGCAGCTGAAGCGAGCGCAAGCCGGCCGCGCCACGGCCTCGAGTCCAACAACCCTAAAGGCTCTGCACGCTGCAGGGAAAAAGTTCAAGACCCGAGTTCAACCCGAGTCCGCGAAACAATTCTCCAGACTCACGATTACGGAGTTTGTGAAGGAAAAGTTTGTGCCTGAACATGTGGCATTCAAGGGAAGAGCGGGCCGGATGCATTACGAGGCGATGCTGAAGCACATCATCACGCCCGACGAAGTGGAGCGAGCCTTCAATGCGATTGGCGGCCGCGCAAGGAGCGTGGCTCCGGCCGATTCCAACTGGCCGTACCTGAACGACCTGCCGCTGCACGAGATCCATCCCAGCGATGTGCAGCAAATCATCTCGGCGGCCATGAATCGAAATTACTCGATGCAAACGATCACCCACATTCGCAACGTGATCAGCGCCATTTTCACTCACGCCAGGAAGACGAATTCGTACTCCGGAGACAATCCCGCCAAGCCGGTTCGATTGCCTGAATGGACTCGCCGAAGCACCCCGGCGCTTACTCTCGATCAGGTCCGGAATGTTTTTGAGCTGATGCAGTATCCGGAAAGGGAGATGACTCTGATTACCATCCTCACGCGCATGAATGTCTCTGAGATTTGCGGGCTCAAGTGGAAATGCGTGAACCTGACCGGTGCATGGTCGGGAAGTGACGACGACGCCATCGCGCCCATAGGAATCGGCATTCGGAGTCAGTGTTTTCGCGGAGAATGTGACGCAGTCAGGACGTGCCGAAACAGGAGCCTGGCCATCCCGGACCTGTTACTTCCTATCCTTTTAAGACTGAGGGCCCGGCCGGACTATACCGGACCGGAGGACTATGTTCTCGTGTCCAGGCATGGAACTCCCATCAACTCCATGAATATCACCGCCCGCCGTTTGAAGCCCATCGCAAGGAAGTTAAATATGCCTTGGCTCACCTGGTCCCTGCTCCGCAAAGCTCACGGTACACTTGAAGCCGAATATGGAGCTGAATTCGAGTATTTGCTTGCAAAGATGGTCCGATCGGATTCACTTTAAAAGTTCGGCCGCGCCGACCGCGCAAGGCTCTTAATCCAAACCTGCGCGCAGCGGGAAGCCCCGGGGATCGATCGATCTCCGTCGCCGCAGTTTTGCCCTTCATTCGCACTGAGCGCACCCCGTTGACCCGTGGAGAACGATCGGCCGGAATTCATATCAGGCTACCGCAGAAATACTTGCTTCAATCCAATGTCTGCTTGCAGGCAATCACACGCGTTATTTGCTCTTGCGCAAACTGTACCGGGCTTGCACGTGCGGGCGCGGCGATGCCACAGTCACTCCCGCTAGTCACCATGCTGAGGTTACTTTTGTCGGGTCAACAACTTAACCGTTGTTTGCAATGTGCTCACAATTTGATTTAAGTCAAACAAGACAATGTCGCTCCGTGTATGCTTACATCGATTCCTAAAGGTTTGTAGGGGTCATCGGCAGCCCACAGGTGGACAGCGATCTTCCCCACGGTTCACTGGACAGAAGCTGGGAGCTGCACCTATCGATTTGGCAATAGCCCAAAAGTTTCGCATCCTGCGAAGTCATCAGGACCGGGGAGCTGTGCGTCCTCCCCGATGAAACTGCGAGAGCGGGCTAACTTGCGGGGGTTCAAGCGTGCACGGAGTGGTCATGCGTGGAAGCTCGCATGGCATTGAAAGCCATTCAGTCAAGTATTTGTTGCCATGAGGAAATCGAATGAACTCTGTGCGTTCGACGGCATTGAGTTCCATGCCCGTCCGGTCTACAAATTCAGATTCAACCACAGCTGATCGCGCCGTCCTGATGTGTGCTTCGGCACTGTTCGCGGGATTAGACCGCGAGGAGTTGCTGCACATTGCATCCTGCGCAAGAGCACGTAGTTTTGCGCGCGACGAACTCCTGTTTATGCAGGGACAGCCGGTGCAAGGTCTCATGCTTCTGCAAACCGGCAGCGTCAAGCAAACTCAGCTCAGTTCCAGCGGCGAGGAAGTCATCCTCTGGATGCACGGTCAAGGCGATGCGGTGGGCATGAACCCCGGCGAACAGCCGTGCAACCATACTTGTTCTGCTCGCGCCCTGGAGAATTGCAAAGCCCTGGTTTGGGAATATTCGCGTCTGCAAACGCTCCTTTCGGGACACCCGCAGATCAGAACGAACATCAACCGGATCTTGTCGAGCCGGTTGCAAGAGCTTGAGGAGCGGTTTCGCGAGGTAGCCACGGAGAAGGTGGCCAAGCGCCTTGCATTTACGCTTCTCCGGCTGCTCAAGCAAGTCGGAAAAGAGCACCAGGCAGGAACTGAGCTGTCTCTTTCGCGGGAAGAATTGGCTCAAATGACGGGCACTACTTTATTCACGATCAGCCGGATTCTTTCAAGATGGGCTGAAGAGGGTTTTATCTTGCCTCGGAGGGAGGCGGTCGTGATTAAAGATCCCGCCCGGCTCCTCCAGATCGGCGATAAAGAGGACTGAGAGTGTTGGAGAGTCGTTACCGGCTGCGGCAACGTTCTGCACGGGCCGAGCGGACACCTCGCAGCGCCGGGCCTTGCGACCCTGGCGAGTTTGTCTCTCACTCGATGATCAACATCAAAGACACAGTCGTTCCTCATCCAATATGAGATAGGTGAGGCGCGTGTTACCGCAGAAGCGGACTTTGAATCAATGGGCGGGGGAACATAAGATGACTTACATACCGCGACGTTGGATGTTATTCGCTTGGCTGGCATGTGCAGGGTCGGTTGCGACGTGGGCCGGAACCAGGCAAGCCGGGCTCTGGGAGCTGACTACGACGACGACCTGGCAAAAGTCTCCCTCGATCCCGGGAAGCGACGGCGAACAGTTGCAAGGTGGCACCCATACGAGGCAGGTCTGCCTCACGCAGGAAATGATCGACAAGTACGCCGCATTGCTGCCGCAGTCGCGTGGGCAATGTGCGTTGGCGAATAAGGTCGTCAACCCCGGCACAATTACTGCCGATTACGTGTGTAACGGGATCATGAGCGGAAAGGGAGACCTTGTTTCCAAGTGGTCGGACTCCGAGCATTCCAAAAGCTCGGTGCATTTTGTGGGGACATTCCGGGTTGGGGCGGGGGAACAGCCGGTGGAATGGACGACTGAATCCACCGCGGTATTCAAGGGCCAAGACTGCGGCGCGGTCAAGCCTCCTTCTCTTCCTCTTTCGCAGCGCTGATCCGCGGGTGAAAATGTCCGGGCATCCGGCAGGGGAGCTCGTCGCACATACCTGCTCTCTTTCGCGAATGGGCTTGCCTTTCGAATCAACACACTCGATCGCCCATTTCTCATATTGACCTGGCGCAAGGAGAACCCGTGGGTGAAAGTTTAGAGTGTCTGCTTGGGATGGATTCGTACTGCTGATTCGAGGAGACACGATGCGATTGCGACTCTTGCTCCTGGTGGGTTTGGCGTGTCTCTTCGCGACGACGAATCTTGCAGAGAGCCCTGAACACGCTTACAAGGCCGGGATAAGAGCGGAAAAGAAGAACGACCTTGATACCGCCTTTCAGGCGTTCAAGCTAGCACACGATGACAGTCCGAACGACCCGAAGTATATGGCTGCATATCTCCGTGTGCGGTCCTACGCCTCCACAAAGCACATACACTTGGGTCAGGAACTCCACGATGAGCAAAAACTGCAGGATGCGCTCACCGAATTCCGCACCGCTGCGCAAATCGATCCGTCGAACTTCGAAGCCCTGGGGCTCGTCCGGCGCACAACCGATGAAATTCAAAAGGCGCTGCGGGACAAGGAGAACGCCTTAAAGCCAAAGGAGCAGATTACGGATCTGGAGCGCGATGCGTCCAACGCCGCGGGTCCAGTCAAGCTGCAGTACAGGGAGAATGTGCCGGTCTCCATTCAAATGACGGCGACGGTCGACACGATCTATAAGACCATTGGCAAGCTCGGCGGCCTCAACGTCCTGCTGGACCCGGATTACAAACCCCCGAAGATTACCTTCGAACTTTCTGACGTAACGGTTCGCGACGCCCTTGAAATGCTGGCCATTCAGTCAAAGACTTTTTGGCGGCCCTTATCCCCTAATACCATCCTGATCTCAACCGACAGCTCTGCAAAGCGAAAAGAGTTGCAACAGAGTGTGATGAAGACGTTCTATCTGCGCAATGCGGCAACCCCGGCCGACCTGCAGGAAGCCGCGGGGACATTAAAGGGCATCCTCGACATTTCCCATATTCAGTCGAACCCTGAATTGCGGGCCCTCACGCTGCGCGGCACGCCGGACCAGATGGTCCTCGCTCAGAAGCTTCTCGATGATATCGACAAACCGAAGCCAGAGGTTCTTGTTGACGTTCTGGTGATGGAGGTAAGCCGCGACAAGATTCGCAATATTGGTGCCGTGCTGCCGACGAGCGTCAGCGCGTCCATTGCGCCTGCCGGCTCATCCAGCTCCGGATCGGGATCGGGGCTTACGTTGAACTCGTTTAATGGTTTGACCGCCAACGACATCTCTGTTTCCGTTTCCGGCGGAAGCTTTACCGCGCTGGCTTCGGATAGCAATACGAAGGTTATCCAGCGTCCTCAAGTTCGCGTGATGGATAGCGAAAAAGCCACACTGCGGATCGGCGACCGCATTCCCATCGCGACCGGCTCTTTCCAAAGCGGTCTGACACAAGGAGTCAATACTCAATTCCAGTACATTGACGTCGGCGTCAATATTGACATTACGCCGTACGTTCATTCGACCAATGAAGTGACCCTCAAGATGTCCCTTGAAATCTCATCGGTCACCGGCGAACAGACGGTTGACGGCGTGACGGAACCGACAATCGGGCAGCGACGCATCGAACATCAGGCACGGCTGGCCGATGGCGAAGTCAACTTGATCGGCGGCATTCTTGAAGACACCGAGACAAAGTCGCTGAGCGGCTATCCGGGAATCCTGAATCTGCCCGTCCTGAAATATCTCTTTGGGCAGGAGAACAAAGAACGCCAGCAGACTGAGATCATTTTCGCCATCATTCCGCACATCATTCGTTCAACCCCAGTTACGGATGACAACCTGAAGATCGTCGACCTGGGCTCAGAGAACTCAGTATCTTATCGCAGGGTTGAAGCAGAGAACGGACCCGGTACCCCCGCTCCATCACCGGCGGCCAATAATCCACAACCGGCGGACAAGCCTTTGCCGGCTTCACAGCGGCCGGCGCAAGCACGGCAATGACATGCATGAACCAAAGGCTGCTTCCCGGTGACCATTAAAACGACGGCCGCCTGGATTCATGTTGGCACGACAGAGGCGCCATGATATCGCAAAAGATTCTTGGCAGATTGAAACTTGACTCGTTGCGCGCAGGACGTCCGCCTGCGGCCATCGAAATTGCGCCTCAAGGAGTATTGGCAGCCTCTCGCCTCTCGCCTGACGAACCTCTAAAGTACGCTTTCCAGGCTTTGCCTCCTGGCGCCGTGGCGCCAGGAGTAAACGAGCGTAACGTGCACTCGCCCGGGCAAGTGACAGACGCCATTCGTTCCACGCTGGAACAGGTTTGCACGGAGTCCCGTGCCGTGACCATCGTGATTCCCGACCTGACAACCCGTGTCTTTTTGCTGGACTTCGATTCCCTGCCCGAAATGGCAGTGGAAGCTGTGGCTATTATTCGCTTCAGGCTGCGCAAGCTCGTGCCTTTCAATGTGGAGACTGCGAAAGTAAGCTATCAGGCACTCCCGTCACAGGCAGCAGGATGGAGGGTTCTGGCCGCGATCATTCCGGAGCCTGTTCTGCCAGAGTACGAAGAGGCGGTCCGCGCGGCGGGATACCTTCCCGGGGCGGTGCTTCCCTCGAGCCTGGCGGGGCTGAGGGCGAGCCGCGCTTCGGAAACGATGTTATATGCCTGCCTGAGCGAGTCTTCGTTAACCACAGCCATTACTCGCGGCGATGACGTGCTTCTCTATCGCGCGCACGAGTTACCGGACGACAGTGCTCTGCGACTCAGCGATCTAAGACGAGACGTCGCAGTGGCGGCCGCCTACTTCGAAGACAGAGTCAAGACCAGCCCGGAGTGTCTGCAGTACGCGGGCACTTCCTCAGCCGCCGACTTTGCTCGCTCTCTCGATTTGCCCGGACTGTCAGTTATTGAGCTTGCCCCGCGGTCCGACAACACTACTTCCATCCCGATTGGAAGCACAAGCATTGCCGGCGTGACCGGAGCGCTGGCCGTTGCGAGGTAGGCCGATGGACATCACGATCAATTTGGCAACGGAACCCTTTATTGATTTGCGGCCCGTAGTGAAATGGCTGCGCAACGCCATTGGTGTGCTTGCCTTCCTCTCGCTGGTCCTCCTGGTTCTCGCATTTGTTGTACGCCGAAAGGCTGATGAAGCGCGCAATCTTATCCGGTCGCTCGATGGCCGACGCTCAATCGCCCTTCGCGAACGGCAAGGCTACGAAGCGATGTTGCACAGCCCGGAGAGCATGAAGATCTTTATGCAAACCAACGACCTTAACAGGATCGTCGATTCGAAGGCATTGTCCTGGACGCTGGTCATGCAGGAACTTGAAGGTGTGCTGCCCAGCGGCGTGCAGGTGAGCGCCATTGAACCTGCGCGCGCCAAAGACGGCAGCATTACGCTTCGCCTGCGCGTTCTAGGCCCAAGAGACAAGAGCATCGATCTGGTAAGACACCTCGAACTTTCCAGTCGTTTTTTATCTCCGCGCATTGTCGACGAATCCGCGGCTAACAACGGCGGGCCCACTCAGACTTCCGCACCAGCGGGCGCTTCGAGTATTACCGAGTTCGACCTGCTGGCCGGTTACGATGCAAGCTCTTCCGGCTTGATCGATGTCCTTCCGCCTGGCGGTGAATCAGCAGACACCTCTCCAAATCGTGCTGCTCTGGAAGGACACAACGAGTTACCCGGTACTAGCGGCAAGGATGTTGGCAAATCGGCGATGCATCAAGTCAGTTCGCCCGGAGTCGGGAAATGAGCGGCCGATCAGTTCATCGGTGGCGAGAACGCTTACGCTCCCCGCTGGGGGTGCGCCTTTGTTGGTTCGCGGTGCTCGTAATAATCTTCCTCGGACTGTCGGTATGGCTGGGACTCGAGTGGGCGGCGCTGGGGCGGGCCACAAAAAGTGCCGCCGAGGGAAGAGCCGAACTGGGGTCATTGACGGCGGCGTCTACGGATCTGCACGGGCTGGGCAACCGCCTTTCAGATACGCAGGCACAGATCAACGCCTTTTATGCTCAACGATTCCTGACTAATTATTCTTCCATCGCCCAGCGCATAGGCGAACTTGAAGTGCAGTCGGGAGTGCGTCTTTCGCACGTCGTGTATGTGCCAAAATCTCGCGGTTCGGGTCCGGCGGAGGTCGTGCTCGAGTCTGACGTGAGCGGCGGCTATTCCCAGATCATGCGCTTTGTGAACGAGCTTGAGAGAGATGACGCGTTCTTCGTCATCCGCAGCATGAACCTAGCCGCCCAGCAAGGCGGTATTGTGAATCTTCGAATCCGCTTTTCCACCTGGCTTCGCCCGGTTGGAAATGGGGCCAGCGGAATTCCCGCGGTGAATTCAAGAGGATCTGGTGTCCATCCTTTGAACACTGACAGCAACGAGGAGTGACAGAGCCATGCGTGCCGGAACCGAAGACAAACGCAAAATCTACTTTTTCTCTTTCCTCTGTGCGATCGTCGTCATATTGGCGACATGGGAATTCCACAGCGCATTGACGAGCGAGCCGACTGCGGCTGCTCATACAACTCCTCACAGAGCAGGTACCGCTCAACGCGCAGCGCAATCCAACCACGTACAAAACGACGTCAACTTTGATTTGAGGCTTCACATCAGTCAGCTGGCGCGCGTCGAACAGGTCGCGTATTCCAGCGCAGGCCGTGACATATTTTCTCCCACGCCGGAGCCTCCCAAAATCGAGGTTCCTCTCGCTCCGGCGCGACCGGCTCCCGTGACTGCGAGCCTGCCGGCGCCGCCACCTGAACCGCCGAAACCGCCGGCGATGGACATGAAATACCTTGGTTTCGCGCAGGGCAGCGATAAGACCTACAATGCCATTCTTTTGCGGGGAAATGACAGTCTGATGGCCAGGACGGGAGAGGTCGTCTTTCATCGCTACAAGATCGGGCTCATACAGCCCGCCAGCGTTCAGGTTACAGATCTAAGCTTCAACAATACCGAGTCGATTCATCTCGCTGAGAAATGATTGGGGAGGCTCGCGTGAAGACTGGCTGCCCAATGGACCGCCCTCCTACCCATGAGGAAGGGTATGTTCTGCTTACCACCGTGTTCGCAGTCGCACTCATCATGCTTTCTCTCTCACTCGCATTACCTGTGATGCGGCGGGATCTTCAGCGCGAAAAGGAGATTGAGACGATGAACCGCGGCAAACAATACGCCCGCGCGGTCCAGCTGTATTACAGGAGGTTCCGTACTTACCCGCCCAGCATCGATGCGCTTATCGAATCCAACGGGATCCGCTTTCTACGCAAGCGGTACATTGACCCGATCACTATGCAGGACGACTGGAAGCCCATTCAGCTTGGACAGAACAAAGCGCCGACGGCGATGGGTTTCTTTGGGCAACCGCTTACCATGGGTGCTGCAGTGATCACAGCATCGACTTCTCCTGACGGCGCCGAAAGCCCGGATTCCATGAATTCGACGGACAGCGAATTGCCGTCCGACCCGGACGCGAATGACGAGAACGACACTGGTTCCGACAACGAGGATTCGAGCGCTGGTTCTGGGTCGGATGCGGGTTCCGCTATGCAGGGACAAGTGTTTGGCGGAGCAGGAATTATCGGTTTTTCGCCAGCGAGTCACAAGAAGTCGATCTTGGTTTACAAGACCAAGAATCACTATAACCAGTGGGAGTTTGTCTATGACCCGCTCGCCGACTGGGGGTTGCGCGGACGAGTCCCAGTGGAGACGCCGCCCGGCCCTCCAACCAACAGTGGAAGTCCTGGATTCAATCCTGGCTCGGCGGGCGCAATTCCACCCGCAGACGGTTCAGCTTCCTCGACCACCACGCAATAGCGGGCTCCGACCGATCGAAGCCCGTTCCGGCATTTCGAACTGGCTACAACAAAACTTGCCAGACGCACCACGTGAGAAAGCCTCCCAATGCGATACCGCCTTCAATTACCAACGCCCAAATGATCCCCCTGATGGGACATTCCATTGCGGGGAAGTTCTGATCCATCGACAGCGTTTCCAATGCGGGATGCCCATTTCTTCCGCGTGCGCCGCCTTCGCCGGAATGCGATGCAGAAGCCCGATTGGGCATTCTCTTCCCTGCGATCATCAGTTCGCTTCCTTTTCGGCTTCTGGGCATTCCACCTCGTTCTTCACTGCTGAATAAAGCGTTATCGGCATCGTGCAGAGGTCCGGAAATCGCCGAAAATTTTGCGGCGACTACCGCCGCTCCCCAAGTGGAATCGCTGTTTCGCGAGTGAATCCGCGTAATCTTCTAACCCGAAATTCATCAGATTCTTTGCTCGCGGCTTAGTTATGACGCCGGCAGGTTTCATTAAATTGCCGCGACCATTCGCGACCGAAGACTGCCTAAACATTCTTATCGTCACAATATGTTCTTCGATGTTTCTCTGAAGGGACCGACTTTTGCCCCGAGGCGTACTTATCGCAAACGCGTTCTATCGATTTCCGCAGGTCTCGGATCCGGCCTGTTTATGACGGCCATTGCGAGCTCGTTCTCAAGCTGATTTCCGAATTCATGGACCAGCCGCGCGCGTGTGCGCCGAACCACCTGCCAGGAAAGCCAGGGAACTTCAAGCTGTTCGCCGATGGCTTTCAATCGGCGCGCTGCCACATTAATCTGGTTGATCGGGCTGCCGGTTCTGGACACAAGAACAAAGTCGTTCCACCCGGCACTCCTTGCGCTGTTGAGCCGGAGAAGCACCGATCGCAGGAGGTTTGGAACGAGAATGTCTTTTCTTCGGCCTGCCGGTACGTTGCTCAGTTCGCCCCGGTACGATTGCTTTCTGACAGCGATGCTTCTTGGTGGAATGAATTCGCCTTCTCTCTGCACAGGGTGATTCATCAGGTTCACATACTTCCACTGAAGCCCGCAGATCTCGGCGATGCTCATCCCGGTTAGAATCGCAATCAGAGTGATTTCGAACTCGGGGTAGTGCATTGCCTGGAGAACTCCAACTGTTTGCACGAATGTCAGAGCGTGGGGTTCCTTCCTTTGCATCCCGGGCGAAGGCACGGAGATCGCCGGATTGGCGCCAACGAAGTAACAAACCTTAATTGCGTGAGAGATGACGGCACTCAAAACGTTGCGGATGTGCTTTGCCGTCTGGGTTGAGTAACCCACTTCGAGCGCGGCTGAAACAAGACTCCTCACGTGTTCGGGCTTGATGTCGCGCAGCCCTACGTTG
>Ga0182012_10007317_pt1 | contig 11062 bp, 10 predicted proteins | sample 612S2SmetaG_FD_120486 | JGI IMG/M metagenome (GOLD analysis project Ga0182012, IMG submission 120486) | Permafrost microbial communities from Stordalen Mire, Sweden - 612S2S metaG | ecosystem: Environmental > Terrestrial > Soil > Wetlands > Permafrost | place: Sweden: Stordalen | collected...
CTTATCCTCTGCTCCGGTCAACACAACTCTAAACAATCCGTGTTAATTTGCAAAGGTTGTAGTTGTCGTCAGTCGGTAAGAATAGTTGTCGCTGATGGGTAAAAGTAGTTGTCGCCAGACACTAGATCGATACGGAGAGAATCGTCGTCACCCGGCTCGTTCGGCGGGGTCATTGAAAGGGGGTGAGCAGTCTCGGAGCTGCTTACCCATTTCGTGTGTAACGATAAAACGATCGCCGCCACTACTCATCACAGGCATCGCTACACCACGCAATCAAAAGCAGGATCGCTGTGGTGCGAAAGGGCGGATCGAACTCGGAGCGGTTCGCCTTTGTCTGGTAGTATGAAGCTGTTTTTTGCCCATGACTACCAAGAAAATCGCCGGTATTGCCTTTTTATCTCTTCTCTCGTTGCTGTCAACTAATGCCTTCAGTCCAAAGGGCAAGATCATAGCGCCGAAGCTGAGTGAACGTTCGGTGAAGCTGATCCGCGTGGGAGTGTTGCCGTTCAAAGACTTAAATAAGAACGGGAAGCTCGATCCTTATGAGGATTGGCGTCTGGCTCCAAAACAGCGAGCTCTAAGTCTGCTGCAACAAATGACGCCGGAAGAGAAGGTGGGTGTCATGATGCACGGAACGGCTCCCGCGGGAGGGGGCGCGGCCGGTATGGGCAGTCACTATGATCTTACGCAGGCGGCCCGACTGATTCGCGACGCAAAGGTGAATACCTTTATCACCAGACTGTCGGGCAATGCAAACGATTTGGCGGCAGAAAACAATAAGCTGCAGGAGATTGCCGAAGGACAGAGGTTGGGCATTCCGCTCACCATTAGCACCGATCCACGGAATCAATTTCGCTTTACTGTAAGGGCTGGTGTGGCGGCGGGCAGTTTTTCTCAATGGCCAGGACCGCTGGGGCTTGCTGCCGTTCATGATTCGGCGCTAACTCGCAGATTTGCCGATATTGCCAGGCAGGAATATCTGGCGGTCGGGATTCGAGAAGCACTCTCGCCGCAAGCTGACCTGGCGACTGAGCCGAGATGGAGTCGCATCGATGGGACGTTTGGCGAGGATGCTGAACTCGCGAAGCAGATGGTGGGTGCCTATGTGGAGGGTTTTCAGCACGGCAAGGATGGGCTGAATCGCACTAGTGTTCTCACCGTTGTGAAGCACTGGGTCGGATATGGTGCGCAGAAGAATGGCTTTGACAGTCACAATGCGTATGGTCGGTTTGCGGTGTTTCCCAACGGCAATCTCGACTATCACATCCTGCCGTTTACCGGAGCGTTCGCGGCGAAGGTGGCTGGTGTTATGCCCACCTATTCCATTTTGGAAGATGCACGGGTAGATGGGAAGCCAGTGGAACAAGTGGGAGCAGGCTTCAATGCGCAATTGCTAACTTTGCTGCGCCGGTCTTATGGGTTTAACGGGGTGATTGTAAGCGATTGGGCAATTACCAATGATTGTTCGGACATTTGCTGGAGTGGATTTCCTGCCGGACAGAAGCCGAATTTTTCAGCCGTGGGCATGCCTTGGGGTGTGGAAAAGCTGTCCAAGGAAGACCGCTTCGCCAAAGCGGTAAACGCTGGAGTGGACCAGATTGGTGGTACCGAGGATTCGAGCGTTCTGCTGGCGGCGGTCCGCTCTCATAAGATTTCGCAAGACAGAATAGACGACGCGGTGGTGCGGATCTTGACTCAGAAGTTTCAACAAGGATTGTTTGAGGATCCATATGTTGATTCAGGCAATGCTGTCAATGTGGTGGACAGCGAGAAGTTTCAGGCGGAGGCTTTGAATGCGCAACGGAGGTCTTTCACGCTGCTTGAGAATAAGGACAAGCTCTTACCTTTGAATGGAGCGGGGAAACGGGTGTTCTTGTATCAAGTCGATCCGCGCGTGGTTTCGCAATACGGGTTGACTGTTGTCGAGAACTTGGACGGCGCTGATCTGGCAATCCTACGTGTTTCCGCGCCCTTCGAGACGCTTCATCCCAATTTCCTCTTTGGCTCCATGCAGCATGAAGGCTCTCTGGACTTTCCAGATTGGAATCGCGAGTATCAGCTGATCGCCGTGGCGGCGTCGAAAATGCCGACCATAGTTAGTGTCTATCTCGACCGCCCGGCGATTCTCTCGAAATTTAACGAGAAAGTAGGAGCGCTACTGGTGAATTTCGGGGCTAGTGATAGGGCTTTGCTCGATGTGGTTACCGGGAAGGCCAAGCCAGAAGGCCGTCTTCCCTTCGAACTGCCGTCTTCCATGCAGGAGGTGGAGGCGCAATCCAGCGAAGTGCCGCATGATACTGCGCATCCACTATACAAGCTCGGATTCGGTTTGAGCTATCAATGAAGAAAAGCTAACCGGGCGTGGTGTGAATTAGTTCACTTTTAGATTGAGCAAGAGCCTCGCTTCCTGACACTTTTATTGCTGAGAATCAATCCATTTAGGTGGAGGCTCGTCATGAATCGGAAGGTGTGGGGCCATCGAGGATGCCGGGGGGCAGGAAATCCGCCGGAGAATTCTATGGCGGCATTTCGCGCGGCTATGGAATCCGGAGCCGGTGGAATCGAGCTCGATATCCACCTCAGCAAAGACGGCGCGCCTGTGATTTTTCACGATGCAACATTGCAGCGCATGACGGGAGTGCCGGCAGAACTTTCGTCTCTCACGCTGGCAGAACTTAAGAAATTGCGTTTGCTGCAACCGGATGGCGCAACGTCTAAAGAGAGGATCCCAACGCTGTTAGAGGTGCTGGATTGGATTGATCGAGAGAAACCAGATTTTGCGTTCGTAGTGAACATTGAACTGAAAGACGCCAAGTCGGTAGAAGCGGTCGCAGCGCTTGTGCAAGCACAGCTCGCGAAGGGCTGGAGTGCGGAACGGCTGCTCATTAGTTCGTTCGATCTTAATAATATTCGTTTGGTGAAAGCGCTGTTGCCTGCTGTGCCTGTGGGCGCGCTCTTTGAGTGTTCTGCTGAAGACTTGCCAACCAGAATTCGGGAGGCGGGCGATCTCAAGGTTTGCACCATCAATGTTCCTTTCGAAGCTCTAAATGAAGCCAATGCGAAATTGATTGAGTCGTTACGGTGCGTTGCTGTGGTCTGGACTCCCAACGAGATGAATCCATACGATCTCTCTCAAACTAACCGAGAGCAACTTCTTAGAAAGTTGCGTGAGCAAGAGTTCGTGGTGATCACGGATTATCCGAAAGAGCTACTGCAGTTGCTCAAGCCTAGCAAAACGAGAGCGACCGTGACGGGGGTATTGGCGGCGTGCTTATCTTACGGACAGCAAGATATGCTGTTTCGACCATCGGAGTCGGGGTTGGAGAAGTTGAGGGCACCTTCGGAGTATCCGCAACTCAGTAGATTCGGTTTTGCTGAATTGGAGTTGAGGGCCGAGGACGGAGTTCCCTGTATCGTTTGGGAGCGGAAGGGCAGCTTAGATCGGCCCCATTTTCTTCTGTTTCACGGAAACCGGGCCCATTGGGGAGATACCGGTGCGGGAGACAGAAAGAAGGACCGGCAAGCGCGGCTGAAGTTTATTGAAGCGCTGGCTTCGGGCGGGGCAGGAGTGACGGCGGTGACTCTCCGCGGATTTGGTCGAAGTTCAGCGATTCCGAGTGAGCTGGGTTTCCGAATGGATTTGCGGGCTGTGACAGAACATCTCGCAAGAACTGGATTCAATCATCGAAAGCTAGTGGTGGCTGGCGAGTCTTTGGGGACATGGGCTGCCACTCAGACGGCTGTCTACCTGACGCAGCAAGGCGCTGCTCCAGCTTTAGTATCGCTGCAGAATCCATTTACATGTATGGCGGACGTAGGTGAGCAGGTGGTATCTCACTTTCCGTTTGTGCGCTCCTTCGGGATTGGTATCTCTGCCTCTGCCCTTGACAGGCACGTACTCAAGAGTCACTTCTATACGGCCAAGCTCTTGGGGGAATTAAGCCCGAGTACACGCCTTCACATTGGTACTTCTGGGAAGGATGACCTTGTCTCCCCCGCGCACAGCGACAAACTGGCGGCAATAGCCAGAAACGCCGGCCTCCAGGTTGTGCAAGATGTTTTTCCGGACGCACTGCATCACACCATCCCTCCTGTGGACTATGCGAGGCGCTTGATCTGTCTCGGAGTTGAGGCTTGCTCTGGTACCTCGGATTCGAGAGAACTCTGGAGCGAGTTGGTTGGAGCTACCCGGTCGATAGATCGTATTCCGTACTTGTAGTGATACAGTATTGTGTGAGCGATAGTAACACCTAGCACGGCACGACTTATGAATGCGAGATCAAAGTAGCCCAATGTCATTTCTGAAAAAGTCACTTGAAAAACGAATACAGGAGCTTGAGCAGTCAATTGAAGCGCAAAAGACGGAGTTAGCAGCGTATCACCAAGTGTTAGCGCTCGAGTCTGGAAAGCCGGCGGAGGTTGTCATGACTGCCGCGGCAGCGAGCGAGCCCGCGAAAGCCCCGAAAAAGAAAGCTGCAAAAGAAGCGAGCAAGAAGGCCGCTAAGAAGAGTGTCCCCGCAAGCTCAACTTCGAGTAAGCCAGTCAGTACCGCGTTTAATGGAAGCCGTTCTGACTTTGTTGCCGCAGCCATCAAGGATAGCGGGTCGGCTGGGATCACACCCCTAGAAATCTCGGCTGCTTTTGCTGCTCGCAAGGTTGCGGTTAGCAAGAATCTTGTCTACAACGTACTGAGCTTGATGTTCAAAAGGAAGCTGGTTCGCAAGGACGACGGACGCTATTATCCGTTGGCTGCGGCGGCTCCCACCGCCCCATCTGCAAAGCCTGCCTCTTCCCCAACTGCGCCTAAGAAGAGCCGCATCAGTGAAGAAGGAATGCGCCGAATCATAGCGGCCACCAAGAAGCGTTGGGCTTTGAAGCGTGCAGGCAAAGGCAAATAGTAATTAGCTCACTGGAGCATTGCGAACTCGGCGAGACGCTTGCGGATCGATTCCGGAGTGTCTGCGACGACATCGCAGAAATCGCCATCATATTCCTGTGATATGACGGCCGCTCTCTCATGAAGAAGATGCAAGGCGCGTCCTTCACTGACTGGCAAACGAAAGTGCTGACGACTGACTGGGTCTAGCACGAGTTCGTTATCGATTAGTTCGAGCAAGTGCGGAATTCCTTCACCGGTCTTGCCGGAAACGAGAGCCGCTTTTGTCTTGTTGAGCCGGGCCGTTTCTCCCAGCAGCCGATGAGTGATTGCTCCGAGATCTCCCGCGTCGTTGGCGTTCGCAAGTGCGTCGCACTTATTCAGGACCAAAATTTGTGGAGTGGTTTCAGCATGGATTTCGGCCAAAACTTTCATGACATGAGCGGTCTGTTCTGCGGCGATGGGAGACGTGAGATCTACGACATGCAGGAGCAAAACTGCACCTGTTACCTCTTCGAGCGTGGCGCGGAACGCGTCAACGAGAGTGGTGGGCAGGTTGCGAATGAAGCCGACCGTGTCACTCATCAAGATGCGACGATGCGAGGGCAACCGGACCTGGCGCACAATAGGGTCAAGTGTAGCGAACATTTTGGCATCGGCCAGCACGTCTGCGCCGGTGATTCGATTGAAGAGCGTGGATTTGCCGGCATTGGTATAGCCTACAAGACTGACAGTGGACAGCGGGACGGCTTGGCGCTGGGCTCGTTGAACGCCGCGAGTTGTGCGAACACGCGCAATTTCTGTTTTGAGTTTTGAAATGCGGCTGCCGATGCGCCGGCGGTCGGTTTCGAGTTTCGTTTCGCCTGGACCGCGGGTACCAATGCCGCCGCCCAAGCGAGACATCTCAACACCGTGACCGGAAAGCCTGGGCAAGAGATAGCTCAATTGGGCCAATTCCACCTGCAATTGGCCTTCGCTGGTGCGGGCGCGGCTGGCGAAAATATCCAGAATTAATTGCGTGCGATCGACAATTTTAATTTGGAGTTGCTTCTCCAGATTACGTAATTGCGTCGGGGTTAGTTCGTGGTCAAAAATGACCGTGTCGATTTCGTCCGCATCGATCTGCGCTTTCAGTTCGGTGACCTTGCCTGAACCGAGAAGCGTTGCCGCGTCGAGAGCGGGACGCGCTTGTTTGAACCGGCCGACTACCACGGCGCCCGCACTTTCCGCCAGTGTCGCTAATTCCTCCAGAGACTCTTCAACTGAATCCGGGGTGTCCAGATGGACTGGATCTGTTCCGGGTTGAGTGGAACGCCGTTTACCGGTCACTTCCACACCTACGATGAGCGCACGCTCAACTCCCGATTGCACTCAAGACTGACTTTCTTCGTTCGGTTCGCCGCCGGATACCGGTACACCGGGAATACTTCCGCCTACACTGGCGCTATGGGCCGCCGTGTGGGCGGTAGGCTTCGAAATCACCACCGTCGAAATGGCGTGTTTGAAGATCAATTGCTCCTGATTGTTAGTTTCCAAAATGACCGAATATTTGTCAAAACTCTTGATCCGGCCAGAAAGTTTCACTCCACTCATCAGGTAAATCGTGAGGAAGGTTTTATCTTTTCTCGTGTTGTTTAAGAACGCTTCCTGAATGTTTTGAGCAGGCTTTTCCACTTGAAATATCCTTAGTCGGTTGTATACCGCTTTGCGTGCTCGTCAGGCGTCATGGCCCAAAGCAAGTCACTCTTGAATTCGTGCACGCACGATGGAGGAGACTTCGTGCGTGTGTACTTTCTCCTATCTTATACTTTGTGGCAATTTAAGCGTTTCAATCATCGCAAAACCGGGAGCCGAATAGTTTTGGGTCTTTAGTCACGGTGTATAGGTAAACTTATCCTTTGGCCGGCCCAACTTTGCTTATAAGACTGTTGAGAACGGGATTCGCTTCTATTTTCCTTGGGGCCTTGATCCTGTTGCTTGTGCGTGTTTGGTTTGGGCCGCTGCCCGGATGGATCTCCGTCCGTACAACGCTCAATTGGGAAGCGGTTGCGTTTTTAGCGTTTTCCGGGTGCTTGGTGAGTAGGGCACCCAGGAAACAGGCCACGCCTTGGATGTTGTCGATTTTCGTCACGACCCCCCTCGTGGCAGCGGCGACGGCGTGCGCGTTCATTGCGAGTTTCCGCGCACCCTTCTTGTTTGACGACTATCGGCATTTGCTCTTTGCCGCGAACGAGACTTGGCTCAGTCTACTCAAGCGGGTGGTGCTCCATCATCCAACGGGAGGGGATCTCTTCTTTCGGCCACTCGGAGACTTCGTCTTTCTCTGGATTTACCAATGGGGGCATTTCGATTTCCACAGGTGGCATGTGGCGGCCCTGGCGCTGCATGTCGTGAATACTTTACTCGTGATGCTGCTAGCGAAACGAATTTGCGGCGGCTGGCTGGGTGGGATGATGGCGGGTCTGTTCTTCGGTTGGCAGGCGGCGCATGTCGAGGCAGTAACCTGGGTGTCCGCGCTCTATGACTTGCTGGCGGCGCTGTTTATTCTGCTGGCGTTGTTGGAAGTGATGAGCGGGCGGAGGACGGTATGGCGGTATGTCGGACTCCTGATGTGCGGGTTGCTGGCATGCGTGAGCAAGGAATCGGCGTACTGTCTTCCCATGTTGGCGGCTGTCTTGGTCGGGTTTATGCCGGCGGATGAGCGGCGGCTGGCTTGGAAGAAGGTTATGTTGCTTGGTTCGGCCTGCTTAAGCGTTTTCCTTTTCCGGTACTGGTATCTGGGAGGACTGGGCGGATATCAGGCAAATTCGGGAGGAGCTTTGGCGGCTCACTTTCGAGTACTGAGTACGGTGCAGGCGATTGGGCTTAGGCTATGGGCACTGCTTTTTGTGCCGCTGAACTGGAGTGTCGCGCCAGGATTGGTTCTAAAAATCGCATTTATTTGTATGGCAGTAGCGCTGGTGGGATTCGCCCGGGCTGGCAGGTTAGGAGCGCGCCGAGCGGGATTGATCGGGTTGTTTGTGATTGTGGCGGCGCTGCCGGTGGTGACTCTTCTTTTGATCGGCTATGACTTGTCTGGGGCGCGGGTGTTGTACTTGCCGTCGGTCGGAGCGGCGATCTTGTGGGCGGAGATTGCGGAAAGTGTACCCGATCGGAGATTGGCTGTTCTCCTTTGCGCGTTGTTTTTACCGTTTCAACTGGCTGCGTTGGAACATAACCAAGCGGTGTGGGTACCGGTGGCCGAGGAGTCTCGGCAGGCTTGCGCCGAGGCAGGGGCGGTTTTGCGGAATGATTCTAAAGCGACGCTTTTTGCGTTGGACCTGCCCCGCACGAAGAATGGAGTCTACTTTTTGCAGAACGCGTTTCCTTACTGTGTGGCGGTGAACGGCAGAGTGGACGATCGGCGGATTAGCGTGGGCGACCGGCTACCGGTGGCGCTGCGCCCGGATGAACAGGTGGGGATTTGGGATGAGGCGTTGGATCGCTTGGTTATCCGGAAACGCTAGGCGCGGCGAAAAAACGAACCCAGGTGCCGGCAGCAGGCGAAGAAAAGGCGTTTTTTGCGGAGCGAATTCTGCCGGGGCTCGCTGTTTTGCGCAACGAAGGAACCGGGCAGCGATTCGGAGAAGTGAAAAAACGAACCCAATGATGAGGAAGGATCGGTGCCTTTGGATAGTTGGGTTGAGTCTTACCGCCGCCTCGGCATCCTGAGAAGAACCACTCCTTGCCAGTCGCGGCTCGGAAAGAGGTTCTTCTCGGTGACGGTAGGGATTGGTTATCCAGAGGCCTTGGCTGAGAATGCGAGTGTGTCTGCGATTTTGGCGCTGGGGAATTCGGCGCGGATGCGGCGGCGGAGTGAGAGGCATCTTGCTGAAGACGGAATCTACCTTTGGCCGGAATGCGCCCGAGGCGAGATGCAATTGTTCGGCGAGAGCGCCGCCGGTGGCCGCGAAGAGTTGATCGAGTGCATTGTCGACGCGTTCGTCGGGCGTGAGAAAGCCGCTGACGCCCCCATTGGAGCGAGTAAGGAGTGCCAGGAAGCGGTCTTGGCTGGCGCTGCCAATGCCTAGGCAAGGCACGCGAACTTCCGCTTTGGCGAGTTGCTGAATGATATCGCTTGTGCCGAGAACTTGGCCGTCGGTGATGAGGAAGATTTCGCCTGTCTTGTTTTCGAGAGCCTTAGCTGCGGCGAGCAAGGCTTGCAGGAGTTCGGTGCCGCCGTTGGCTTCGATGTGGCGCAAGTGTTCGCTCGCGCGGGCGACATTTTCCGGTGTAGCGGGCGTGAACTGTGGGCGAAATTCCTTGGTATCGGAACCGAAGTCTAAGAGGCCGAAGGAGTCGTCCGGGTTTAATTTCGGCAGACACTTGTCGAGGGTGCTTTTGGCTTGGGCGAGCGTTCTTGATCGCTCCGGCTCTATGCAAGGTACCCCAGTGAGACGCCGAAGCCGAGTTCGGAAGACAGATCGAGACGAACGTGATGGGAGGGCGAGGAGACTTCGCGCACACCTGACTTGGGTTCGACACTCAGAGCGAAGCCGATTTGAGGGAGATTGTGAGCGTCGGCGTGGAAGGTGGGCAACATGGCATCGCCCAAGATGCCGTTGGGCATCTCCATTTCGAAGGAGTTGCCATCGATATGGACGACTCGGGCTTGTGAGTGATAGTTGGGCGCAAGCGTAAAGGGGAAACGGAGGCGGAGGCCATCATCACTCATCTCGACGCCGGCGATGAGATCAAGGGTGACAATGACGCGTTCGCTTGGGCGGAGATTGCCGAGACTGAGGTTGACGAGGCCGTCGGCATGTTCGCGGGCAAGGGCGGCGAAAGATCCGGCGGCGACGGCGTTTTCATAAGTGCGTACGGCTTTGGCGGTGGGTTCGAGTTTACTGTCGACGGAGAAGGTGTCGGCGTTGATGCGAAATTTGACGAGCGAGGTGTCGCGCGGCAGAGCGAAGGAGTAGACGGCTTCGATGGGACTGGTTTCGGCGTTGCAAAAGGCGTGGCGGACGGTGAGTTTTGCGCCGAAGGGCAGGAGGCGTCCGGTGAGGAATAGGCTCTGCATGGTGAGCGGGAGAGCGTGCCCGGTTTGTACGGCGTGCGGTGCGAAGTAAGATGATGCGGCCAATGGATTATTCCCTTTCCTGGTAATGGACTTCGTGGTTTTCGGGTGAGCGGAGTTGTGCGGCGAACTCTGCCAATTGACGGCGAATGTGGCGGTGCCGCCAAGGCGATAGGTCGGCTGGAAGGCGGACGATTACGTCATCTGCCACTTGGTACTCCAGCCATGAGCGATGAGCGAGGGCGGGTTCGGCAGTTGGATGGCCGCCGCCTAATACGAGAGCGACTTCCTGCAGGGTTTTGCCTTCTGCTTGCAGGCTTTTGATGCGTTCTAAGAGAGCAAGATGTTGCCGGCCGTACGCAGCGCGGCGGCCGGATTTGAGAGGCGCGGGAAGTAAGCCGCGCGTTATGTAAAAGCGAATGGTGCGACCGGGGACGCCGGTTTGGTCTGAGAGATCCTGCAGTGACAAGGGGCCATCAGCCGGATCGTGTTGCATAGAGGCAGTGTACGGTCTAAAAGCGACAGTGTCAAGTAGTGGTTGATCAGGAGGTCGAGTTTGCACTTGCGTTGATTTTCGTTAGGAGCGAGTTCGCGGAGGCAGAGGTGGTAAAGGGCGTCCTTTGTTTTGAATGAGTTAAGGGGCGGATATTAAGTTATCTCAGTGTCGTAGGTGAGACCTCGGCTTAATTAGCTTAATTGCGTCTGACCCCTTTTTGATAATGGGGTCTGACCCCTTTTTCGAGGCGGTTATCTTTCTTGTTAGTGCGGGCTTCAGCGTTCGCTTCCACTTTGCCGTTGGTTTTTAGTTACTAAGTGTTGAAAATTGGTAGTCTGCCGCATTGGCCCTTGGCACGCAAGGTAAAGAGGCGTATGAGTGACAGAGACATTCGTCCGACGCTGCACCACATTAACCTGACGACGACGCGTTTGCAAGAAATGATCGATTGGTACGGGCAAGTGCTTGGGTTGACGCCGACCTTTCAATTCGAGAAGGGCGCTTGGATGAGTAACGATGGAGCGAACCACCGACTGGCGCTGCTGGTGATTCCGAAGTTGATCGATGATCCGCGCAAGCGGGAATACGCCGGCTTGCATCATCATGCTTATGAGTTCAATACGCTGGCGGA